>Ga0209396_1000599_pt1 | contig 42240 bp, 35 predicted proteins | sample GOMGulsemesocosm_6_FD_184638 | JGI IMG/M metagenome (GOLD analysis project Ga0209396, IMG submission 184638) | Methane-oxidizing microbial communities from mesocosms in the Gulf of Mexico - GOM8C Gulf of Mexico (SPAdes) (version 2) | ecosystem: Environmental > Aquatic > Marine > Cold seeps...
AGTGCGCACAAGAACAGACTTATCATCTGTGTCAGAAAACTTGTTTAGATTTATCTAGAATCCATATCAGGTTTAGTGGATTCGACACATTGATAAGATGGCAAAAATAGAGGGCGTTATACCAACCTACTATTTCCGATAAATGTTATTATCGGAAATAGTGAATATTCATATATATGGCCTTTTTAAGCCACATTTCACCGTCTAAGTTTCTTGTGTTCTGTGTTTCATAGCCCTAACACATCCATTTAAAACAATATTAAGATATATTAGTTACTCTATTTATCTTTAAGCGTTTAAATGCTGTCATGTGACCAAGACTATTTCAATTGAATCTTAACGCTATATAATTCACTAAATTATCCGTACTGAGAAATTTATGACTGAATTAGAGAAAATGCGTCAAGGGCTTAATTTTAATGCATTGGTCCCTGAGTTACGCTTATTGCGTGAAACGGCTCGCTTGGCCTGCGCTAAGTTTAATGCCCATCCCAGTAAAGGAAATATGAAACATATCACTCGCTTGTTTTCTTCTCTTGGCAGTACCATTCTAGAACCCGGCTTCCAATGTGATTACGGAATTAATATTCATATGGGCGAAAACGTTTACGCTAACTTTCACTGTGTTTTTCTAGATGCTGCACCCATTATTATCGGAAATAATGTTCTTTTTGGTCCTGGCGTGCACCTCTATACTGTCAATCATCCGAAGGACATTGAGTTAAGACGAAATGGTGAGTGCTATGCCAACCCCATTAAGATTGGGGACGATGTTTGGATTGGTGGCGGTGCAAAAATATTGCCCGGCGTCACGATAGGAAGTGGCGCTATAATTGGCGCCAATGCAGTGGTAACAAAAGACATTAAAGACAATTGCGTCTTTTATTAGGACTCATTTTAAACAGGATGTTTTAAAGTATTAATTCAGAATAAGTAATGTGAACGCCCTACTTTTCTAAACTACTTTCTTTCCACCACTGATCTGATGAATAGCTAAAACTTGAATGCCAATTTAAAAACTCATCAGGTTTAAGTGGTTTTGAGAAATAATAGCCCTGTATGGTTTCACAGCCATAATCCTCTAAGATTGAAAGTCCAGCGATATTCTCCATTCCTTCTGCAGTGACTGAAAAACCAAAACTATGGGAAAGTTGTATGGTCGTATTAACGATTAAAGCATTTGATTCATTCGTTTCGATATCATAAACAAAAGCACGATCAATTTTAACTTCGTCTACAGGCAAATCCCTTAAATAGGCTAATGACGACTGGCCTGTTCCAAAGTCATCTATAGAGAGTTTAAAACCCATTTTCTTGAGTGCATTCAAAACATGAATAACCGTTTTCGTATCTTTCATGACTGCACTTTCAGTAACCTCAAATGCAAGTTGACTGGGTTTTACATTGTATTTTTCCATCATGTTTTTTATAAAGCCAGTTAAGCTCAAATCTATCAAATCTAAGGCAGATAAATTAATCGCTATTTGTATGTCCATGTCCTGAATTAACCAGTTTGACTGCTGCCTACATACCTCTTCAATCACCCATTTTGTGACCAGTTGAATATTACCTGAGCGTTCAAGCAAAGGAATAAATTCGGCAGGCGAAATGAAGCCTAAGTTGGGATGTATCCAACGAATTAGTGCTTCCGCTGAGTAACATCGTCTTTCTTGAATGTTGACTTTTGGTTGGTAAACTAAAAATAGTTGGTTATTTGATAGTGATCCTGGCAGGTCACGAATAATGGATAAGGTGCGTCTATGGCTTTCATCTTGTCCTTGCTCATAAATGGCGATGCCATTTTCGCTTTGTTTTGCTTCATCGGCGGATATATCTACTCGCCTCATTATTCCGTTAACGGTTAGGTCTTCTTGATTTACAAAAAACAAAGCGCCCATACATATTTGCAAACAGACTTTAGAACCTGATATATCAAATTCATTTTGTAGTGCATGATGGATTTTTAACAGTGTTAATTCATCAAATTGACTATTAAAGACAACAAGAAATTCATCACCAGCTAACCGCGCAACCATGTCATTTTGAGTGATTAATGTACTTAAGCGTTGAGCAAATTCACATAATAATATATCACCACTTTCAAACCCCATCATATTATTGATGTCTTTAAAATGGCGTATATTGATTAACATTACACCGCCTTGGCTAGTATCTAAATTAACAGATAACAATTCCTCGACAGCATTTCGGTTCTTAAGGCCTGTTAAGCTATCATGTGATGCTTGAAAAAATAACTCTTCTTCCCTCTTCTCAATCCGTGTTTGCATCCCTGATAAGGTTTTTGAAAGTACCCCGAACTCACCTGTTTGAGGTTGAATTTCAACATGCTCACCACGACCAATTCGTTTCGCCTTAGATACCAGTATTTGAATGGGCTTTAGTAAATGCCTTGCGCTAAACCAACTCAAGATAATAGAGAGCGTTAGAATAATAGAAAAAATAATCACTAAGCGTTGAGTAATATCATTAATGTTCTCAATCCAAGAGTTATAAGGAAGGTGTAAAAAAGCCCAATGATTTTTGATATTAAGAGGTACGGCTGAGGTCAAATAGTTTTTATCGTCGGAGAAAATGGTATTACTAGCATTAAGGCCATTGGTAATAAATGAATATAGGATCGCGTCAATACTTTCAAGGTCTAATGTCGTTATGTGATTTTCATGAGGATGTTCACTTTTAATGTTTATTTCTAAGCTTGAAAAGCTGACGTCTAAGCCGGTAATGCCTTTTATATCATTGGCAAGTTCATTACCCATTTGGAATGCCATACCCACCCATGCAATAATATTTGGCGCTTTTACGGGCACTAGAACCAGTTGGTAAGGTTTATGATTTACTTCGATAAACCCATTAATATTTCGGCGTCTTCGATTGTCTTTTATTAATTGGGTAAAATCACTGCCATAAACCATATCGTAGGTTGCATTAATACTGACACCTTCACTCGAAAGTAAAATACCGAAGTCTGCACCGACTCTTTTAGCATTGTTTTCTAAAGATGACTTTATCGTTGCGTCATCATGTGTTGCCACCGCTGTTTTAAAACCAAAATCAGATGCTAATAAGGTAACGCCTACACTCAAATGTTTTGACCTGCTATCAATCGTTCGTTTGAACACTTTTTTAGCAATATCAATCCGTTTGATTGCTTGATCTAAACTGTCTTGTTTGATCGTATCAAGAATAACGGTACCCGAAATTAATTGGATCATAGTTAGCGAAATGACTAACATGGCAATCAACTGTGATCTGAAGCTTTTAAACATAGTAGGCCTTAATAAGTCTGATTTATGCCTTCATTGGTTGGGTATTCTTCTTCGTATACATTCATGCTTTGTTGAATACTTAGATTATCATCTGTAATAAATATTTGTTTGCTTGCTAGCTTGCTGTCTTGCCATGGATGCCAGAACTCCATTAAATATTCACCTTTTGGAACGTTTTTAAATCTAATGACACCTTCCAAATTGCTATTTCGTGCAAATCTACCCTGTGCCACATAGACGTAGGACTCCATAAAATCATGGATGTTGCAGCCTAAAGCGACAATTCCAGGCGAATCAAAAATAATGGGGGTTTCTGGTTTGCCGATATATAGCTTTAATTGGAAGGTTTTTGCTTTAGAAAATGAATAGACATGATGTCTGGTTTTATCCATATTTGGAAAATCAATTGGTGTTCCGACTGGCACAACACTGACAAAAGGAATGAATGTTTTATCTTTTTGACTAATTGAAAAAACCTTATTAGTCAGAATTGTGCTTTGTAAAAGAGTCTTATTTATTGGTGTTAGCTCTACAACAGCATCCCTTAATAAACTTCCTTGTTCAGTTGTCATGACTATTGATAAATCTGCAGCTAGAATATGTGTTGAAGACACCAGTAATAGACCTGTTAACAGTCGTTTCATTCCTTTGTTCGCTTGATATAACATGTAAAATTCGTTCCTCTAATTATTTAAGCGCTTTGTTAAAATCTGTGAATTTTGTTAAATTAAAAACAAGTATACATTAAGCATAAACTAAATCTCACTGACGCCATATAATGAAAAGTGTAATCACTAATAACAGCGAGAACTAATGCAAAAACAACATGTTAAACTCAGTTTATTTAATAAGAATAGTGCTCAATATATGATTTACATTAGTGTCTCTCTAGTGAGTATAGATCATGTTTTTGCGGAACAACTTACACCCTATACAAATCTTAAAATTAAAACTGGGATACTCATTTCTACATCAAATACACAAGACGAATCTTGGTATGACGAAGGGTCGGCTCAAATTGATTCTCTTTATGGAGCATCATTAGTAGACAGCGTTTTTAGCCTTGATGTAGCCACCGAATCAAGTGTTAGTTATAAAATACATGGTCAAGTATCTGAAAATACAGAATCGCCTTTGGGCATTACAGAGTTTTGGGCAAGTTACCGCCCATTAACACCCTCAAAATATCGCCATAAATTTAGGTTTGGTAGTTTTTATCCTTCAATGTCGTTGGAGAATACGGATACTGCATGGACCAGTCCTTATAGCCAGAGCTTTTCAGCAATTAACGCCTGGTTTGCAGAAGAATTAAAGGTTTCTGGGCTTGAATGGTCAATGTCACGTCCTGGGCGTGCATTTCGATCTCACTATTCATTTACTGGTGTGGGAGGTTTGTTTGCCGGAAACGATACCATTGGTAGTATCATTAGTTGGCGTGGTTTCGCTCTACATTCTACTCAAACAAATATTGGTGATAGGGTCTATTTTGCTGACTACCCTAGTATTCAAAGCGGCCCCTTAGAAAAGCAACCTAATTGGGTTAACCCCTATTTAGAATTAGATAATAGAGTTGGACATTATGTGGGCGGGCATATTAAACATAGAAACGGATTTGAAGCTCGTCTTTATCACTATGATAATAATGGCGACCCATTGGTTCTTAAACATCAACAATATGCTTGGGATACTCGGTTTAATACCTTAGCTCTCTTTTATCCGTTATCTAATAATTCACATTTCCTTGCTCAATGGTTATTTGGCAATACGGTTATGGGTGATAATGCAGTTAACTTAGACTACAAAGCGTGGTTTGCACTGTTAAGCCACGATATCGATTCTTATAGAGTTAGTCTAAGGTATGACAATTTTGACACTATCGACAAAGATGAACTCGAAGGTGATGATAATAATGGTCATGGTGAAGGCATAACACTGTCTTTAGCAAGAAGTGTAACACCCTCATTGAAGGTAAGGTTTGAAGCGATAAGGCTTAACAGTTACCAAGCGAACCGTACCGATCTTAATCAAAACAAGCATACTAATGACTCTCTTTTTCAGGTTTCAGCTACATACATTTGGTAATGTTTAAACTGTAATGCCTGACTAATCTCAATAAACATACCCAGATGAAGCCTTAACTGGTAAAGCGGCTGGTGACTTTGAAATAATGTAGTTTGCCTTTTTCACTTAAAAATTCTTCAGGTTGTATGTTATCAATTTGCGATTCATCTAAATACTTAATGGCATATTCTTTATACACGCCATTTTCAACGAATAAGTCGAAAAGCTCAGCATCTATGTGTTGGCTGTCTCTCATTTTTGACATGATTGCCATCGATTGAGAAAGAGTATTGGGTTTTTTGTATGGTCTGTCATCTGAGGTGAGTGCTTCAAAGATATCTGCAATAGCCATCATCTTAGCAAGTGGAGACATTTGTTCGGAAGTTAGTCCTTTTGGATACCCTGTCCCATCCATTTTTTCATGGTGGCCGCAGGCAATTTCAGGCACATCCCTTAAATGTTTTGGGAAGTTCAATTTGTCCATCATGAGGGTAGATTGAATAATATGTTCGTTAATTTTATATCTTTCTTCTGTATTTAATGTCCCTCGTTTAACTAACAAAGAATAGAGCTCACCACGATTATAAAGTAACTCTGGTTGTTCAATATTGAAGCCCATTTTTTTATAATTATGCTTTTCAACATCGCCTTCTCTTAAAATTTTATGCTCTTCTTTATCGGCAAGTAAGTACTCTTGTGTAGGAAGCGTAGGTGTTGTACCCGACCTAAGTTTCCTGGCTAACTCTAAGTGAGACAGCCCCACTCTATCACTTAATGTACGGGTCCATTTACGTTTTGATATTGCGTTAATCTGATTGATTGTCCATTCATCCATACTGACATCGCCCTGATTACACCCTGCAACCAATAAAAACTCTTCATCAATGGTTTTTAGCTCTTTTTGAAGCTCAAGATGAAGCTCATCAGGGTGCTCACCTGCAAGTTGACGTTTGCTAAAACTTAACTCTGTCTCTTTTTTTACTAATTCAAAGCGCATGCGAATTTCATGCAATCTATCGTAAATAGTTTCTAGTTTGGTGGCTTTATCAATGACAAATTCCGGTGTCGTTATCTTACCGCAATCATGTAACCAAGCCGCAACATGGATGGCCTGCTTTGAGTTCTTAGTCAACTTAAAGTCCGCATAAGGCCCAATATCAGAAATGTCTGCCGCTTGAGCAAGTAGTTTCATAATTTCAGGTACTCTTTTGCAATGCTCGGCGGTATAGCTACTTTTACCATCAATGGCACTGGCCAATAACATGATAAATGATTCGAATAACGCATCTTGTGAATGAATCAACTGCCTCGTTTCAATTGAGATAGCGGCATTGCGAGAAATGGCTTGAATAAAAGCTTGGTGATGTGAATGTAATTTATTCTCCATCAATAAGGTTAAACAGCCGATTAAGTTATTTTGTCGATTATAAAGCGGGACCAGTACTAAGTTATGAATATGACTTTTCATATTTGTGGTGAGGCTATTTATACCCGCATTGTGTGTAAAAGTACCGAACTCAGCGTCACTTGCCTCCACTTGTATAAGCTTTTGCAGACCGATACCGTTTTTGATTATTTTGGGAAGTTCATTAATTCTTAAGGGAACAAGCTGATGATCTCTAATTTGAATGTTATCTATTACAGTAACTTGAGGTATTAAGGTATTGTTCTCATCATCCATTAGATAAAGTATGCCTGCTTTTGCATCACAAATTTGGATCGTTTTATCTAATAACACTTTTTGTAGTTTTGTAAAATCTTCCTCTTCGGCTAACAATTTATTCATTTCAATAAATTGGGTGATGGTAGCATTCATTTGGTTCATCGCATTACCGAGTAAATTTACTTCTTTGATACTTGATCTTAAATCAAATATTTTATCGAAATTAAACTCTCTCACTTGATTTGTTTGCTTTACTAAATGATGAATTGGTTTGGTTAATTTTGACGCTAATTTATTGGTGACAAAAAGCAGCACGATTAACAGCCCGCTTAACCAGATGATACTATTTATAAGTACATTTATAGCATCAGATAAGAGCTCATAAGTCGGTATAGCAATGACTAAGGTGTATTGAATATTGTTAGGAAGGCTAATGTTACGCACCATTGATAACCAATCTTGATCGCTTGAACTAATTTCAACAAGGCTATTTTTTTGCTGATGGGTCTCGCTGTAAATGAGAGCGTCCTCTAATACCTTGTCATTAAGTAATGGTAATCGTATGGGGGTATTGGGAGTCAAAGCTGTTAAATGGCTTTTTACCGTATTATCAACGGTCGCAATCACGCCAGATCCACGAGTTAAAAGCGCGACTTTAGTATTAGGCGTTGTTTTAAAATCTGATAGAAACTTGTTAAGTTTACTCAAGCTAATATCTGCTGCGATAACGGCCCGTTCAGAGGCCGATTTTTGAGCGATAGTGGTGCCGATTTCTTTCGTTGTAAAGAAAACATACGGATCAGCGGTAACTGCCTGATGCTGCTCCATTGCTAATTGGTACCAGTGCCTTGTTCTTGGGTCGAATTGCCCATAACTGGTCGCTGAAACCCGTGCTAATAAGACTAATGCCTCGTCATAGTATCGATATTCGCCTATGTTTTTCTCATCATCCTTCTCTGATATTTGAATAACATACCGGGTATTTTCTGGTGCTTCTAAAAACGATGTTCTTTTGTTTTGGCTAGGAAGTCGTCTAACCAAATAAAAATCGCCATCATCGTATGCAATATAAACAGATGTGATGTTTTTTGTTTCTGAGAAGCTTCGAAGTAAAAAGTTAAAATGAGGCGCTCTTTGTTTGGAATTAAGCGTATTTGTGATTTCATGACTTGCAATAACAGAAACAAGCGATTCTGCATTCTCAAACAAAGAAGATGTTTTTAGTGCCGTTTCTTCAACGGTAAAGCCAAATGCTTTACTGGTTAGATCAGTAATAATCCCTTTCGTTTGAACATAAAAAATAGATGAAAATATGCTACCTAATATTATAATTAATAATGTGAAAGCAAGTGAAATATAAAAGCGGTAACTGTATCCAAATAATGGCATGCGGATGTCCTTTCCAACCTAACGTAAAGTATAGCCTTTTGGCCTACTCGTATGATGATACATAAGTATAGAGTGGAAATATGATAATCAAATACGATTAATATATTTGTTTGTTTCAATTGGTATTTTTTCTGTAAGTGAATAGGTAGTTTGGGTTATTCATAAACGCATGAATACGCTATTATTGTCATCGTTTTTCAGTCTGATATTAAGTATTTCAACTATGTCATCTACCGCGCTAATTGATAACCTTGAACACCTACCCAATCCCTTCACCCAATTTGATGCGATAAAATCGCATCTATTGCCTGCTTGGCCTCAGCTTGAAAAAACTGACTATAGTCGTGACCTGCAATTGGCATTATGTTTTATTTATAGCTATAACGGCTCCCAAGCCACGTTTAACTCCTATCGCCGTGAAGTTGAACGTTTATTACTCTGGGCATGGCTCATTAAAAAAAGCCCTACCACACATTTACGCCGTGATGAGATTGAAGAATTTATTCACTTTTGTATTTCACCACCCCATGAATGGATAGGTATTAAAAATGTTGCTCGCTTTAAAAATAAGCAAGGCGGAAGAGTTGCGAATAGTGAATGGCGCCCCTTTGTTGCCCATGTCAGTAAATTAAAATTTCGCAATGGTGAAGCGCCCGAACATAAGTCACATAGCTTATCTCAATCGGCAATAAGAGCCACATTTTCAATTCTGTCATCTTTTTTTGGTTTTTTGATTCAAGAAGATGCGGTGCAACAAAACCCTGTCGCCTTGATTAGACAAAAAAGCAAATTTGTCAAAAAAGAAGTGACTCGCAGACAAGTTCGTCGTATTTCAAATCTTCAATGGGACTATGTCATCGAAACGGCTGAAATATTAGCGGATGACGATGCGAATATGCATGAAAGAACGCTGTTTATTATGAATGCCTTACTCGGTATGTATCTCCGTATTTCTGAACTAGTATCAGATGAAAGGTCAGCCCCAATTATGGGTGATTTTATCAAAGACAGTGATGGGCATTGGTGGCTTAAAGTACTTTCAAAAGGTAATAAAGAACGTTTGGTTGCCGTATCAGATGAAATGCTATCAGCACTCAAACGTTATCGAAAGTTTAGGCAACTGCCCTTGTTACCCACCATAGCGGAACAAACGGCTCTCATTCCTAAAAATCGTGGTCAAGGCGCTATGACAAGCACCCGACAAATCCGAAATATTGTACAGTTTTGTTTTGATAGCGCTTATCAACGTATGGTTGACGATGGTATGAAATCAGACTCCGAGGATTTACGGGTTGCCACTGTTCACTGGTTAAGGCATACCGGTATATCAGAAGATGTGAAAACACGCCCTAAGGAACATGTACGCGAAGATGCAGGGCATGCAAGTATGGCAACGACCGATAGATACATAGACACAGAATATAGAGAAAGGCATGCCAGTGGACGCAAAAAAGCCCTTAGACCAAAATAATCAAAGGGCTTAGTTAGTATGCTTAAAAATTAACCAACGATAAGGTTCGTTGTTATTTTAACCAGCGAGCTAAACTTGTTTCGTCAGCTTCCTTAGCACAAACCCATTTACTAATACCTGATTGGGTTTCTTTTTTCCAAAAAGCAGCACGACTTTTAAGATAGTCCATGACAAAGTCGCATGCTAAAAAGGCTTCAGCTCTATGTGAACTACTGACACCAACAAATACAATTTGATCTTGAACTTTTAATTCGCCAACCCTATGAACAACATTAACTTGATGTAAGTCCCAGCGAGAATGAGCTTCATCTACAATTTGCTGTAAATTGTGTTCCGTCATACCAGGGTAATGTTCTAGCTCAAAACTTGAATCATGGGATATTTTTGTTGAATCATGACTAAAATCCCTCACTCTGCCTATAAATATTGCGACTGCACCGGTTTGATTATTATCACAAAGGTCTTTATATAAATCGGCAACATTAAAATCGTCTTTTTGAACTTTAACCAAAATATTAACCCCCTGTCACCGGCGGAAAAAAAGCCACCTCTTTTACGGTTTGAGGATTAACCTTACTTGTATGTCTAGCAAAATTATAATCGATTGACGCTTGAATACCCTCATGAAATAGAGGATCTGGGTTATCCAGCAATTTGGCGACAATTTGTTTTATTTCTTCAATTGTTGTCTCTTTTTCTAATTCAATAGTCACTTTATCAGTGCCTATTGACTCCCTGAGAGAGGCAAAGAAAACAACATCTAACTTATGCATTTGTTTTACTCCAATCACCACTTTTACCACCCGACTTTTCTAATAAGGCGATTTCTTTAACAATAATACCCTTATCGACCGCTTTACACATGTCATATAGGGTTAATGCTGTTACTGATGCACCGGTTAATGCTTCCATTTCCACACCTGTTTTGCCACTGAGTTTACAGGTGCAGAGTACTTTAAGTTGAGTGTCAGATATCACTTCAATATCCACACTGACCTTAGTCAGCATTAGCGGATGACAAAGGGGTATTAAATCCGCCGTTTTTTTACACGCTTGAATTCCGGCAATACGTGCTGTCGCAATCACATCACCCTTGGGTAGTCCGCCTTCTACCACTTTAGTAAGGGTAGAAGGTAACATTTCAATAATAGCTTGTGCCGTAGCGCTACGATGAGAAATGTCTTTATCAGAAACATCAACCATGTGGGCATGGCCAGCTTGGTCTAAATGAGTCAGCCTATCAGTCATTAAGCTTTCCTTTGTACATTAAGGTAAATCATGCATAATATTGTTTGTTTTCAATTAGAAAACGAACTCAACGATTGGGAAAAGCGTAGAATGCCATTGCAACGCTCCTGTGAACAGCTTTTTGGAAAAAAATTAGTTTCAAAATGAGTTTATTAGACGATTATCACTTATTAGAACTGGATTCTAATGCAACAGAGCAGGATGCCAAGGCAGCCTACCGACGATTAGCTCGTGTTTATCACCCAGATAAAAATCCTGATACGGACACAACTGAGCATTTTCAACGCCTCCAAGATGCTTATCAAAGTGTCCTTTCTTCTATGAGACAAGGCGCTATTGTACAAGACTGGCATAAATATGAATTTACCATGGATAGTGACAAGTCTAGTCCAGTTAATCCTAAAAGCGATAGTATTCAAAAAGCCTACATTAAAGAAAGTCAGCGAGCTTATGATGACATGAGACGCAAAACGGCATCTAACGAAAGGGTAAAAGAAGCCGCATTAAGAAGTGCACGAAGTAAATATAATGAAAAGAATGCTAAAAAAGTTTATGAGGACGCCGTAAAATCAAGTCATAATGCGTTTTCACCGTCAAATCATGTGACAGAAGCAGAAAACGTATTCCAAGAAACAGCAGAACAAGTCGTCACACCTGACGTAAGCATAGACCCAAGTGTTTATCGCTCGTTTGAACAATCATTTGATAAAACAAAAAATAATGAGACACAGCACGATCAGATTGGCGAGGATTCAAGCTCAGTATTTAAAAGAGTGTTTGTTAGTATCTCATATTTAGTTGTTTTCGCTATGGGAATATACAGCACGCTTTATTGGCAGGACATGAAAGTAAAACAACTGCAGGACCAAAATTCAATTCAAAAAATCCCTTTTATTGCAGGCCTTTATCCTCAATTTAGAAATGGCATAAACTATACATTTAATACGACCCATCTTTATACTACACCTGATATTCAAGCTAGCGAAATAGCCCTTATTCCCGCATTTGAAGATGTTGTAGTGACAAATAACGCCAGACCCAACTGGTTAGCTATTCATTATCAAGGTCAAGCCGGATGGGTAGAAGAAAAAAACTTAGGCTTTGGTAGTAATATTGCAGCCAATTCCAGCCAATGTTTGGGGAATCCAGGCCTTGCTCCTGGCCATGGGAAAATATTGAATAACCTCGAACCTAAAGGATCTAGCCGATTAAGATTACTCAACAGGCTCAACAGCCACAGTTTGCTGAGCTTTGAATCCTATGATGGATTGGCGCCCTTCACTATATACCTTAAGGCAGGCCAATCGTTTGCTGCAAACTATATCCCAAGAGGCCGTTATCGCTTGGTGTTACATACCGGTTCCTTGTATCATGGCGCTTGCCAACAATTCTTATTTAATCAAACCAGTACCATAGTGATGGATCAGGTTGATTTTGCCAGTACGGAACTATCGTTAACCCTGGCGCTATAAATTGAATTCCCTATTTTAAAGATGAAAAGACAGACTAAAATCTATGTTAAGTAACATTCGAATCGTTCTAATCAATACCTTTCACCCTGGAAATATTGGTGCTATCGCAAGAGCCATGAAAAATATGGGCTTATCAAATTTGTATTTGGTTGATCCGAATGACTACCCATCAGATGAGGCAACTAGCCGTGCTGCTGGCGCAGTCGATTTGTTAGAGAAAGCAACAATAGTTTCAACACTTGAAGAAGCCATCTCAGACTGCAGTTTAGTGGTCGGCACCAGTGCTCGTCATCGCACATTCCAATTACCTCTGATGAATGCTCGAGAATGCGCACAATCTGCTGTTGTAGAAGCCACAAATCAACCGATTGCGATTGTCTTTGGCCGTGAAAAGACAGGACTCTTAAATGATGAAATAGCCCAATGTCATCGCCAAGTATATATTGATGCTAATGATGAATACCCTGTGCTAAATATTTCGCAAGCCGTGCAAATAATCGCCTACGAGATATGGATGGCAGAACAAGAAAACGTAAATAAAGAAAAAGTGGATACAGCTGAATACCCTCGCAAAGGTGACATGGACTTGTTCCATACCCATCTTGAAGAAACTTTATATGACATTAATTTTGTCATCAAAAATCATCCCGGTAAGGTATTGGACAAGTTGCAACGATTCTTCAACCGTTCACGACCAGAAAAAGCTGAGTTAGGGATTCTAAGAGGGGTTTTAGCGGCAGTACAAAGGGAAACTGAAAAGGCACGTAAGCCAAAGCAAGAAGATTAATTAAAAGCGTCGCTCTCATACAATCAAAAAAGGCCTAACATTATGTTAGGCCTTTTTTGATTACTTCATTGCTGGACTATTAACCACTTGATAGATGGGATAAAGCACATCTGCACCCAATATTTTAGAGCGCTCTGGCGACCAGCCGACTTCAGGGTCAGGCAGTAATTCATTATCTTTAAAAGGCATCTCTAACGTAAGGGATAAGCAGTTATAGGTTTCCCCTACCCATTTTGCTGCAACAGTCAGTGTTTCGTCACCAAAATGGTTATTTTCATAACCAACATTAGTTTGAAAGTCAGGGCTAACAGCTAACAGTGTGCCACAAAAAAGCGACTCCATATCCGCCATGCGTTGATCAAAGGATGGAATCTGACTACAACCATCAATAAAATTGACAGGTAATGTTTCATCTCCATGTATGTCTAAGAAAAGATCAACCCCTACTTCTGCCATTTTATTTTGAACAGCTAAGACTTCAGGACTCATTTCTTCAGACGGTGATAGCCATTCACGATTAAGGTTTACCCCTTTGCTATTCACCCTTAAATTACCGTGAACGCCCCCATCAGGATTCATGTTTGGTACCACATAAAAACGACAATGATTAAGTAGCGATCTTGAAATAGGGTGTGACTCATCGAATAAACGTTCAAGAAGACCTTCGATAAACCATTGAGACATGGTTTCACCAGGATGTTGACGTCCTATTATCCAGATGTTTTTAGCTTTCGCTTGGGTGCGACCTATTTCTAACAAACTAATATCACGACCTTCTGCTGTTGTCCCCAAATCATGATTAACACAATCATCATTTGAACTAGACCAAGCAAGCATATCTAAATGGCGTTCATAAGAATAAGGTGCAAAATAAGCGTAATAAAGGCTGTCCTTCTCCGGTGTATGATTAATAATCAGTTTGCCATCTTTATACTCAGTCGGTACACGAAACCAATATTCTCTGTCATAGGATGCTACCGCTTGGTAGTCATACCATCCCTCGGCAAAGGCTGCATCACTGGCATTTTCAAAAGTAATGACACAGGGCTCTCCCATCACCCCTTGTAAACGAAAATAAAACCATTGTAGGAAATTAGAGTTTGTATCTGTTGGTATATTTACTCTAATATTGTCCGGCTCGTTGGCCTCAATCAGACTAATGTTTCCGCCATCGAAGGCACTGCTGATTTTTATTCGGCTGCTCATCCTAACCACTCTCTAAATTTTGGTATGTAATTCATTGATATGACAAGTTTACCTATATTCCTTACCTGTGTCGCTAATTCTACAGACGAAGCTAACTTTCCTTTGTTATTTACCTGGTCAACGCCGGATTTACAGATAAAAGAAGTCTTAATTATCCCTGATGATGACTGGCTTCATCATTCCAACATAGAATCTAACCTATGTGATATTGATGAGAACCAACTTTATGAGTTTGGTTTTGAAGCCAGTGATATTTTGGCAGAATGGACCGCAGAATTTGATACCGATTTTGTACTGGCACTTGACCCTGATTTAGTCGGCTCAATGGTTGAGGCAACTTATGATGCAAAGGGCATGGATCCCAGTTTCGAAGTGGTCTCTGCCCACCGTTGGTTTAGTGATAGAGATGTTAATTTAAACTATGAATTAACACTTTTAAACCTCGCTCAAGCCGTTGAACTATTGCCTCCTGACGAGCAGATTTCCACTTTATTGGGCATAGCACACGCTAAATCACTGATTGAATTACCAGAAATTGAACAGGATTATTCCGTTGATGAAGATACTGACATTTAAATTATAAATGTTGAGCATAAATGTCAGCGTCTAGTAGTCAGTAAAAAGGCTGTTATTGTAAGTTAACTCGGTGTTTAAACAAAATAATCAACATCGTTACTTATTTTTAACCGTTAAGGAATTTCAATGCTCGATTTATTGCCCGATTTAACAGATCAATATCCAGATCATTTGTTAATCGCTGACCCTGTCTTTAATGCTTACGGAAAAAAAACTATCTTTCATGGTGAAGTTGTCACTGTAAAGTGTTTTGAAGATAACTCTCGCGTTAAAGAGTTGGTTGCAACCGAGGGTAAAGGCAAGGTGATGGTGGTTGACGGTGGCGGCAGTAAACGAGTCGCTTTATTAGGCGACCTATTAGCAGAGCAGGCGTCAAACAATGGTTGGGAAGGCATTATTATTAACGGTGCTATTCGTGATGTCGCTACCCAAGCAAACATAAATTTAGGGGTTAAGGCATTGGGTGCTACACCCTTGAGATCAACCCGTAAAGGTATGGGTGATGTTGGTGTTAATATTGCGTTTGCGGGGCTCAGAATTGAAGATGGTGACTACATCTATTCAGATTTAAATGGCTTAGCGTTAGCGAAACAGCCCTTAGCATTGGATTTTCTTTAATACTGATCGTACATAAAAAAACGGCTAATGAAGATTAGCCGTTTTTTTATTATCTAATTAACGAAATTAGCTCATTAAGCTTAATCCAATTGGTAAAGAGTCCCCAATAAAGCGATTCAATTCATCCTTATCCAGTTGAGTTTCCTCTTCTAATCTTAAAGCCCAATGACTCGGACATTTGTCCTTTTTAAGTTTGTTAATAATTTTATGTTTAAATTTATCCAGCTCAGGGTCATTTTCAAGGTTGACTTGGCTCATTAAGACCGCGGCTAAGCCCGCTTGTTTTCGTTTCTTCCAGTCTTCTTTCAAACAGCTTTCTATTAAAGGCTTGACCTTATCAAGCGATAACGGCTCTAAGGTGTCTGCTAGCACTAATTGCTGACTTGCTAATCGACCAATCGACCACCAAGCTGTGTCGGGCTCAGATGACTTAGTCAGTCGCTTTTTAAGCCAATCAATACTGGTTAACTTAGTTTCTAAGGGTAAGCGTTCAAGTGAGCCTATTAGTCGAATCAAATCATCACCGGAACGGGTAGTGAGCTGTTTAACTTTCTCACGTGACCTTTGACCGCTGGGCGAATAGTAATCTGCAAACTTCTTATGAAGAATAAGCTGCTCTGCCTCCCCTAAACCTGCGGCTATACGTCGCCAAAGGGTCCAATATTGCCCCCAAACCATGGAGTCATCATGTTTTGGAGCTTGTTGTGAAAGCGGATAAAGCTGCTTGATTCTTTCATTGTCATGGTCTGCGCCATAACCTGGCCTCATACAAAAACCGGCTAATTGATACCATTGCCTTTCATGGCTAGCACTTTTTTGACGTCCTGACTTTAGACTTAATAACTTATCAACAAGGCGTCTACTGGTGGCTAAACTCCAACTATCTCTTGTCCCTAAAAGCTTATCAATGTCATTCTTGAGTGTCTTAATTGCTTTTGTATCTTGCTTTTGACCTTGTTTAGAAAAACACTGAGTTAAGATCTCTTCAGCAAGGCCTAGGTTTTTATGCATCAAATCATTGCTTGGCTTTGACGTCTTGTTTTCAGTGGGCTGACTCGATTGGGTGGAAAAGTTTAGTGACCAAGATTGACCCGAGCTGATGCTTTGCAATTCAACCGCCAATACTCCAATCTCTGTTAACTGAGCACGAATCTTAACCGCCTCTTGTTGTTCTTTGTCAGTGGCCAAATGAGAGACAAGGTCAGAAATAAAGACCATACCCTCATCACTATCCAACAACTCACCTTTGTCATGACGATAAGTATCATTACTACGATATAACGGGAATTGAACATCTTGACCTAGGGTGACATGAAAGTGTTTATCTAATTCAATCCATTGATTTTTCGCTAACCCTTTTGGTAACAAGGTCAAGTATTGACCACCTTGTAGGGCTAAATAAAGTGTATGCGCCACACCACTTTCAATGCGCGTTAACTGATCATCCGTTTGCTGGTTTGATAAACCAAGGCCAGAAACATAAACACAAGCACCTTTAGCGACCGCATGATCGGGCTCTAGTCCATCGCATTCAAATGGTGCGTCTCCACGCCATTCGCTCAACTGATCCATCAATCGAGTTTTCAAATTCTCACTGTTAAACAAGCCACCATTAAAGAGTACAGCATCAGGAACCTTGTTTCCCTGTCCACAGGCTTGCTCAATATCATTTTGATGCAGTGCCAAAAATTCAGCAAGGTGCCGAGAAATTGCGGCATCCTTTTCATAGGGTAAACCAAGGGTATGTACCCCATAATGACTGACATTGACCTTTTCGGTTAGCTGGACCATAGGAAAAAATCCCGTATCAATTTGCTTAACAAGTACATCACGTTCAACACTAAATTTCTGTGATCCACCGATTAAACGGCTTCCGCCACCTAACACAGTTAAATTAAGTTGCTCAGGCGCATTGTTAGACAGCAGTGTTTCTTTCGCTTGACGCGTTTGCTGAACGAGCGCTGCTAAGCGAGAAGACGATAAGGCGGATATCTTTTGAGGGTCAAGTTGGTAAGCTAACGCTTGATCTAAATTGTCACCGCCTAATAATAGGTGGTTACCCACAGCCACTCGGTGTAATGATATTTTATCATTGCTGTTTTGAATTTTGACTAAACTAAAATCAGTTGTTCCGCCGCCAATATCAACAACCAGAAGCATCTGTTTGTCAGCCAATTTAGCAAGCTGTTGTTGCTTGCTAATCCAGTGATAGCAGGCAGCTTGAGGCTCTTCAATTAGATACAAGTTTTCAAGACCCGCACTTTTTGCAGCTTCTAGGGTGAATGCTCTCGCCTCTTCATCAAAGGATGCCGGTAAGGTAAGCGCAACATATTGATCTGCGAGAGGGGCCTCTTTAAATTGATGGTTCCAAGCACTATGGAGGTGGCTTAATATAAACGCCGTCGCTTCTAAGGGGGATAACTTAGCATCACTGTCACTGCCCCAGGGTAATATTTTTTCACGTCGATTGACCTGTCTATGGCTCAACCAGCTTTTAGCACTTTGTACCAATTGATTCGCTCGACGCCGACCCAACTCTAATGCGCCCATTCCTACTAGATGAGATGCCGTTATAGTCATATTAGACCAAGGTAAACTTGGACTTAATTGGTTTTTCTCATCTTTAGCAATTAGGTAAATAGCACTCGGTAAGTGGGTAAATTCTCTCACACTGGCATCAGACATATACTGAGGGATAGAAAGAAGACGACTTGCATCAATGGATTCATTTTCAGCACGATAAGACACCACAGAATTTGTGGTGCCAAGATCAATACCGACAAAGTACTTAAGCTTTGTCATTAAGCGTCCCTTACTTGATATTCCAGAGTCCAACTTAACTCAGACTGAGTATCGTGAGCTTCTAACAGTAATAAACCAAGTTCACTGACGCGTGAAGACAGAATCACACGAACCCTATCGCCGTCTTGGTAATGACCTGCATCGAGTGATACTTGTATTTTACCTAATTCATTCAGGCTGTTTAGTGAAAAGGCATTGACCGTTTGACCCAGTTCAGCCACTCCTGCATTTTTAGATTGGAAAAACCTAAAATCGACACTTTGACCCACAACAAGGGCAAATTCGCTGCTTAACATTTGCTCTTCTGACCCTTCGTCTAACCCAAAAGGCGCAATACAAATGGCATCAACAGGAGGCGCCATGCCAGGAATAGCCGGCATAGGGCTTTCAACCCCTATATAGTAATTTGCCGCTAAACCACTTTTTATCTTGATGCCACCCTCTGATTGAACATAGGCGTAATAACACGCGCCTTTTGCAACCGCATTATCCAAACAGTCCTCATCATCAGAACTTAATAGTTCGATTTGCTGATTCGACTCATTAGACAACAATTGATCTAGCAGTAAATGGATTCTTTGTTTAATCTGTGGGGCTTTAAAAACACCACCATTCAACAAAACTTTATTCGGTTTTGCCTGATACTTTGCCAAAAATTCACTGATATGACGGCTAATCGCAGGATCAGATTCAAACTCCAAATTTAGTTTAGATATACCTGATCTCGCATTTGATTGAGCCTGCTCACCATACTTAACCAATGGAAAGAAACCTTCAATCAAACTGTTTAAGGCCGTTTCACGACTAATGTTAGTTTGGATTTTATTAGCGAATAAACTGCGGCCACGACTAGGTACAATAACACTCACCTCTGTGAGTGTGTCGTCGCCCAATAGACGTTCTTTAGCTTGACGGCATGCTTGCGTTAATGCACTGATTTGCCAAGCTTCTAAGTTTGTTCCCTCTGAGGCGAGTTGACCTGCCGCTATATAAGTAAGCGCCATATCCATATTGTCGCCACCCAGTAAAATATGACGACCCACAGCCACCCTATCTAAACGCATTTCACCATCATCATCTATGGCTTGGATTAAAGATAAGTCAGTGGTACCACCACCCACATCGATCACTAATACTTGGTCATCTAATGTGATCTTGTCTTGCCATTTCCCGGCACTGGAAAGCCAAGCGTAAAATGCGGCTAAGGGTTCTTCAATTAATCTGGCTTTAATACCGCACGCTTGAGCTGCATTTTCAGTGGTAGAACGCGCTGCAGGGTCAAAAGAAGCAGGCACAGTAATGACCACATTTTGTTCACTTAAAGGCGCATCAGGAAATGCATTATTCCAACTTGAAACAAGGTGAGCTAATAGGGTTTGAGCCACTTTGGCAGGAGACAGTTTTTCTACTTCATCAACTGCATCTACTGGTAGAACTGCTTCTTGTGAAGAAACTGTGTTATGACATAACCAGCTCTTTGCACTTTGAATCATTCGACCCGCAGATTTAGCACCCATTTCTCTAGCAAGCTCACCAACGACTAATTCAGTGGGTCCCCATGGCAGTTGTAAATCACTGGCTAGCATCTCATTAATATGTGGCTGGTAAATGAAAGATGGCAGTAAGTTACGGTTAGCCACTTGACCTGGCGCGATAAATTGAGGAATCTGAAGTGGTAATAACCCAGAGTCCTGCTCAGCATTGCTTGCATAATAGATAGCTGAGTGCGTTGTACCAAGATCAATTCCTACAAAATATTGAGTATTTGACATCATTAAATCTCAACTTCTGCCGGTGCTAAAATATTCATATCCAAAGTATTAGATACCTTGGGTAAATGATGCGTAACCACTTTCCAACCTGGATGAATCAAGGTACCAGTAAAGGGACCTTCTCCTTCAATACGCCCTTCTAACTTGAACTCTTTATTGTTGTATCCGGTTGGAATTTCGACTCGCGCATTTTCTTCTTGCTTAGAGACAGTTTCAATTTCAAAGTTGGCATTCATAACTTTAGCGCAACCTTGATGAATTAAACGGCTTGCCGCCCCCACTTCAGCATCAGAATAAGTACTGATGTCTTCTTGAATGAAATCAATAAAACGGGCTTCTTGTTGCATTAGTTGAAGCAATTGATATGCACCATCGACAGAGACGGTTTCTAGCCTTGGTGCAGTCACTTCTCTTATTTCCGTCACAGTCTCAATAACAACTTCTTTAACAATTGTCTCTGGCACTTCAAATGCAAACTTCTCTTTGCTGTTAACCAACTGACAACGACCAGCATAATCAGCTGATGAAAGGTATTTAAAGAACTGTCCGAATGCACCAAAAAAACGTGGTACAAAGCTAATAGGCGTTACTTTTTTAGTCATAATTTATCCGTTCTGTAATTCTTCTAATTCAACCCACCTGTCCATTTGCTTTTCAAGTTGGGTTTCAATATCTGTCATTTTTGCAAGGCCAGCCTGAACCGTTGCTTGGTCTTGACTATAAAAGTCGTCGGCACCGGTAATGTCTATAATCTGTTCCAACTCAGCCTCAATTGCCGCTATAGTATCTGGCATCAAATCCAGCTCGCGCTGCATTTTATAACTTAATTTACTTTTGGCTTTTGGCTTTTTAGGTTCAGAGGCTATTTTAACTTTCTCAAGGGTTTTTTCGGTTTTAATGCCTTCTGGCGTTTCAGGCTCAACAACAAAACGACCGCCTTGACGAATCCAATCTTGATAACCACCCACATATTCTTTTACAAGGCCATTGCCTTCAAAAGCGATAACACTGGTAACCACATTATCCAAAAATGCCCTGTCGTGTGACACTAAAATAAGGGTGCCTGGATAGTTCATCAAAAGCTCTTCTAATAACTCTAATGTTTCAACATCAAGATCATTGGTTGGCTCATCCATAATCAATAGATTGGCAGGTTTAGTAAATAATTTAGCCAGTAAAACACGGTTACGTTCACCACCTGATAAGGCTTTAACCGGTGTTCTGGCGCGTTCAGGTGGGAATAAGAAGTCACCTAGGTAACCTATGATATGTTTGTCTCGTCCGTTTATTTCAACCGTATCTTTACCTTCACCCACGTTTTCAGCAACGGTTTTTTCCGGGTCCAATTGTTCTCTTAATTGGTCAAAATAAGCCACGTTCAACTTGGTGCCTTCTCTAACAACACCACCATTAGGGGTAATTTGACCTAATAAAATTTTCAAGAAGGTGCTTTTACCACAACCATTGGGTCCAATAAGACCAATTCTATCACCACGAGTAACAACCAGGTCCATAGGTTGGAGAATGACGTTATCTTCAAAGTTATGGGCAACTTGAGTAAATTCAGCAACCAGTTTGCCTGATTTATCTGTGCTTTCAATTTTCATATTGGCATTACCTTGAAGGTTAATGCGTTCAGAACGTTCCACACGTAATGCTTTCAAGGCACGAACACGACCTTCATTACGGGTACGACGAGCTTTAATACCTTGTCTGATCCAAACTTCTTCTTCGGCAAGTCGTTTATCAAATAATGCGTTTGATCTTTCTTCTTCTTCAAGCATCTTGGCTTTAAATTCTAAAAAGCCGGTGAGGTTACCACTAAAGGAAATGAGGTTACCCCTGTCCAACTCAATAATACGATTAGCGAGTTGTTCCAGAAAGCGTCTATCATGGGTAATAAACAGTATTAAGCCACGAAATTGCTGTAGCTGTTTTTCCATCCATTCGATAGTAGGTACATCAAGGTGGTTAGTAGGTTCGTCTAAAAGCAATATATCGGGTTCAGACAAGAGTGCTTGCGCTAAAATAACGCGGCGACGCCAACCTCCAGAGAGTTCATTCATCTTCTTGTCGCCAGGAAGCTGTAATTTTTGAATCATCTGGTTAACTTTTTGCTCTAAATCCCAACCTTGAATGTCATCCAACTTATGCTGGATATCACTGAGTTCATCAGCATGATCATTCTCAAAATCTTCTAGCAATATGTAGTAACGGATCAAAAGTGCATTGGCATCAGGGCGACCTTCACTCACTACTTCTCTTACTAACTTGTCATCAGCTTGCGGCAACTCTTGGGGTAGTTGGGCTATTTTAACGCCACCTTCTACGCGAACCACACCTTCGTCAGGGACAATGTCGCCAGCAACCACTTTCAAGAAAGTCGATTTACCTGCGCCATTACGACCAATAATTGCAATACGTTCGCCAGCTTCAGCCGAAACGCTGATTGAAGCTAATAGTGGGTTGTGGCCAAAAGCCACACTAACCTGTTCAAGAGATAATAAGCTCATATGTATTTTTCACTAAAAGTATAAAAAGATAATGGCGCGCATTCTAACAGCTAAGGTTCGAAACGTTTAGCGAATCAGCCTCATTTTATGAGGGCGATTTGAAATAAAGCATTGTGTTTTATCGTTTTTTTAATCATTGCATGGAAAGTGAGCAATTTCAGGCGTATAAATTTAGTTGATAAAGTCAAATGTTCATATTTTTTGCACATTTTTATGGGTTTTTATGAAGTATGTCAGTTCATTCCCTGTCACAATATCAATTATGCATGAATATTGAACCCAAGTTCGATTGAAAATTTTAGTCTTTTTATGGAGTCCCTGATGGATCTTAAAAGTAAAGCTGGACCGATAACCGCCGTCACCGTTTTAGGTGCTGCTGTTGTCTGGATGGCGGTTGGTGGTAATGGAATAACACAGGCGCAAGCACAAGATTCTGCGTCAAGTGTCACTGCTCCAAAAATTGAGCAAAATGTCTCAATTGAAAATATATTGAAAAAGAAGGTACAAGCACAAGTTATCAGTGCACAAATAATGGAAGACTCCATCACTTTATCCGGTACAACTCAACCGAGTAAAGAAATACAGCTCACATCCGGTGCAGCTGGAAAAGTACGTAACATTCTGTTTAAAAAGGGTGATTATGTTAAAAAAGGCAAAGCTATTTTATCGATTGATACTCGAGCGCTAAAATCAGACATCGCCAATGCGAAAGCACTGATTGCACAACGCCAGTTAGAATTAGATGGTGCGGTTAAACTTAAGAAACAGAAATACTCTTCTGCAGTTAATGTTGCCACCTCTAAAGCAGACCTAACATCAGCAAAAGCGGCATTACGAACGTTAGAAATTGACTTAGAAAATACCCGCTTAATTGCGCCCTTCTCTGGTATTTTGAATACGTTAGATGTTGAAGTAGGACAGTTACTACAAAATAATGCCGCTATTGGTGATTTTGTTTCTATCAATCCTCTTACGATTGAAATCAATGTCCCTCAGAAAAAAATCAGCCGAATTCAACAAGGTCTGAATGCCAGTGTTGAATTAAGCACAGGTGATATTGTTGAAGGTATTGTAAGTTACGTCAGCTCAGTAGCTGATAGTGATACTCGTTCTATTGCGATCGAAATTAAAGTCCCTAATCAAGACAATAAAATTCCAGCGGGTATCACGGCTCACGTTGACTTAGCCTTACCAAAACGTATGGCACATGCCTTTTCTGCTGCTCTTTTGACACTGGATAATAATGGTAAAACGGCCGTTAAAACTTTGAATATTGATAACGAAGTGATTGTTTCCCCAGTGGAAATTATCAAATCTGATCGTGATCAAGTTTGGGTTAGTGGTCTACCTCAGAATATCAATATTATTACTGTGGGTCAGGGATTTACTAAAGCCGGCGAAATTGTTGACGCATATTATAAAAATCAATAGGAAGTAACATGGTTAGTATAATAAATGCGGCTTTGTCGCGTTCAAGAACAGTGCTTATGTTCTTTGCATTATTGTTAGCAATGGGTATTTCTTCTTATTTAAGCATAGCTAAAGAAGAAAACCCTGACATTACGATTCCCACTATCTATGTTTCAATCTCATTAGATGGCATATCACCAGAAGACTCGGATAGTCTTCTGGTACACCCTATGGAAAAAGAGCTAAAAGGTATTGAAGGCCTGGATAAGATCTCTTCAACCGCTTCAGAGGGACATGCCTCAATTACGTTAGAGTTTGATAGCAATACAGATATTGATCAGGCCTTAATTGATGTTAAGGACAAGGTAGATACCGCTAAAAACGACCTTCCAGACGATGCGGATGAACCAACTGTTAATGAAGTTAATCTATCAACCTTTCCCGTATTACAAGTCACGCTTCATGGTGATGTTGAATTTGGTACCTTAAGCCGCATTGCCAATAACCTACAAGATGATATTGAGTCAGCTGAAGGCGTTCTTGAAGCCTCTATTAGTGGTGACAGAGAAGATCTTGCTGAAATCATTATCAGTCCAGATGCGCTCGAATCTTACAACTTGAATCTGTCGGATGTGGTATCGACCTTTGATGATAGCAATCAGTTGGTTGCAGCAGGAACCTTGGATACGGGCTCAGGCCGTTTCTCATTAAAAGTTCCTGGCTTGCTTAAAACAGAGGAAGATATTTTCAACCTTCCGATGAAAGTTGTTGGCGACAAAGTCGTGCTTCTAAAAGACATTGCTACCGGTCAAATGACCTATAAAGATGCGACCAGTTATGCGCGCCTTGATGGTAAAAATAGTATCACTCTTGGTGTGTCAAAACGTGTTGGTGGTAATACGGTCAATACTATCGCTGCAGTTAAGAAAGTCATTGAAGTCGAAAGTGCCAAATGGCCCGATGGCGTTGAATATAATTTATCGCAAGATGAATCTATCAGTATTCAACAATCACTTAATGATCTATTCAACAATGTTATTTTTGCAACCTTGTTGGTAATGATTGTGATTGTCGCCTTCTTAGGTTTACGAACCTCTGTTTTAGTGGGTATTGCGATTCCCGGTGCATTTTTAATGGGTATCTTAATTTTACACCTACAAGGTTTCACCATGAATATGGTGGTACTTTTTGGTTTAATTTTAAGTGTGGGCATGTTGGTTGATGGTGCAATTGTTGTCACTGAATATGCTGACAGAAAGTTAGCTGAAGGTGCTTCAAAACAACAGGCATACTCAGAAGCGGCGCAACGTATGGCATGGCCTATTACCGCGTCGACGGCAACCACACTTGCGGTATTTATGCCACTGCTTTACTGGCCCGATATAGTCGGTGAGTTCATGCGTTATATGCCGATTACGGTTATCGCAACGCTTAGCTCCTCTCTTGTTATGGCCTTAATCGTTATCCCAACGATAGGTTCTATTATCGGTAAAAAAGGGGTTTATTCACCGGCATCAGAGCTTACCCTCAAATTGACTGATTCGGGTGACCTTACCCAATTGAAAGGCCTCACAGGTTGGTATACTCGTACACTGACAGCATTGGTGAAAGCGCCTTGGTTAGTATTAGCTTTCTGCATCATGGTGCTGATTGCCGTCTTTATGTCGTATGGTAAATTCGGTAAGGGTGTTGAGTTCTTTCCTAATAGTGAACCTGATATTGCTAACCTTGAAGTACGTGCTCGCGGTGATCTTTCTCTTGATGAAAAAGATCAACTTGTAAGGCAGGTTGAACAGATTGTAATCGGTCATCCAGATCTTAAGAGTGTGATTACGACAACAACTGCCTCCGCAGGAAGCAGAGCGACCCCAGACAGTATTGGTACCCTATCTCTTGAGTTTATTGATTGGTCTGAACGTAAACCTGCTGAAGGTATTTTGGCACTCATACGAGAAGAAACGGATAAAATCCCAGGTATTATTGTTGAAGCGGAAGTAAAACAAGGCGGGCCTCAATCAGGTACGGATATTGAATTAGAACTAGCGTCTGATTACAGTGAATTACTCAATATCACAACCGACCGATTAATAGAAGAACTAGGCCAACGCAGTGAAATAGTGACGGTTAACGATGATAGATCATTACCTGGTATTGAATGGCAAATTGACATTGATCGTGCTCAAGCACAACGCTTTGATGTCAGTGTCGCGACCTTGGGTAATGCTATTAAGTTGGTAACAAATGGCATCACATTGTCAGACTTTTTACCTGAAGGTGCCGATGATGAGATTGATATTGTTTTACGCTATCCAGTCAATCAACGTAGCCTAGATCAGCTTGATAACATTATGATTCCATCCAATATAGGCCCTATTCCAGTGAGTAACTTTATCACTCGAATCGCGGCGCCTAAACAGGGGAAAATCAATCGTGTTGAAGGCAAAAAAGTGGTTAACATCAGCGCTGATGTTAAAGATGGTCTGGTTGTTGATCAGGTAATTAAAGCCATTTCCGCTGAAATGGAAGCCTCAGGTATGCCTTCTGAAGTGAGTTACCAATTTAGAGGCAATACAGAAGATCAGCAGAAGTCACAGACTTTCCTTATGAACGCATTTGGAATCGCCTTCTTCATGATGGCCATTATTCTGGTGACCCAGTTTAATAACTTCTTCCAGTGTTTGTTGATATTAAGTGCCGTACTCTTCTCAACCATGGGGGTACTTGTTGGCCTTATGGCTAAGGGGCAACCTTTTGGTATCGTCATGAGTGGTGTGGGTGTCATTGCCCTTGCAGGGATTGTGGTGAACAACAACATTGTATTGATTGATACCTTTAACAGCTTAAGGGCTCAAGGCATGTTAGTTGTGGAAGCCGCCGTCAGAACGGGCGCGCAAAGATTACGTCCTGTTCTATTAACAACCGTGACGACCATTTTAGGGCTTCTGCCTATGGTGTTCCAGTTGAATGTCGACTTGATGAATCAGAGCATTAGTATCGGTGCTCCCTCTTCTCAGATGTGGACTCAATTATCTACTGCCATTGCGGGTGGACTACTTTTCGCAACGCCTTTAACCTTATTACTGACACCTTGTTTGTTAGTGTTAGGTTATCGTCGTAAAGAAAGAAAATTACTGCAAACAATTAAAACTGAAACAAATTTAGCCCCACAGGCATAACGTTTCTTGTCCCATTAAAAAAGGCATCTTAGGATGCCTTTTTTAATGCTTAAAATATGTTAGTTATTAATGCTATTGAATAGGCACTAAACTGGTCGATTTAATTTGAGCAACCACCTTCATACCCATTTTTAGTTTCATTTCCCGCCATGCCCAATTACTTATTTTAGCCATAAAAATCACACCATTAGGATCCGCTAAATTAACTAATAAGGATTGTTCACGACCGATTTCCTGACATGAAATAATTCGGCAAACAATGCGATTTCTGATGCTTGATGGTGACGTATTTTCTAATGAAATAGAGACATCTTGAGCATCGATTAACAGTCTGAATTTATTTGCTAGATTCGGTTTTTGATTAAACAGCGGTTTTTTTGAGTCATTTTCGCCCTGAGTTTGTCTCATAGATTGCGCTTTCATCCATAAATATGAGCCCGTTAATTGACCTGATTTTTCATGAATAAATTCGACCTGCGACATGGCATAGTCTAGGTGGTCAAATTTATGTAGCGCGCTATAAGCCATACTATGACTGTCTTTATCAAGACCCTGTTGGTTTTGGGTATTCCATACTGATTCAAGTGCGCCAAAATCAACCACTTTACCCTTATCAATAAGTACCAAATTATCGGCCAGTGTCATGGCTTCGTTCTGATCATGACTCACCATGATAATAGGTATATTTAACTGTTTCACGATACGCTTAAAATAGCCCAAGAGTTCTTTTTTCTTAGCCATATCTAAGGACGCCAATGGCTCATCTAGTAATAAAAGTTTAGGTTTTGATAATAATGCACGACCGATAGCAACGCGTTGCTTCTCTCCCCCTGAAAGAGTACTTGGCATACGTTTTAATAAGGTATTTAAGGCTAATAATGTTATTAGACGCTTGGCATCATCATCTTCTTTCGCATTAGAGGAATAAAACAGGTTATGTTTAACATTAAGGTGGGGGAACAACCTTGCGTCTTGAAATACATACCCAATCCCACGTTTATGGGTTCTGACATTAATACCATCATGACTGTCAAAAATAATTTGTTTACCAAACTTAATGGATCCAACATCGGGTGTCATCAGCCCTGAGATCATGTTAATCAAGCTAGATTTACCCGCGCCTGAAGGCCCATAAACCATGGTCACACCCGATTGCGGTAACTCAAGATTAAATGCTAACGATAAATTGCCTAAGCGTTTACGAATTTTTATTTTCAAAAAAGACATACTAATATTGCCCCGCTAACTTTTGTTTCATTTTACGGGTGAGGAACTCAGATATTAATAAGGCGATTACCGCCACCAATATCGCAATAACACATAATCGTGCAGCCATGTATTCAGCCCCTGGCGTTTGTATAAAGCTATACATAGCAAGGGGTAAGGTTTGAGTTTGTCCCGGAATATTAGCGGCGAATGTAATGGTTGCACCGAATTCGCCTAAACCTCGGGCTAAGCCTAATATTGCGCCTGAGATAATACCAGGCAAAGCTAAAGGTAAACTGATACTCATAAACACTCTTATAGGTGAGGCACCCAGTGTTAACGCGGCCTGCTCTATTTTAATATCGATCAAATCAAAGGCTAATCGAATACTTCTTACCATGAGTGGCAAGGCAACGATTCCTACAGCAAGCGCTGCTCCCTGCCAATGAAAAGCAAGTTGCAAGTTAAAGTATTCATCTAAAAAATGGCCCAGTGCAGTCTGGTTTGATAATCCAACGAGCAATAAATACCCAATGACGACAGGAGGTAATACCAAGGGAAGGTACACTATGGCTTCCAATAATGACTTACCGTAAAAGTTCCCCCTCGAGAGTATATATCCAATCAGGATAGCGAAAGGGAGCACACTCAAACTTGCGACCCCAGACACTTTCAGACTTAACCATAATGCTGTTATTTCAAACTCAGAAAGTTGTAAGCCTTGTATAAACTCAAACATTTAAAGGCATTTTCCTTATAATTAGTTATCTAAAAATCCATTATCTACAAATACCCTTTTGACTGAGCTAGTTTGTATAAATTGATAAAAACGATCGATTAATCTGCCCTTATCTTGTGATGGTGTTCTTGGCTGTGCCACTTTCGCTATGTAATAGTTAATTGGATCATGAAAATCGCTAGGAATTATGCAGACTATATCAACCATGTCAGAATTAATCGCATCTGAATAATATAATAGGGCAAAGTTTGCATGTTCTTGCTCAACAAAGGCTAATGCCGAGCGAGCATTAGCGCTAGGAATTAAATTTTCAGAAAACTGCTCAAATTGACCGCTATTAATCAGCACTTGTTTACTGTACAGACCCAATGGCACATGACTCATATCAGCCACCGCAATTTTCTGATTCAAACTGCCCAATGTCTTAATCATAGCGATAGTTGTGCCTTGATCGAAGCAGGACTGACTTATATTCTTGCTAATTGAGTGGTTATTTTTGGCAATAACCAATTGGTTTGATATCAATGGCACTATGCTGTTGCTTAGAAGTCTATTTTTTGATTCTAAAAAATCAATCCACTTTTTGTTCGCTGATAGATAAATATCAGCGGGAGCGCCATATTGAATTTGGCGAGCGAGAACAGAAGAAGAGGCGTAATTTATTTTTAGGGTGTCATCGGCATAAATGCTCTTATACAATTTGGCCGCCTGCTCTAGGCTTGGTGCAAGTGACGCTGCGGCAGATATGGAGAGGGTTTCAGCTTGACAAGAAAACGACGCTACTAACAGTACGAGACTTTGAAGCTTGCACTTAAGATTTATCAATCCTAACCTCTGATAGTTCAATTCGAATAATACCATATCATATCAAGTTTATTGCTAGCGCAATAGTTTGCCTTGAATATCAAGACTAACACCCTGGTTTTACAGTTATTTATAATCTTTATCCGTTATTGTAGATATGTCCTAGATTAATGTTTAATTCCAAAATAAGGTTCTGACACCTAGCACATAGTTAGAGTGCCTTGAGGGCCTTAATGGGCAGGTTGCAATCAAAGCGGATAGTTCTTTTTCATCACCATGTTCGGTCTTTAATTCTAGCAACACAGACTCACCTAGAAAAAACACCCTTTTCAGTAATCGTTTTTCATAACTTCTTTGGTCAAAAAGCTGAATTTTACTGTCGATTGATACACGCATTATGCCACAGGCGCGCCTGTGATAGCGGCATATCAACACATGCGAGAGCTCGTTGCCCCAAACGGGTTTATCTTGATCATCCAATGGAGAATTACAATCAGTGATCAATGCTCTGCAAGCAGCGAACGACTCAAAAGACGTTGTTTAAAATGATGATTTCGGGAGGGTTATCAATCAGTTGAGCGGATGTCACAACTGATTGACGCGATAGAGAGGGTTAATGATTTTAAGCAGATTCTGCGAAATTAATCACTTGGGTGGCTTGTGTGGCTTGTGTGGCTTGTGTGGCTTGTGTGGCTAGCCAGTATCTGGCAATGGGTTTATACAAAGCACGGCTTTCAAAAATACATTCAAATACACCACCACTGGCCTCAATGGCTTTTCGGGCCGCAAAATTTGACTCATCAGCCGTTATTAACACCTTATCAATATCCAAACGACGTAATTTTTGCTTGGCAAGCGCTAAGGCTTTTCTCGCAATGCCTTGATTTCTAAAACGAGGCGAAACATCTAAACCGATATGACCACCTTCTAATGACAAATAAGGCGTATCTATATGGTGTCGTACTCTCAAAACAGCCATTATTTCTTTATAATCATTGACTAACCAATAATGATTACATCGCACTTTTCCTTCTGCATGATTAATACCCTGAGCGTCATCTTTAAGACGATATACATACTTTTTAAAGGCCACTCGTGCTGGCTCATAGGTTAAAGCATTAATCGGGTCGCTTAACTCAAAATCTTTATAAAAGCGTAAAAACGCACTTTCCAAAACGCAGGTTGGCGATACAAATTCCATTTATCTCTCCTTGACGCCTTCTTGTCATAATCTTCTAATCAAGAATGACTATAGACATAAAGAGAGGTTTTCGCTGCCATTGAGCTAAATTTTTTTAGATTCATTTTTTGAATATAATGATTTCAAAGATAAGGGAGCTTATGCCTCAAATTTGTCAGCAATTTCATCCATTTTTGCGGCTAAGTCAAAGTCCTTATAGGAGATACCTTGCACATCATGTGTTGTTAATTGCACAAAAGTACGATTATAGACATTCTTCCATTCAGGATGATGATTTATCTTTTCGCAGTAAAATGCACACATAGTCATGAAGCCAAACGCGGATTGAAAGTCTTTAAATTTAAATGTCTTAGTGAGCTTTCCCTCTTCTAAGGTCCATAGAATTTCATCATCAAAATTAAGCTCTGCTAAATTTTCGATAATGACGTTATCGGTTAGTTTAATCCGCTTCATACATCACCTTTTAAGCCCTAGATAAGGTTTAAGATTCCTACAAGATATGGGTTTTGTAAAATGTTATTTATTCCTTGAGCACCATATCAATACACATGACGGCGGCAAGAATAAGCTTTCTAACGTCGTCATCCGGCTTAACATCCTCTGCGATTTCCAGTATGTAATTGTCAGCACTCGAAAATAATTCCTTTCCTATGCCTGCCCATTTTTTAGATACGTGGGCGTATTCCCTCTCTTCACTTTTAAAATAAAAATCCCATCCAGTCCATTTACCTGACAATGTACAAATCTCTTCAGCCTTTTTACCAAACACATCGAAACGACCGCCTATGGATAAAAAGCGCTGTTTAAAACCGCCAATGAACTCATTATTTTCATCGAACACCTCAACATTAGACAGAAAGAGTGAAATCCCTCGTTTTATGCGAACAATGCGACTTCCATCAGGTGTCCTGATTTGTACATCAAAAGGAGTCATGCGTTTAAAATCAGTAAACCGTAATAACTTAGTGATCAGCCCCAAAGTGGGTTCTCGACATTCCATTATTAATTCGCCATTTTCTGGGTCAAAAATGTCAAAATTATTCGCAGCCTTGAATAGACCTAGATGTTCTTTTACTAAGAATAGATTTTTATTTATGACCTGACTCACGCAATCGTCCTTACTCAAAATGGGATAAATCAAATTTAACATATTATTTATTAGATTGATCTTGCAGTAATATTCATGAAAAAACGTCTTATTAACTTTTTTCTGTTGCTGTTTTATAAAACCAACCACAGCAACTGTATATACATACAGTCTTTTTATTTTGATTTTAAGCCTGTAAAGACGTTATTCCTTCCTGCATTGTGTATTTAGTGCACATAACAATGTTAAATAACTCAGCTTTCATCGTGATCAGCAATAATACTGTATGTATATACAGCATTATGTTTTTACTTTATCCTTGTAAAAACGTTATTCCTTCCTGCATTGTGTATTTAGTACACATAACTATGCTAAAAAACTCAGCTTTCATCGTGATCAAGTAAAACACTGTATATATATACAGCCGCATTATCGAACTTAAAAAAAAGTCCCACCAGCTAATCTTGATGAGACTTTTTTAAATTACTTAGGTTTGGCATTAGGGGTTAATTTTCTACACTATTGCTTGCTTTGTCGGCCTGTCTCTTTAGCAACAAGGGTTAAAATATCGTAACTGGCCACCAGCACCTCATCTTGATCTGTCACCTGTACATCCCAAACGACGACACCTTGTGGTTTACCATCTTTTGATTCTTTACCTTGATCAATTTTTCTTTTACAGGTTAAACGAGCTCGAATGGTTGTGCCAATCGGTACAGGCTCAATAAAACGCAGGTTATCAAGACCATAATTTGCAAGTACCGGCCCAACACCGGGATCAACGAATAATCCCGCCGCAGCTGAAAGTACAAAGTAACCATGTGCAATACGCTCACCGAACTGAGATTCCTTCGCGGCAATATCATCAAAGTGCATGTAAAAATGGTCACCTGATAAGGAGCCAAAGTTTACTATGTCTGCCTCTGTCACAGTGCGTCTATGGGTTAAAAGAGACTCTCCAATTTGAACAGATTCAAAACTACGTCTAAAAGGGTGTACCTGGCTTTCTACTACCTTGGCGCCACGAACATATTCACCTGTGACAGCACTAAGCATACTTGGAGAGCCTTGTATTGCGGCTTTTTGCATATAATGATGTACCGCACAAATACCCGCTAGCTCCTCCCCTCCACCAGCTCGTCCAGGTCCTCCATGTTTTAAGAAAGGTAACGGTGAACCATGACCTGTCGACTCAATCGCTGCTTCGGCATCGAGAATATGTAAACGTCCATGAAGCATGGCAAGCGTTGGAATCATTTTTGCAGCAATCAAAGGGTCTTTAGTACACAGGGTTGTCACTAGGCTGCCTTTACCTAAGGCTGCAATTTCAAGTGCCTCTTCAATCGTCTTATAAGGCATGATGGTCGCAACAGGACCAAACGCTTCAACATCATGAGCGGCACACTGTGTCAGTGGATTATGGTTTACAAATAAGTGGGGCGAAATGAATGCGCCTTTATTGCATCCCATGCCTTGTGCTTTTGTTTCCTGTGAGTAAATTAAGTCACAATTCTCACTGAGTTCATTAATTTTAGCTTTCACATCCTTTAGTTGCTCTATTGAAGCAAGCGCCCCCATTCTAACGCCATCACAATCAGGATCACCGTAATTCACTTTTGCTAACTTTTGAATCAGCTTATCAGTAACCTGAGGCATGATGTCAGCAGGCACAATTATTCTACGTATCGCAGTACATTTCTGTCCTACTTTTGTCGTCATTTCCTTGAATACTTCTCGTACAAACAAGTCTAATTCGGGATCATCAATCGTGACATCTGGAGCCAATATGGCCGCATTTAAAGAATCCGCTTCTGCATTAAAAGGAATCGATCGATTTACAATATTGTCATGATTTTTTAACAAACGTGCCGTTTTTGCAGAGCCCGTAAAGGTCACTACATCTTGCTCAATAAGGTGATCCAATAAATCCCCTGTGCTACCGATCACAAGCTGAAGGCTGCCTTCTGGTAGTAGCCCAGATTCATGCATCAAACGCACAGCAGCCTCCGTTAGGTAGCTGGTGGCACTGGCTGGTTTAACAATACATGGCATAGCCGCTAAAAAGCAGGGCGCGAACTTTTCTAACATGCCCCAAATTGGAAAATTGAAGGCATTAATGTGAACCGCAACCCCGCCTTTTGGTACCAATATATGAGTACCAGCGAAATGATTTTTTTTGCCTAAAGGCATGGCATTGCCTTCATGTATCAAATTACCAGAAGGTAGTTGATTACGACCCATACTCGCATACGCAAAAAGAGTCCCAGCACCGCCTTCTATATCAATCCAACTATCCGCTCTTGTGGCGCCGGTTTCACGGGACAAGGTATAAAGTGCTTCTTTATGTTCCAGCAAATATTTAGCAAGATTACGTAAACAGGTCGCTCTTTGTTGAAAGTCCATATCCATCAAGGATTTTTGCCCTTGTTCTCTGGCATAAACACATGCTTTTGAAAAGTCAGGTTTATCCGCATGAAGATACCCCAAGGTATCACCATTAATCGCACTATAAAGTGCTGTTTTTTGTTCTGAACCTAGCCATTGACCATTAAGGAAACTTTGTATTATCGCCATGAAAACCTCTATGTGTTCATCGATCAAATTATTATTATGTAATACACGTATTTGTGCTTGAGTCTTATTGGTCGTAACTTAGAACAACCTTGCTGGTTATTGGGTAACATTGACACGAAAGTACATAACCTGCTTCTACTTCATAATCTTCTAGTGCAAAGTTCACATCCATCTCAACCTCACCTTCAATGACTTTGGCTTTACATGTCGAGCAAACACCAGCGGTACATGAATAAGGCAAATCGGCCCCCATATCATTACCCGCTTCAAGAATGCTTTTAGTGTTATGAGTTAATTCAAATTGCATTTGTCTACCGTCGTGAATCACAGTAACGTCACTGGCGTCCTGCGCTTTAGTACTTTTATTAGCTTGCCTAGACTGTCTTTTTTCTGTGGTATTGGTATCCGTATGAAAGAGCTCATAATGGACTTTGTGTTTATTTAAACCCTGTTCAATTAAGCTTGCCGAAACTTGCTCAGTCATGCTCTGGGGACCACAAATAAAGGCACCCGCTAGATCACTAATATTCATCAAACGTTTTAGCAGACGCTCACATTTTTGTGCATCAATGCGTCCGTTATAAAGGTCTATATCTTGAGATTCTCGACTGAATATAAAAACCAGATTGAACCTATCCATATAAGCGTTTTTGAGATCTTCTAGGATATTCCGAAACATGGAACTGGCTGTTGAACGGTTGCCATATAAAAGCGTCACTTGACTCGTCTCATCTTGCTCTAAGCAGGTTTTGATAATGGATAATATCGGCGTGATCCCACTACCCGCAGCTACCGCTAACACATGTTTATGGCAGTTATCATCAACAATGTTTGTTAAAGCGCTGCCAAAATAACCTTGAGGTGGCATGACTTCCAACACATCACCTAGCTTAAACTCGCTATTGGCTAACGTTGAAAACACGCCTTGATGGACTTGTTTAATCCCTACTTGAAGTAAGTCTTCGTTGACACTAGAACAAATAGAATAAGAGCGACGAATTTCTTCGCCATTAACCTGAGTTTTAAACACCAGGTATTGGCCTTGTTCATAACGAAATAGATGCTTAAATGCATCTGGAACCGTTAAGGTGATCGATACGGCATCACGCGTTTCACGATAGATATTACTAATAGTTAATGGGTAAAATTTATTCATATCATTCAACACTCACATTGAGTTAAATACACTTAAAATAGTCAAAGGCTTCACGACACGAATCACATTGATATAATGCTTTACAGGCAGTAGAGCCAAACTCACTCAAAATATGAGTATGCACACTAGCGCAATGGGGACATTCAATGTCTCTATCTATCAAGCTTGCTTTATTAACAGAGCCTTTAGGCGGTGCAATACCAAAGCGTTTAAGTTTGTCTTTACCTGTTTGGGTAATAAAGTCTGTTGTCCATGCAGGTGATAGAAGCTGATTAATTTTAATTGAGTGATAACCCGCAAAGGTTAGCGCCTCCCTAATCAAATCATTAATAAGTTCGGTTGCGGGACAGCCGGAATAGGTAGGCGTTACCCCTAAGATCACCTGCTTACCTTCAATCCTGACGCTTCTTACTATGCCAAGGTCAACGACACTGACGGTGGGGATTTCTGGGTCTTGTACATCACTCAAAAGTTGCCAGATAGTTTCATCATCATAAACAGGGTCATAATTAAGATCACCCTGTACATCCGTCACTAAAACCTGTGTTAAAAAAGGGCTTTCAATCAGTGATTTTGCATTAGGCCTACCAAACTTTTGCATCTGGGTATGCCCTCTGTAAATACTGCATTTCAGCTAAAATAAAACCAAGATGCTCAGTATGCTCCCCTTGTTTACCACCTAGATACATCCAAGCATTATAATCAGGGAGCTTAAGTGTTGCTTTTTTAAGCACGGATTCCACTGTATGTTTCCATAACTGACTCACCATTGATGCTGACGGTATAATGCCTTTCTTTTGCAAACTAATTTCAATGTCATCCAGGGTGAGTAGCTCTCCGGTAAAGCGCCACAGCTGATCAACCGATGCCTGTATCTTGTCGTGACTAAATGGGGTGCCGTCTCCTAACCGTATCATCCACTGTGACGAGCGGCGTAAATGATAACTGGCTTCTTTTACTGCCTTACCGGCAATCCCTTTAATACGAGCATCAGTTGAGTCCTGTAACGCTTCGAGTATTGTCAAATGCCATGCATCGAAGAAAAACTGCCTGGTAATGGTATCGGCATAATTACCGTTATGTTGTTCAACTAAAAGTAGGTTATAAAACTCATGGCTATCACGACGAAAGGCAAGGTGATCTGCGCTTCTTCCCAAAACATCAAGTTCGCTTGCATACTCATACCAATTTCTTGCTTGCCCAATCAGGTCCAAAGAAACATTGCTGATAGCTAACTCTTCTTCCAGAGACGGAGCGCTACCGCACATTTCGCATAAACGCTGGGATAAAATAAGGTTCGAGTCAGCCAGTCTTAGTAGATATTGAAACAATTTATCAGTTTGTAATCGGGTTGTTGTCATCATAATTCTCCTTACATGTGGCCGACTTCATCGGGAAGTTCATAGAAGGAAGCATGACGGTAAATCTTATCTTCAGAAGGATCGAACAAGGCTTCTTTTTCATCTGTTGCAGAGGCGCTAATCATTCTAGATGCAACGACCCAAATACTGACACCCTCACATCGTCTGGTATAAAGCTCTCGAGCATTTTCCATCGCCATAGCATCATCAATCGCATGCACACTGCCAACATGTTTATGGTTAAGTCCATGTTTACTGCGAACAAAAACCTCGTATAGTGGATATTCTGACATGTTAAGCTCCTTTAGAATGTAATGGCTGCTGGTATGTATCTGATTTTTTATTGGCATAGGCCACTGCGGCTTCTCTTACCCAAGCACCGTCATCAATTGCCTTTTTACGTTTTGCTAACCTTTCATGATTACAGGGACCATTTCCTTTTAATACGGCGTAGAATTCTGCCCAGTCAATCTCACCAAAGTCATAATGACCCGTGTCTTCATTCCATTTAAGGTCTGGGTCTGGTGCAGTACAGCCTAAAAATTCTAGTTGAGGGATTGTTTGGTCAATAAACATCTGACGTAATTCATCATTTGATTTTCGTTTAATCTTCCAAGCAAGTGATTGTTTTGAATTAGGTGATTCATCATCAGTAGGCCCAAACATCATCAGAGACGGCCACCATAAACGATTGATAGAGTCTTGAACCATGGCTTTTTGGGCATCTGTGCCCTCACGCATTATGGTTAAAAGAATTTCGTAACCTTGACGCTGATGAAAGCTTTCTTCTTTACAGATACGTACCATTGCCCGTGAATAAGGACCATAAGAGGTTCGTTGAAGCACCACTTGGTTTACAATCGCGGCACCATCGACTAACCATCCAATGGCTCCCATATCGGTCCAATTTAACGTCGGATAATTAAAGATGCTGGAATATTTCGCTTTTCCGTCATGTAATTTCTGAATTTCTGTATCTCTGTCAGCGCCAAGCGTTTCCATCGCACTGTATAAATACAAACCGTGACCGGCTTCATCCTGTATTTTTGCAAGTAACTGTAATTTTCGTTTTAACGTTGGTGCACGCGTTAGCCAATTTCCTTCTGGCAACATACCCACTATTTCAGAATGAGCATGCTGTGAGATTTGTCTAACAAGGGTTTTACGATAGGCATCAGGCATCCAGTTTTTTGCTTCAATTTTAATCTCAGCGTCTATTTTGGATTGAAAGTGCTTTTCTTCCTGACTCATTTCATCCTGGCTTTTTATTTCTTTAACACCGGTTTCTACTAGTTGAGCGTACATGACTACCTCTGTCTCTATTTACTCAGGCCTATAGTAGGCAAGTCGACCTATTCAATATCATTCAATACAAATAGATTATGATACAAGCATGTGCAATATCAACAAATTTATGTGTCACTATAGAATTCGGCGCATCAATAACAATCAATATTAAAATTAACATATTGTTTTATAAGTACTTTATTAGGACACGTAAAATAAAAATAATTCGAATTTAATGTGTCTCTAGTTGTATTTGTAATGTGTAATAGGTAAAAATGGAACGTATAGAGACTTATCAGAAGAGATATTTATTGCATAAAATAGGCACTAAATGACCCAGCATTACGTCAGGCATCAGCCAAAGTGCTCAGGAAATGGTAAGGATATGGGTAATTTGAATGAGGATCTGATCAAACGCGTGAAGAATTAAAATAATTATGGCTTAACATTAGCGAGTCTATTTAGCGAAATAAAAACCTTAAAGCAGTCTCTTGATTCTCAGCTTGTGGTTGCCATTTAATTTTAAGATTTCAGGGCACTCGTTACTCACATTTGAATGCTTTTTAGCCACAATTTGTTTTACTGTTTTTGGCTTTTACGCCATTAAACTTAAGCCAGAGCCTGATGCTTATTGGGATTTGATTAAAGAAAACTCTAAGCATAGTGATCATCCGAGCAAAGCATTTATTTCAGTTTTAATGTGCATAAACACACAACTAATCTTTATTTATGCTTATTTTAAAACATTATTTCAGGCGTTACATTAGTCTCATCTTCTTTGTCTAGAAAACGCAGTACAACTTAGCAAGCTGTTTTCTAGTGAGATTAAAATCAAGTTTTTTTTACGAAGTTGCATACTTCAGAGGCTAACCATGAATTTTATCAATACAAACGTTAAACCCTTTACCCGTAAATTACGTCTACCTATCGTAGCGGGGATAATGTCTTTTATGTTTGCAATACCAACGCTATCAAACGCTTCAACTCACTTAGATATCTTAGAACCTGGGCAATATATACCTAATCTGGTTCAAAATCGTTACAGTCAGCCCTTTGTGGTTCAAGCGCTAACAGAGCGAACATATTTTGTTGCTACTGGTACTCATAACGCAACATTTTATGTGTCCGACAAAGGCGTAATGGTGATTGACCCCTTATCAGGGGGGTCTGGTAAATCTGTAATTGAGGCAATTAAGACTGTCACAGCTCTTCCTATTACCGCGTTAGTTTACACTCATTACCACCTTGATCATTTAGGTGATGCGCAAATTTTTGTTGATCATGCCAATAAAGAAAATGTGAAACTAACCATCATTGCGCCTCAAGCGGTTGCTGATCAAGTTGCACGCTATGGTAACCAAGTCCCTTCACCGACTAATGTCGTTAGCTCACAAAAAGGGTATTTTATGTTTGATGGTCTAAAAGTCTTAGTCTCTTCTGCTAATGATACCCATAGTATTGATAATTCTATGTTCTTACTTGAAGGTGAAAAAGTACTACATTACGCAGATGGCATAGAGCCTGAGGACTTTATCCCCTATTTTCGTTTAGTGGGTGCTTTAGATATTGCACCTCTTGAAAACAACCTTAAACAAATTCAAGAAATGGATTGGGAATATTTAAATGCAGGTCATGCAAATGTGGGTTCCCGCAAGGACATTAAAAAACATTTAACCCTGATCAATGATATTCGTGATTCAGTAAAGCAAGCGTTTTCTGAGGAAGCGTTTGACAAGTACTACACCCCAAATGCTGATATCCTCCTGTCTGTCCATAAGTTCCATGACGGTGTCGCTAACAATGCATTAGCAAAACTAAAAGTAGAATATGGTACTCATCCTAGATTTAATGCCACGATGAAGAGCCATGTTGAATTGATGATAAGCAACCTGAGTTATTACCAAATGCCCCATGCTGAATAAAGGAAATAACTAGCCGTATAAGCTAAAGATAGCGCCCCAATTAGCCTTCCCCTTAAGAAAAAAATGATATATCAAAAGGAGAAAGAAACCTTACTGAGCTCGCTCATTAAGGTTTCTTTAACTTATAATATTCTTTGGGGGTTAACTTCATGAAATACTTAAAATCCCGTATGAAATGGGCTTGATCAAAATATCCATTATCTAACGCAAGCTGAGTAAAGTTACCAAAATCACCTTTTGAGAGCTGGGTTTTGATTTTATTCAGTTTAATAATTCGCATATATACATTGGGGCTAATGCCAATATAATGTTTGAATTTTCGCTGAACATCTCTTTTAGAAAGTTCACTTATAATGGCCAATGAGTCGAGGGGTTTATCTTCTTTTTGAATAAGAGCGATTAATAAGGATTCAAACTTAAATTCTGCCTGTTTAAGATAACGGGCTAGATATTGATTTAACAGTGATTCAATTTGTTCAAACAAGGTCTCTTTCGCGACAAATGTTAAACGTTGACGGACCTCTTCATACAAGGTGTTAATGTCTGAAAATGCTTTATCATTGCATTTTTCGATACTGTCTATTATGGGCTCTATGCCACCTTGCATAAATACAGAACCAGCCCCTGGATGAAAGTTAATGCCTAAGGTATACACCTGATCGACAAAGGTGATCTCAAATAAATCCTTACTGGGCCCAACCACTACCGCTTCATGCGACACCTTGTGTGTTTTGCCATTTCGTTTTAGGGATAATTCGTCGCTGAAGTTCATAATGATACAAGAGCCGCAATCACTTAATAATCTAAATGCTTGCTCTCCTTGATTCGTCGTTTTATGGGTGAACCAGATAGCTTGTACGTATTCCCCTAACGGCGGTTTGGGTATGTATTTAAGATAATTAATATCATTAAGTGTTGGCATATTGTCGCTTTTATCCAATTTAATACAGGCTCACATGGCTAACCTAGGGATAATTATTCAACCCTATAGAGCACTACCATGTCACAAAGACTCAACTATTTTCAAGCATCACCAGGCGCATTAAATGTACTAATCGAAATGGAAAAGTATATAGCTTCCTGCGTCAAGGATACAAAGAGTTTGGATCAGACCTTGATTGAACTGGTTAAAATGCGCGTATCACAAATTAATGGCTGTGCTTACTGTCTTGATATGCACAGTAAAGATTCCAGATCGATAGGGGAAACAGAGCAAAGGTTACATGCTTTAATCGCTTGGAGGGAAACGCCTTTCTATAACGAACAAGAACGTGCCGCACTTGCTTGGGCAGAAGCCAATACCTTGATCCATCAACAGGACATTCATGACACCCTTTACCAAGCTACCAGAGAGCATTTTAATGAAAAACAATTGGTCGATTTAACACTTGTAGTGACTGGGATTAATAGCTGGAATCGCTTTGCACTAAGTTTCAAGCCTGAGGTAGGAAG
>Ga0209396_1000601_pt1 | contig 42091 bp, 48 predicted proteins | sample GOMGulsemesocosm_6_FD_184638 | JGI IMG/M metagenome (GOLD analysis project Ga0209396, IMG submission 184638) | Methane-oxidizing microbial communities from mesocosms in the Gulf of Mexico - GOM8C Gulf of Mexico (SPAdes) (version 2) | ecosystem: Environmental > Aquatic > Marine > Cold seeps...
AAGATAAGAGCTCTCACAACCAATTCCTAAGTTTAGAATTAAAATAAACTTGGCTTTCTTCTTAATATCTTAAGAAGTTCATTCGGACGCGGGATGGAGCAGCCTGGTAGCTCGTCGGGCTCATAACCCGAAGGTCGTCAGTTCAAATCTGGCTCCCGCAACCAACTTTGCTTAAGGATAAAAACAAGATCGTTAGTTCACTTTTTCATAGATAACGACTCCCACAACCAATTCCAATAAAATTATTAGAGCATTCATTAACAAGAGTATTATATATCCTTCTTTAGGATTTTTCGTCTATTAGATATTTGCCTTTCGATTATAAACAGCTGCAAAGCATTATCATCGTATTCAAATCTGGCTCACACATTTGAATACGATAATATTCAAAATACACAAGACTAAACTAGTGATCTAAACCGCCCATACATAGATATTTAACTTCTAAATAATCATCTAAACCATATTTAGAGCCTTCTCGTCCGTTACCCGATTGTTTTATACCACCAAAAGGTGCAGCAGCATTTGAGATCATTGTTTCATTTATACCAACCATGCCGAACTCCAATCCTTCTGCTACACGCCAAACTCTGCCAATATCACGGGAATAAAAATAAGCAGCTAAGCCAAACTCTGTATCATTGGCCATAGTAATGACCTCTGTTTCACTATTAAACGAAATGATCGGAGAAACAGGTCCAAAAATTTCATTAATTGCGATTGGCATGTCATTAGTTACATTTGACAAAACTGTTGGTTGATAAAAATTTCCGCTTTTCTCTTTTTTGCCTCCTAATAGTATGTTTGCCCCTTCAGCAACAGAGTCATCAACTAATTTAGCTACATCAGTGACTGCAGTTGCATTGATCATAGGACCAATTTTCACTTCTTCAACTAAACCGTTACCAACAACAAGTTTTTTAACTTCAGCAATAAACTTTTCTGTAAACGGTGTTAATAGCTTTTCTTGTACAAAAATGCGATTAGTACAAACACAGGTTTGTCCTGCGTTACGATATTTAGATGCAATGGCACCTGCCACAGCAGCATCAATATCTGCATCTTCAAAAACGATGAATGGTGCATTACCACCTAATTCCATGGATACTTTTTTCACCGTTGACGCGCATTGAGCAATTAAAGCTTTCCCAACAGGAGTAGAACCAGTGAAAGTAAACTTACCAACATCCTTATGTTCAGTCAGCACTTTCCCCATACCATGAGCGTCATCACCAACAACCACGTTAAACACTCCTGCAGGAATTCCCGCTCGCTCTGCAAGTTCAGCCAGAGCCAGTGCTGATAATGGTGTTTGTTCGGATGGCCGTACTACAAAAGTACAGCCTGCAGCTATTGCTGCAGCAGCTTTACGGGTAATCATTGCATGTGGGAAGTTCCATGGGGTTATCGCACAAACAACACCAATGGCTTGTTTAATAACAATAATCCGTTTATCTCTTGATGGAGTTGGGATTGTATCACCGTAAATACGTTTGCCCTCTTCGCTAAACCACTCAATAAAGGCGGCACCATAAGCAATTTCACCTTTTGCCTCTGCCAGAGGTTTACCTTGTTCTAGTGTGAGAATTCTGGCTAAATCATCTTGATTTTCTTTAATTAACTCAAACCATTTACGCATCAATATTGAGCGCTCAGTAGCCGTTTTATTTGACCACATTTTGAAAGCACCTTTCGCTGCTTTAATTGCTAATTCAGTTTCCGCAATACCTGCATTATCTACATTCATTACAAGCTCATTGGTAGCAGGATTAATCACAGCAATGCTTGAAGGACAACTATGCCAATTCCCATTAATGTAGGAAGAATGCTTAAGTAGTTTATTGTCTTTAATGTATTGCATGTTTATCCTTTGATTTTTTATTAATACAGCGAGTTTAAAATCACTTTATCTATTCTATATCTAAAATGAAGTTTCTGATATTATTAATAAATATGCTTTAATAAGGGAAAGTACCGAAGGATGAATATTCATAAAAGCGTTTTAATAGTACTCAGTGTTAGTTTGTCGCTAAGTGCTTTAGCAGATAGCAACTTAACTCAAGATCAATGTCTACTTAAAACGTTGAAATCTGCCAAAGCCGACATCACTGTAGCCCAAATTAAACAGCAATGTGAACTATCACCGATGAAAAACTTTAAAGTTGGTGCTATTTCTAAACGCATCATATCGGAAAAAAGAACAGCATTTGATCCCTACGTGATCACTCCTCATAAAATGAATTATATTTTACCGGTTAGCATCACAGACCAAATTAATACACGAGCTTATAAAGAATTTGGTGACTGGTCGGAAAACTTTGAAAACATTGAAGCAAAATTTCAATTAAGCATTAAAGTTCCTTTATTACGAGAGGATATATTCACTCCTGGAGATGGCTTGTTTTTTGGCTTTACTTTGCAATCATGGTGGCAGCTTTATTCGAATAATATTTCAAAGCCCTTTAGAGAAACAAACTATCAACCAGAAATGTTTTATGTCACACCACTTGACTGGCATCCCTTTACTGGTAACACAGGGCTCATTATCGGCGCTGAGCATCAATCTAATGGTCGCTCTCAATTATTATCACGTAGTTGGAATCGTATATATCTTAATTTTCTATATGAAAAAGATAATTTGGCCCTCTCTTTTAAGCCTTGGATCAGATTGCCTGAAGATGAAAAAGAATCATTATTAGCCTCCGATGGTGATGATAACCCAGATATCAGTGATTATATGGGGCACTTTGAACTCGGCTTGATTTATAAATGGGAAGATTATGAAATATCGTTTAAAGGCAGAGAAAACTTTGCCGAACACCACGGAGGATTAGAATTAGGTTTTACATTTCCACTTTGGGGTAAACTGCGTGGTTATGCTCAATATACCAATGGTTACGGGGAAAGCCTAATTGACTACAATCATAAGCAACAACGTTTCGGTTTAGGTATAGCCTTAACCAATGTTTTATAAATAAGAGTAGAAAGAAATGATAGAAACAGGTCGTTATCAGCATTTTAAAGGTAATTATTACCAAGTACTTCACATTGCAAAGCACAGTGAAACAGAAGAGTATCTAGTGATTTACCAACCAGAATATGGCGATAGAGATATTTGGGCTCGCCCCTTAACCATGTTTGATGAGGTCATTGAAAGAGAAGGTAAAACAATTAAGCGTTTTACCAAAGTAAGCAAAAGTTAATTCGTCGTATTTTAACGACTTTACATTTATTGAACAGAGACTTTCAAAATACTTTTACCAAGGTTTAACTTTTTTGTTGAGCTTATTCTTCGTTTTTTGAAGTAATAAGCTTTGTCTACACAGGGAATACACTATTAATAATGAATCATCCGCTGACGAATTAAAACAAGCTTTGATTTTCAGGTGTACTTATCCTAACAACAGATCAATTTCTACATTCTACTAAAGTGTGTAGTTGCACGGCTAATATCATTTGTTACTGCATGAATATGGATAACTTAAATAGGTTGAAGTTAAGCCGTAATAAATCTAACTTCTAGCTTGACTTCAGCCAATAGAAAAATGATTGTGATCTTGCCATTCAACTTTTTTCTTCTGTACATGCTCAACTTCAGCCTGCGGTGGTCCATGATTTAGCCAGTCGAGCATCTTATCTACATTCCGCTCTTCTCCACACAATAATACTTCTACATCACCATCCGCTAAATTATGTGCATAGCCACTCAAGCAGCATTCAATGGCCATTTGTTGGCTTGAGGCTCTGAAATAAACGCCTTGAACTTTTCCACTAATATGAGCCATATAACTTACATTCATTACCTGTTCTCTCTTATTTTAAATAATAAATACAATAGAGCATTGCACCTAGGCTGTGCATTGACTAAACTCGGCGAAATTAACTTCACGTTATTAAGTATAGGCAAATGTCAGCAAGAATTTATTTAAAAGTAAGTCGAGAGAAGTCTTTATTAAGAAAACATCCTTGGGTATTTTCTAAAGCCGTTAATAAAATCAAAGGAAATCCGTTACTTGGAGATACTGTTGATATATATGACCATAAAGAAAAATGGTTAGCTAAAGGGGCATATTCTCCTCATTCTCAAATCAGAATTCGTGTTTGGAGCTTTAATGAAGGTGAAGAAATTGATGCCGACTTTTTTCGTAATAAATTAATTAATGCCCAAGCTCGTCGTGATTGGTTTATTGAACAAGGCAAACTTACCGGTTATCGACTAATTGCAGGTGAGTCCGATGGATTACCTGGCATCACTATTGATAAATATAATGATTTAATTGTTTGTCAGTTACTCAGTGCCGGTGCGGACTTTCATCGCTACACTTTATTAGCTTGTATAAAAGAACTATACCCGCAATGTCATGTCTACGAACGCTCAGATGTTGATGTACGTAAAAAAGAAGGCTTAGAGCCAACTACAGGCTGGCTAACAGAGCCACAAGACTCAACTTCCACTGTGATAGAAGAGCATGGCATAAAAATTCATGTGGATGTGGCTACCGGCCATAAAACAGGATTTTACCTCGATCAAAGAGACTCAAGAGTAGCTGCGGGAAGATATGCTAAGGGCAAAAGTGTCTTAAATTGCTTTTCTTATACAGGGACATTCTCCTTACATTGTGCTGCAAATGATGCCAAAGAAGTGATTAATGTTGATGTATCTCAGCCTGCTTTAGATATTGCACAAAAGAATATCGAATTAAATGACTTATCAGATAAAAATGTTTCGTTTATAAAAGAAGATGTTTTTAAATTATTACGTCGATTTCGTGCAGAAAACAAACGCTTTGATATGATTATTTTAGATCCTCCAAAATTTGTTGAATCAAAAGCACAACTCACTGGTGCATGTAGAGGTTATAAAGACATAAATATGTTAGCCATGCAGCTGCTAAACCCTAAGGGTATTTTATTAACCTTTTCATGTTCTGGCTTAATGGAAGCAAGTTTATTTCAAAAAGTAGTTGCTGACGCAGCTTTAGATGCTAAAAGAAATGCTTACTTCGTTGAACGGCTTCATCAGGCAGCTGACCACCCAGTAAGTTCTAACTATCCAGAAGGATATTACTTGAAAGGTTTAGTGTGCCAAGTAGATTGATAGACAAGTAATTAACATTAACCGTTCTATCTTTCTTATAAAATATGGACGGTTAATTGTTTAGTTAATCAATTTCAGTGATATTAATACCAATAAGATAACATTCATTGCTTTCTTCAGTAACTCGTACCACTTTCCCACAAACATCAAGTGACTGAACAGAGCTATTGGCAGAATCAACACTCACGCGAACATTAGAGTTTAGATCAATAGGGTGAGACATTTCTATCGCCATTCCAGTAGCACTTAAATCTCTACATGTGGCAAACACTGTACTGTTTGCTTCGTCATCAATGATAGTCACGGTTACGTCACTATTTAACATCATACGATAAAAATCACGTTTATCATCGTAATTAACCATTATTATTCCCTTACTATCTTATTGTTAGTCACATTTATTTATACCGATTGCAGGATAGCAAGTCAAATTTCACACAATATAAACTTGTGCTAAATCAAAGCATTTAAATGGTTAATTACCCTTTTAGCCGAAATAGGATAAGGCGTTTTTAGATTCTGTGCAAAAAGTGAAACTTTTAATTCTTCAATCATCCACCGTGTTTGTTCAATTTCTGCGGTTAATTTATGATCATTATTAGCTTTAGTTAACGTACTCTTATAAATAGCTGCTATCTTTTCAAGTTCGATCATTTTTAATCGATCTTGATTAGGATCTATCGGGAGTTTTTCTAATCGACGAGCTATCGCTTTTAAATAACGCTCAATATCACCAATACGTTGGTAACCTGATTGATTAACAAATCCTTTAAAAACTAGCTTTTGTAACTGTTGTTTAATATCGCCATGTGATTGAATAACATTTAATGCGACATTACCTTTTAGTTTTTTATTCAACTCATGAGTCAACCTTAAAACTTGCTCTACTTTTACTGCTATATGTAAAACATGTTCAGCAAGATCAGCCCTAACACTATCTTTGCATTGATTAAATGCTGATTCCGTTCTGGGTAGATCGCCTTGCTTAGCCACTAAATATTGACAACTCGCCTCTATACAATCTTTTAATAAGTCAGCAATGGAGCCAAATGGATTAAAATACAAACCTAACTTAGCTTTATTCGGCAGTTTTTCCTGTAAGTATTTTATTGGCGAAGGAATATTCAATAAAATCAACCGAGTAACACCTGCTTCCATGGCTTGTTCAGCAAGTACTTGGTGTTCAAACAATTCAATTGCAACAGCTTGTTTTTTATCAACTAAAGCGGGATAAGCCTTAATGGTTAAGTTCGCTATTTTCTTTTCATAACCAATCGGTAATGTGGAGATATCCCATTGAGTGATCCCCAGTCGCTCAATGCCTGTTTCTGCTACCTTCTTAATAGACTCTTTTACTTTACCCTGTAATTTAGCTTGCAGTTTGGACAAGTCTCGCCCTTGCTCAAGTAACTTCCCCTTTTCATTGACGATTTTAAAATTCATTAATAAATGAACAGGCAATTCAATATTCGCCCAAGTATCTTCAGGGATACGTACTCCTGTCATGCGGAGAAGTTGCTTTGAAATGGCTGATGTTATCGATAAATCGGTTGCTGTTATTGCCGCCATACATGCTTGTGCATAATTAGGTGCAGGTACAAAGTTTTTGCGCAAAGTTTTTGGCATAGCTTTAATTAACGCAGTGATAAGCTCTTCGCGTAGAGCGGGAATAAGCCAATCAAACCCCTGATTTTCAAGTTGATTTAATATACCAATTGGCACTTGCAAGCTAATACCATCATCAATATCACCAGGACTAAAGTGATAACTTAACGGTAAGGTTAAGCTATTTTGTTGCCAATGATCAGGATAAGCAGACTTTGAAACTGTGCTCTTAGTTTCGTTTAATAAAAATTCTCGAGTAAAGTTTAAGAGCTTTGGCTGAGTTTTCTGCTCTTGTTTCCACCATGATAAGAAACTACGTTGACAAATCACTTCAGTCGGGAGTTTCTCATCGTAAAAATCGAATAATTGCTGCTCTTCAATCAAAAAGTCTCTTCTACGTGCTTTTTGCTCTAACTTTTCAATCTCTTTAACTAAGTCTTTATTACGTCGAAAAAAGGATTCTCTAATATCTGCATCAGCATTAACTAGCGCCTCACGGATAAAAATCGCTCTACAGGTTTCAGGCTCTATCTTATTAAAGTTGATTTTGCGTTTTGCTATCAGGGTCAAACCATAAAGAGAAACCTGCTCAAAAGCCATTACAGCCCCTTGCTTCTTCTCCCAATGAGGCTCGCTATAACTGCGTTTCAATAAATGCTCAGCCATAGGTTCAATCCAGAGCGGATCGATTTTTGCCACCATCCGGGCAAATAAACGGCTGGTTTCAACCAGCTCTGCTGCCATGATCCACTTAGGCGACTTTTTTGCTACACCAGAGCCTGGAAAGATATAAAACTTAGAGCCACGCGCACCTTTATATTCACGGTTTTCATCAAGTTGACCAAGATGACTCAACAAGCCAGAGAGGATCGCTTGATGAATAACATTGATAGATTGTTCATTTTCACTGTCAACATCACTATTCACATCAATGCTAGTTAAAGGGATATTGCTGTCTTTTAACGCTAACTTAAGCTGACTAAAAATATCCTGCCATTCTCGAATACGAATATAAGAGAGAAATTCTTTTTGACATAATTTTCTAAACTGGCTGTTACTTAATGCTTTTTGCTGTTGTTTAATGTATTGCCAAAGATTAAATAAGCTAATGAAATCTGAGGTTTTATCCTTAAACCTATTATGTTTTTCATCAGCAGCTTGTTGCTTTTCATGAGGCCGTTCACGAGGATCTTGAATACTCAAGGCGCTAACAATAATAAAAACTTGCTCAATACAGCCAAGATCTATTGAGGTTAATACCATTTTAGCTAAGCGTGGATCAACTGGGAATTTTGCTAGCAAGCGCCCTACTTTAGTTAATTTACTCTGCTGAGCATTACCATCGATGGCGTTAAGCTCTTCCAATAAGCGTACACCATCATTGATGTTACGATTATCAGGGGGTTGTACAAAAGGAAAATCAGAAATACTGCCTAAATCTAAATTAAGCATCTGTAAAATAACGGTCGCTAAATTTGTTCGTAATATTTCAGGATCAGTAAATTCGGGACGATTTAAATAATCATCTTCTGAATATAAGCGAATACAGACTCCTTCAGAAACACGACCACAACGTCCAGCTCGTTGATTAGCACTGGCTTGGGATATTGCTTCTATTGGTAACCGCTGTACCTTAGTGCGATAACTATACCGAGATATTCTTGCTGTGCCGGGATCAATCACATATTTAATGCCTGGAACCGTTAAACTAGTTTCAGCAACGTTGGTGGCAAGTACAATGTTTCTACCTCGATGAGGCATGAATATTCTATTTTGCTCCTGAACTGTTAACCGTGAATACAACGGCAGTATATGGGTATCGCGTAAGTTTGCCTTTTCAAGCGCGATAGCAGTGTCACGAATTTCACGCTCACCGTTTAAAAACACTAAAATATCGCCTAACGGCAAAGATGACAGTTCATCAACCGCATTAAGAATGCCAGAAATAATATCAAGATTATCTGCCTCTTCACTGTGCTCTTCATTGAGTGGCCGATAACGCATTTCAACGGGAAAGGTTCTGCCGGATACTTCAATGATGGGTGCAGCAATACCGGTGATAGAACTAAAGTGTTGAGCAAACTTTTCAGGGTCTATCGTCGCTGAGGTAATGATCACCTTAAGATCTGGACGTTTAGGTAATATTTGTCTTAAATAGCCTAAAATAAAATCAATATTTAAACTACGTTCATGGGCTTCATCAATAATAATGGTGTCGTATTGGCGTAATAATCTATCATGCTGCATTTCAGCCAATAAAATACCATCAGTCATGAGTTTAATTAAACTGGTATCGCTAACTTGATCATTAAAACGTACTTTATAACCAACCTCATTACCAAGTTTGCTATCTAATTCTTCAGCAATACGAGTAGCAACGGTTCTTGCTGCGATACGCCGTGGTTGAGTATGACCAATGATACCTTCAATACCACGACCTAACTGCAGACAAATTTTAGGAATTTGAGTCGTTTTACCTGAGCCTGTTTCACCTGCAATGATCACCACTTGATTTTCAGCAATAGCCTTCGATATTTGTTCTACATGTTGAGCAACAGGTAATGCCGGTGGAAATTCAATTTTTGGAGATAGCGCAAGCTTTAAGCTCTTTAACTCAATAGAACGTGTAATTTGCTGATACACTTGCTCAAGTATTTGTTGTTTTTTTTTCAGGTTTTTAAGTTTATTTAACCCTTGCAAGCGTTTTTTCAAACGAGCTTTATCAGCTAATCTTACCTGAGCAAGTAACTGGAAAAGAGCATTTACGGATAGCTCATTCGTATTAGAGGAATTCTTTTGATGATTAGAAGATTTAGGATCAGGGGAAACAACAGACAAAGTAAACTCAATAAAAAGATATAAAGTCATATTTTATCAATTAATTTGTATAATACCAACCAAGAAAATATGACTTAAAGCTTTCGCAGAGAACTAATGTCTACTTACCTGCTTGAAAACTTGACTTCATATGCATATCAAGTGCATGCAAAACATCATTACGACAAATAGTACCTAATAAATTGCCGTCATCATCTACCACAGGGTAAACTTTGGGTTTATTCTTTAACATACTTTGTGCCAATTCAAGCACACTATCATAAGGTTTAACTGTTAGTACTTCTTTGCGCATTAAGTCTGCCACATCAGCGGTATGCTCATTGTAATAGATGGTTTGAAGCATTTTAGCCATCACATCACTTTCTGATAAAAAACCAATCAGTATATGATTAGCATCAATTACCGGACCACCAATTTGTTTTGTTTTAAGAAAACGCAATGATGCTTCTTCTACCACCATATCAGGTGTAAAAGTGACGGGGTAATGGTTCATATATTCTTTCACTTGCAATGATTCCATATCAGATCCCTAATTTATTATTGTTAGTTAACATTCAACTTAACTGTAGACCTAAATTTGAAATAATTCCTAAATTTATCAGAATATTGTCGATAAATTATTGCACATTATTTTTCAGACAATAAACTCAGTTCGCTTGAGTACTCAAGGTATGATGGGATCTCTTTAAGCATTTTTTTAAAGTCGCTGCGCAAGTGAGCTTTTAATAAAGGTATTACCTTTTTTTTACTGATATCTTTTAAACAGCAAAATAGCGCTAAACTGTACAACATTTCATTTTCAGGCAGTGCTGACTGCCGATTAAGTGAGCGGTTATTACATGAGCCACAACCACCTTTAAACTGATAAGCTGTATTAGTAAAAATAAGACCAAAGCCCATTACAGTTGCAAGTACATCAACTGCTTGTGGTAAAAACTGTTTTCCACCTGGAGGAAGAATGGCTTGTTGCCTCACAAGTAATGTGGCTAATTGCTGAACAAAAATAGCAATTAAATCTTGCGGTTGATTAACCTGGCTTGGGTGGTAACTAATCTCAATAAAGTTACTCGAATTGAGTAATTCTAGTTGTGCATTTTTTCCACGAATATCAGTTAATACGTTTAACAAAGGTAATTGTTGTTCACTCGCTTGCTCTGGTGGCACTAGTCTTAATGGCCAATTTTCCATCCCTGCATACTTTACCGTATGGTTAAACATATTCAGTGCCATTTCATGCACACTGTTAACCGAACCAGGAAAACACTGATTATTAGGTAAAACTAAAATACTTTCTTCGGTGAAAACTTTAACGTTGAAATGAGTAACAGCCCAAGAAAAAGTATCAAATAACCATTGTCGACTTTCATCGTCAATTATTACTCTCTTTGTAAATAATTTACTAAACATCTAATTTTTATTACTTATTGTTAATGATTGCCATGCCTTCGTTTGATACAAGGGCACAGTTGAAATAGAATGGTGGTGGCTACCACTAGATTCTTTAGTAGAGTACGATAAATAAATCAGTGATTGGTGTTTAGCATCATAAATACGCCTTACTTTTAAGTTTTTAAATAATATACTTTTTGATTGTTTAAAAATGACTTCACCATTTTTTGATTTATCAATTTGTGTTATTTGCTTAGCGGTGATCTCTCCTGTTTGTCGACAGGCGATAGACATATCAGAAGGATCTGAAAAATCGAGATCTGCTTCAATATGGCTAATATGGCAAGTTACCCCGGTAACAATTGGATCTTGCCTTGCTTCAATCACCACATCTTTTGTGGTGAATAACCCTAAACTGACTTTACCAACATCATCAGAACAAGCAGTAAGTAATATAACCAAACAAGAAAATAAGCTTGTCTTTAGACCTGTACGTAATAATTTATTCATCTTTGAAAATACCGATATATGTTGGTGAAGTATTGGACTTAGTTGCACGATACATCCCTTTAGTATTGAACGGTAGGCTCATATTTCCTTTGGTATCAATAATGATCACACCGCCAGTGCCACCAACAGGCATCAAAACATCATGGATCACTTCATTACCCGCTTGTTCAATGGTTTTTCCTTGATACTGCACTCTTGCACAAATATCAGCTGCAACATTATAACGAATGAAGTATTCACCATGGCCAGTTGCAGAAACAGCACATGAGTTATTATCTGCAAAAGTACCTGCACCAATAACCGGTGAATCACCGATACGGCCAAAACGCTTATTAGTCATACCTCCGGTTGATGTACCTGCAGTGATGTTACCTTGTTTATCGAGAGCTACCGCGCCAACAGTCCCTACTTTGTATTCTACTTCTAATGCATTATGAGCAGCTTGATAATCTTTATTACCTTGCTTAGTTTTATTTTTCAGCTCTGTTTTTTTCATTTTTGCTTTAGCACGCTGCAAAGATTTATAGCGCCCCTTGGTATCAAACAATTTATTATCAACGAGTTCTACTCCTTGAGTTTTAGCAAATTGCTCAGCCCCTGCACCACTTAACATCACATGAACAGATTTTTCCATCACTAAACGTGCAAGGTTTATTGGGTTTTCGATATGCTTAACACCTGCTACTGCACCTGCTTGTCGTGTTTGCCCTACCATAATAGAAGCATCCATTTCATGCGTTTCATCATGCGTATAAACCGCCCCCTTGCCCGCATTAAAAAATGGAGAGTTTTCTAAAACGTTGATTGCGGTTGTTACCGCATCAAGGCTATTACCACCTTCACTTAATACTGCATACCCAGCTTCAACTGCTTCGTTAAGTTTAGCTCGGTAAGCTTTTTCTTTTTCAGGTGTGAAGCGAGATTTTTCAATCGTTCCAGCACCACCATGAATAGCTATAGCGATCGGATTTTCTTTAGCAAGTAACGCAGATGATGAAAGCGTTAACGCGGAAAGTGCAATAAGCTGAGCAAAGTGTTTAAGTGATGTCATGGTGAGCCTGATTAATTGTTTTTGTTATATTAGCTACAGTCGGTTTATAAGGTCATTTGAGCGAAACAAGATTGGCTTATTTTAAAAGCGCATGACCTTCTGGTAACTGTTTAGAGATCCAAATAGCAAGTTTATGTTTCATACTTTGTAAATCTTCACCATCAACGGCTAATGGGTGAATTAATTTATCACTTACCAATAAACGATAGAGACTCTCTATTTTCTCTTTAGATGCGTTAGTTGCAGAAAATGATTTATAACCGCGATTAATCGCGTACTTCTCACCAATTTCAATTGCTTTTTTTAACAATGCAGCTTCATTTTTTAATTTTTTCATTTAACTCTCTAATAACTTTATCTATTTGAAAACTCAGCATACAAATGATTTACATGCTGAGAATATTTTATACTATAAACTTACTTATGCTGAAGGCATAGCAAAATGAAAGGCATTTAATTTATTACCATCCAGATCACGAAAATACCCAGCATAAAAGCCTGACATTTCACCTCTAGGGCCTGGTGCACCTTCACAAGTTGCGCCAAGTTCAATTGCTTTTTGATAAAACGCATCAACCTTTTCAGTAGAATCTAAGACGATAGCTACCATCACGCCATTACCTATAGTGGCAGGCTCACCATTAAAGGGTTTAGTTACTGAAACACCTGGTTGGTCTGGTGCTGTTGCCCATGCGACAAATTGCTCTGTATCTAAAAATCGCCCTGCTCCAATACTGCCCAGCAGTTGATCATAAAAATCAACGGCTTTTTCGAAATTATTTGTACCTAACGTTACGTAACCAATCATAGTAATTCCTTCTTCCTTATTTGTATTTAATAACTCATGCTAAGTTCATTGATAAGAGTTAAATATCTTAAATATAGAACTTCTAGCCACATGACTTTATCATCGCTTGGTTAAATTGCTCAACGCTAATATTCAAGCTTTTGTTAGCAATAGTGTCATTTAACTGTTTCTGCTCTCGGTGAACTTTTTCTAAAGTTAAGGTATTGTCATCAAGCAAGTAGACTTGCTCTAAGCTAGTGTAATAATAATTTAATATTATCATTGCATTAATGTCATCTTGCTCAAGTGCTTTCTTTATATGATGAAGACGGCGATAAATTGCATTATGTAATTGTTTTAATTGCCAAACATAATAGATTTCTCGAAAATATTCCGTCGTTTTAATTTTTTGTAATATTGCCGCACAAGCTAATAAAGCTAAAATAACGCCGAGTAGATTATATTTAAAGTTATTGGCTGGCTTAATCTTCGGCTCAGATGAGTTTTCGGTTGATGTTTCAGTTAAGGGCTGAGCAATTTGTTCGATACCTGCAGGTTTACCTACCAAGTTATTCATACTGCTTTCAGCAAATAAGGCGATAAGTCCACTACCAAAAAGTATCGCTAAAAAAGTAAACGTTATAACAAAACCGGTAATAACACGGTTTAAACGATGTCGATATGTGGCTTTATTGATTTCTACTAATGTCATTTTTTTATCTTGTTTTCTTTAATTAAAATAGGAAATTTACTTTGTTGTTTAGCTAATATTTAAGCCTGAATTTCTCTTTACTCTTGCTTCAACTCCTTGTGACCAAACAGCTTTATTTGTATGGAGGGTTAATTTGTTTTTTGCTCGAGTAATGCCAGTATACAATAGCTCTCGGGATAATAATTGATAATCTGCCTGATCCGGTAATACTATAGCCACATGATCAAATTCACTGCCTTGTGTTTTATGTATGGTCATTGCATAAACGGTTTCATAACTAGGTAAACGCGATGGTAATACCCATAGATACTCTCCTTGTCCTTGTTCCATTATTCGCTCAAACACAGCCATTAAATGGCCCGCTTCATTTTTCCAAATAAAGCCAATATCACCATTATACAAGCCTAAGATATAATCATTCTCGTTTATCATAATAGGTTTTGCATGGTATATATTTGGTGCAGTTAAAGCACTGTTAGCATGAGGTTGATATCGCTCACCAACTAACATTGCTTCAATGGTTAAGTTAAGTTGCTCAACTCCATATTCACCAACACGCGTTGCTGCTAATATTCTAAATTTCGCTAATAAATTAAACGCAGTACTAAGTTCAGTGCAAGCCATCAACGGTTGGTAATAGCGCTCAACAAATACGGTCAACCATGAGTTTTTATCAGGCAAGCTATATTGAGGATCGAGCCAATGTATTTGACTGAGCTGTTTATCTTGCTGCCCGATGTCAACGGAGTTCTGTAATAATTGCCAGCTTTGTTGACTATCTCCTTGTATCACCATCTCAGCAATACGCCCTATTTCTCCTTGGTCATCAAACCTACGACTCTTAGTTAAAAAGGTCACATGATCCGCTAGTTTTTTCTTTCCCCATTTAAGAGAATTTATAGAAGTAACTTGACTAAGATATTGGCAATTACCTTTACTGTAAATCGTTTGTGTATAGGGTGCTAAATCGGCTAAAACACTCCCTGCTGCAACCGAAGGTAATTGCTCTGCATCACCTAACAGTATGACTTTACAATGCTTAGGCAGCGCTCTTAGTATTCGCGCCATTAAAGCTAAATCAACCATGGAAACTTCATCAATTAATAACACATCAATAGTTAATAAGTTGTCTTGATGATGTCGAAAGTTAGGGCTATGCGGTATAACACCTAATAAACGATGAATGGTTTGTGCTTTAGTAGGAATTTGCGCTAAAACGGCAGCGGGTATTAAATCTGAAAAGCCTGCTATCGCTTGATTGATTGATTCTGATAAGCGTTGAGCAGCTTTACCCGTTGGTGCGACCAAGGCAATAGAGAGTTCTTCATCATTTGGTGTAGTTTTATTTAATGTAGCAATGTTTAGTGAAATTAATGCCGCTAGTAATTTCGTTACTGTATAGGTTTTACCTGTTCCAGGGCCACCAGCGATAATAGTAAAAGACTTGTTTAGGGCATTAGCAACAGCAACTTTTTGCCAATCAATTTCTTTTAATTGATCTTGAGCTTGAACAGACTCTACTGCTGGAAACAATGCTGTTATACATGTTTTAATATTTTGCTGTTCAAGCTCTGATAACTGCGACTCAGTGGTTCGTTTTTCATCAATGAAAGTTTTCACTTCTTGTTCAAATTGATAATAGCGGCGCATAAATAACTTTTGCTTATTAAGTACAATAGCTTGGTTATCGTTTGCCGATATTGCTAGCCCAGAGCAACAATCATTTAAATCAGTAATATCAGGAAAGTTAAACCCATGATGATTAACAATACCATCGGGATCACAGGCAAAGCCAAATCGACTATTAGCAATCACATTTAAGTCAAGACAAGTATGCCCTTTGCGTAAACTTTCACTTAATGCAATAAACAAATGAAAAATAACAATAAAATTGCTAGCCGATTTATTTTTTGAAATTAAAGTATTAAACATTTCTTTGGCAAAGAAATAATCTATCGCTTCAATGTTGCACAGCTGCTTTTGGGCTTCAAAAAAACGCTGATACGGCAATTGTTTTTTAAGATTCATTTCGGTAATAGTGACCATTTATCGCCCCACTTTAGAAAAAGTGCCAGAAAAAATTTCATCAAGGCTTAACAATTCCTGCTCGGTTATTTCGCGATGATAAACACCACAACCTTGATGGGCTATCTCTGGTGACATACCTCGCAAATAAAGGTAATAAGTACCGCCAAAATGTTGATTAATGTCATAACCGGGTAAGTTCAGTTTTAAGTAGCGATGCAATGCCACACTATAAATTAAATATTGTAAATCATAGTGATGCTGCTCAATATTCTGTTTTAATTGCTCATGCTGGTAACAACTAAAGTCATCACCTAAGTGATTTGATTTATAATCACAAATATAATATTTACCTTGATGCTCAAAAATTAGATCAATAAACCCATGCATCATGCCCTTCAACTGTTTAAAGTTAGGTAATACCACTCGACTCACTTTCGCATTAACACTTGACGAAACATTTCGATGATCGGTTAACAAAATAGCTAATTGTTCAGTACTCGCGTTGTTGAGTGGAAAGTAAAACTCAGCTTCACGGATAGTTTTACTTTGCTCAATTGTCGCTAAAGTTAATGATTCAACGTTAGATTTCATAGGGGTTATTAATACTTGAGACAACCAATTTTCTAAATCTAGCTCTTGGTAGCCTTGTGGTAATTCTCCAAATTTCAGAAGAGGCCAGCTAAATGCAGCTTGCCAATTAGGTTGGCAGAAATCTAATTTTTCTAAAATATCATGTAATAAATTACCGGTATGGGCACCTTTAGTTAGGCAAAAGCGTAGTAGTTCAGAATCTATATTATGTTCAGTCTGTAATATTTTTAATTCGTTAGCTCCATCTCGATCCGGAGTTGAAACACCATTATCTCGAATATTACGACTTAATGCGGTAAATGAACTTAACCACCAATCTCTTTCTATTTTTCCATTAAAAGTGGTCACATGAGGCTGATTCGTTTGTTTTGTCGTATCAATATATTGCTGAGCAATAACCGCTTGATCGACGACTTCAACAGAGATAGCTTCAGGATTGTCAGTAACCAACTCTTGGAGGTAATGAATGATGTCACTATCTTTTTGCCATTTAGCCACTTGACCTAACGGCGATAAATGATAGCCATCAAAAGTAGTTGTAAACAGATAGCATCGTTTTTCAGCTCTAGTAACAGCAACATAAAGCAATCGAATGCTTTCTGCATAAGCTTCATCTGCCATCGCTTTTTTAGCTCTTTCACTACCATCTAGGCTCAAAATCAATTCACCGTTATCTTGATGATATTCAATCAAGCTAACATTACGGTTGCCAAATTTAAGCGGATTTTTATGTCGTGTAGCAAAAGGTACAAAAACAATCTTATATTCAAGTCCTTTAGAGCCATGCTGAGTAATAATACGAATTAAGTTATCTTCACTTTCTAGACGTAATTCTGTTTCAACATCAGGATTGTCTGCCTTACTTTGTTGTTCAAACCAATAAAGTAGCTCTTGTGGCTGTTTATGACGTTGACTTGCTGCTTGTAATAACTCAAACAAGTGTAACAAATTGGTGAGTATCCGATCATTATCTGTTGATGATATTTGCATATGATTATGCATTAACTGCAGTGCCATCGTGATAAAACCTTTTGATAGCCACTCTTGTCTTAATTGAGCAAAAGTAAATTTCATTTCCTGCCAAGCTAACTCATCGTGTTGTAATTGATAAAACTTATCAGGAGAAAAAGGTAATAACGAACAAGCTAAAGCAGCCGAAAACAAACGTTCATTTTCAACAAATAAAATCCCTTTTAATAATTGAATTAATTGCAGTGTTTGTTTGCTTTTTAATAAATTGGCGCGATTACTTAAAAACACCGAAGCTAAGCCTGCTTGCTCAAACGCAAGTTTAATATCTGCGGCTTCAGCACCATCTCTGACTAGAATCGCAATATCACTCGCTTGAATGTCATCTGCTTGATGTTCAGCGTCAGTTGAGAATGAATCATTCGATAACAAGCGAATAATTTCATTTGAGCACCAAGTTGCCATTTCACTGCGGTGTGCCTGTTTGACACTTCCTTTTTGATTTTCTGGAACAAAGTGTACAAATTGTAGGGCATGATACTGCTTATCATTAAGTTGCTTGTCACCTGCATTAATTGAGGCTAATACTGGGAAGTAATCAATACCATAACTAAAAATATCTCGTGACTTTTCGGTTAAGCTATTACCAAAAAACAAGCGATTATAACCCGTTATCATCGCTTGACTTGAACGCCAATTGGTATCCATCAACCAAGAATATTCACAATCTGCACGAGCAGAAAGGTAAGCAAAAACATCCCCGCCACGAAAACCATAAATAGCTTGTTTAGGATCGCCAATCATAAATAACGATGCGTGTTCTTGTTGATAATAAAGAGATTTTAAAATTGAAAATTGTAATGGATCTGTATCTTGAAATTCATCAACTAAAGCTACAGGATATTGTTCAAATAAAATATCCCGTAAAACTTTATGATCACTACTGGCTAACTTATCAGCTAAAGTGCTAATTAAATCATCAAAGGTCAAAATATTAAGAGCTTGTTTTTGCTTCGTCACTTGCGCTCTAATGGTATAAATTCCCTGACGAACAATCACCAAGGCTTCTGCTTTAGCAATTAAACTCAGTAAATTTTTGGCGCTCGTCTTTACTTGGTTAACAGGAGAAAATATTTCAATTAACTCTTCTTTTACCGCCGAACGGCTAAAACGTCGACCATCAATAAAAGCATCAGGGATCTTATTAGCAATATGCTGATAGTCTTGTTTTACCAGCGCTAACCAATCAAGTAAACAAGACAGTTCAATTTGTCTTTTTTCTTGTTCAGCAACTGGTTTACCATCAATTAAGTAACTCACTAAGACATCGCGAGAAGAAATTAACGAATTTAGAGCTTGGTCTACATTTTGTTGAAAATCTTCAATCAATGTTGATTTATCAAGTAACGCTAACGTACAGGGTTTATAGATCGCTTTAGAAAACTGACTTAGTAAGCTTGCAGGCTCTGGCCAAAACTCTGCGACTTTAACAAAATGTTCTGTATTTTCTTGAGAAAGCGTTCGATACCAGTCTTGGCAAGCTTGTAGTGTAATATCATGACTATCTGTTTCCATCACGCTATTGAACGCTACTCCCGTGGCAAAAGCATGTTGGGTTAATACACTCTTACAAAAACCATGAATGGTAAATATTGCTGCTTCATCTAAAAACAACAGCGCTTTTTTCAATAACAACTTAGCTTGTGAAGCTTCAATTCTAGTGGCGACTTCAATAAAGTAAGGATCATTAAGTACCAATTCATCCCAATGATTTAGTGCCTGCCTAATAAAGGTATCAATGCGCCCTCTTAGTTCTTGTGTTGCATCTTTGGTAAAAGTCATCACTAATATTTGCTGTACTTCGAGTTGTTGCTCTAGTAACAATCTCAAGTAAATTCTGGTGATATTGAAGGTTTTTCCTGTGCCAGCACTTGCTTCAATTAAATGTTTACCAGTTAACGGAATATGTTGAGCAACTAAGTTTCTCTCTTGCACCTTATCTTTAGTTATCACAGTATCACTTGTTGTCATGATTTTACTTGCTCTCGAAAGTTAATAATTGGCGTATAAACCTCTTCAATAAACTCGGTTATATCAGTTAACATTGGACAAGTTTGCCAAAAGTAAGCAATGTAAGGATCATCACCAAACGCTTGTATGCTATTACTATCAGTCCAATACTGCTCAAATGCGGCTTGTGAGAATTTTTTTGTTTTAAATAACTTTTCTGCTAATTCGCCATTCAGTAATAGTGCCTGTTGCTGACCTTTGATAAAGGTTTGTAGTAATTGCTGAAGTAACTGCTGGGCTTGTGGAATGTTTTGATAAAAGTAGTGCGAACTTTTTTGACTCTTGGTATCAAAATAATAACCATGTGTTGAGTTTATTGCTAACAATGAGTTTAAATTACAGCGGTTATCGTTGTGTTCCTCTTCATACTGCAGTTGATATACTTGTAAGATTAACTGATGAAAGTAAAGAGTAAAAAAATCTTTCGCTTTAGGTGAACTACTACGATAAAAGACTAATTGTTTATTACTCACTGGTAAACTAGCACTAAGGCAGATTGTCAGTTGACTGTTATCAGGCAAAGTTATGCTCACAGGCAACATGACAGCATAGGTATTAGGTTTTAACAAATGATCTTGTTGAATAAATTCAGCTAAGTTTAAACTGTCTTGTTGCCACTTTTCGATCACTGGTTCAGTGGTTGGTAAGTCGGGGAATTGACCCGATAATTTTGCTTTAAGGGCTATATTAGTTATTGCTTTTGTTTGATCTGACTCTTGTAAATAAATTGCTAAGAACTCTTCTCTTAATAAATAACTAGCAAGTCGATCACAATCAAACGGCTCATCGTCAACTAACTCAATAGCATAATCTTCAAAACTCAATCGCAATTGTTGTTGGGCAAAATAACGTGCAGGATGTTGAAAGAACTTGATCACCTTAGCTGCAAGCAATGTATTTTCATCATTTAAAGATAAAGATTCGATCAACAAGGGAGGGTTTTCATTGATAAGAGTCATTTGAGGCTCAGGCGTTTGTAGAGCTAACCACTTCTTATCGAAGCCAGCATATTTGCCTAAATAGTTTTTCTCACTAAATGGCTGCATTGCCAATTGCCTAATATCATCCGTTTTATCACCGAATAGCTGCCAGCCGTAGCCTAATGACAAATACTCCATTAATTCTTTTAAAACCAACGAAGCTTGTTTTTCATTGTTGTTTTTAATGCTTCGCCCTTGATAGCTGAGATATAATACTTTTCTTGCAGATATAATGGCTTCAAGAAACAAATACCTGTCATCACCACGACGTGATCTATCTCCTAACCTAGATGCTGACATTGCCATTAAATCAAAACTAAATGGCTGACGCTGACGAGGATATTCCCCGTCGTTTAATCCTAAGACCGCGACTACGGCAAAAGGAATACTACGCATAGGTAACATCGAGCAAAAGGTTACTTGCCCCACCATAAATTGACGACCTGGGTCAGGCTGGCTGAAATGACTGTCTAAAAAGTCACGTACAACTAACAAGCCAATTTCATCATTAAATTGTGCGTGCTGACAATATTCAACTAAGGCTTCAATCGCTTGATTTAATAGAGCAAAGTTTGAATCTGCTGATTGTTCAAACAAATCATCAATCAAATTATTAAGAAACCTATGCCATTGTTGTGGCGTGCGTGGTTGCATTAATTCTGCAGCATAATACTGTAACTGCTCAATAATGAGCATAAACTTACCTAATAAAATTGCATCATTACCCTCAACATCAGGTAAAACTGCTTTGTTCTGATAAATCTCGTTTTGATCAGAATAAGCAAAACCTTGCATTAGCCGTGATAAACCGTATTCCCAAGTGAATTGCGATGAAACCGTTTCACTTTCCAGTAATGATTGCTTATGATTATTATCCAGTCCCCAGTGAATACTTGCATGTTCAGCCCAAGTGAAGAACTTGTCTATCTCCTCATTATTAATTGAAAACTTATCTTGCATAGCAGGTATACGAAGCCAAGACATAATTTGAGAAATTTGAAAACGACTGTCTGGTAAGGTTAATAATTCTGAAAACATTACAACCAATGGCTCAGAATCTTTGCTTACCCTATCCGCTATAGAACAAGGTAAAGGTGGTATCGCATCATCTAAGTCTTGCCAACCACGAGCAAAAACAGCATTAATATATGGTGCATATTGCTCAACCTGAGGACACATCACCAAAACATCTTTAGGCGTTAACGTATTATCTTGATTAAATTGGTGCAACAGCCAGTCATGTAACCCTTGAACTTCTCGCAAAGCACTATGGGCACTAGTTACAACAATAGAGTCATCTACTATATTGCTTGGCTGTGTACGAGCATCGGTTAATGATAAAATATCTTGTTGAATACAAGCCAATACCGAATTTTGATTATCTTCTTTATTATCCGCTATTGTTTGCTCAAAAACTTCGATATTAATCGTGCTGTATTCTTGCAGTAACGCTAAAAACTCTCGTCCTTGCTGCCCTAAATTTGCCAACAATGGGTTACCAACACTTATGTTTAAATCGTCAAATCCTTTTGTCCATTGAGTTAACCCTTTAATTGCTTGTTTTTCGGTTATTATATCCCCCCAATAGGAATAACAGGGGTTAAGATGGAAAAAATGAACTTCAGTATGCTCACTTAAACGATGGATAAATTCTAACCACATTGGTGGCATAGCATTCAAGCCAAAAAAGCATAAACGTTTAGGTAAAAACTCTTTATTTGTTGATAAATTTTTCGTTGCTTGACTTAATAACTCAACAGGATTGTATGACTGTTCTTGCGTTAAAAGCTGCCATAAGGTCGATTGCCAAGCCTGCATCTGCTTAAATTGATCATTCTCTTGTGAGCATTCTGATTTTAGCTCAAACTGCTGTTCTTCATGATGCCATGAATCAATCCAGTCAGGTCTAAAAACTAAGTACTGTTCAAATAAATCGGCTAGCTGACAAGCTAATTGATAACGCTTTAAGTTTTCACTTTCAGAATAATCATCACAAGCATGATTAGGCTCAACACCAGTGAGCCAATAGTGAGTGACTTGCTCAAAGTGAACATTATTAATAACTTCTTTTGTCGCTAAAAGCTGAAATATTCGCCAACACATTGACTCTCTTGAAAATGGATTTTGTTCTAGGGAGTCTTCCTTGTTTACAAGGGCTCTAGCAAGTTTCCATAAATACTGAGCCGGTAACGCGTAATCAACATTCAAGCTAATTCCACGACTTTTAGCAACAGACATATTGAGCCAATGCTGCATACCAGCATTTTGCACAATAAACGTTTCTTTAGAAAAAATAGGCAAGGGAGAAACTTGCTGGATTTTATCAAGTAAAGCTAACAAATTTTCCACTTTGTTAGCGGGATAAAGGTGGATCAATAGCTGACCTTGATGCTTATCATTTATAGTTAAATTTAATCATAACGCAGCTGAAATAACTAGATAAATTAGCTCTCAATCAGAAAAATAAATATGTAGATTAACGAATGAAATCAAGGTGAGTTTGGTAAAAATCATTAATAAATGGGATGTGATATCTTTGATTATGAAAAGCTCGGTAAATACCAACAAACCATAACAAAATAACACCAACATTTAACAGCCAACCCACAAGTGGAATAAAAGATAATAAAGCGCCAGTAATAATAAGACCAAGCGATTGACGTAAATGAAAACGAGCAAGCGGCGAACCATGCTTACCATATAGAACAAAAGAGATTAACCAACCAATAATGGTTAAATAGCAGCAAACTGAGACAAGTTTAACCATATCTAGATGCAGATGATTTTCTGAATGATAAAGCATAATTCAATTCTCCAAAAATAAATTCCCTTTCTATAAATTTAGAAGATTTTTTAACATTCAACAAGGTCAAATTCATTCATTTGATACTTGAACATCTATTTTTTTTATAACAAAACGTAATCATAGAACTCAAAACTAGCGCATGGCTATTCTATTTCTTTATCTTTATTCACGAGAGGCTCAAGAACACTTTTTACTATGCGATATTCTGCTTCCCAGCCAATATGATTTTACGCTCTGCAGTATAATCCCACCAAACCTTTGGTTCACCATTGATAAAACACGTAATTGAAATAAACACATCAATAACACATGGGTCATGTTTACTACTCGTTATAATACAGAGCTTCTCATACATCTCATATGGGTCTTGTCCCACAAGATCATCGGGATTCTCTATACCAAGCAAATGAAGATCAGCGGCACCAGCCTTACCTATATTTGGCAGATCTGTTAACTTGCTGATATTTTCACGAACAACTTTATTTGGATTCATGTTTCACCTAACGCGTCTATTAAGTGGGAAATTATTGCTGGCGGAATGTACAAAGCATAAACTGCATCAGCAGTAACTATTTTTTAAGCGCTTTAATAGTTACTTTTGACTACCACTCTTTCAAAATTTCATAGTGAGAAAAGCCTTTACCAGCATCAACACTTGCTTCCATGTCCATTAATTTAAAATATTCATTACATTTACCGCAGTTGAAGACTTTTTCTCCTGCTGCTATAGCTTCTTCTTTTGTATTCCAGTGAATAACATCGGCATACTCAGTGTCATTTTTTTTAATAAGCTCACGCTTTATAAAGCCTGGCTGCTTTACTAAGAATTCATGATTGACGAGATCTGCTGCAGAAATCAGCTGCTGGTCACTTACCCCTTTATCTTTAACGAATGGCGCCCATTCTACTGCGGTAAGTTCTTTTGCGTTTGAAATCATACTATTTGCTAACATCAATGCCACCATTAGGATTTTCATTGTAGATTTTCCTTTCATTTAAAATAACAACTGTATATAAAAACAGTATCATTGTAAATGAAATTTTCTAGCATCGTAGAAATAAAAACAGGATATGAAGTGGCTAAAATTAGTTTTTGTACTTGTTGATTGACAAAACACTGCAAGATATTAATCGTTTCACTTTAAATAATTGAGTGGTATTCATGACACCATATCTAAAGGTGACTTTTTATAAAACTTAAATTCTATCAAGTTATTAGCGGGGTCTTTGATTATAAATTTTCCAGATTCACTACTATCATCATTAATTTTCTTATTTGGTGAAAGCACAAAAGGGACATTCTCATCTGCTATTTTTTGCACAATAGATAACCACTCTATTTTATCTAAAATAACACCAAAATGATCTATGGATTGAGCTTTCATAGTTTCTGTTTCTTGATGAAGAGTTAATTGGTGGCCAAAAAAGATAATGTCTATCCATTTGCCTGTATCTCTACCTTTTTTACAACCAAGAAATTTGACATAAAACGCTTCTGCTAAACGTAACTTAGGAACAACAAAAGATAAATGAAATGGGTTATTCAATTTGGTACCTCAATATGTAAAAAAGTTTAACGCCAATTTAATGGCTGATGGTAACTTGCTAAAATATGAAGCAATTCGGAACACAGCTAACTGCTCGGTTCTTCTGATTAAAAATTTGCTCTATGACATTTTGTTATTTTTTATTTAATTGAAAAAAAACAGTGTTTTCTAATAATATATTTAGCGATTTAACAGTTCTTCGACGAACCCAATACGCTATCATGGGCCCCATAATAAGCCAGACCCATAGATGATTAGTTACCCCAGAGTCATTTGAGTTAAAGTAACTTAAAAACAATATAAGTAAAGGTGGAAAAAAGCATACAAATAAGGACATGAACAATACGCCACCAAGATTGGCAGTTAAATGTAAAATACCTGACTCAGCTATCAATGAAATTTTTGTTGCACCACGAATTGGATCTTCCTTAGTACTATTCATTCCTCGGCCAGTAAACTCTATTGAACTCTCATCTTTTTTTATCACTCTAAAACCATTAGGTAATAAAGTTGACTCTACAGAAGAAAAATCAATACTATCTTGCAATAGACCGTCCACTTGTGCGGAATACTTCATATTGGCTCCATTCGAATAATGCCCAAACAACTGGTTTAATATTTTTAGTTAAAAACCAGTGCACGTAGTGAATAAGAAATAAAATATATTTTATCTATACTTATTATGTAGTTGTATTGATTTTTTCGGCTTTATCTATACACAACTTACAACCACCTTTACTCGCAATATATAGGAACAAGAAACAATAAAGTATCGCTGCATCACCATTATTAATAACAGGGAAGAAATTTTCATCAAACCGAAAAGCCCAATGAAACTGCATGTAAGCTACGGCCATAGTACCGCTAGATATGAAAGCTGCAATCCGAGTTTGAAACCCAATGATTAAGCATAAACCACATACTAACTCTATTAATCCTCCAAACCACATTTGAGATCCGAAAGCAGTTTGGTGACTAGCAAGCCAACCAAATATTTTCTGTGCTCCATGTAATGTAAATAAAACACCTGAAACTATTCTTAATAATACATAAATTGAATCTGAATGTTTTGAAAGTAAAGTCATTTTTTATCCTATTATATTAAAATTATTATAAATGCAGAAGCTGGCTAATAATTGCTAACGACTAATTTAGTGATGAATTGCAAAATAAAGGGAGAACAAACAAAAAATCAGCTGTAAGTTGTTCTACTTCCCCCTATGGTGATTTTTTTACTCACGTTCAGTTTTTAAAATTTTAAGTAGCAAATCAATTCTTCGGTTTACTTTTTTACTTTCAGCAGAAACCATCCCCTGAACAAACGCAGAAGCGACAAAAATAACATACATTACATTTAAGGTATCTGAATCTATATTAACGAATTGACTAACAAGCACTAATAATAATAAAGGTGCTAGCACTTGAAAAATATCTTTTATACCAATATTTATTGAACCAAGATTATTAAATTCATCAATATCCTGCTGATGCATTTTCATTTGATCATATTCTATTTTAGCTTTGACACTTAATTGTTCATCATTGTCCATAACTTAACACCGTATGTTTGAAACAGATAACGCCTCTCTGAAAGGCAAATAATTATTTGTTAAAAAAGAGATAACGAACGAACAAATAACCAACTGTTATTTGTTCTTGTGATTACTCGTCGGTTTACTTTTACTGCTACTTTTTCTTGGCAATAAATGTCTTATTAATAATACGCCATTCATTTTCACGCTTGTACATGACAAGGTAGTCAATATAATGTGTTTTTGGCGTATCAAAATCAAGCTTCACCATTGCCATTTTGTCATCAACTATATCAACAGATAAAATATTCGCGACCCATGTATCTTTAGTCGCTTTTTTAAAGTAACCAGAAAACTCTTTTAACGAAACAGTTCTTATACTTTCATTCCCTGTTTCTTTATTAACACGAATCATTTTCACATGGCCAAATTCAAGGTCAAAAGCTTTTGAAAGAAGTTTTTGATCTCCATTTGCCGCCCCATTAAAATAGTTATAAGCAGTTTCTACAACGGCTTGATATTCTTTACCCGTTTCAGATTTAGCATAACTTGTCGTTGTTAAAAAAAAGCTAAAAATCGCAACAGTCATTGAAAGTAATTTTGTTTTATTCATTTTATCTATATTCCATTTATAAATTTGGGGTTATATTTCCACAAAACCATAATATGAATACATTAACGGGTATACAATTAATTAATAACTAAACCATTAAAACTGTTACAAATTATGAGTATTTCGCTATAAAATATAATTTTTTCCCTTCAGGAAAGCACGCTAAACTTGGATGAGCAAACTAACGCCAGTAGTTTGCTCATATGCGAGGTGAAATGAAAGTAGATTACTGTTACTTGTCCTGCTTGAACAATAAATTAGCTATAGATAACGCTAAACACACTTGTGCAAGCAATACCGAAAAAGAATAGCCAGGACAAATGTTTACCATGAGAAAATACAAATGAAATAATACCGCTAACTGCGAATACAATTCCTATAGTTAAAAGGATATCAGTATGTAAAGTAACACTGGAGCTAGACAGAAAATAAAGTATTGCAGCAAAGCCCCACCAAGCAATGGTTGTTAAGTGCCAAGCGAACCTTAACACTCGTTTAGTAAACCAATCACTGCCAAGCAACTTGGGCAAGTTGTCACGCCTAAAGAGGCGAATTAGGAGATATTTCTCTCCGAGATAAGAATGGACAAATCCGATAAAAATTAATAAAAACGAACCTAAGAGTAACATGCTTGCCTCTATCAGCTAACGCCCCACTGAGAGACAAATATAATTTCTTAAGATAAGCGACGAAGGATAAAAAACCAACTATTATCTCCATTTTAAGATGTTTATTATGCCAAATACTAATTATTTAGGCTTTTCCTCATGAGCAAGCATTGACATATATTTTGTAAAACGTCTTTGTCTAGTTTCGGGTTTCTTTGCACTTGCTAAGCCGTAAGCGATAACATAGCGGCTGGATTTATTAAGAGAATCAAAAAATTGCTTTACTCTTGGCTGGTTTTCTAGCACTGCTATAAAATCAGCGGGCACTTCCATTTCACTTGCCACATAGGCCATTTCCCAGCGGCCGTCAGCTTTCGCTGCTCGAACATGAACAAGCCCAGATTCCTTCATGCGCTCTTCATTTATCAAACGTTCAATATGCTCAGTGTTCCTTTTAGACCAGTTACTACGTGTTGTTCTGGGTGTTATTCGCTGAAGGTAAGCTTGATCATCCATTGACTTTTTCACCCCGTCAATCCAGCCCCAACACAAAACCTCTATCACTAGCTCATTCCAAGTAATACTCTGAACTCCAGTGTTTTTCTTAAATATCTTCACCCACAAATTGCTTTCAGTTGCGTGATTCACTTTTAGCCACTCGCCGAGTTCTTTCGGTGTTGCAAATGTCAAAATCCTTGATGGTTCTGGTACAGGCATCTTATTAAATTCTCTTCATCAAAACGCTTTATTAAAGGCGTTTAATTGTTGGTTAAAATGAGAAAAGCAATACCTAATCAATTATATATTGCCCTCTGAATGCTTTGTTAGCAATAAATTAACGTACAGCTGTAACTGTTATTTCTATTAACACATCACCTTCAAGATTCACGCCTAAGCAAGCTCTTTGTGGCCAATCTTGGGGATTATCACCAAACCATTTACACCAAACTGAATCCATTAATTGTTTAGAATTCATATCAGCAATATAAACTTGTGCCGAAACTATTTTAGCTTTGTCACTACCAAGCTCAACGAGGTTATTTTGAATTGTATCTAGTGTTAATTTGGTTTGTCCCTGTATATCCAAAGAAGTATCTGATGAAGTAGCAACAGTCCAAACTAGATCTTTATATGCTGAAGACTTATTTCGCCCATTATAAATACCGCGCTTACGCTCTATCACTGAATTGTCCTGTATTGTTAACACCGATTAATTGGCTATATAAAAGTTAGCCGCAATCAACGAGGCACGATAAACAGCCAACAGTTATCCGTCCGTTTGATTGCATTGTTAACTGTGCTTAACTATAGAAGTAGGTGTTACTTTATAAATACCGCTATTTCGAAATCATTCATAACTGCTGAGGTCTTTTTCCCTAGCTCTACTGCTGAAAACTCAGGGTTAAAAACTAAATTTCCTGATGAAAACTTAACAGATACATTAACTTTGTCGTTAACTGTTGAATTAATAAGAACAGTACAACTATATTTTTCACTACCAGGAAGGGAAATTAATACTTTACTTTCTTCACCTTCATTTACTTTCATATCAGGCTGAGCTATCAACTGGTCTTTATGATAAACACTGATATTTGCCTCATAAATTTTCGCCCCAAAGGAATGTCCCGAAAATAGAGATAAAAGAACAAAAATGACTATGTTTTTAAGTTTCATTTATTTTACTCCTAATTAAGTAGAGCTAACGCCCTCGTTCAGGGACAAAACACAACCAACTGCATTTTATCCTAATTTTAACAGTTTGTTTTCTGAATCATCTACAACATGTACCGCTTTCTTGTATTGGTGGACACTTAATAGAGCCAAAAGAACAATAAACACAGCAATCCCCGATTAAAGGCCTTAATAATTTATGGCAAGATGTGCACTCATAATAATATTGGCAAGCATCCGTAGGCATAATTTCTTTTTTTTTGACTCCGCATTTTGGGCAAGTGATAACTGACTCTAGTATTAGATTGCTCATTAAGATTGCACTATTGCATCAACTTCTATTTCGATCAGCCATTCTGAGTTAATAAACTGACTAACCTCCATTACTGTGTCGACAGGAAGAATATCTTTAAAATACTCACCTCTCACTTCAGCAACCTCTTTCCAGTTGTCTATATTAGTCAGAAGCATACGGGTCCGCACAACATCATTTAGTGTGGCACCTGCCTCTTTAAGCGCAATCTCAATAGTTTTAATACATTGTCTTGTTTGAAGTGCTGGATTATTAATACCTACAGTGTTTCCGTTATCATCAATAGGAGCTGTTCCCCCAACAGAGATGAAATCACCAACTTTAACAGCTCGTGAAAAACCCAGTTTAGAAGCATAGGGACTTGTACTTGGAACTAAAACACGACTCATAAAGACTCCCAGATATGCAACGCCCACGTTAGGGCTTATTTTAGGTTGCTTAAATTGTGTAGTAAAACAGAGCCAAGCAAACAATAAAAAGCTTAGCTATAACAGCGCGTAATAAGAGCCTGCGCTAGACATATTCTTCTTGAGGGTATGCTTGCCCGTCATCTTGGCTTGTAGCAGGTGAAGACGCATGCCTATGTAGCCATACCCACCTATCTGTTTTTCTTAATGCTACACTCCAACGAATGGGTATTTCTAGTTGGTTTCCTTGATATTCAAGGTGAATAATTAAAGAAATGGCGACAACAGCATAATCAGTGAAAATATTAATTTTCGACCATTGCCATTCAAACTCATTTGCAGTGGCTTCAGCAAAGTTTCTCAGAAACAAACTCTTAACCGAGCTTCTTCCTACGCAAAGTTCATCTGCACCAGTACCAATAACTGAAATATCATCGCAGTCCTCAAAAACATGCATTAATGCATCAATATCTTTAGCACAATATGCGCTAGCATAATCCTCTAAAGTAGATCGTATCTGTTGTTCTTCTGTCATATAACGCCTTTAGTCAATATTGATACAGGGCTTGAGTACATTTTTCCAGCTATGAGCAAGTGTTATAGCTTGCTTTAAATTATACCAATTCAATAGGCTTGCTTGGTATTCTCCAGCCTTACCTTGAAGCTTAATACCATACGATTGTAATCTAAAAGCAAGAATTGAATAGAACGCATCAACTACACTAGCAGAATTAAACATGAATGGTAAATGTGCTGACTGAAAAATTTCTTTAATGCGAGTTAACTCATTTTCAATGTTATTATTAAATACTAATAACGGGGGAACTTGCTCCAATGAAAATGGGCATTGCGATCTAAGACTCATAAAGCCGGAGTGTAACTCTGAACACAAACTGCGAGCCAAAGCCCTTTCAGAGCTAGACTTAGGATAAAGAGCACCTTCAGAACATTCATTAAAATACTCAGCAATTGCCAACGAATCATGGATCACGAAAGTTCCTTCATTTAAGCAAGGTACTAAACCCGTTACCGAATGCTTGATTATCTCTGATTTATAATCTGAATTACTTAAATTAATGACATTAACTTCAACATCTATTTGCGCCAGTTGACTACAAATCCAAACTCTTAACGACCATGTAGAATCAGTACCAACAGTTAATTCCATTTATTAGACTCCCAACGATAAATTTATTAAACGTATAACGCACCAATATAGGGCTGATTTTAGCTTGCTAAAATGTGGGATAATACAGAACCGGGTAAACGGTTATCAGTCCCACCTTTATTTGCTTGTTATATTTTTATTACAAACAAACCTTTAATTTCCTTCCGGTGAAAATAAAACCGTTGTTTTTGTAAAAATTAAAAGTTCGATCCCACTCTTCATTTGGAGGTGCAGAAACATCAATCCTTTTCCAATTCCTTTCTGATCCAATTTTGAGTATTTCTTGAATTACAGCTTTACCCACACCTTTGGATCTAAACTTTTCATTAACCCATAGTTCATTTATGATCCCATATTTTCCGTGTGCAAATATCGAAAATGATTCACCTAGAGTAAAGAATGCGACGGTCTCATTATTTTCCTTTAAACAATAAGCATCATGATTATTGTTCGGGTCTTTCAACTGGGAGAATATATTGTCGAATATATCATCAGAAGGTATTGCCTGTTGGTCAAAAAGCTCTGAATACAACAAACCGATATATTTCCGAATTTCTCTATTGTCTGTAACTTTGGATAATTCCACCTAGACTCCTAAAAAAATAATCCCCGCATAAGCGGCTGAGTAATAATTGACTTAACTGTGCAACGAAACGAAACACAAACTGTTGCTTATTCGTTACTTATTCGTTGTTAATGCGCTTGTTGTATGCCTTAGAAGAAGTTAAGTACGTTTAACTTCTAACTTAAGGGCTGATAAATATTGGCAAAAAAATTCGGAGCATGAGCAACAACCAGTTGCTACTCATCTGTTTAATTGTCTAGTTTTGTGAATTTACTCAGGGTAACTTTTAAAAGTATCTGCTGATTTCCCATCATCAAACCAACAAGGCCGTTCTTCCCAGAAAATATTTGCCGATGGTCTTATTTCTGGGTCACCGGAAATATAACCAGCAGGAACAATTAAAAATCCCCCGTCTCTACTAATATAAGGAACCTGAGAGCCACAGTTTGTACAAAAGCAATTACTGAAACGTTCAGCTTCGGGTAAGTCAAACCTTTTGATTAGCTCTTCACCAGAGTGCCACTCAATTTTATCAGGATCAGTAAACATCAATGACGCAAAAGCAGTACCTGTTTTTTTCTGACACCTATCACAGTAGCACTGATAAAACTTCTTAAAGGGACCTTTAACAGTGCTAGAAACTTTACCGCATAAGCAACTTCCAGCTATTTTATTATCCATAAATCATTAAAACTCCAGTGTTATATTTGTTCACATAATGCCACAAAAATGGGCTGAAAATTGATTGTTAAAATATGTAGCGACCAGAAACCAAGCAAACTGTTTTTAGTCCGCTTAATTGCTTTGTTAAGCTGGCTATGAAACATCCCATCGAAAAAGCCCCTTTATATCAATGTTGGCACCTAAACGCTCATAAAACTTTATTGCACCTAGGTTATCTTGCTCAACTTCCCACTTAATTCGACTGGCACCTTCAGCTAAGCATACTTCTTTAGCTTTATACATCAACAATTCACCTATTTGCTTACCTCTAAATTTTTCCCAAACAAATACATCATCAATATTCATATAAGTTGAACCTAGCCAAATTGAATAGCTCCATGTGTAAGAGCAGTATCCTGCCACAACACCATCAACCTCAGCTAATAGCACGCCGAATGAAGGGTTATTTCCAAATCCAGAATTAACTAATTCAGCTTTTGTTGTTACAACATATTGTTCTTGGTTATGATGTTTTGCGATAGCAATAATTAAATCATGTACAATATCAATATCTGCTAATACAGCTTCTCTAACATTTACCACTGAAATCTCCGAGTAGGTTTAACACCCATTAAGGTGTGTAATAATTAGCTAAAATGTGAAATTAAACGAAATATAGCCAATTATATTGTTCCGTTTGAAGTGCATGTTATATTTTTTTTGATGCCCGCGACACAAAATAGTTTCTACCCATAATGACTGTGAGGATACCACCAAGAACCAAGACAGATGATTCTACTAAACGTAAAGTAATTAATTCATTGGTAAATATTACACCGCCTATTGCTGCAATTATTGGAACAAACAACTGAACGACAGCCGCCTTGGTCACAGAAAGTCCACCAAGTGCGATATACCATACAGAGTAACCTACTCCTGAGGCGATAGAGCCAGATAAAACCGCCAATAAAACGCCTTCCCAAGTTATATGGGAATCTTGGAAGGTAAAAATAAGTAAAACAATAACAAACGGAGTGGTTCGTAAGAAATTATAAGCCGTGTCACTGAAGGCTTGTTTTGAAGTTCTTCCTACAAGTGTATAAAACCCCCACGCTACACCCGAAACAGTCATAAGAATAAACCCCAATAGCGAAGGAGTCGTTAGGTTAGGAATAATTAAATAGACAAAGCCTGAAAACGCAATAAATAATCCCAGCCACTCAGAAAAATGAGGCCTGTTTCCCAAAATTACACTAGCGAAAATCATTGTTATCTGCACTGCACCAAATAGAATTAACGCTCCTGTTCCTGTATCTAATGAAATGTATCCATATGAAAAAGCCACAGCATAAATAAATAAAATACTTGCGGCCAACCAACTTCCCTTAGTGCGAGTCTTATTTGTTTTTCTCGTTATTGTAACTGCGATTAATAGAATGATAATGCCTGATAGGAGCCGTATAATGGTAAAGCTCGCTGCGTCAATCATGTTTTCACCTAATGCTAATCGGCACAATACTGAATTCCCAGCAAAGGCTAAAAGAGCAAAAACCGTGCATGCTATAACTTTTATAGGATGTTCATTCATGAGGTTAACGTTTCACCATATTTGAAAACATAACGCCCCGCTTAACTGAGCGAATTTATTGGCTAAAATTACCACGACCGAATGCTAGGTAACGGCTTATCTTTCTTTTGAATAACTGGTTTTAGGCCGTTATCACTCTTTTTTAAACAACCAATATAACCCCTGTATTGCTGTTGTTGGGAATGCGGTTTCATGATTGGCTTCTTGAATAGTTAATAATTTTACTGTGGTATTTGGGAATAACTTATTCGATAATTTTAACTGAAGACTTTTTGCACCTTTAACCATGTCGTGTCTGGTAGAACCAAGTTCAATAGTTTCATGCGCTCCAACAGCAATAAATACATTGTGTTTATTTAAATTAGGCTCTATTTTAGTTTTAAGAATGTCATTTTCTTTAAACCATACAGATGGACTACCTAATATATAATTATTAAACATATCTGGTTTAGTAAACAATATGAATGCACCAACTAGCCCGCCAAGTGAGTTACCAACAAAAGTTCTAGAACCATCCACTCTGTAATTTTTTTCAATGAAAGAGAAAACAGACTTTTCAATAAAGTTAATGTGCTTTTGCGCCCCACCAGTTTCATACTTCCAAGCAGGATTTGTAACATGAGTATAATCACGAATTCTACTTGAAGGGCCTCTAGATCCCTTTGAGTATGAAATACCAACAATAATAGCTTCTTCCATCTTCCCTGTATTCATCGGAAAACGGGTAGCGCCAGATACAATTTGAAAGCTATACAGAGCGTCCATTAAATAGATCACAGGATAAGATTTATCGTCGTTCTTATCATATGAGCGAGGTAACTTTATAAAAAGTGGGTAAACTCTCTTTGAATCGGGATCTTGAATATCAATGATCGTGCTTCGAGGTATTTCAAAAGGTCTTTGTGCTTGAGCTGTTGCAAATTGAACAACACTAAGAAATATAAATATCAAAAATAAAAACTTCACCCAAACACCTTTTTACGCTTAACGTCCGCTTAAATGAAAAATTCAGTTGGCTAAGATATGAGCAGAGCAAACATAGCCAACTGCATATTTCCGTTTAAAGGCACTTGTTAAATACCGCTTACACAACACCTTCTGGAAGTGCTTTAAAGCTTGGTATACCTTCAGACAATTCACACCAGTTTGCTTTTGATTCAGTATTTACATGGGCAATTGGTTTTAAATCTAATGGAGAGTCAACCGTTGACAGACTAACACTAAAATACATGTTTTTGTCTGCGGCATAATTCATTAATCTTGTACCGCAATTAGCACAAAATGCTCGATACCCACCGATATCATTTAGGTGTTCTTTTAAATCATCACCTGCATCCGTGATTGTTAAAGTACTTGCGTCAGCAAGAGCTAAGGTAACGTAATCAGCACCATGCGCTTTTCGACAAAACTTACAATGACAGTTAAATATTTTATCTGGCATTAGTTCTACTTCATATTTTATAGCGCCACAAAGGCAGCTTCCCTCAACCATACTTTATCCTTAGATATATAACGCCCATTTAATGGGCAGAAAATAGTTTATTAAACTGTGATACAGAACCTAACTAACGGTTAAAAGTCCTGCTTAAATGGCTTATTATTTTTATTTACAAATACGGTTAAGATCAGATTTATACCGAACAAGACAAAAAATGTAATAGTGCCAAAAACAAAAGCCCCTATTAAGCCAGCCCCTGTACCGTCACTCACTAAAGAACGTGTAAAAATAAGATAAACCTCAAGTACCATAACTATAGTCGGTACGCATAATGCAAAAATATTTAATGGAGTGTTGGCGAGATCTTTATCAATTTTTTCTGCAAAGAGTGATGATAGCCATACCGGTAAGTATGGAAAAAGAATACCCAATACCATTTCTGTATAACCAACTCTAATTCCGGTTATCACGATCAATTCATACATTGTATAAATTAATAGCAGTAAAAAAAGGTACTTGAGATATTTGAAATAGAGTTTTTTTATTTTGTTCAAGAAATTATCCTAAGGACATAATATATATAAACAATAACGAGCAAGACATTTTATGTCAATGTTAAATGTACGATCCACTCTGAAAAAGCACCACCTCAATAACAGGCTAACAATTCACAAAATGAGAAGTGAAGCGTACAGCCAGCAGTTTTTTGATAATCCTTGTTAATTTACTGGTTAGCCAACGTTTGAGGTGTTCCCCAGCTATAGATAAACTCTTTAACTTTATTCCCACAAGGAGTATGCCAGTAGGCAATGTCTATATTTCGTCCACCGAGAGACTCATAAAACCCGATTGCGTTTTTATTACACTCTAATACTTCAAGGTACAAATCATGATCTTTAAAATTTGCAGCTATCCATTTAGCAGCAGCAATTAATAATTTAGTACCAAGTCCTTGTCCCTTAATATTTGAGTTTACGTGCAGGTTATCAATAATAGAGCCGTACTTAGGGTGATTAGCACCAAAAACACAAACAAACCCACAAAAAACATTACCGTCTTCTGCAATTAATACATATTGATTAAAAGAAGGGTTAGTCAATCGTTCAGTCCATATTTTTAGTCTTTCAGAAGATACATTTTCTTTTAGGTATTCAGCAGACAAAACATCACTGTAATTTTCACGCCAACTTTGCGCATGTAGTTCCGCAATATTTGACAGGTCTTTTAAACTAGCTTCTCGAAGTATCATAATTAGATTGAGATCAATTTATTGGCTAACGCCCTGTTAATGGGCAAATTATAGTTGGCTAGAATAAACGACGGCGGAGCAAAAGCCAACTATTTGCGTGCATTTTGCTTGTTAGGGATTTGCTTTAGCCAAAAACGTTTTTACTGCACCGATCACTTCTTGAGGCTTTTCTTTATGAGGCATATGACCGCAGTTTTTAAAAAGTAACATACTAGCCTCACCTGCCGTATTTTCTGAGATAAAATGAGGAAATGCAGATGAACCGTATTCATCATTTTCACCGTGGATTACCAAAGTGGGACATCGGACACCACCAATAGATGGTTGTAAACTCCAACTTGCAAACTCAGCAGACAACCATACATTTATCCAAGCGTGCAAAACCCATGTTGCTTTAGAGCCATGCCATTTTACTAATCTCGCTATCTGTTCAGGGTGTTCAAATAATTGCTTCGCATCTTCTATTCCCTTAATTGTAAGTTCTTCAACGAAGGCTTGAGCTGACACTGTGATCACAGCCTCACAATCAGGATCTCGAGACGCGATGTTAATTGCCATAGCACCGCCAACGCTATGACCAAAAAGAGAGTAATGTTGAATAGATAGACACTTTTTTATAGCCGGAAAATAATTAACAGCTTCCTCTTCTATAAATTCCGCTGAAGGTAGTTCGTTACGAGCATCTGATTGACCGAAACCTAAACGATCATAGGCTACAACGCATCGAGCTAAATTTTCTGCCAGAATGGATGGGAAGTCTCGCCATAAATCAACACTTCCTAATGAATCATGAAGTAAAATGAGTGGCGATTGTGTTAAGACGATTTCTGGAGTCCACTTTTTTACGTATACACTTCCCCCAGCGATCTTAACTTTAAACTCCTCAATTTTGATATTATTCATAAATTTCTATAACACCTAACTCCGCCATAAGCGACTGATTGAAAGCTTGCTAAAACTTGTAAGGCAAGAGAACAACTACCTTTTATGTGGCCATTCTTAATAGCCTTTTATAACTCTACCCACGAATTTATGTAACTCGCAAGCTCTTGAGGCTTTTCTAAAGGTAACATATGGCCAGATCCTGAAGTGCAATAAACTATTAACTTTGGGTTTAAATCAGTTAGCTCACTAAACCACTGCGAACTCACCAACGGATCATGTTCACTATAATAAAACTGTGTATGTAAAGGGAGTTTATTTATAGCAAGGGTAAGATCTGATCTGTCCGATGTATATTGATACTGACTAATAAATTCATTTTTGCCAAAATCAAGATCCATTTCCAATATGAAATCTATAAGACGATCAGTTTGGCTTTTGGCATCTAACAACTCAGTAGCTTTCTTTCGGCTAAGGCCATTGTACCCATATGCTTTAACTAAGTTGAGAATATCACTCCGTTGTTTCAATTCATCAGAAGATAAGCTTGTAGGGCTATTTGATATAACAAACAATTTTTCAATTCGTTCTGGGTATGCCATTGAAAAAAAGGTTGCTATATAACCGCCAAGCGAAAAACCAATAAGGTTTATTTTATCGCCATCAAGTAAATCGTTATAGTAATCAGCGAGTTCATTGAAGTTTTTGTCTGGAGGTATATCCAAATAAACCAGTTCAAGCGAACTATGCAAAAAAGGAAGTAACTCTGCCCACAATTTTTCGTTACACATTGTACCAGGAATTAAATATAACTTTTTACGCACAGCCTACACCTAGAGTTATACCGCCGCGTTAAGCGACAAAAATACGTTAGCTAAAATGATTGAACGAAGTGAAGCACAGTAAACTGTTTTTGCCCCTGTTTAACTACTTATTATTTTTTACAGTCCAGCATTAATTGATTAAGCAAAGAAACTCACTAGCCAATCAAATGTTAGCACTGTCGTGAAAACTTTCAACCCGATTAAAGCAATAGATACCAGAACTAAAGCCACTTTAAGTTTCTTACTTTGAATATTATTCCAAAATAATAATTTAGCTTTAACCTCTTTTTTAACCTCATTAATTGACTCTTTCATCAAACACTCTTATTTTAATCAATAGGTAAATTTAACTACCAATATAAACAAAATATAACGCCACATTAAGCGGCTTGTAAGTATTAGCTATATTGTTTACCGAATGAAACAGCCAACTATTTATTATCCTGCTTTAATGCCTGATAAGACCTGTTTTTGATGTAGCTTATCTGACTTTGATAAAAGAAATATTCCTATTGCTACTTCAAGTAGCTCTACAGCTAAAAATGATAATTGCGTATTACTTAGATCACTAGACATATATGCCCCTATAAGTCTGAAACTAATAAAGGAAGCTATAATGATTGATGCCAGTAGAGCGGAATACTCCCACCTCTTGCTAAAGTAATATAACAAAGCAATTGAAATACCTATGCCGATCATCAAGCTGCAATAGATCAAAATAAATGCAATCTTACCATCTGAATCTATAGCGCTTAAACCAATCCTTGCGAGCTTAGAGTCAATATCCAATAAAGCATTAAAGCCTGATATAACAAAGTACACTGACATTAATGCAATATAAATTTTACCAAACACATTTACTTTCATTCATCCATCCTTGATTTAAACATTATTCGTAACGACCCATTAAGGGTAAAAAATGTTTGCTAAAATGAAAAGATAAGCAAGACCGAGCGACAGTTAGCAGCCTTGTTTAAAACCACTCTACTATACCAACAATAAATATTGCTGCTAAGCCTAATAAGCTAACACCAAAGGAGATACTCCTTAATAGCTTTAAATTTGAATAATAACAAAGCATATGACCAACTCTGCCAACTAAATACACTGTAGCGCTTATATTGAGAAGGTTAGCGTTTGCGGAAGATAGCATTGAAAAACAAACTAGGAGAATAAAAATAGCTACACTCTCGTTCGTGTTGGATAAAGCCCGCGTAGAACGAAAATGTAAATCATTATGATTCGCCTCAATTGGGTAACCTGGTTTATGACGAGACTTTAAGCCAACAAGATCCGCGACTAAAAGTTGCACAAAAAATGTTAAACCTGACAACCCCATAACTAAAACTGTAATTTTATACGGCTCAATAAATTCCAACTTAACTTCCTTTTTAAAAAATTAAGAGCATTAGGTTACACCAGTGCCCTAACAGCTCATTTAAGTGACTAATAATTATTTGCTAAAATTGTATATCGAAGTGAAACCGAGCAAACTGTTATCAGCCCTACTTGATAATCTTGATATTTTTTTATATTAAAACGATTGCGGACAACAAACCAGCACAAAGTAATACCATTGAAATATAAAGAGTTAATTTATGAGATTTATACTGGATAAGTTTTAATGGGTGGAGGAAGAAATGACTAAACATACAGCCAACTACACCAAACCAAAGTATTGATACAAAATAGGCATCGCTTGAGTAATAAATGATGGTTGTACTGCGCCCCCAAAAAACAGCCTTGCCACAAAACAACAATATAATAGTGTAAATTAGGAGAAATAACGGAGTTATTAAACCAAATACCGCTATTTCTACTTTTTGATATTTAGTTAAATCCATTTATTCCACAACACATGAAAAAACATAACGCCAACTTACTAGGAAAAATACCCAATGAGCACTAAAACAACAACTGAGTAGATCAAAATTAAGCGTGTCCAATTAAATCTAAAAAAAAACTCATAACCGCAAACTGGACATAGTTTCTTGGTATATTTCGAATTGACTCTCTGCTCTCGAGGTAAGACATTGCTTTTACATTTGGGACAATCCAATGTATACACCTGTATCAATAACGCCCTGTTAAGGGCTTTTTATTAGTTTACTAAATTGTGTATCGAAGTGGAACTGAGCAAACATGCTCAATACCAAAATTCCGATGCCCCAGCCATTTGAGTAACTTATTATGCTTTGCGACAATGTTTTTGAAAATCCCAGTCATCTAATATTTCAAAGCCGTTACAATGTGGAACAGGAGCAATACAATGAAAGTAACTCGTTATTATACTTTTCCCAAGCTCTCTACTATCAACCATTTTTGGAAGAGTTATAGGTAACTTACTTTGGCAGTTAGTTAATTTTTTATTTATATAAGACGGACACTTATTTAATTCGATATTGTAATCTTTCGCGTTGTTCTTACATGAATTATGAGCTAATAACTCAAAATGCTTGATATATTCAATGGTAGGTACAGGGGTATTATTTACGTCAGCAATATCATAAGTGACTGGTAGAGTACTGTAATAGTAATACCCTCCAGCTATAAGAAGAATTAGTATAAGTTTATTCACGGTACATCCTTGTTTGATTATAAAAAGCATAACGCCCATTTAATGGACAAATATTTGTTTGCTAAAATGCTGAGAAACGAACGACAATCAATTGATATTGCCCCCCTATTTAAATACTTGTTATATTTAGAATTTATAACCAACATCTAATGTTAACATAGCTTTTTTTGAAGGGTTGATACGTTCATGACCAAACAATGGTGTATATGACTCTTCATCATAGAGCCCTACCCCAGCTCCTAAAACCCAACCATTGTTTTTAAAGCCATCCATATGATAGTTATATGTTATAAAACCATATTGGCTATCGCCATCAAGAATCCCTTGAATTTCACCCAGTGAAAAGCCTGCAGAATGATATTCATTAGTAGAGACAATTGTTTGCATTCCTATTGAATATCCAGGTAAGCCAACTGACATAAAATATTTACTATCTTGATGCTTTACTGCAAATTGAGTCCCTATAATCCCACTATATTGAAAGCCGGATCCGAGTGAAAATTCAAATTCAGCTCCATTAACAGGGACTGAGAGGTACGATAATAAAATAAGCAGTGTTTTTTTGAACATGACGCCATCCTTGGTTGATAAATACATACTTTTTAAATGGGAATAATTTAGTTGGCTAGAATAAGCGAAGAAGGAGTAAAAGCCAACTACATATTGTCTTTGTTTAACAGTTTGTTATATACCAACTTGTTCCGATTGCGACCACCAAATAGAATACTTATTGGTGAAACTAATTGATCCTTTTGGGGATGGAATTTTAATCGTTTTATTTTTATATGTTGCTGCCTTTATGTCGTATTTATTTCTCTGATGATAAAAAGGGTGAACACCCATTACATTAGCATTATCACAATTTAAGATAACGATAAATTGAGCGCTGTTGTTACCACCAGAAAATCCTTCCATGTAAAATGAAACTAAGGTGACACAACTCCCTTTATCTGGCTCAATAACATCTAACGCTTTTAATGATTTGATATTTAAAGAAGCATTGCCATCGCC
>Ga0209396_1000603_pt1 | contig 42058 bp, 40 predicted proteins | sample GOMGulsemesocosm_6_FD_184638 | JGI IMG/M metagenome (GOLD analysis project Ga0209396, IMG submission 184638) | Methane-oxidizing microbial communities from mesocosms in the Gulf of Mexico - GOM8C Gulf of Mexico (SPAdes) (version 2) | ecosystem: Environmental > Aquatic > Marine > Cold seeps...
ATCAAAATCACTAATACCGCCAGTGCCACCATCAGTTCAACTAAGCTAAAGCCTTGTTGTATCCGCATGATAGAAAACCTGCTTTTATAAAATTAGTATCTCCAGCAATCGGCGGGCGCACCACTTACAGCGCCAGTCGCGCCTGTTTGATTAACCGTTAAATTGCCACATTCGTCGTCAACTTGAGCACCTGTCACCGCAGCTTGCAAGGTAAAAGTACCGGCAGCGGAGCTTGTCAGTGATAAGTTATAATCAACTCGCCCCCCGGTTTTCGGGCTCTGTGTAAAAGGTAACGCCGCAGATGCAGGTGGGTTAGGATAAGACCCGTCAGCGGTAAATCTGCGCTCCATCCACTGGGCCAGCTCTAACAAGTTGCCCTGTGCCACTGCACGTCTGGATTGCTGTGTATAAGATTGATAAGAAGGATAGGCGATCGCTGAAATTATCCCGATAATGGCAACCACTATCATTAATTCAATTAATGTCATTCCCTGATGTTTGCTCATTTTTCGACTACCTTCTCTGCTCTATACTGCCACTTTCGAATAATATGAGACCTCAGCATAACTACTGCATTTGATAATACGGCGTTAAAAACAAGCTCAATATGCTCATTTATAAATATAAACTGTGCTATTTCGCTGGTTTTTGCCTTGTCTTATCTGCATTCGCTACGTTATGCAGAGGTCTCAATATAGATTTAAGCTACATTGACTATTTCTACTTGAAACTCTAAATGCTTGCCTGCCAGTGGGTGATTAAAATCAACCACCACTTCGCGCTCATCAAATGATGCAATAATCCCTGGCAATTCTCCACTAGGGTCCTGAAAAGAGACAACTAATCCCTCTTCTAACTCCATGTCAGTGAATTTAGAGCGGCCAATCGTCTGCATATTGCTAGGATTTGACATGCCAAAGGCTTGCTCCGGCGCTAATGCAAACACTTGCTTGTCACCTGTTTGTAAGCCGATTAATACCGCTTCAAAACCGGCCAGCATGTTACCATCGCCAATTTTAAAAGTTGCCGCCTCTTTATTATAGTTCGAATCTATCACAGCGCCATCTAACAGGCGGATTTCAAAAAATAACTCTACACTTGATTCTGGGGAAATACGGGTCATATATCTATTCTTTATGCTGGGCTGACAGTCGTTTTTTCTCGAAAAACAACATATCAACGATAAGTAAAAATGCGCCGCCACTGATCGCCATGTCAGCCACGTTAAACGCCGGAAAGCTATAGCTACCAAAGTGGAAGGATAAAAAATCAACCACTTGCCCCTGCATTAGCCGGTCGTATAGATTGCCAATTGCACCCCCTAAAATAAGTGCCAAACCTGCGTTCAGCCACCAAATTTTGCACGGAGTACGTTTGATCCATACAATCAACACAACACTCATAATAATGGCCAACGCGGCAAAAATCCAACGCTGCCAACCCCCTGCTTGGGCTAAAAAACCAAAGGCTGCGCCTTTATTATACAGTAGTGTTAAATCAAAGAAGCCTGCAATAATTGGGTTTGCTTGCGCATAGACCAATTGTGCTTCAGCGATAACTTTTGTCATTCGGTCTACGCCAAGCACCAACAGTGCCAGCCAAATCCAGTGTAACGAGTTCATCGATTGGGTGATTTGTTTCATGTCAATCCTTGTTAACCTCATTCAAAAAAGGAGCACAATCTTTCAACTGGGCTCCTTCTTTTAGCGATCTATAGACTCACTGTAGAGACATTTCTCTTTAGTGATTAAGCAAAGGCGCGCTGCTCACCACTACCTTCAACGTTTTCAACACAGCGCTGGCAAAGTTGCTGGTGCTTTTTATCAACACCGACATCTTCACGGTGATGCCAGCATCGCTCGCACTTAGCGGCATCCAATTTTTCAACGCTTAATGCCAGACCTGTCACCTCAGTTTGGGCGGCATCTTGTGCAGCGCCAATATCTTGTACATTAACTTCAGAAGTAATGAACACAAAACGCAGTTCATCGCCTAGTTGCTCAAGCAATGCTTTAAGCTCAGCAGAGGCATACAAAGTGACTTTTGCCTCTAAACTACTACGCACCAGACCTTCACCTCGCTTTGCTTCGAGCTCTTTATTGACGGCGGTTTTAACGTCCATTACCCGCTGCCAAAAATCTGCATTTAGCTGTGTGTTTGCCGGCATTTCGCTTAAACCTTGATACCAAGTTTCCAACTGTACAGAAGCACTGCGCTCACCGGGTAGGTTCTGCCAAATTTCATCGCCAGTAAAGCTGAGTATCGGCGCGATCCAACGCACTAATGCCTCTGCAATATGATACAGAGCGGTTTGTACAGAGCGACGCGCATGTGAATCTTTACCCGATGTATACTGGCGATCTTTGATGATATCCAGATAGAAACCACCTAAATCCAGTGAACAGAAATGTGATATTTTCTGGCAAACCTGCAAGAACTCATAATTATCATAATGCTCTATAATTTCTTGTTGTAGTTTTGCCGCTCTATCAATTACCCACTGATCAAGTGCTACTAACTCAGAAAAATCAATGGCATCTTTCGGCTCAAAACCATTTAAGTTTGCCATCAGGAAACGCGATGTATTGCGGATACGACGATAAGTATCAGCAGTGCGTTGTAGTATCTGTTTAGACACTGACATTTCATTGGCATAATCGGTGGAAGCCACCCAAAGGCGTAAAATATCAGCCCCTAAAGTATCGGTCACTTCTTTAGGTACTATGGTATTACCTAGCGACTTAGACATTTTGTAGCCTTTCTCATCAACCGCGAAGCCGTGAGTAAGTACTTGTTTATATGGCGCCACACCATTGATAGCAATCGATGTCTTCAACGAGGATTGGAACCAACCGCGATGCTGATCCGAACCTTCAAGATATATATCGGCAGGGAAAGTTAACTCTTCACGGGTGCGTAAGACACTGTGATGTGTCACCCCAGAGTCAAACCATACATCGAGTGTATCAGTCACTTTATCCCAATTATCGGCATCATCACCTAACAGCTCAGCCGCATCTAAATCGTACCAGGCATCAATACCCGTCACTTCAATCTTCTGCGCGACTTTTTCCATCAGCTCAACGGTATTGGGGTGTAACTCACCCGTTTGCTTATGAGTAAACAGCGTAATGGGCACACCCCAAGTACGCTGGCGCGATACACACCAATCAGGACTGCTCTCTAACATGCCTTCCATGCGCTGCTGCCCCCAGCTAGGCACCCAACGCACACCTTTAACGGCTTCTTTTGCATCTGCTAGTAGGCCTTTCTCTGTCATAGAGATAAACCACTGCGGGGTTGCACGATAGATCAATGGCGTCTTGGTACGCCAGCAATGCGGGAAACTGTGTTTGAACTTCTCTTGGAAAATCAACTTGCCTTCGCGCTGTAATGCCTCGCAAACAGGTGCATCCGCTTTGTAAACGTGGATGCCAGCAAACTCGCCCGCCGCATCAACATATACGCCATTGCCCTGTACATAGTTTAACGTGCCAATGCCGTATTTTTTGCCGACTACAAAATCTTCCATGCCGTGATCTGGCGCAGTATGTACAGCCCCAGTACCGGCATCAGTGGTCACGTGATCACCTAATAAGATAGGTACTTGCTTGTCATAGACAGGGTGTTCCATCATCATGCCTTCAAGCGCACTGCCCTGACAAGTTGCCAGTGTCATAAACGGCTCAACACCCCAGCGATTCGCAACGCTCTCTAGCAGATCAGTCGCTAGCAATAAACGCTCATCGCCAAACTGTACAATGGAGTACTCAAGTTCAGCGTGCAGTGATACTGCTTGGTTTGAGGGGATAGTCCAAGGTGTAGTGGTCCAGATCACTAGGGAAATTTTCCCAGTACCTTTACCTTCACCAGCACTAGTAAACGCGTTTTCTAGCGCTTCTTGATCGATAAACGGGAAGCGAACATCTAATGATGTCGATGTTTTATCTTGGTATTCAACTTCAGCTTCAGCCAGTGCCGACTGTCCAACAACAGACCAGTAAATTGGTTTATAACCTTTTACCAAGTGGCCGTTATCAACGATTTTAGCCAGTGCGCGAACAATGTTGGCCTCAGTATCGAAGTTCATCGTCAAGTAAGGGTTTTGCCAATCACCTAATACACCCATACGAATAAAATCGGCTTTTTGACCATCGATTTGCTTAGCGGCATACTCGCGGCACTTCTTGCGAAATTCGGCGTGCGGAACTTTAACACCGGCACGACCAATCATCGTTTCAACTTTGTGCTCGATAGGTAATCCGTGACAATCCCAACCTGGAACATAAGGCGCATCAAAACCATTTAAAGTCTTTGACTTCAAAATCATGTCTTTGAGAATTTTGTTAACAGCGTGGCCTATGTGTAAATCGCCGTTGGCATATGGAGGGCCATCGTGCAGTACAAACTTAGGGCGCCCGGCACTAATATCGCGAATTTTCTGGTATAAATCCATGTCTTGCCATGCTTTGAGCATCGCCGGTTCGCGGTTAGCCAAATTACCACGCATTGGAAAAGCGGTATCTGGCAAGTTTAATGTCTGTTTGTAATCACTCATTTCTGTTTTCCATACCCATTACTGGTTTAGCGTGGCAAAGTAATTTTTTGCCACCTCTATATCATTTAAAATTGCTTGTTTTAGCTGATCAAGATCAGCGAACTTTTGCTCGGCACGCAAAAATTGTTTAAATTCAACTAATAACTTTTGCCCGTATATATCACCAGAAAAGTCAAAAATGTGAACTTCTAACACCGGTTTCACACCGGAAACCGTCGGCCTTTTACCTATATTGGCAACCCCTTCAAGGTACTCACCAGCGGCTGTTTTTACACTGACAGCATAAACGCCGTGTAAAGGTGTATTGTATTTAGTTATTTTGATATTGGCAGTAGGGGCACCAAAGGTACGCGCCAACTGTTGCCCCTGCATCACTCGCCCTTTAATAGTGAATGGCCTACCCGCTATTAGCGCCGCTTGTTGAAAATCGTTATTCGCTAACAACTGTCTCAGCTTAGTACTGCTTACACGCTCACCATCGAGCTTAAATGTGACAGTGTTTTCCACGCCAAAGCCTAATTTTTTACCTTGCTCTTTTAACAGCGCAAAGTTGCCATCACGACCACGCCCAAAGCGGAAGTCATCGCCCACCACAAAGTGCGCGACAGCCAGCTTATCCACTAAAAGTTCAGAGATAAATTGGGTTGAGCTCATTTGCGATAATTTGCTGTTAAAACTCAAGCACAATACGCGATCGATTTGCTGCTGCGCCAAATACTCAAGCTTTGTTGCCAGAGGATTCAACCTGGCCGGCGCTTTGTCTGCCACAAAAAACTCTGCGGGATGAGGCTCAAACAAAATCACTAACGAGGGTAAACCTAGCGCTTTCGCTATGGTTTTCACCTGGTTAAGTATTTGTTTATGCCCCAAATGCACACCATCAAACTTACCGATAGTTGCCACGCAACCGCGATGTTTTGGTCGCAAATTGTGAATCGAACGAATTAATTCCATCGAGTGCTTTACATCTTTCGCAAAAGCGCAAGATTATAGCTCAGTTATTAGCATTCTGGTACAGATAGCGCCAATTAAGCGATAAATAAAAAATATCACTGAGCGCCACTGTAAAACACCCATAGTTAGGACCTACTGAGCAATAAGATCTTTTTTGCGCAGCCCAAGGATTAACAAGGTGAATGCGTAGCCACAGACACCGGATACAACCAGTATTGCCATTTGCCCTATCCGCTGCCACACCCCCCAACTCAACCACTGCTGTAGGTCTACACTGAGCCATATAATAAGCGACGCTAATACTATGCTAGCAACAGACAAACGCAACCACACCATTAACCAGCCTGGCTGCCACTGCAACACTCCTACCTTCAACAATCCATACAACAGCAAACCCGCATTTAAAAAAGCAGACATAGCGGTTGCAGCAGCTAAACCAACATGCTCAAAAGGGAATATCAACAGTAAATTAAACACCATATTGGCCACCATTGCCTTGATGGCTATTTTAACGGGCGTTTTCATATCCTGACGGGCGAAATAACCCGGAGCTAATACTTTTATTAGCATAAAGGCGAGCAGACCACAGGAGTACGCACGCAAGCTTTTAGCTGCCATTACAATATCATTTTCAGTCATACTACCGTGCCCAAATAAAGTCACCAGCAACGGTTCCGCTAGTAAAAATAGCGCTATCGCTGAGGGCAACCCTATCAGCATAATCATACGCAGCGCCCAATCTAGAGTAACACTGAACGAAGCCATTGACGAAGATGCATTATTACGCGACAGACTCGGCAGTATTACAGTTGAAATAGCAATCGCAAAAACGCCCAACGGCAATTCAGCCAAGCGATCTGAATAATACAACCAAGACACACTACCGGTTTGTAAAAAAGTCGCCAGCACTGTATCTAACAACAAATTAATCTGCGCTACTGACACCCCAAATAACGCAGGCACCATCAGCGTGAGTATTCTTTTCACTCCGGGATCCTGCCAATCTACGACAGGTTTGGGCAACAACTTAATGCGCATCAAAAAAGGTAGCTGGAATAAAAGCTGGACAGCACCCGCCATTAACACTCCCCATGCCAATGCCATTATTGGCTCTGCAAAATACGGACTTAGAAATATCGCCGACCCAATCAAACAGAGATTCAATAGCACCGGGGTAAAAGCTGGCACCACGAAGTGCTCGTAACTATTGAGCACCGCCCCAGCAAAGGCGGTGAGTGAGATAAGCATTAAATAGGGAAAGGTAATGGCCAACATACTAGCTGCAAGGTCAAATTTTTGCTCTGCGTGCATATAAAAACCAGGTGCAAACACCGCCGTCAATAAAGGTGCCGCTAATACCGCCGGCACCGTGATAACCAACAAAATAACACCCAAGTTACCCGCCACACGACTCACTAACCCCTGCACAGCGAGCAAATCGCGCTGCGTCCGATACTCGCTTAACACTGGCACAAACGCCTGCGCAAATGCACCTTCTGCAAACAGACGACGTAAAAAATTAGGAATTTTAAAGGCGACAAAAAATGCATCTGCAGCACCTGTCGCACCAAAATAGTTGGCCACGACAACATCTCTAGCAAGACCTAACACTCTGGAGAGCATCGTCATAACACCAACAATCATCGATGAGCGCAACAAGTTCGATTTCGGCCCCTCAGGCATTTTTTTGGCTACTTCAGCTTGCTCCACATCCCTATCAACGCTCGGCCCATTTTGTGCATTATTTTCCACTTTTTCCCCTCAAATGGTGGTCAGGGCAGAAATATTACGCGTTGTTGTAGAAAATATCTTGTTTTTATTGACATCCAGTCAATAAATATGAATAATCTCGCCTCTCATTTTACGGCTAAGCACATCGCTTACCCGAACATATTTTATTAGGAGCAAGATCATGGCGAATTCCGCAGGATCAAAAAAACGTGCCCGTCAAGCGGAAAAGCGTCGTCAACACAACGCTAGCTTTCGCTCAATGGCTCGTACATACATGAAAAAAGTTGCAGCTGCAATTGAAGCTGGCGACAAAACTGTTGCTGCAGAAGTTTTCAAAACTGCTCAGCCAGTTTTAGACGCATCTGTTAGCAAAGGCATCTTCACTAAAAACAAGATCGCCCGCGTGAAGAGCAGAATGAACGCTAAAATCAAAGCAATCGCTTAATTTTAGTGATGCATTAACTGCATTCATAAAAAAACCGGCATCGCCGGTTTTTTTATGCGCGCTATTTAAGAACAGCTTAGCTAAGCGCCAAATTATCCCTATGCAACAACTCATCCTCATTCACAAAACCTAAGATCGACAAAATGCTTGAGCTGGGCCGCCCCATGATTAAGCGCGCATTAGCAGAACTATAACTCACCAAACCTCGCGCCAATTCCGAGCCGCGCACATCAACAACTGACACCATCTCTCCACGCGAAAACTCCCCCTCTACCGACACCACACCCGCCGACAGCAAACTCTTACCACGTTCACTCACAGCAACCACTGCACCATCATCAATCACTAGCGTACCTTTGACCTGCAAATGACCCGCCAGCCATTGCTTGCGCGCCGCTATGGGCGAACTAGAGGGCAACACTAAAGTCCCAACTTGCTTACCTGCACGCAAATCCAACAACACCGCCTCCAGCCGACCACTGGCAATCACTGTTACTGCACCGGAACGAGCAGCCAACTTTGCGGCACGCACCTTGGTCGCCATACCACCGCGACCAAGCACCCCACCATCTCCCGCAACCGCGACAATCATCGGATCATCAGCCTGCGCCTGCAAGATAAGCTCTGCATCAGGATTAGAGCGCGGATCAGCAGTAAACAAACCCAGCTGATCTGTCAGCAGCACAACCGCTTCCGCCTCAACCAGGTTAGCCACCAACGCAGCCAAAGTATCGTTATCACCAAACTTGATTTCATCAGTGATTACCGTGTCGTTTTCATTAACGACCGGCACCACGCCTAACTCAAGCAAAGTACAGAGCGTACCTCTGGCATTTAAGTAACGCTTGCGATCAGAGAGATCATCATGGGTAAGCAAAACTTGCGCCGTGCGTGTATCGTGCCGGGCAAAATTCTGCTCATACACTTGCACCAACCCCATCTGCCCAATCGCCGCCGCAGCCTGCAGCTTATGTACTTGCGCCGGCCGCTCAGCCCAACCCAAGCGGGTCATCCCCTCAGCAATAGCACCAGATGACACTAAAACAACCTCAACCCCCTGGTTTTTCAGCATCACCAATTGATCCACCCAGCGAGCAATTGCAACGTGATCCAAGCCTTTTCCGTCATCAGTGAGCAGCGCACTACCTATCTTTACCACCCACTTACGAGACTTTTTCAATACTGCCCGATCACCCACTACAACCACTCCTTTTTACACAACCTAAACATACTTATTCAGAGACATACTCAACTTCAACATCATAATCGTCGTCATCAAAGTCATCGTCATCTTTTTGCGCCGCACGATTAGCACGCGCTTCAGAGCGAGCGATATCACGCAGACGATTAATATGCTCACGCGCTTCAGCATCAACCGCTGCACGCATCTCATCTTCTTTAACCAGCAACTCTGGATCTGCAATAGCCGCCGCTGAACGCTTATCAAGGAAATCCTGCAAAGCACCGGTAAGCGCCGCCGTCCCCTGATTTGTCAATGCCGATATTCTAAACGCAGGACCTTCCCAGCCCAGCGCATCAGTCACCGCCTTACATCGCTCTTCCAACTCTTCCGCTGGCACCATATCGATTTTGTTCAACACCAACCAACGCGGCTGCTCTGACAAAGTCTGACTGAATTTACCTAGCTCGTTAACCGCAATCACGGCTGCCTGCTCAGGAGTAATCTCATCCCATGGCGCCATATCGACAATATGCAACAATACTCGGTTTCGCGCCAAATGTTTAAGGAACCGGATACCCAGACCCGCTCCTTCGGCAGCACCCTCAATAATCCCCGGGATATCAGCAACCACAAAACTGCGCCCCTGCTCCGTTCTCACCACTCCCAAACTAGGCACTAAAGTCGTGAAAGGGTAGTTAGCCACTTTTGGCGTGGCCGCTGATACCGCGCGCACAAAAGTCGACTTACCGGCATTTGGCAAACCCAACAACCCTACATCTGCCAACACCTTAAGTTCGAATTTCACATTGCGAAACTCACCGGCAGAACCATTACTTGTCTGGCGCGGAGCACGATTAACTGAGCTCTTGTAACGGGTATTACCTAAACCGTGGAAACCGCCTTGGGCAATCTTCTCAACTTGACCTATCTCAATCAAATCCGCTAACACTTCATCAGTATCCAGATCGATAACCGTGGTACCTACCGGCACCATCAAAATCAAGTCCTCACCCTTAGAGCCCGTGCACTGACGACCCATTCCCGCTTGACCCGTCTGCGCTCTATGCTTACGCGTAAAATGATAATCGACTAGCGTATTCAGCCCAGGATCCGCCTCGACAAAAATAGAACCACCATCACCACCATCACCGCCATCAGGACCACCTTTGGGAATATATTTTTCCCGGCGAAAACTCATGCAACCATTGCCACCTTTACCTGCTTCAACAGTTATCGTCGCCTCATCTACAAACTTCATGTTTACCTCTCAAAAACTTACCTGAATACCCAACAAAAAACTCAGCCCTTCATCTTAATAAGTATTCACACTTGCATTGCAACTTATACATCCTCGGTACAATCAACTGCAAACACCCACTAACCACAGACCATATTAACACCAAGCACAACTTATCAATACTCAACATTATCGATGACAACTAAATTACCATCAGCCAAAAAAAAAGCCCCGCTTAGCGGAGCTCTTTATGGTCAAAAACACCGATTACGCAGTTACAATAGTGATGTACTTACGGTTTTTCGGGCCTTTAACTTCAAATTTAACAACACCATCCGCTTTCGCGAATAAAGTATGGTCTTTACCACAACCAACATTGGCACCCGGGTGGAATCTAGTTCCACGCTGACGAACAATGATGCTTCCAGCCGAAACTACCTGACCACCGAAGCGCTTAACACCTAAGCGCTTGGCATTGGAGTCGCGACCGTTCTTAGTAGAACCACCAGCTTTCTTATGAGCCATGAGTTATCTCCTATTAGAGCGCTATTAAGCGCTGATGCCTGTGATTTTAACTTCAGTGTACCATTGACGGTGACCCTGACGTGTCATTGAGTGCTTACGACGACGGAACTTGATGATGCTAACTTTCTCACCACGGCCGTGACTGACAACTTCAGCTGTCACTTTAGCACCGCTAACCACTGGCTCACCGACTTTTACGTCGTCACCGTTTCCAACCATTAGTACACGGTCGAAATCGATGCTTGATCCAGCTTCAACAGCTAGCTTCTCTAATTTTAGAGTATAGCCTTCTTCTACACGGTATTGCTTACCGCCGCTTACAATTACTGCAAACATTTCTCTCTCCAGTTTACGCTTGTTCGGCTACTAAAATGAAACCTGCTTCTATTGGCATTGCCATATAACAGGGAGCTTAGAGACTGCATGCAGACTCTAAAAGGTTGAACAAGCTTAGGGCGCGAGATTTTATAGTAAAACCCTGCAAAGCTCAAGCCTTAATCAAGAGACATGTAAATAAGCCCGATATTTTTCTCTACTCTTGATAAAATACAGACGCAGAAAGTAGCACAGCGAAAGACCCGCCCTCCTCAGACTATCCGCTAAAGTAGTTGGCCGTTATTAAGAGAACAGGATGCCTAGACCTGTAAATGCTTAGCACACTTAAGCGCTTTTGAATTTAGTCACACACTCCCATACACAATATAATTCTCACACATTCCCTCAAACAGCAAGCAGCTCGCCCTTGCTAATCGGGGTACTTATACAATAAAACCTGAAAAAATTTAATGCCTACTGAATCTCTAGACCTTGACAGAGCAACAACCACCCCCTAGCATTCGCCTATCTTATTATTACATCGAATTATCATTAATATGCAGCCACATCAGCTAAACCCAGAGATTGAATCACAATTCGAGAAAGTTAACGATTTTATCATCAATCATTTAGGCTCAAATGTACCCTTGGTTGAGAAAATTGGCCACTATATTGTACAAAGCGGTGGTAAGCGCTTTCGACCTCTATTGGTATTACTGGCTAGCAATGCCTGTCAATATCCAACCAGCAGCGAGCAGAACAACCACATTAAACTCGCCGCTATCATCGAGTTCATCCACACGGCGACACTATTGCACGACGACGTTGTCGACAACTCAGATTTACGTCGCGGCAAAGATACCGCCAACGCAAAATGGGGGAATGCCCCTAGTGTATTAGTCGGTGACTTCCTCTACTCGCGCGCCTTCCAAGTGATGGTTGAAATTGGCAACCTAGATATTATGGAGGTAATATCCAACGCAACGAATGTCATCGCAGAGGGGGAAGTACTACAACTGCTAAACAGCAGAAATCCAGACCTTAGCGAAGAAGACTACATGAAAGTCATCATTGGCAAAACCGCGATGCTTTTTGAAGGAGCCACTGAATCGGGCGCTATATTAGCAGGAGCCAGTAGCACTGAACGCCAGGCGCTTAAAGACTACGGCATGCACTTAGGCATCGCCTTTCAACTAATCGATGATGTCATGGACTATCTATCAACCGCTGAAGAAATGGGCAAGAACACCGGTGACGACCTCGCCGAAGGCAAAGCTACCTTACCACTCATTCAAGCGATGAAAGAGACAGACCCCGAAAATAGAAAACTGATTCGAAAAGCCATTCGCGAAGGCGGCCTGGAGGATTTAACACCTGTTTTAGAGGCCATATTGTCAACTAACGCAATTGAATACACTCAAGCACAAGCAAAAAAGCAATCGCAACTGGCTATCGACAGTTTAAACTCCATTGCAGATTCTAGCTTTAAAGAGACACTCATTTCCCTTGCAAAACTTGCCGTTGAGCGATCCACTTAACCCCAGACAACATCCCAATACAAAGGTAAAACCAAAGCGTTTTACCTCTGTATTTCAAGCAAGCGCACAGCCACACCCTGCTAATAACACCTTGATTTCACTAGACTACCTATAGGTAACCTCAATAAACATCAAACAAATTTCAGCCTCTACCCTCCTCTAAACTACTGATTATTTTATCTTTTAAATATTTATGAGCATTAAATAAGACAGAATCTGTTTTTTTAACGTCTATAAAGGTGCCTAAGCGTCCGACAATGGGTATAATCGGCCGATATTTCTTAAGATGAGAACAAAAATTCACATGACTAGACCTTCTTCATTTAATCGCGACGAGCTACTAAGCTGTGGCAATGGTGACATGTTTGGCCTTGGCAACGCCCGTCTTCCTGTAGGCAATATGTTGATGATGGATCGTATCGTAACCATCACTGCAGATGGCGGCGAAGCTGGTAAAGGCGAGATTATCGCCGAACTAGACATCAACCCAGATCTTTGGTTTTTTGACTGCCACTTCCCTACTGATCCAGTCATGCCCGGCTGCCTTGGCTTAGACGCCATGTGGCAGCTTGTCGGCTTTTTCCTAGGCTGGAAAGGCAACCCCGGCAAAGGGCGCGCACTAGGATCAGGTGAAGTTAAATTTTTCGGTCAAGTATTACCCACAGCTAAAAAAGTCACTTATAAAATCACTATCAAACGCTTAATTGAGCGTAAATTAGTGATGGGTATTGCGGATGCAACTATGTCCGTTGACGGTAAAGAAATTTACTCGGCAAAAGATTTAAAAGTTGGCCTGTTCCAATCGACTGAAGACTTTTAATTTGAGACCTCAGCATAGCGTAACAAGCGAAGATTAAGACTAGGCGCAACCTGCCAAGTCGCTAGATTTACCCCTGTAAATGTAGCTAATTGGCCGATTTCATGCCAGATAATCAAGCAGATTCGCTATGCTCAAGTCTCGGTATATTTTTCTCAACGACATTATAGGAGATACCCAATGAAGCGCGTAGTAATTACCGGAATGGGCATCGTATCTTGCATAGGCCAAGACAAAGAAACAGTTTTAGAGTCACTGAAAACCGGTCGCTCTGGCATCAAATTTCAAGAAGAATACCAAGAAATGGGCTTTCGCAGTCACGTAGCCGGAAGCATCGAAGATTTCGATATCGACGCAAAAATCGACCGCAAGCTGCGCCGCTTTATGGGCAATGCCGCAGCATACTCTTATGTTTCTATGCAGCAGGCAATTGAAGACGCTGGTCTTAGTGAAGAGCAAGTCTCCAACGTACGTACCGGACTAGTGGCTGGTTCAGGTGGCGCATCATCTGCAGACATCATTGAAGCGGCTGACATTATGCGTGATAAAGGTGTGCGTCGCGTTGGCCCTTACCGTGTTACCCGTACTATGGGCAGCACAGTATCAGCATGCCTTGCGACACCTTTCAAAATTAAAGGCGTTAACTACTCCATCACTTCTGCTTGTGCCACGAGCGCACACTGTATCGGCCACGCGATGGAGCAAATCCAACTAGGCAAGCAAGACATCGTTTTTGCCGGCGGCGGAGAAGAACTACATTGGTCACTTAGCGTTATGTTTGATGCTATGGGCGCACTCTCGACCAAATACAACGATACCCCTGAGAAAGCCTCACGCGCATACGATGCCAATCGTGACGGTTTTGTCATCGCAGGTGGCGGCGGTATGCTGGTGGTTGAAGAGTACGAACACGCCAAAGCACGCGGCGCTAAAATTTATGCCGAGCTAGTAGGTTACGGTGCAACCTCTGACGGTTACGACATGGTAGCCCCTTCTGGTGAAGGCGCAGTGCGTTGCATGCAGCAAGCAATGAGCACAGTTGATGGCGACATTGACTACATCAACTCACACGGCACTTCAACACCTGCTGGCGACATGCAAGAGCTAAAGGCAATGAAGGCCACTTTCGCTGACAAAATGCCTCCAGTGAGCTCTACAAAGTCTCTGACGGGCCACTCGTTAGGCGCTACTGGTGTGCAAGAGGCAATCTACTGCCTACTCATGCAACAGCACAACTTCATTTGCGCCTCGGCCAACATCGATGAAGTAGATCCGGAAGCCGCTGGCTTACCAATCGTCCAAGAGCGTCAAGATAACATTGAATTAAAGCGTGTTATGTCTAACAGCTTTGGTTTTGGTGGGACCAACTCAACATTGGTATTTGAAAAGATCTAAGCTTTCTGCAGTTTTGATCCTTGATTAAAAAAGCCAGCGATTGCTGGCTTTTTTAGCAATATGCTTTGGCTCTCTATTGCTCCTACAGTCACTCCCTTTATAAAAAACTTTAACGCCTCTTGAGCCAATCAGAAACCACCCTTGCAGTCTCTTCTGGATACTCCTGTGGAAATAGATGCCCACCTTCCAACACCTTATAATCCATCCCTGCTGTTTTGGCCAATCTAGCGGCAAAGGGCTTGCTGGCAAACTCACTTGCTTTTGCGGTTAAATACAACCCCGGCATTGGCAAAGGCTTGCGATAGCGCCAAAGATCATCCGGTGCAGTCCTAAAAAGCGCTAATTCAGTTTCTAAATCGATGACCAGTGTCACCTGTCCGTCATCAGTTTCCACCAAACCATGCTCAATATAAGCTTTAAACGACGCCTCAGTAAAATCTTTGAAAAGACGCTTACCTCGCAGGTTTTGATAAGCTTGCTCACGACTCGCAAAATGCGTGCGCCGTTTCTTACTGGCACCAGCGGGCGTGAATCGATCACTGAATCCGAGTTTCTTAGACAACCACCAAATCGAGTTTTGCCAGCCATTAATAACAGGGGGATCAAGCAGAATCAGATGACTATAAAGATCTGGACGCTTTTGCGCTAACAAGAAACTGAGCATCCCACCGAGTGAGTGTCCTATCCCCACAACAGGTGCATCATGCCTACTCTCTATCTCACGCTCCAACTCATGCACCAAATGCGACCAGTTATTGGTGACGGGAAACTCAGCGTTGAGAGCTACTTTTTCAATGTGATCAATCTCATGCTCATGCTTTTGCAAAGCATCAAAGAATGAAACGTAGCTAGGACTAGGAAAGCCGTTGGCGTGGACAAAAAAGAATGTGCTCATGAGTATGGAATAACTATTTCGAAAAAAATAGCAGCATATTGAATATACTAAGGAGAGTCAATACCAGCTAAAGCGGCATCTCTCAGGAAATAACCTGCGCCAGAAACTCATCAAAGTCGGATAAGCGATGACGCACTACTGCCACCACAATATCCATGTTTAACTTTTGATAGTCGTGTACGGCAATATTGCGCAAACCAATCATTTTCTTGAGCCTGAGCGCTAATTCAGCACTAATTATATGCCCTTTTTCCAGCAGCTCAAAACTATCACGCGCCGATTGAGGAATACCCAAATCATTTATCTTAATCAGATAATTGGCAATATCAAGGGAAGCTTCACAGGTTCGCTGCAAATTCAAAATGACCGAATCTTGTTTAGTAAAATTAATCAGGAATTCTTGCTCATCTCCCGCGAATTCTTCATTAATTCTTTTAATACAACGAATGATGGTAGAGGCCTTATTGAGCAGTACATCATTTACTGGCATTGCTTATCCCCCCAACAAAATGTTCGATCAAATCTGTACGGGACTCTTCTAGGCGTGCATACATACTTAGTACTTTCATATCAAAATTAGCCGCTTCATTACCCCGTTCAAAAAGCAGTACACCAGTATCAATTATTTGTTTCTGCAATACCGTTGAGGCTGAATATAGATCTATTAGATCGACATCTTGATTAAGTACCGCCGCCAGCTCTTGGGCGCGCTCCCAGCGCAGCAGTTTATCTAATTGACAACTCGTTAATACAGCCACATCCCAATCACTGCCCTCATTATGGCTATTATTGGCACGAGATCCAAATAAATATACCAACAGAGTATCCGGGTAAGCCTTTAGCAGAAAATCTACAATTTCTCGATGATTTTTAGACACTTACACCACCTATCAATTTAACTGATCTAATTCCAACATCTGTGCTTTTAACCAATTAACCGATGCATTGTGCAAATCACTCACGCCTGTATCCTCTGTCTCTATAGGTTTGCCAATGCGTAATGTGATAGTACCTGGCTTTTTTAAAAAATTCTTACCTGGCCAAAAAACCCCCGCATTATGAGCCATCGGAATCAGCGGCACTTTGGCACTGGCCGCCAACATAGCACCACCTTTGTTAAACACCCCGATCTCTCCACTGGGAAGACGTGTTCCCTGTGGAAAAATAATTACCGGTATACCGCGTTCTAACCGATCTTTTCCCTGACCCAAAAGCTGCTTTAAAGCACCGCGCTTCTGGCTGCGATCTAAAGCAATTGGGTCTAGCAGCGCCAGCGCCCAACCAAAAAATGGGATTTTTAATAACTCCTGTTTGAGTACAATGCAGTGCGGCCTGATCAATACTTGGAAGAAAATAGTCTCCCACTCACTTTGATGGTTAGCAATGGCAACATATGCCCCATCTTTTGGTAAATTCTCCAACCCCTCGACATGCACTTTAATGCCACAGCAGAGTCGAATCCAAAATACGTAGAAGAAATTAAGCGAGGTAACAAAACGAAAGCGTCGCTCGAAAGGCAACCATCTTGCGATACTAACACACAAGGTCCCATGTACGATCGTCGCGATAAAAAACGCAAAGTAATAAAATACAGCGCGGATAAAATTAACTATTTTGCTCACAATGATGCCCTATTAACCTTTTAAAGCTCTGTTCGAAAATTCTACAAAACGCTCTTATTTAACCACCAGTAACGGGTGGAAAAAAGGCAATTTCATCACCTCGTTTTATCTGTTGATCACCATTTACCATTTCTTGATTTAGCGCGATTAAAGTACTGGGGTTCCCCAGTGCACTCACCCATTTATCACCGCGCTCACGCTGTAACCACAGCGAAAGTTGCGCAATTGAAGCAACCCCTACGGGCAATTCCATTGACTCTTCACTTAAACCTAGCTGCTCTCGAATACTTGCAAAATATACAATTTTAATCACTTTAGGACTCCGCTTGCCAGTGGCCACTTTTTCCACCTAGCTTTTCTAGTAGCTTTAAGTTTTGCACTTGCATGCCCTTGTCAACTGCTTTACACATATCATAGATAGTGAGCGCAGCTGTGCTCGCTGCAGTTAACGCTTCCATTTCGACACCAGTCTGCCCGGCGAGTTTACAAGTCGCTCGAATTTCAACCAGATTTTTAGCCTCAACAAGCTGTAAATCAACGTTCACTTTTGTCAGCATCAATGGATGACACATCGGTATCAAATCGCTGGTTTTTTTGGCCGCCATAATACCTGCTATACGCGCCACCGCTAAGACATCTCCCTTTTTATGGCCACCATTGGCGATCAGTGCTAATGTCTCAGGTAACATATGTACTTCGGCAAATGCCGTTGCTTCGCGCATACTGACACTTTTGTCAGTCACATCCACCATCTGCGCATTACCTTGAGCATCTAAGTGTGTCAATTCAGACATCCATTCTCCTTGTTTAGCTAGTCGCTTTTTGTTGGTTAAAATACGGTTTAGCATACATAGCAACCGCTATTTCACGTTGTTCATCGCTAAGACCTTCAAAGCGCTGACTAAATTCGTGCTGTTTAGCGTCACTAATACCTTCAAGCTGATTGGCTGCAATCAGATTTGAGTCATGTAACTTATAATTACTATGTATTTTTTGATCAATATAAGCCGCTAATTGCGCTGGATCTTCTATGTTAGAATTAATAACATCACCAAAATGCACATGTACATTGCCTTTATTACCCGTAATACCGTCGGTAATACTTTTAATATCTTCGAACTCAGACTTCTCATAAGTTCCACCAGCTGCTTTAATGGCTAACTCTTTGGCTTTATTCTTATCGCAGGGGTCAAATTCATAGGAGATAGATACCGGCACAATCTTAAGTCTTTGACCGATTTCAGAAAACTGGTATTTTTTACGGCCTGACATATACAACATTTTAAGCAGGGCTGCATCGGTTTTATCATCGCCATTTTTTGCTCGCCCCTCGCGCTGAGCAATCCAAATAGATGCCTCATCGCTAACAATAGAGTGGTCTATATAGGCGGACAAATGCGTTAACGCCTTCATCATTTCACGGGGTGCTTTAGCTGAGCGTTTAACAATAAAGCTCTTATTTAAGCGCATCAAATCAGACACGTAATCTTTGGAAAGAAGGTTATCACCAATGGCGATACGCACCGTTTGCATCTCTCTATGGTATAACATCCAGTTGACAAAAGCGGGATCCATCGCAATGTCACGATGATTTGAGATAAAAAGATATGCGCCGTCCTGCTCTAGGCTCTCAATACCTGAGCAAGTAATTTTATCCGTGCTACGGCCAATCATTTTTTTCATTAAACCTGCCACAATTGACTGGAAGTCACGCACCGTTTCAATATCGCCAAACTGCCTTGCCATCCCAATGCGCACCATGCTTTTAGTTAAACTTGGCAACCATTGATAAAGTTTAGGAAATTTATAATGCGATAAAGCACCGACTAGCTCATCGTTATGCAACAACCCATCAAGTACCGCTGCAACTTCGGTGTCTTTATACGGGCGAATATCACTATATGTATCTTGATCAGTAGTCACTGTGCGTTAACCTAGCTAGCTTAAAACCGCCTATTCTAGCGGTTCGGTAAAGCGATTGCACTTTTTTGCACACCAATGGCCAACAACTTTATTAATTAAGCGAATAATTCACTAAATGGAATGAAATCAACCTTATCACCAATAGACACTTGCTGCCCTACAGGGATAACGATCAACCCATTTGCACGACTGGCGGTAGATAACATACCTGAACTTTGATTTTTAAAAGGAACAACCCCCCCCTCGCTATACACGCCTCGCAAGTACTCTTCTCGCGCTCCTGCTTTTAGATGTTCAAAATTAGCGCCCACCTTAAACCTGAGCGCAGCAACCGGTAGACCACCTTGCAATTTGATTAAATATGGCCTGGCAAATAAGGAGAATGTAATCAGTGCAGACGCGGGGTTTCCCGGCAAACCAAATATCGGCGTACCCGCCACGCGACCATAAGCTAAAGGTTTTCCTGGCTTGAGCTTTATACGCCACATATTTAGCTGCCCAAGGGTATTCACCGCCGCTTTTATATGGTCTTCTTCTCCTACTGAGACCCCTCCTGTACTAATAATAAGGTCTGCGCGTTCAGCCGCATCTGACAGGGCTGCAACGGTCGCCTCTAAAGTATCGGCAACTTTACCTATATCGACTACTTGCATACCTAACTGCTCAATGAGCGCATTAAGCATAGCGCGGTTAGAATTAAATATTTTGCCCGCAAGGGGGTCCTCTCCCGGTTCCTGTAATTCATCCCCGGTGGATAATATTGCCACTTGTAGCCGCTTAAAAACAAGGATCTCGCTGATACCAGCAGAAGCCAATACACCGAGGTCCGCAGGCTGGAGTTTTCGACCCACAGGATACAATAATTCACCGGCACAAATATCTTGTCCTCTGGGCCTTATATTCTGACTGACTGTTACTTTGGCAGGTAGCGTCACTTGCTCCCCATCAACCTCAACTTGCTCTTGCATAACCACCGCGTCAGCCCCACGTGGAATATTGGCACCAGTAAATATTCTGGCGACTGTACCAAGCTTTAATGGTGCGGGATCATCACCCGCGGCTATCCGCGAAGATAAGCTAAGCGTAGTCGCCTGATCTGCATTTAAACTCGATACAGCCATCGCATAGCCATCCATACTGCTGTTATCTTGCGGCGGCACATCTACTTTTGAGACAGGCTCTGTCGCCAATACTCGATTTAGGCCTTCAGACAGTGATATAAGTTCCGTCTCATGAGTCACTTTAACATCTTGTAACAGCGCTTTGAGCGCATCATCAACAGGTATCAATGGACTAGGTTTAAAATCAGCATTGCTGATCGAAAGTTTATTGGCAACTACGTCTTTCATGTCTATTCTCTCAATTACTGTTAATATTAGCTTACAGCATGCACCCTTAAGTTACAGCTAACTAATTGAGCAGGCTATTATAAAAAGCGGCTTCTTTGATCGAGCGCAAAGAGCCATCTAACTTTCTAAGAATCTAAAAAGCGAAGACTATTATCATGTACATGATTGTTAAACACTCCCACCTAACATTGATGTTACTCAGTGTTAGCTTCTTAATTATCCGGGTATTGGCGAGTACCCAAAACGCACAATGGCTGCAACAAAAATGGGCTAAAATTGCACCACATATTATTGATACTTTGCTTTTAGCAAGTGCGATTATGCTAATGCTGATCATTGCCCAGTACCCTATCGCCGATCACTGGTTAAGCGCCAAAGTCGTGGCACTAGTAGGTTACATTACCTTTGGGACTCTTGCTATGAAAGGGCAGAAGCGCGCTGTTACTCGACTATTATTCCTGCTAGTAGCACTTGCTTTCATCGCTTATATGATTACTGTCGCGGTAACTAAACATCCGTTACCTTGGACACTGTAAGCGAGTAAAAAACAGCGCATAATCAACCTTTGCGTCGTCAGCGACCTCGACTCGTCTTGGTTTTGTAAAGCGGGGATATTAAAGTGTCAATAATCAATATCAGCTCGCTGTAAACTGCAGGGGCTGAAGCTCTGTTGATTTAGGAGCTAGGTAATTGATACTATTAATGCCGTGTTTGGCAAGTAGTCTTCCAGTCGCTTAATCGGCGTAGATGGAGTCCATCACCTTGGTCAGTTCGGTGCGCCAAGGGCGCTGGTGGATACCAAAATCACGCAGTAATTTTTTACAATTTAAAACTGAAGATGCCGGCCTTTCAGCTTTGGCATAGATTTCCGAGCGCAGCACCGAATGCAGCCTCTGAGCCTTCAATGTCTCATGCTGTTGGCCGCGCGCGTAAATAGCTTCCAAAAACTTAAAACGAGTGGTCACTTCTGCACCGCAGTAGTGATATGTGCCCCAAGCCCCTGCATTTTCATTGAGTTGGCGGATGATCGCAAACACCACCCGCGCAATATCTTCAGCTGATGTTGGACAACCTTGTCTATCATCTGCCGCATACATATCTTCATTTTCCCGCGCGCTCGTCAGAGAGCGAGTCAGATAATTTTCTCCCCAAGGTGAAAATAACCAACTGACGCGTAATATAAGATGCTGATCGAGCTTACCTCGTAACATCTCTTCTCCCTGCCACTTACTTTTACCAAAGATCCCCAACGGAATCGTTTGATCATCTTCAGAGTAGCCGCTCGCATAGTGACCATCAAAAACATGGTCTGTTGATAAGTGAATGATTGGAATATTTTTTTCACTGCAGATTTCAGCGAGCACGGCCAAAAAATCACGATTGAGCAAGTAACATAAATCGACCTTCTTTTCAGAGACCACCACGGAGTTATAACCTAGCGTATTGACTACAAAATCAGGGTTACTCTGCTCTAACACTCTCGCCACATCTTGCTTATCACGTAAATCTGGGGCGCTGGAATTAGCACCAACCACTTCAAAAATATCATTTTTCTCGCCAGCACTGAGCAGAGCTTTGCCCACTTGCTCTTTAGGGCCTGTTACTAAAATTCTGATTTTTCTGTCACTTGACCAATGCAGCATTAGATACCTATTAATAAAAAGGGGAGGTGTTTGCATATTACTCGACTCGCGCTGACAGACAAACCGCTTTTTAAGATTAACGCAACTTAGCACAAATCTGAAATAAATAAGAACTATGCGCAATATGCTGCGATAGGACTAGCGCTAATATAACGTTTGTCACTTTGCTGTATAAGAGCGCCTTAAAACGCTATAGATGAGACCATAATAGAGCGCTCATTATGCTGTAGGATCAGACTTACTCTCTTAACTCTTAGGTTGAAGTGAGCAAAGAGCAAAAACATTGACTCCACAGTGAACTTTAAACCTCCTGATCCTTAAAAGCTCAATGGGTATTGTTGAAGTTGTTGAATATGTAATAGAACGCGCTAAGCAACGCAATCAATGCGCTGCGTCGGAATTTTGACACGCGGCCGTCTCGGGACTGACCCAATGATCTGAGGAGACAACTAAATAACGCTATTAAGTTAATCTCTGGAACGCCATCTAGGGGCTCTCAAATCAGTTGGGATCCGCTGTTTGGGTTGTTAACTATTAACCGCAGCTGCCACCATATCAGAGTCAATACAACCCACACACTGACCATTATCATCAGTCACTACAGCATTGAATGAATCTGCAGTCAGCATACTGTGCAATACTTCTTTGAGAGTATCCTCTTCTTGAACTATTACAGAATTCGCCGCTATAGCTTGCGACTGAGCTTTCATAATAGAACGCGCCCTAAGGACAGTAGTGCGATTGACATCCGCGACAAACCGGCTCACGTAGTCATCTGCAGGGTGCAATAATATTTGCTCTGCACTGCCCTTCTGAATCAGCTTGCCTTGATTGAGTATGGCAATGGAGTCGCCTATCTTCAGCGCCTCATCTAAATCGTGAGTGATGAAAACGATAGTTTTTTGAATCTCTGCTTGCAGTTGCAACAAAATGTCCTGCATATCCGATCTAATCAGCGGATCAAGGGCACTAAACGCCTCATCCATCATCAAGATGTCTGCATCACAGGCCAGTGCCCGAGCTAAACCTACCCGCTGTTGCATACCACCTGACAATTGTGAAGGATAATTATTTTCAAACCCTTTCAGTCCAACGCGCTCTAACCAATGATAACTGCGCTCTCTAATCACTTTACTGCTCTGCTTCTGCATCTGCAGCCCAAAACCGATATTATCAATAACAGTGCGATGCGGTAACAGCGAAAAGTTTTGAAAGACCATCGCAGTTTTGGATTGGCGAAACTCACGCAGCGCTTTGTCACTCATAGTACAAACGTTTTCACCATCGATAATCACATTGCCCACTGTTGGATCGATTAAGCGGTTTATATGGCGAATCAGCGTTGATTTTCCTGAACCAGATAAGCCCATAATGACTTCGATCGAGTGCTCGGCCAAATCAATATTGATGTTATCAAGCGCAAGTACATGCTGGTGTTTATCCTGCAGAGTCTGCCTATCTATACCTTGCTCTAATAGCGGGATTAACGCACTTGCCTTAGGACCAAATATCTTTGATAGGTTCTCGATTTTTATTTTGGCACTTTTAGCATCAGTCATTGCTATTACCTTGTCTGTGTTTTTGAATACGCAAACCATAGCGCTGAGAGACCCTATCAAAAATAATCGCCAGTGCGACTATCGCAAAGCCATTGAGCAGACCCATGGCAAAATATTGATTAGTAATCGCCTTCAGCACCGGTTGCCCAAGACCTTTAACACCGATCATAGAGGCGATAACAACCATTGATAAAGACATCATTATTGTCTGATTGATACCGGCAAAAATAGAAGGTAGAGCCAGCGGCATTTGTACATTGATCAACTTCTGCCAGGAACTACTTCCGTAGGCATCTGCCGCTTCAATCACATCACTATCAACTTCTCTAATGCCTAAATTTGTCAAGCGCACAACGGGGGGTAAAGCGTAGATAATAACGGCAATTAGCCCTGGTACCTTACCAATACCCAGTAACATTACCACCGGGATCAAATACACAAAGCTCGGCATGGTCTGCATCACATCTAGTATCGGCGAGACCACCGCTTGCATTCTATTTGACCTAGCCATTAATACCCCAAGTGGGATACCGACAGCAATAGCGACCATAGTACAGACGGTAATAATTGACAGCGTACGCATGGTATCTTCCCACATGCCTAAGTAACCAATCACCATAAAAGCAACGATTACGCCAACGACTATTCTCCAGCTGCGACTCGCACTGTAGGCAAGTCCTGCACAAATAGCGATCATCAAAGGCCAAGGGGTATTTAGTAATAACCTCTCACTAAAAATTAAAAAATCTAATAGGGGGTCAAAAAAAGCTTCTAGGCTATCGCCATACTCTATAGTAAAAGAGCGAAAACTTTCATCGATAGACTTGCGCAATTCGCGCAGGTCAGTTCTGGACATACTGGGGAACTCAGACCAACTCACGGTGTTACCTCTGTGGGGATAAAAGAGAGGCCCTTAAAGGGCCTCTGTAGAAGTACTCGTTTAAAGAGCCTTTTTAATTTTAGCAGCTACATCTGCAGGAACCCATTGACTCCAAAGCGCTTCGTTAGTTTTTAAGAAATGGTACGCAGCATCTTCACCATTCGCCTGATTTTCACTCATGTAGACAAGCACTGGCCCCACATCTGCTGAGTTGTAAGTACGTTTATCTAAGTAGCCCATTACTTCAGGATTCTGTTTCGCAAATTCAGTCACTACAACAGTATTTACTTTAGACTCAACCCAGTTGGTACGCTTAGGTGTATCACAGGTTTCGATGACGACACATTCATGCCAGTTCTTCTCATCAAACTCAGCATCCATATCCAGCAATTTAAGATTGTACTTACTCACATTAGCCGTTGGCTGCCAGTAATAACCAAACCAATTTTCATTGCGCTGTGAAGCTTTGGCAATAGCGGCATCTAAACCGGCAGAAGAGCCCGGATCTACCACTGAAAAACCAGCTTTAGCAAAGTTAAATGCCGACTCTTTGGTCATGTTTTTGTTGACGATTTCACAAGCCCATCCCGCTGGGCAGCTCATGAATGCGCCTTTGCCTGGATCTTCCTTATTAGGAAACAGTTCAGGGTGTGCCAGGGCGTCGGCAACTGTTTTAATTTCAGGATGATTTTTTGCTACTGCTTCAGAGACAAACCAGCCTTCAGAGGCATCTGAAATAAGCTGTACGCCTATGGTTAAATCACCTTTAGCCTCAGCTGCTTTTAACCTAACAGAAACCGCGTTAGCCCAAAGTTCTGGAGCAATATCCGGCTGGCCCTTAATTTCCATTGACGCAAAAGTGGTATTTGTCGCACCGGGAACCAGCTCTACTTCGCAGCCGTAGCCTTCATCTAGAATAATTTTATCGAGGTTAGCGGCAAACTCTGCACTTGCCCAGTTCATCTCTGCAATGGTCACGTTACCGCATTCTGCTAATACTTGACTAGATGTCACCCCTAGTGCGGCAGCTAGTAAAATACTCTTAGTGTTCGATACTTTTCTGTTGGTTAAAAAACTCATATTTCATCTCCTCAGTCATTGAATTACGGCTATCATTGCATATTTATCACTGATAGATCAAACGCCAACTGTACACAAAACCGTCAACTTATTGCCTTATATCCCCAATGGAGTTTCTTCATATATGAAATTATATTAGTGATTTAATTATAATTTTTTTAGCCTGTAGAACCCTTAATAGCCTCCCTCCCAACTCCGGCATAGCCTTGAAGCAGCTTGGGTGATTTAGTTTTTGACCTAAATTAACGGTTTGCATCATTATGCTTGAACTTAAATCCAACAAATTCAAGCAGTAATTATTTTCTAAATAACTTCGAAAACTGGAACTTATTCTACAATTTGTAAAAAATACCGGCAGGTTTTTTGCTATTTGTATTTCTTATACAGCCCTCAATTCTTTGAATTAAAGCTTTTACTTACCTAGATCCGACGGTATTTCAAAGGCTTTATATATAGCCAAATCGGCTCTTCTGAAAAATTCACAATACAAGATTAGCAAAGTAGAAATATGATATAGCACAATAAATATGTCTTTCTTATTGAGGTTCCCCTTATATAAGTAAACATTTAGATCCGCTTTTGAGCACCCTACTATTGCGCGCAGTTAGCATGCTAAACCGTCCATTGAGTCTCTGCTCAGTGATCCACTTTCAAACGGCAAGCTATTTCACTCACTTGACGAAGTGGAGTGACTGAGGGGCTATAAAAGTGAAGCTGTGCCATAGGCAGACCAATGCAATGGCCGGCAGTCTAGCGAATAACAGAGGAGGAGTATTGCTGCTAGTATAAGGTAGAATTTTGTGCACTAGATGCACACTATTTAATGGTGCGATTGATAGCAAAAAGCCTCTTTGATGGCAGGTCTTGTTGCTCATCCTAACGCAATGAATCCGAGGCAGTCGAAACGGCACTCAAACCACCAAAAAGCAATCAATTAACAACCTTGTATCAACGTCGCTTTAATTAGGTCACGACAGCCCCTCAAAATTAACAATTAAACCGCAAGCCAAAAGATATCTGGCAGCTATTTAATTATTATTTAGACCTCTGCAGAACCGCCAATAGCTCTTTGGCCCTGTGCACATTAATATTCCCCTCACTGACCATTACCTTAGTCACGGCTTCAATGCTCGATCCTTTGGCTCCTGCCGCTATTGCAATATTTTTGGCGTGTAACGCCATGTGTCCTTTCTGTATGCCCTCGGTTGCCAATGCTTTTAGCGCTGCCATATTCTGTGCCAGGCCTACCGCCACTGTCACTTCTGCCAGCTGCCTGGCCGTCTGAATGTTCATTAGCGCCAAGGATGCCTGCGCAGTGGGATGAGTTTTGGTGGCACCGCCGACTATTCCCAGCGCCATCGGCATCTCAATCGTCCCTATTAAAAAACCTTGTGCATCTATTTCCCAATTAGAGAGCGCTTTATAACGTCCGCTCATGGCGGCCCAAGCGTGTGCTCCCGCTTCTATCGCACGCCAGTCATTACCTGTCGCTATTACTATCGGATCGATGCCATTCATGATGCCTTTGTTATGGGTCGCCGCCCGATAGGGGTCAATCAGCGCCAGAGCACCAGCTTCTACTATCCCCTGGGCCACTTCAACGCCGTCAAACTGTTCATTAGACAGTGCTGAAGGAGCGATACATACCTTGCCCCTCACCATGCGACGATCAGCTAAGTTAGACAAAATTCGCAGCCGCACTGAGCCACCGCTAAGCTCCTCGACTAAAGGGGCGACTGCTTCCGCCATGCTGTTGACTGTATTTGCCCCCATCGCATCGCGCACATCCACTAACAAATGCAGTACCAGCATTGGCCCTACAGCCGAACTTTCGAACAGCTGTACTTCGATCTGCTGACAACCACCGCCTAACTCGATCAGCATTTTATCGCGGCGATTGGCAAGTTCGATCAGCTCAGTACTCGCCGCCAATAGTCGCACTTTTGCAGCCGCCAAATCGGTGATACCTAAAACTTGCACTTGTGCACGCATAATGGGTAAATCGCTATCCATTGAGAAGCCACCACAGCCTCGTACAATTTTGGCCATGTGTGAGGCGGCCGCTACCACTGATGGCTCTTCCACTGCCATAGGGATAAGATAGTCGGTGCCGTTAACCACAAAATTTGTCGCTATACCTAAAGGCAGTTCAAACTTGCCCACCACGTTTTCGATCATGGCATTGGCCAGCGCCATAGAGAGCGCAGCTACATCAGAGGCTGAATCAGAACCGTTAAAATACTGGCTCTCCCTATCGTCCAGATTGGCGTGTTGCAATGCCTTGGCAAGACGCTCTGCAGGAGATAAATGTCGGAAGTTTTCTATTCTGGAATTAATCACCTTATTACTTTTGTTACGCCCAGCCATTTATCCCCCTCAACTCTTTGGTTGTTTACTCGATAACTTAGCATATATAACCAACCATAAAGACGACCTCTGCTTAAAAAACCGGCAGTTAATTCATTTATAATGACGAAAAAATCTTACTTTGCGGTGATATTTACTATTTTTCAACAAATTTTGCGGGGATATATTCCATTTCTATTCAATTTCTAATCCGCGGCCACCAACCTCTAGGTAATGTCCGCGGGGCAATGTTCTTAATATTCCAGTGGAGCAACAGGACATTGCGAAGAGCAAAATTGAGCCATAAATGGCAAATCCGAGCGACCGTCAAGTTAGTGAATCACAAAGGAATCTTGGGATGGTGATCTGGCACATTATTTATCTGCAGGGGGTACGGGATTTGGCGATGCCATGGATGGTTAAGAAGCTGTTTAGTTCTATTTATTGGTTTTAGAAAATAAGCTTGCGGCAGGCGAAACAGCACTTCCCCGCTTGAACGACACTTCGAAAAAATCTGTTAACAGTTTTTGATGTTTGAAAATCAAGGTATTTATATAACACAACCAATCAACGGTGTTTGTCATTTAATGACTCAACCGCAAGTCTGAACACCCTCCTCCAATATTCGGATAGACTGTTACTTTTCCTTCTCTATATTACTGATTGCCGCCAGCAAACTAGGCGCTACCGCCATGTCTTTGGTGTAGGCAAGTCCGACAACCCGCTCTAACTTCAAATCCGCCACTTCGCAAAAACTCAAGTCAGTGCGACCATCTAGCGAGTGCAGCGGAACAATAGACACACCTAGGCCTGCAGCCACTAAATCCAACGCATATTCTTCCGTTTTAACGGTCGCTTTTACTGTTATGTTCAAGCCGCGTTTGGCGATGGCATACTGCCAAGACTCGATGATGTCACAAGGCGCTCTGCTGATAAATGCCGCATTATTTAACTGCTCCAGTTTCACTTTTGCTTCACTAGTAAACGGATGCCCAAGTGGGGTAGCAAGCACATACCTATCAACCCATAGTTTGTGAAATATCTCATTTTTCTCCAGTAACGTTTTGGAGATGATTCGCGCATCCGCGCACTCGTTTATATCAACTAAAGTCAGATCTAAGTTGGGCAGGCGATGTATGAGTTTTTTGATTAGTGCGGAGACGCGTTTACCCGACAAAAATGGCAATAGAGCCAGCTTTAAGGGAAGGGTTTCGCAGGGCTTTTTGAACTGGTGTTTAATCTCGGAGATATCATTGAGCACTTGGCAAGCTTTAGGATAGAGTTCGGTCCCCTCAGTGGTCGGCGTAATGCCCTTTGAATGGCGCACAAACAGAGCACATTCCAACTCTGATTCAAGCTGTTGTACCGCGCCTGAAATTGAGGGTTGAGCGACAAAACAACGTTTGGCTGCTGCACTAAAGCTGTGTTCTTCATACACAGCAACAAAATAGCGAAGGGCTCTAAAATCCAAGCTTGGTACTCTCCTGCAAGACCTTAGCGAACAGTGAGAGCAACTATGCAAATACTTTATTATTCACATAGTTGAACCTTTGAATTAGCGATTTATAAAATTATAAATCTGAAAAATCAAATTTTATTCCCTGAGCTAAAGGTAATTCTTTTGAATAGTTTAAGGTTGATGTCATGCGTCGCATGTAGACTTTCCACGCGTCAGAGCCGCTCTCACGACCGCCACCGGTTTCTTTTTCGCCACCAAATGCGCCGCCAATTTCAGCACCTGAGGTGCCTATATTAACGTTGGCGATACCACAGTCACTGCCACTCTCGGCTGTAAACTGCTCAGCCTCTAAAACATCTCTAGTGAAAATAGCAGATGACAGCCCCTGAGGCACGTCATTTTGACGCTCTATCGCCTCATCCAGCTCAGAGTATTTGAAAACGTATAAAATCGGCGCAAAAGTTTCTTCGCGCACATTGTCTACATTGCCGGTCATTTCCACCAGCGCTGGTTTTATATAATAAGCAGCGGGATATTTATCTTCTAAAATTCGCTCTCCGCCAATCACTTGCCCACCGTTTTCGCGTGCTTTTGTCAGTGCTTTTTGCATATTATCAAAGGCATCACGATCAATCAGCGGCCCCATCAATATATCCTCATCCAGAGGATCGCCAATGCTCACTTGGGCATAGGCATGTTTTAATTTAGCGATGAGTTCATCGTAGACGTCATCGTGCACAAAAATGCGACGGGTGGTGGTACAGCGCTGCCCGCAAGTCCCTACCGAGCCAAAAAATATTCCCTGGAACGCTATCGACAAATCGGCACTAGGCGCTACTATAATGGCGTTATTGCCGCCAAGCTCTAACAGTGACCGACCAAAACGCTGCGCAACTTGGGTACCGACGATTCTACCCATGGCACTGCTGCCTGTGGCACTAATGACCGGTACTTGCGTACTTGCAACCAATTGCTCGCCTACCTCTCGCTCACCAATAATCACTTGTGATAAATGATCGGGGGCGTCACTGCCAAATTGGGCCACTGCCTGATTAAAAATCTTTTGACAGGCCAGTGCCGTCAACGGCGTTTTTTCAGAGGGTTTCCAGATCACACTATTACCGCAAATAATCGCCAGCGCAGTATTCCACGACCAGACCGCCACCGGAAAGTTAAAAGCGGATATAACGCCAATGGGTCCCATCGGCTGCCAGTATTCACGCATTTTATGACCGGGACGTTCTGAGGCGATAGTTAGGCCGTACAACTGGCGTGCTTGGCCGACGGCAAAATCGCAGATATCGATCATTTCCTGTACTTCACCTAAACCTTCTTGGTAAATTTTTCCGCACTCAAAGCTCACCAGCGCACCTAGCGCAGCCTTCTTCTCTCGCAGTATATTTCCCAGCAGCCTGATTAATTCACCTCTTCTAGGTGCCGGCACATTGCGCCACTGCTTAAAAGCAGTTTGCGCGTCAGCAATCTTGCGCGCAACACTCTCATTTGAATCAGAGCTTAGCTGGGCTATTTTTGCCCCATCAATTGGGCTGAACACCGATAAATCGCCGCTTTGGCTATCAAGTTCCTGTAAATCTAACTGCTGAAAGACTTCGTTAATATTCATATAACTACCTTAATAAATGATCACTAATATGTGAAATTTGGCTACCTAGTTCGTAAACTGTTGCCCGTAATTGGTTAAAACTAATCGCTTGCGCCTGATTTAAGGGAAGTGCTAAATCGCTACTGCTTTTTTGCTGCGTTAAGTAATCAGCTATCTCTCTACCGGCTACAGTGGCACCTGCAATACCGCGCCCGCTATAACCCATAATCTGAATAATGTTGTTATCTATCTGCCTCAGCTGGGGAATATTATTGTGACTTTTAGCAATTTTCCCCGACCAGCCATATTGATACTCCAACTCGCCGAGCTGCGGGAAGGTTTTTCCAAGTACATGCTGTGCCCAGTACTTAAACCCTTTGGCCGCTTCAGTATGGATGTTGCCGACCGTTCCTATCAGCAGCCGACCGCTAGCATCTTTGCGAAAAGAGCGCATTACCATACCGGTATCCCAACAACCGTTATCATCGGGTAGACATTGCGCATGCTGTTGCTGTGTCAATGGCGCACTGGCGAGCTGGCAAAAATGTAAGGGGGTAAACATCCCCTGTGAGTAGTTCAAGTGATCTTCATAGGCGTTAGTGGCAATAACCACTTGATCCGTATTGACTCGACCTTGAGAGGTACTAAGCAACAGCCGGCCAGCGACTTTATCAATGTTCAGTACGGGTGACTGGGTATATATTTTTGCGCCGCAGTTTTGCGCAATACGCGCCAACCCCTGGCAGTATTTCAACGGGTGCAATGCGCCTGCTCTATGGTCTAACAGTGCTCCGTTATAGCCCTTAGCCTGGGTTTTTTCATAGACAGTTGTCGCTGCTAGAAAATCAATATCCGCCCCATAAGCGCGCAGCTGTCGCTGACGCTCCTGCAACTGTTTAACCGATGCCATAGAATGCGCTAAATGCAAAGTTCCATTGCTGTTATAATCACAGTCAATGTTGTAGCGATCAATGAGCGCCTTTACATAAACCGGTGCATCGATCAGCAGCTGATTTAATTGCTGCCCTTGTCTGCCACCTAATAACTGCTCTGCCTGCTTTGGCATAATCCACAATCCGGCATTGGCTAAACCTACATTGCGCCCTGATGCGCCTTCTCCCACATCAACAGCTTCCAAAACAGCGACTCTGACTCCTTGCTGCGCGAGGTGATACGCGGTGGATAGTCCGCTAAAACCACCGCCGACTACCGTCACATCAACCTCAATTTCGCCATTCAAGTTATGACTAGTAATGTCAGTCAGATTTTGATGTTTAGTCTGTTGCCATAGGTTTTCCATTATTGGACGCCCCATACAACCAGCCCACCAGCAAACACAAAAATCTTGCTAGTGACACCTATCTTCTTAGCGCTATTAACGTCAACCTCTAGAGACGTAAGTCTCTCGCACTCAAAATACAGACTTGTTTTCATTATTAGTTATCCAAACAATTGAGTTTTTTTCTAGAGCGCTAAATTATAAAAAATAAGCGTTTAAAGCAACTCAAGGGGCACAGAATAGCGCCCAAAATCCGATGAGTTTTTCTATAGGGGGTATAGGGAAAATCTTATAATAAGGGTTTTTCTGCTAAGAAATTCAGCCACATAACGCTTGCAATGCAAATCAGTCAGGATGACTTATGCAGCTAATCGCCAACAGAGATCCACAAGCCAAGTCGACTTCTTCTAGTGCGTTTTTAACTGATCCATACGGGCAGTTTTAATGACTTCGCTGCTATAAGTTCCGTTGTTAAAAGTGTTATCTAGAGACCTCAGCATAACTACTGCATTTGATAATACGGCGTTAAAAACAAGCTCAATATGCTCATTTACACCCGTAAACTCCGCTATTTCGCTTTTTTTTGCCTGGTCTTATCTGCATTCGCTACGTTATGCAGAGGTCTCATCTAGGTAAGATTTAAACTGTGCCTAATTTATTTCAATGGAAAGAATATAAAGTGCCTAACAGTGGCAATGCGCGAGGGCCTGCAGACCCAGATTGGCAGCGCAGACCTACAGGGAGTTTCATAGTAAGATAAGTTAAACAGCTTGTGCTAGGCCGCACAAGCTAATCACTGTGGTAGTGCACAACCGCAGCGGGCTTTAAAGACACTGTTCTCGGGCGCTTCTTACTCAGACTGACGCTCTATTTTAGCCAACATATACTCGACTACGCTGTTATCTAAACAGCTCAAAGAGAGATAGTTATCACCTTTAGGATGACGCACAATCAACCCCAACTCGGTTTGTACAAGTTCACTGACCTGCGCCCATTTAATCGTTTCATTGACATGTGTAGAGTGAATATCAATGCCCTGCTCATCAATACAAAGCTGCACTTTGGATTTATAAGATTTACCAAACATCTGCCGCCACAGCCACCAAGTTTTGCGGTAGTGGGTGCTAAACACTTCTAAAACACCGATTGCTATCACAAAAAAAGCGATGTAATCACTGACCAAATTAAGCACGAGTAAAGTGACGCCAAAGACCAGTGAGATAATTGCTCGCTTGTAAGCCATGATACTTTTATCAACCACTACTGATTGATCAAAGCACTCACTCAAGTGCTCACGGCTAAGCTTAAATGTTGTGTTATAAGAGTATGTGTTTGTCATGCTAGGCTCTACAGTTAATTTGCTCAGCATTTTATACATAAGTGACGGTTAGCGGAACCGTTTTTTGACTCAGCGGCTGGCGCTGGCATCCGCTCCTTGCGCATATGCGTAGACTTCAGTCTTGTCTAATACTGAATTGTCGCCGGTCGTACTCATTACCAAAGCACCATGCGCCACGGCTAAATCAATACTGCGCTGCAAGCTCTGAGCTGATAATTGTCCGTGAATATAACCCGCTGCAAAAGCGTCCCCACCACCTACCCTATCGAGAATCGGTAATTTATGGTGTGCTCTACCGGTGGTAATCACCCCATCGACCAATGATAGACCGCTCCAATCATTGACTGATGCATCGTGCACAATTCGCATCGTCGACACTAACTGCTTTAAATTCGGAAAGCGCTGTTGCATTTGCCTTAGAGAATCGGCAAATACTGGGATATTAAGATCTGTCACCGGCGCGATCAGTTTATCGACCCCGAACAAGACATCTACGTAAGGTAAAATCTGCGCATCGCACAACGCTGCAGCTTCTCTACCACCGCGTTGACACCATAGCGATTCACGATAATTTAGATCGTAGGAGACAATCGCGCCAACCTCACGCGCCGCCCTCATCGCCGCTTTCACAACTTCGGGGGAGCATTCACTTAACCCTGCCATCACCCCACCGGTGTGAAACCAGCGTGGCTTAGCTTGCGCAAAGAGTCCCTGCCAGTCTATATCTTGTGCACTTAATTGAGAGATAGCAGTGTGCCCTCTATCCATCACCGCTTTGGCACCGCGCTCACCAAAGCCGCGTTCCATAAAGTACAAACCATTGCGAGCGCTACGCCCAATACCATCGAAATCTCGCCATTGAATCCAGCGGCTATCTACGCCGGAGCGCCTGATCAAACTGGCAATTAACTGACCAACTTCATTGTCCACCAGCGCGGTGATGACCCCTGTACTATGACCGTAACAGCTGCTAAGGCCCTGCACTACGTTGTACTCGCCCCCCCCCTCCCAGACTTTAAAATTGTCGCTGCGGCGGGTGCGTTCAAGTCCAGGATCTAACCTTAGCATCACCTCACCCAAGGTCAGACAGTCACTACGCTCTGAAGTTGCTTGGGCTATATTGAGTGAAGTCATGTATTCTCTCCAAGTATTTATTGTATCTTTTATAGAATATTTTCAATATTTAAACAAGAAACTATCAGTTGTTAAAAACACTTAAGCCCCTAAAACATCAGGATTTAATCGCTTTGGATGTAGCCCTGAAATTGCTAGGGAAGGTGTTGTCAGTAGCGGGCCAAGACAGTGGAAGGCCGTTGAAGCAAACCTAAACAACAGCTTCAACTCGCGCTAAGGATTATAAGATAAACCGGCGATATCACGGATCTTCGCCCTCCCTTGTCGCTGGACATTATGCTAATAATGGGCGGATTGTGCGTATTACTCCTGTTAGATAATTATCGTGCGACTATCCAGTGCAGTAGCATTACCGCACTCCTTCAACAAACATAAACCTGAATCCGTAGCTTAAGAGGGGTAACAGAGCCTAAATTATTAGTATTTCGGCCCATGTATAAAATCTTAGCGGCAAACTCCTACGCGCCCTGCATCCGCTAAATAAATGTATCCATGCAAAAACTTTAAACTTCCGTGGTTATATAACAAACCGCCGTAGGATCAATAGCCGATGCTATTCGTCGAATCAAATCTGCTCATTCAGATTCATTATAGGCTGTTGAATAAAGAGTATATTACTGGCATTTTAGAATAGCTAAAAAGTTCCTAGTTTTAACAACAAAAGGACGGTCTGCGAGCTTAACGGACCGCCCCAAATACTGTAATTAACGGTATTCGTTAACGTTCTCAGCAGTAATCAAGATGCCGTCAATGGGTGTAAACGCAGCGACCTTCTCGCCCTTGATTAGAGCCACTAGATTAGCCACACTCTTGGCGCCCATACTAGTATTATCCTGTTTAATGTCGGCACGTTGCTCGCCGGCAGCAATAGATTCCAAATTGCCAGGATTACCATCGAAACCAACAATCACAACATCCTCTATACGCCCGAGTTCTTTAACAGCGGATACAGCGGCCAGTGCCATAGGGTCTGATGCGGCAAAAATTGCCTTGATGTCAGGGTTTGAGCGCAAGCGGTTGATAGTTGTTTCGTAACCACAAGCTTCTGCCCAGTCACAAATCACAAAAATCACTTCTAATCCCGCGGCTTCAGCGGCAGTTTTCACCCCATCACGTCGAGCATTACCCGTCTGGTGACCGGCTGATCCACCGAGGATCAACACTGAACCTTCTTTGACCTGGCTAACAATATAGTCACCGGCAAGGCCAGCGGCGGCTAAGTTATCAGTCTGTACCAAGCTTTTTATATGGTCATGTTCGATAGCGGTATCAACAGTGACCACCGGAATACCCTTTATAGCCGCCATATCCAGAGATGAGCCAAAAGCACGGTTGTCTACAGAACCGATAATAAGTCCAGAAACACCCATGTTCAGCGCGCGATCAACGGCATCTTTTTGCGCTGCAGCATCCGCTTGAGTGGCAGTGAGATCAATGAACTCTACCCCTAGCTCCGCCGCTTTATCCATGGCGGCTTTTCCAACACCCACCCAGAAAGGCTGATCGGTTGAGTAACCGGTATAGGCAATGCGAATGCCATCGGCATAAGCTGCGCCGCAAATCATTGTCGCTGTCATCGCCGCTGCTACAGCCATACCTTTTAATAGTTTTGTTGTATTCAATTTCATTATTTTTATCCTTAATTGATTTGAAAAGTGCCCAATTGAGCGTTTTGTAGCACAGCGTACTGTGCTGCATGGTTGTTAATTTCAGTCTATACTAGGGTGGCACTATCTAGCCTGACGTCGCCATACATCCCAGTAAACCGCTAATACAATAATGGCGCCTATGGCAATACGCTGGAATGAGGTGCCTACTCCTAGATAAGCCAAACCTACTATGATGGTCTGCATAATCAGCATGCCGATAATCGTTTTGCCGACACTGCCGCGCCCACCAAATAGACTTGTGCCCCCAATAACCACGGCAGCGATGGCAAATAGCTCGTAACTCACCCCGCGTGAACTCTGCGCAAAATTCAATTTCGAGACTTCCAATATCGCGGCGGTAGCAGCAAACATCCCGCCGATCATGTAGTAGTAAATTCTACTGCGTGCTACATTCACACCGGACAAACGTGCAACTTCCTCGTTGCCGCCTATCGCAAAGGCGTGATTACCTAAGCGGGTTTTGGTCAAAAACAAACCGGTCAGTAAAGCCGCACCTAACATGATGCAAATAGGCATTAAGTAACCGGACCCCAACATCTGAAAACCCTCGGGAAAGCGCGATAAATCTTTGCCGCTACCGAGCAGCTCAGCCAGCCCCTTATAGGCCGTCAAACCACCGAGAGTCACAATAAAAGCGGGCACTTTTGTCACCACTTGAATAACGCCGTTGAGCGCCCCCAAACAGGTTCCCGCTGCGAGTGCCCCTAAAATTGCCAACGGATATGCCAACTCATATTCCTTGATCAAAACCCCCACTACCACACCGACAACTGCAAAGATCGATCCCACCGATAAATCTAACCCACCGGAAATCAACACTATGGTGGTACCGCAGGCCAATACCGCTAAAATAGCCCCCTGAGAAAAGATCGAAAGCAAAGTATCGACGTTGCGAAAGGCGGGCGATAGTATGAAAAACACCGCATAAATGAGTAACAGTGCTGCCAACACTTGCCAGATTTGCATAAATTGATAGCGCAGTATTTGCAAACCATTGGTCTTGGCTTGCGGTACTGAGACAAATTCAGAACTTTTTTGATTTAACATTTTCTACCCTACCTTGTGTTCAATAGCGCCGGTAATCAGTCCAACCAGCATATCTCCATCGACGTCGGCTACATCGCAAACTGCTGCCACTTTACCCAGACGCATAACAACCACCCGGTCACAATGATTGAGTACATGTTGCATATTATGGGTAATCATAATGACCGAGAGACCGTGATCTTTTAAGGAGCAAACCAAGTCCATTGCCATCTTACTCTCGCGCACCCCAAGGGCGGCTGTTGGCTCATCTAAAATGGCAATACGCTTGCCAAACATAACGGTTTTAGCAAGGGCGACCGCCTGGCGCTGACCGCCGGAAAAGGCTTCTGCATCGCGATAGATATCGGCGATACGAATATCTAATGTTTGAAACAACTCTTGGATTTTTTTGTCCATTTGGGGAAAATCTAGCACCCCGAACCACTTTCCAAATAGATTATCTTTAACAATCTCTCGTCCGAGAAACATATTCTTAGTGATCGATATCTCATTCACTAATGCCAGATCTTGATAAACAGTTTCCATTCCGGCATCTTTTGCGTCCGCTGGACTAGCAATACGTGTTTCGCGGCCATCAATGGTGATAACCCCAGAAGTTTTGGGAACCGCCCCTGTCAACGCCTTTACCAAGGTTGATTTGCCGGCGCCATTGTCTCCGACAATCGCCAATACCTCGCCTTCTCGCAGATCAAAATCGACCGCATCTAAAGCGACTACTCCGCCATAGTGTTTACTGAGCCCACGCGCCTTCAAAATTGTCTTGGCACTGTTTAGATTTTCCATTTTTTTACCTCCACCCGTTTCTTTCTCTAGCGCTGTTAAAAGAAATTTTACGGCTAGTGTTATATTTGTTTTTTATTAATTAAAAACATTTTTTATCTTTGTGTCAATTATTTTTTGATATTTATTTTTTATTAATAAAAATCAAAATTATTACTTGATTTTAACTTAGTCAAATAGCCACGAAGGCCCCACATTTTTGCCGATAGATAACTCTTTTTTTACTCGCCATCACTAACGACAGCTAACCACCAGCCTAATTGACTCTGTTTAGTGCGACATTGTGTAACAGCACTGATAGCAGATACGGCATCTAATGAAGGAGAGTCCAGCTAAACCACGCAGGTCATTGAACCTGATGAAAGCCAAACACAGTGATAGCCACTGCTTAAGCAGCAACCCAAGCAGAGACTATCGAAATGACCAAAAACACGAGAATTTCGACCAGCTAAATTTCGCCTTTAGCAGATGCTCTCCAGCCGAATACCCAGCAAAAAGGCGCTCTGATTCGGTACTTGAATCCAACAGCCAAAGGCTATTTATCGCTATTTACGACTATTCCCGAGGCCCAAATACTGCTGGTGCAAGGGGCGAATATAGCGCGGATTTCGGCCACTAACGACTGGTCAATAGGCTGTTCTATCCAGTCGAGATTATTGCGCAAATTCTGTGGATTGGCAGTGCCAACTAATGTAGAGGAGATAGACTGATGACTTACCGCGAACTGCATAGCCACTTGGGTAATATTAACACCGCGTTCGATGCATAACTGTTGTGCCCTTCTACAGCAATCGATTAAGCGACTATCTGCCGGATGCCAATCCGGCGCACCGCGCTCGGTTAACAGCCCCATGGCGGTAGGAGAGGCATTGATAATACCCACGCTCTGCTGCTGTAACAGCTCTGTTATAGAAAGCAGTGAAGTATCGTGCAGAGCATAGCGGCAGTAACTCAACACGCAGTCCAGCTGGTAGTTCTGCACTATCTTTTGCAGGCTCTGTAAAGGATAACCAGTGACGCCAAAATAGCGAATCCGGCCCTCTCTCTTTAGCGCCTCTAGAGCGGGGAGTGACTCAGCCAATACATAGTCTAGATCGACAAATTCGATATCGTGCAGTAAAAATATATCTAACTCATCCACCCCCAAACGCTGCAAGCTTTCCTCTAAACTAACGCGAATACGCTTCGGCGACATATCAAAATCAGACTGCTCAGGCCCATAGCGACCAGCCTTGCTGGAGAGTATATAACGATCTCTGGGGATGCCTTGCAACGCTTTGCCCAACACTGTTTCCGCTTTAGTTAAGCCGTAGTAAGGAGAGCAATCTATATAGTTAATCCCCCAATCCAGCGCGCTGTGTACGGTGCGTATGCCGCTCGGCTGGTCTACCTGTCCAAACACGCTGCCCAGTGGTGAAGCCCCGTATCCCAACTGGGATAGTTCGAGGTCGGTGTTGCCTAATTTATTATATTGCATATTATTTCTCTTAGAGTTAACCAATAGCTCTCCGGCTGATGCTCAGCACCTAATCTAGCCTTCCTAGGAGCTTCCTAGCGATCCAGTGCATAAAAGTCTGCAGCATTGCCACCCATCACAGCCGCTCGCTCCTCGGGGCACTTTTTGCTGACAAAATCCTCCACTAGTGCGATTGTTGAACGGTAAGTCGCCGCCACTTGGCAGACCGGCCAATCTGAGCCATACATCAGTCGCTTTGCACCAAATGCACGGAGTATATGTGCCAAATAAGGCTCGATATCAGCAGCGCTCCAATGCCGCCAGTTGGCCTCTGTGACTAACCCTGAAAGCTTACAGTACAAGTGCTGATGCTGGCCTAACTCAAGCATATGTTCCGCCCAACCCTGCCACTGTTGGGCAGCGATATCCGGCTTGGCAATATGATCTATTACCAGTTTCATCTCCGGCAGCTTTTTCACTAGCTCACACACTTGCGGTAGCTGCCCGGCATGCACCAAAATATCATAGCTATAACCTTGTTCAGCCAAGCATTCAATACCCTTAACAAAGGCAGGTTGCAGCATGAAATTTAGTTCAGCCTCCCCCTGCAATACGTGGCGAAAACCTTTCAGCCAAGGATTGGGACGCAGTGCTTGCAACTGACTGGGCAACTGCTCACTCATCAGATCGATCCAGCCGACCACGCCAACAATCTGCTCATGCTGCTCCGCCAAGGACAGCAGCCACTGAGTCTCCTGTATGGATTGGCGCGCCTGTACTGCGATGCAACCTGTGATATCATTTTCACGCAATAACGGCTGCAAATCCGCCGGCAGAAAATCGCGCCGCAACAACTTCATCTGCTCATCTATCCAGTCGTACTCACTATTGTTGTACTGCCAAAAATGTTGGTGGGCATCTATACGCATCTCTAACCCCTCATGATTGACTAGATAACTGAAAACAACAGTCCATAGGCACCCATTTTTCGTCCGCGGGAGCCCCGACTAGACGCTGTTGAAATTTATCCATTAACTGCTCCCACTGCTGCGACTTGGCATCAGCTTGAAAATACTCTGCCGCCCGCTGTGGATCGTAGTCATCGCTCGTCTCCATCAGCATAAACATCCGGTTGCCGGTACGGAAAATTTTCATCTCCTGAACACCGACATGGCGGATAGCGGCCAGCACTTCTGGCCATACCTGTCTGTGGTACTGCTCATACTCGGCGATCAACAGCGGATCATCTTTTAAATCAAGTGCCAGTGCATATTGTTTCATGTTATTACCTCTTTATAAGCTGCCCACTAAAGTGAGACCCCGCGTTTCCACGGAATAAAGTCGTCTTGACCCAACTGTTGTGCCTTACAGATATTGTCGCCGGAGGCCGTCTCAATACAGAGTTCCATCAGTTCATCGCAAAGCGTATCTAAATCGCTGTCACCATTGATAATAGGTCCTGCATCAAAGTCGATAATATCCACCATGCGCTTAGCGATAGCACTATTACTAGAGACTTTTAGTACCGGTACAACGGGATTACCTGTCGGAGTACCCAGGCCTGTGGAGAACAAAATTAGATTGGCACCGGTCGCTGCTAACGCCGTGGTCGACTCCACATCATTGCCCGGTGTACAGAGCAAGTTTAAGCCGCGCTTAGTGGACACTTGTGTATAATCGAGTACATCACTGACCGGAGCACTACCGCCTTTAAGTGCGGCCCCCGCTGACTTCATCGCATCGGTGATTAAACCATCGCGAATGTTGCCGGGAGACGGATTCATATCAAAACTAGCGCCAACCGCTGACGCGTGCCGCTGGTAAGCTTTCATTAAAGCTGAAAAACGCTCGCGCAAATCATTATCTTCACAGCGATCTAAAATGTTTTGCTCAACACCGCAAAGTTCGGGAAATTCCCCTAAAATAGCGGTGCCGCCAAGAGCCACTGTTTTATCAGCCACCCGCCCAATCAACGGATTCGCAGATAACCCTGAGAACCCATCGGACCCACCGCACTCCACACCAATGCGCAAGTTCGACAGAGGCACTGCTTGACGCTGACATTGATTCGCAATCGCCAACCCCTGCAGCGTTTGCTCAATTGCCGCCTCGATCATCATCCGCTCTTGCCCATATTGCTGCTGTTCAAACCAGAGCACAGGGGTATTTCCATTGGGGTCAAGGGCCTTTAGCTCTTGTTCGAGCAGTGACATTTGCGCATTTTGGCAGCCCAAACTTAAGATAGTGGCACCGGCAACATTGGGGTGATGGATGTAACCTGCCAATAGCTTACACA
>Ga0209396_1000604_pt1 | contig 42045 bp, 43 predicted proteins | sample GOMGulsemesocosm_6_FD_184638 | JGI IMG/M metagenome (GOLD analysis project Ga0209396, IMG submission 184638) | Methane-oxidizing microbial communities from mesocosms in the Gulf of Mexico - GOM8C Gulf of Mexico (SPAdes) (version 2) | ecosystem: Environmental > Aquatic > Marine > Cold seeps...
TGCTTCAGTTAATTGCCGACCTTCCTGACGGCCAAAATATTATGGCGAATGATATTGAGCTAACAAAGTTGTTAAGCATTAGTCGCACAACGGTACGTTCATGTGTTGAGCACTTAATTGAACACGAGATTGTTAAAAGGGATGGTCCACATAAAGTGGTATTACGCCAACCTGATGCTACCGATTTTTTTGATATTAAAGATAAAAATTCAACCAAAGACATACAAATTGAAAAGTACTTCTTAAACTTAATTAATACTGGAAAATTATTACCAGGAGACAGGTTTTCAGAACTAAGCCTAGCCAAAAACTCTGGCTGCACAACAATTACAGTACGAGAGTTTTTAATAAAATTTTCTAACAATGGTTTGATAGAAAAAATTCCTCGTGGCCGATGGAAGATGGTTAAATTTGACGAAGATTTCGCACGTGAATTAGTCTCATTTAGAGAAATGGTAGAGATGCGAGCTATAACAGAATTATTAAAATCCCCTAAAAGCCACCCTGTTTGGCAAGAGTTAAAAGACTTGCTATTTAAACATCAGGAAGTAAGCCAAGATATGGAAAATCGTTACTTGGAATTTCCAGACTTAGACAGGGCTTTACACTTAATTATTTTGCAAAGTGCCAAAAATAGGTTTACACAGCAATTTTTCGATATAGTTTCGTTTGTTTGTCACTACCATTACCAATGGGATAAAACCGGAGAACTTGAACGTTTTACCGTTGCCATAAATGAGCATATAGATTTATTAAATAATTTAATAACACACAATAATGCAGGAGCAATTATGAGTTTGGAAAGGCATCTACAATCTGCTGAAACGACTTTACTACGTTGTGTGCATGGATTAGATAGCTAATCTGAGCTTCGGATAAGACCATTTGCCTAATAACGACTGATTAATAGAAAAAAGCGAAAGTTACAATAACTTTCGCTTTTACTTTTAGGGGCAATACAGACGAACTGTTACCTATTTAATTTACACTGAAATCGGTGCTTTAATATGTGGGTGTGACTCATACCCTACTAATTCAAAATCTTCAAAAGTAAAATCAAAAATACTTTTAACATCAGGATTAATATTCATTGTTGGTAATGGCAATGGCTCTCTTGAAAGCTGTTCCTGCACTTGTTCCATATGGTTTGAATACAAATGAGCATCACCAAAAGTATGAACAAAATCACCTAATTCAAGATCACATACTTGAGCGATCATCATGGTAAACAATGCATAACTAGCGATATTAAATGGTACACCTAAAAATATGTCTGCACTACGTTGATATAACTGACAAGACAGCTTGCCATTTAATACATAAAACTGAAATAAGGTATGACATGGCGGTAGAGCTTGTTTACCCGCAGCCGCGTTTTCAGAAGGTGAAATAGAAGTGTCTGGCAATAAAGATGGATTCCAAGCGGTGATTATATGACGACGCGAATCAGGATTGGTTTTTAAATCATGAATTAGCGTCGCTAACTGGTCAATGGTTTCACCATCTGACGAAGGCCAACTTCTCCACTGAACACCGTATACAGGGCCAAGTTCACCGTCTTCGGTTGCCCAAGCGTCCCATATTTTCACGCCATTTTCAGTTAAATAGGCGATATTAGACTCGCCCTTAATAAACCATAACAGCTCATGAATGATTGATTTTAAATGACACTTTTTAGTGGTTACAAGCGGGAAACCTTTTGATAAGTCGAAACGCATTTGATGACCAAAAACACTACGAGTACCTGTACCTGTGCGGTCTGATTTATCTACACCGTTATCGTGTACATGTCGCATTAAGTCTAAATATGCTTTCATTAAAAGTTTCCTATTGTTTGCGTATTAAGTTGTACCATTTTTATAGATCATAAAGCCAAGCGTTGTTTTGATCCATCGTTATTTTACTTCATCCTACTTTAAGAGCTAGCCCTAGGTAAAAATCATTTTTACCGCGACTAATATTAAGAAAAGAGCAAAAATACGTTTTAAGGTATTAACGGGTAATTTGTTGGCGTATCGCACACCTAAAGGTGCGAATATAGAAGACGTAACTACAATAGCCAGTAGCGCGGGTAAATATACATAACCTAGGCTCCACTCGGGTAGGTTTGTAGCATCTAACCCTGAGATGATATAACCAACAGTACCAAAGGTTGCCACCAGTGAACCACAGGTGGTGGAAACACCAATAGCATTTCTCACGGTTACTCCAAAAAAGGTTAAAATGGGTATAAGAATAGCTGCACCTGAAATTCCCATCAAACTGGCGATAATGCCACAAGAAAACGCGATAATAAAAATAGATATGTCTTTGGGTAATTCACGTACTTTTTTAATACGTACAGATAGCAACATATACGTTGCAAGAGTACTGACAGCGACAGCAAAAATATTCTTAAGTACATTCGCAGACATTAAATCAGCAATAAGCGCACCTAATAGCGACCCCAATGAAATGGCGACCATAAATTTTTTGGTGAGCGCCCAAGGAATATTTCTGTTTTTATGGTGTGCAAAAGTAGCTGATGAAGAAGTGATAACAATAGAACACAAAGAAGTACCTAGCGCTAAAGGCATCACAATATCAGCAGGAATGTTTAAGAGCGGTAACAAATACGCCAGCGCAGGTACTATAATTAAACCGCCGCCAATACCTAGTAAACCTGATAAAAATCCAACCAGTATTCCTATTATTGCACAAGCTAAAAGGATAGATGTTAACATTTATAGTTCATATTTATTGATTACATCCCTGCTCGTACAAAGCCACCTAAACCTAAAACTTCTAATTGTCCTCTTAAATAAGTATGAACTTGTTTAGCTGAGGTAAATGACATCGCATGAGATAGAATTGTTTTTGCTCGTTGTAACTCTACGTGGCGAATAACCCATTTTATTTTAGCTATATTATGAGGGTTCATACTTAGCTTGTCGTAGCCCATAGCTAAAAGAAGCAAAGCTCCGGCAGGATCACTGGCAAGTTCACCACATAAACTTAATGGTACTAGGTATTTACTAGACTCTTCGGCAATTGCATTAAGCGCACGTAAAACAGCTGGATGATATGAATCATAAAGATCAGATACTTGTGCATTATTTCGATCAACCGCCAACAAATATTGCGTTAAATCGTTAGACCCAACAGAAAAGAAGTCAACTTTACTAGCGAAATCACGTAGTTGAAATATGACTCCTGGAACTTCGATCATCATACCAATTTTAGGTTTTGATAACTTTTCATCTCCTATGAGTGTTAGTTCTGAAGATATTTCGTAATACGCTTGGTTGATCAAACGTGTGGCTTCATCCACCTCTGAGATGTCTGAAATCATCGGCAACATAATTTCTAAGTTATTATGACCGTAGTTAGCTTTGATCATCGCTCGAACTTGTTGAAGGAAAATTTCAGGGTGATCTAAAGTAATACGAATGCCACGCCAGCCTAAAAATGGATTATCTTCCACAATAGGAAAATATGGTAATGCTTTATCACCACCCACATCCAAGGTTCGCATAGTAACCGGTTGCTTTGGAAACGAAGATAAAACTTGTTCATATAACGTAGTTTGCTGCAGTTCCGATGGGAAACAACTTTGGTTCATAAAAGGTATTTCGGTTCGGTACAAACCTACACCAACGGCTCCTACATTAATGGAATGCTCAAACCCTGAGGACAAACCTGCATTTAACTGCAGCTCTATTCCTTTACCATCAAGAGTAATAGCGGGGAGTTTTTCCACTTGCTTAACTTTATCGGCAAGCGCATATTCTTCTTCAATTAAGTGTTGGTATTCTCTACGAAGAGCTTCATTGGGACTAATAAATAGCTCACCACTATATCCATCAACAATAGCGGTTTGTTGATGAAATTGATCTAAAGGAATTTTATCTATTCCCATAATAGCAGGTAAACCAAGAGCCCTTGCTAAAATGGCAGCATGAGAGTTATTTGAACCAGACATTGACACTATGCCTTTTAACCCACTATGTTGGTACTCAGCTAACATTGAAGCAGTAACGTCTTCTGCAACTAAGATAAAGGCCCCTTGAGACTCTGTAAGCCCAGTGCTACCGTCAAAAAGGTTAATCAAAATTCTATTACCTAAATCACGAATATCACTGGCACGCTCCCGTAAATACGGGTCATCTAATGCTTCAAATTGCACAATATAACTGTCAATAACAAGTTTTAAGGCACTTTCTGCATTCCAGCCATCATTAATTTTACCTTGTACTTCATGGCCGATATTAGCGTTATCTAACAGCTGTTTATACATTTCAAAAATATCTAAACTACTGTCCGAAATCACATTACTCAACTTTGCAGTCATGTTATCAAATTCAAGTCGAGTTTCATGCACAGCTTGTTCGAAGCGAGCTAGTTCAACGCTTAAATTTTTATGGCGTTTAAGTGAGATCGTTTGTAAGCGAATTTTAGGTTGAATCACCACCATTTCACCAATGGCAACACCCGACGAACCACTCACGCCCTTTAATTGTTTAGACTTAAGTATGCTGCCTAGTGAGATAAGCTCACGTGCTTCAGCACTGGCTATAGCCATTGCCAATTGTGCTGACAGCGTAACTAAAAAAGCCTCTTCATTTTCATTAAAATATCGAGATTTTTTTTGTTGAATAGAAAGAATGCCAAGCACCTTTCGTTGATGAATAATTGGCGTACCTAAAAAGGCGTGCAGGTCATCTTCCTGTACCTCTGGGGCTTTTATAAATTTGGGATGCTTGTGTGCATTAGAAATATTTATAGGTTCTTCACGTTGCGCGACTAAACCGACTAAACCTTGCGAAAAGCCAATACGTGTTCGTCCCAATGAATCTTTAGCTAATCCATCAGATGCCATCAATACAAATTGTTCTTTATCATGGTCAGCTAAATAAATTGAACAACAATCTGTATTCAATGCTGATTTAACTTGAGTGACCATGTGTAATAGCGCACTTTCTAATTCAGTATTTTGAGCAAATTCAAGAACAATACGTCGTAGCGTGGTTAACATGCATTTCCTTGTTTATGTTAATTAAGCTTATAAATTTCCTATAAAATAGGAGAATGCTAAGCGTCAAATCCAGAGGGGGACTTTGAACAAGTACATTAATTTAAATACTTGATGTAATAAATGGTGTTTCAAAAATAAAAATAGCCTACAAAAGTAAGCTATTTGATTGTAGCATAATAATAATCAGCTTCGACGCTTACGTCGATCTGAGCGATATGTGGGCATAGCTGGCAATAAAAATTCTTTCATTACTTTGCGATAAACCTCACGTTTAAACGACACAACCTGCCTTACAGGATACCAATAACTTACCCATCTCCAATCATCAAACTCAGGATGATCACAATGCAATAAATTTACGGCTGACTCCTTTGCGGTCAACTTAAGCAAAAACCATTTCTGTTTTTGCCCAATACACAAAGGCTTACTGTCATGTCTTATTAAACGTTTCGGTAATTTATATCTTAACCAGTGCTTGGTCTGCGCAACAATTTTCACATGTTCAGGGCTTAATCCTACTTCCTCATTAAGCTCGCGGTACATTGCTTGTTCTGCTGATTCACCTTGATCAATACCCCCTTGTGGATATTGCCAAGAATGTTGACCAAATCGCCTTGCCCAAAATACTTGTCCCCTATCATTGACTATTACTATGCCGACGTTGGCTCTGTAGCCGTCCGCATCTATCAAAGGAGCTCCCGAACAAAAAATCAATAGTTAACTGATTCTTCCATAATATAACGTTAGGAGCAAATAAATATTTATCTTGAATGAATACTTTTAGCGACTGATAATAAAGAAAATTCATTGCCTCTGATTTAACGACAATTATCAATATTAATATTCCTCAAAATGAAGACGAACTTTTAACTCGAGCTTACAATCTCTCAGGCTTAACTCTTGGTCAACTTGCAGCACAAGAAGGTGTTGAAGTACCCCAAGATTTAAAGCGAGAGAAAGGCTGGATTGGGCTATTGTTAGAAAAGGCATTGGGTGCCAGTGCGGGTTCTAGACCAGAGCCAGACTTTCCTCATCTCGGCGTAGAATTGAAATCATTACCAATAAACCGAGAAGGTAAACCATTAGAAACAACCTTTGTTTGTGTTACACCACTTACAGGGCTAGTTGGAGCTACATGGGACAACAGCCACATAAAAAACAAACTCGCGCGGGTTTTATGGGTACCTGTAGTTTCAGAACGTACTATCGCCATAACAGAACGGATAATCGGCACCCCTTTTATCTGGTCACCTTCTGAGGAAGAAAATCGCTTGATGGCAATGGATTGGCAAGAGCTAACCGATATGATTGTGCTTGGTGAAGTTGAAAACATTACCGGAAAACATGGGCAAGTACTGCAAATTAGGCCTAAAGCAGCAAACAGTCGTGCGAAAACAAAAGCGGTTGATAAAAATGGCAAGCCTTTTATGACACTACCGCGAGGCTTCTATTTAAAAACCAGTTTTACGCACGACCTTATTCGTAAACATTTACGAATTAAATAATCTCAATTGTTTGACCCATTTTAACAGTGCTTTTAGAAGGCACAACAAGTGGTTGCGTATTCGCAGCTTCTAAACAAACATACTCATTTTCACCTGTGGCGTGAACATCAGCCATACCTGCTGCAACGTCTTTACCTGGATTCCACAGTACCCATTGATGACAGTCCGTTGAACTTACACGTAAGGTTCTCTTCCAACCGCTATCAACTATATTCATGGTATTGTTAGCGTAATATATTCTATCGATAGGACCTTTACAGTGATTGAGTGTTTTCATTACTTTTTTACTACCACTTAACTTGTCGTCAAAAGCAACGGCTGATAACTGATCAACGGTGGTATTTTCAGGAGCACTGACTGAAAAATAACTATGTAGTGCACCGGTGTATTCAATTGAACGGTCAGACTTATTCGTAATATAAAACTGCTGAGAAAACGACTTCCCTAAAATTATTTCTTGTTTTAATTCAAATGGAATGTCCCACGCAGGGTTTTTATTAACACCAGAGAGCGTTAATACTATTTTCACATGACTTTCTAATATCTCAACAGACGCTAATTCCCACAAATTTGTGCGAGCAAAACCATGATTAATCAACAATGATTGTTGCTCTTGCGTAAAGGTCTCATTTCTTGTGTGCTCAAAAGTATTCGCGTCGAAATTACCAAACCAAGGGAAACAAACCGGTATACCACCCCTTATCGCTTTACCATTTCCGTAAGCCGTTGTATCACTCATCCAGAAAACAGGTTCTTGGTCAACAGGTTGCCAAGATAATACATGGCCACCATATAAACTGATTGTAGCGTTACATAAGGAATGATCGATTGATATCCCTAAAGCCTGCGTTTGTGATGAAGTATTCGAAAAAATAGATTTTTTAACAAGGCCAAATTCATTCTTAGATAAAATGTCAGACGACATGAAAACCCTTAGTAGTTAAACATTGATAAGATGATGATAAGGTATTTTAGAATATCGCGTTGTTGGATGATAGCGTAAAAGTATTCAGGTCGAGTTTATCGTTAAAAAAAGCCGATGTTACCATCGGCTTTTATGTTGTAAAACAGCTAATTAACGTTATTTAATGTAGGCGCGAGGCATATCACTATTTGTAGTGTAACGTTTACGTAGTAAATCTTGGCGTGTCGTAGTGTTTGTTTCGTCACCCGCTATCCATAGTTTTTCTACTTTGGTGCTTATTTCAAAAGGGTCAGAACTCCACATCACTAAATCGGCTTTTTTACCTACTGCAATTTTACCCGTATCTAAGTTGAAGATGTCAGCAATATTAGAGGTAATAGCTGCCAATGCTTCATTTGGTTTAACACCATAAGCAATTGCACTACCCGCTCGATAGCGAAGCTGATCTAATTTATGCGCATCACCAACGTATAAAGCTATTTTGATGCCTGCATTCATTAAGATCGCAGCTGAGTCTAAAGAGGCATTTAAGGTATCGAAACTCGTTGGTAAACTACTGTAAGCATCCATAATAATAGGAATACCTGCTTTCGCTAGTTCATCTTGAATTAACACGGCATCACTGGCACCTACTAGTACCAAGTCTAGGTTGAATTTTTGTTTAAGTTTTATAAGAACCAATAAGTCTGTAGCACGTTCAGCATGTACTACTAGTTTCTTTGTGCCCGCAAGAAGTTCATTAATAATAACCTCATCACGTTTTAACTTTTTGTCTTTTTTATCTTCTTTAACCTCTTCATCAGAATCTTTTTTATCAGAGTCTTCTTTTTCAGCTTTAGCTTGTTCTTCTGCCTTTTCTTCTAACTTTTCTTGAGCATCTTCAAATGTGTTGAACAGCTCTTGAATATCAGTAGCACGCGAACCTTTGCTTTTAGCTCCTAAGTCCATAACAACTGCATTGTTAGCAGAAATTACGCTGTCAAAATCGCCAGATAAATTAACAACAAATGATTGCCCTCTAAACATGCTTTTACCACCACGAGGAGAAACTATGTTTGTAGTAACCCCAGCTTTTCTCGCATAAGGGATCAACGTTGACTTAGGGTTAAACGCGGTACTTGTGTCAAAGGTAATATCTGCTTTTTCTTCACTTGCATCACGTGTGTTGGCAACTGCATTAACTTCAATAAGGCCTAAAGAATTGATTGCACCAATCAAACCAGGCGTTACATTTTTACCTTCAGCATCAATAACCTCTGTTTCATTATAAGACCGAGGATTGATTGCACTGATCACACCATTTTTAACAACAATAGTCGCGTTTTTAAGAATGCCATCTTTGGTTGCCGTATGAACCGTCGCATTTTTTATAACAAAACTATGAGCCAAGGCAAATTGAGAAGAAAAAACTAACGTTAACGCGCAAAGCTTTGCGATTTTGTTTTTAGTGAATAAATTCATCTTACTTCTCCTCTTTGTTATTTGATGCATTTTCTAATAATGAAGGCTGGCCTAACATAAAGTCGCTTTTCGCTTGGTATTTTTCATCAAAACGGTCGTAAACCTTACTACCATCTAAATAAACCTGTTCAGCTTGAGCGTAAACACTAAAAGGGTTTCTATTCCATAACACCACGTCAGCATTCTTACCTTCTTCTAAACTTCCCGTTTTACTATCAACACCAATAGATTTAGCGGCATTAAGTGTGATCCAACGAATAGCGTCTTTTTCTTGCAAGTCAAAACCATTGTCATTAGCTCGGTACAATACTTTCGCTGCTTCTTGGTTTAAACGTTGAATAGTTACGTCTGAATCTGAATGAACAACAGCACACGAGTTTTTAGCTGCATCTACAATCGCAACATTCTCTTGTACCATGTCGTATGCTTCCATTTTAAAGCCCCACCAATCTGGCCACATAGCTGCACAGTTACCATTTTCAGCTAATAAATCAGCAATTTTGTATCCTTCAATTGCATGGTGGAAAGTCCCAGAGTGGTAATTAAATTCTTTACCTAAGTCAACCATCATTGCCATTTCTTCAGCTTTATAACAATGGTTATGAATTAAAATATCACCTTCAAGTACACCTTTTAGGGTATCTAACTCAAGATCTCTTACTGGCGCTTCAATACTATTATCATCTTCATATGCTGCGTCATATCGATCCCAAGCTCTTTTGTATTCAGTCGCTTCAGACCAAGCCATACGATAACCTGCCATGTTCCCCATACGTGTTGATGGAGCAACTTTTTTACTGCTATAAACACGTTTAGGGTTTTCACCACAGGCCATTTTTAATCCATACGGTGCGTCAGGAAATTTCATACCTTGCATGGTCGTACTAGGTATATTTCGAAGCGTTACCCCACGACCACCAAATAAATTAGCAGAGCCCGGTAAAATTTGTAATGTGGTAACACCACCAGCACGTGCCGCTTCAAAACCTGGGTCTTGTGGCCACACACTATGCTCAGCCCATACTTCAGAAGTATTAGGTGATGTCATTTCATTACCATCTGCATGCGACTCCACTGACGGACTTGGGTATACACCTAAATGTGAATGAACATCGATAATACCAGGCGTGATCCATTTACCTTTTGCGTCTATTTCAATAGCCGCATCTTCATTAATATTTGTACCTACTTCAACTATTTTTCCGTTTTCAATTAAAACGTCAGCATCATTAAGTTGCTCACCATTGCCTATTAATACGGTTGCGTTTTTAAACAATACGCTATCAAAAGCTAGCGGCGTGTAGGTGCTTGGATATGGGTTTTTATTGATGGTGACTTTTCCGTTGTCATCAGAGCCACATCCTACAAGTGTAGAGATAGTTGCTACCAGTATTAACGGGGTAAAAACTTTAGGTAAATGTGTTCGCATTTTATTATCCTGATACCTAGTAATGATAAGTGAGAGAATGCGCTATTTTATATATATAGCGCTATGTCGCCCACATTATAGATATTCATAAAAGTCAGCAAGCAAGGGGGAAGGATAATGAGATGAATTGCGTTAAATGCACAGTTTTTTAAGATTAAATTCATGCCCTTAATAATAGTATTTCTACGATTAAGAACTTATGTCAATGAAACTATTTAAACCAACGTTTAAATCGGTCTTTTCGAAAGGTTAATAACACAGCCAAAAGCGTGATATATACCAGTGGCTCAATAATTTCTGATTTAACCGACCAATAAAAATGAATCACCATGGCAGCGCCAGCTAAATAAGTAAAATTGTGTAATGTTTGCCACCTACGTCCTATGTATTTTTTTATAACATTAGGCGAGGTAATCGCTAAAGCTGTTAATATAATAAAAGCGATCATACCAACGGTTATATAAGGTCTTTCAAATATCTCACTTACAAAAAGTGACATATCGAATTGCACTTCAAAAAATAGGAAGTTAAGCAAATGAAATACCGCATAAGTGAAAGCATACAGGCCAACTAAACGCCTAACATGCAATAACTTTCCTTGTTTTAGTTTTTTAGCTAAAGGGGAAATAACCAACGAAACTAAAAATATATTCAAAGCTCCAATACCGGTAAAGTGAATAACAGCTTCTACTGGGTCAGCTCCTAACTCATCATTAAAAGCTTGCCAATATACATATACTAATGGGATCAGACAGCACAAATGGATCAACAACTTGATCAAGGTAATGGGTAATTCAACTCGATTCTTACCCATTAAAAGTGCTTCCGTAAATCCATGTTTTTATAAAGGTGTGCAACCTCTTCCCCATAACCATTAAACGGTAAGGTTTCAATTCTATTGCGTGCAAACAATCCACCTGAAGTTATACGACGTTCGCTAGCTTGACTCCAACGAGGATGATCAACAGCAGGGTTTACATTGGCATAAAAGCCATATTCTTTAGCCGCTAATATGTTCCAAGTAGTTGGTGGCATTTTTTCAACTAATTTAATACCTACTATCGACTTTATGCTTTTAAAACCGTACTTCCACGGTACAACTAAGCGAATTGGAGCACCATTTTGAGGAGGTAATGTTTTTCCATACAAACCAACACTCATTAATGTTAATGGATTCATTGCTTCATCCATTCTCAATCCTTCAACATAAGGGTAGTCAATACCTCCGCCTACCCTTCTACTTCTTTGACCAGGCATTTGCTCAGGATCATCCAAGGTTTCAAAAGCAACATATTTAGCTTTTGACGTAGGATCAGCTTGTTTAATAATGTTAGATAATGAAAAACCTAACCATGGAACAACCATAGACCATGCTTCTACGCACCGTAAACGGTAAATACGCTCTTCTATTGGATATCGAGTAAATAAGTCATCGTAGCCTAAAGTAAATGGCTTATTAACTTCACCTGAAACCGTTAGTTTCCACGGATTCACCTTAAACGATTGAGCATTATTTATCGGATCTGATTTCGAAGTACCAAATTCATAAAAATTATTATGACTGATCACCTTTTTTTCTGGTGTTAGCACTTCAGAGCTTGGTTGTGCCTTTTTAAAAGCTAATGACTTTCTAGCAAAAACAGTATCTTCTTTTGAAGAGAAAAAATCTAAGCCACCAGCATGAGAAGAAGATGTCGCAGACGCTAATAGTGAACCAGCGCCTAAAAAACCCATTTTTTTAATCAACGAACGTCGATTTATATAAGTATTTTCGTCAGTTACTTCGTTTTCTTTTAGCGTAGATTTGGAATGAACCTTTATTAGCATGTAATTTGTACTCCATAACAACAACGATAAACTAAAATTATAGGCCATAATTTTCAGTGAACGTCGCTATAACAACAATATTACTTAATAAGACCGCCTTAGAATATAATCATTTCACTTAGGAGAAATAAAAAAGCCTTTGCGGTAATAGCAAAGGCTTCGAATGAGTTATGCGTACTGTTTGAGGTAATCTACAATATCATTTGATTCGTATAACCAAGCAACCGGTTTATTGGGTTCTTCAATTTTTAAACAAGGCACTTTTGCTTTTCCACCTTCGTTTAATAATTCATCACGATGATTTTCATCTTTGATATTTCGAATGCCAATTTGTAAACCTTGACGTTTCATTGATCTGCGTACTTTAACGCAAAAAGGACAAGCCGGTAATTGATACAAACTCAAGTGCTGAGTTTTTTGATTAATTACCTCTTGCTCTGCTATTGCCCTTTTAGGTGAACGAGGTGAAAAAACAAAATTTAACCCTAGTATAATACGCCCTAAAATCCATCGAATAATAAACATAACTTCTCTTTTAAATTAACTATAAATACCACACGTCAAACCCAATTAGGGTTCAACACAATCATTTTCTTACCACATTAAATCATCTGGAATTTGGAACTCAGCGTACGGATCATCTTCGTCAACAGTGTCCGACTCAACTTTGTCGTTTTGAACCAAAATAACTTCTGCATTTAACGTGGCAACTTTCGCTGCAGTTTCAGCAGTGACTACATACGTTATGTCATCTAACCCACAAATAGCTAAACGACCATTCACTAATGCTCGATGAGTTATCGCGTCAACAAACAACTTTTTAACTTTGCTATTAAACGTGTAGTTATAAACAGTTTCACCATCAATTCTTTTAAGTTGATGATGTTGTAATGTTTGTTGAATTCTTAAATGATTTTCTTTTTGTGCAAGCTGCTCATTTATATCAGCATTTAATGCTGTATCTTTAGCTGCTTTATCTTGTTTAGATTTTTCTAAATCTTCTTTTACTTGCTCTTGCAAACTCTTTTCATGCTCAACACCACTACGTGATTGTTTTTTCTTTTTACGTTTATCACTGTTTGCTTGACGAGTTTTTTGCTTGGTAGTTAGCCCTGCTTTTAACAATTGGTCTTGTAACGACGCCATGAAATACCTACTTATATTTGAATGCTTTAATGCTAAAAAATTACAGGCTGTTATTAATAAATGTTCGCTAGCACAATTTTACATTTATCAGAGACTGATCTTAATATTGAAAATTGGCGACATTTTAGCAGCTTCAATAATTAATGAAAGATCAACTCTTATTAATTAACTTAGCTAGTTAGGATATATCTGCCTAAGTCGTATTAAATCTTTTGGTTCATCTAAATCAATAAAAGCTTGAGGGAAAGGCATCACGTTAACATATTTAAAATATTTCATAACCAGTGCTTTTGCGCCTTTATTGTCATCCATAGCAATCAACTCGGGGAAATAAGCCTGAGGAAAAACAGTTGGTGGACCAATCCTTTGTTTATCATCAAGATTCACTTTTTCAGATGTACAAGTGTGAATAACATCAACCTTTAACATAGTCTGTTCAGTAATCTCAGATAACGTTGTGTGATCAAGTTGCCACTGATCAACCAACAACACCATGACATGTTTTATATGTTCAGGTAGCTCACTTACCCCTGCTGAAATTGAAGAAGCCATTCCTTGTTGCCATTTAGAATTTATAACCGTTGAAATAGGTAAATGTTGAATACGTTTTTTTATCGATTCAGCTTCGAAGCCAAGAACACAAAATACATCTGATGAGATAGACAGTGCTAGCAGGCATTGTCTTTCAATTAATGTTTTATTTTCTATTTCTACAAGCTGTTTTGGCTGGCCTAATCGCGATGATTGACCTGCAGCTAACACTACAATAGCTAAATTATTCAAAGTTACCGTTAGCCCTAGGAATTATTTTACTAACCGAATAGAGACATCTTTTTCTGGAGGTTCGGTGCTGTTAGGATTTTTATTGACTCTAACCGTTTTACTCGATGATTCGCCATTGTGATAACGATGATAAGTGAAATTGTCTAGCCCCATTTTTTTGCAAAAACGATGAAAGGTCATAAAGTCATCTTTACTAAAGTCATTATCATTAGTTAGTAAGCCATCGATGTACATCGAATTACCATTTAAATTACAGTTTGCAATCGCTGAATAAGGCTTACCAAAGGCATCAATTCTCATTGCTCGAACGGTTTTAATTTCAAAAACCCAATCACCATCTTGAATATATCTTGTATTTTCTTTTGACATTTTTTCTTCCATTTTAAATTCTGGTCAATCCAAAGTGACCTATTAACATACAATTATGCTATTCCTACGAGCATGAATAAAAGCGGAAACTATTGATACAACGAAGCGCGAACTTAATTCAAAAACAAACAATACGTAATTAGTTTTACATTAATTCTTATAATAAATGTAAAATTTACAGCTTAATGATTCAGCAAGTAAAAATATTGGCACAGCATCACTAAAACCTAAACGGTAACCTACTTTAACTTAATATTAACAAATAACTGTCATAATAAAAATGGGGCTAGCCCTTATAAAATATACAATTAGATACAAAACCCTACTATATGTATGGCTACGATAAAAAATATTATTTGTTTTAACGGCTTAGACAATTTAGTGTATTGAAATAATTTTAAAATAAAATGAGATAGATAATGAATTTACTGATATGGGTATTGTTTGTGGCCTTATTACTGCCTTTTATTGCTAAAATTCCAGTAGCGATTGCCATGAATAAATTAGGTAAATACGATAACGATCATCCACGAGATCAACAAACAAAATTAACCGGGTTTGGAGCAAGAGCTTTAGCTGCACACCTTAATGCCTTTGAATCACTAATTATTTTCGCTCCAGCCTTAGTGTTAGCTATCGCAACTAATAACCACTCGGATTTTATTCAACAACTTTCCGTGGTTTATATTATTGCTCGACTTACTTACAATGCTCTCTATTTAGCCAACGTAAGTACGCTTCGTTCACTCGTTTGGGCTGTCAGTTTAATATGTCCTATTGCCATTGTGTGGCAATGCTTAAATTAAGGGCTAGTAAAAACCCTTATATTTTCAACAAAAATCGTATAAAGAAACGGTTGAATAATTCAACTAGGGTATATACGATAAAGGTATGAACAACATTCAAACTTTTAATTTTTCAAAACTCTTTCTTTTCCCTTTTATACTCTAAGGGCGAGGATGTTTTTGAGTCGTAAAATTAACGATAAAAAAGCCTCCTCTTACGGAGGTTTTTTTATGGGTAACTTAAAGTACAATGTTTCGAACTAACTAATATATTATAGGAAATCACCGGTGAACGAAGAACTAAATCTTGACAAAATTCGCGAGAAAATCACATCACTCGACCAACAACTATTAGAGCTTTTTGCTCAACGCCGTTCACTGACCCTAAATGTTGCGAAAAGCAAAGCTCATCAAATTAGACCGGTACGTGATCAACAACGCGAACAAGCCTTGTTAATTAGATTAATCACAGAAGGTAAAAAGTTAGGTTTAGATGCGCATTATGTGACGAGTATTTTTCATACCATCATTGAAGACTCGGTTCTTAACCAGCAAGCCTACTTACAAACATTGGCTAACCCAAATATTCAAGTACCTACAGTTAGTGTTGCCTTTTTAGGTGATAAAGGTTCATACAGCTATTTAGCAAGTCATCGCTATTTCTCAAGAAGAGCAGAGAAAATAATCGAGTCGGGCTGCCAGAGTTTTTCTGACATTATGCAACAAGTTGAAGCTGGCCATGTAGATTATGGTGTATTACCGATTGAAAACACCAGTTCAGGTAGCATCAACGAAGTATACGACGAACTTCAACATACGAGTTTATCAATAGTCGGTGAAATTACTCAACCCGTGGAACATTGTTTATTAACGGCAGTAAATACGACTTTAAATACCATTAAAACTATTTATGCACATGGCCAACCATTCACTCAATGTAGTAATTTTTTAGATAAACAGTCTGGTATTCGTATTGAGTATTGTGAAAGTACAGCCGACGCTATGGCAAAAGCCTATGAATTACAGGATGAAACTGTTGCAGTTATTGGTAGTGAAGAAGGTGGCCAGCTTTACAAATTACACGCACTTGAAAAATCGATTGCTAACCAAGCTGAAAACCATAGTCGATTTATTTTGGTTGCTCGTAAGCCAGTTGATGTTGCAGAACAAATACCTGCAAAAACAGCCATTGTATTAGCGACAAGTCAAAAGCCTGGAGCTTTGGTTGAATGCTTAATAGTGCTTAAAGAAAAAGGCATTAATATGTGTAAACTAGAATCGCGCCCTATTCAAGGACGTCCTTGGGAAGAAATGTTCTATTTAGATGTAGAAGCTAATATAAAGAATGCCGCTTTGCAAGAAGCTATCACCGACATTACACAACATACAAATTTTATAAAAATACTCGGTTGTTACCCTATTGAACACATTAGCCCAACAAGTGTTCCAAGCGAAAAAGTTTAGCCCTATAAAAGCGCTCAATGGTTAATATCTTTGAGCGCTGCTTAAATCCCCCTCCCTAACTTTCTTTAAGCTTCTTCACTTTTACTAATCTAAAAAATATCGCGGTTAGACTCATAATAATTAACGCAGGAACTGCAGCAGACAGCATAGATCTCAACATCAAACTTGAAGCAAACAAAGTTAAAAATACAAAAGTGATACTTGGTAATGCTAACCAAAATGGATGTTCGCTCGCGCAAACTTTAAAAACTTTTCCCATAATAATGATCATAGATATTGTCAGTAAAACAGCCATGACACTTGTTACTGATGCAGCATAATAATCAATAATAAAATCAGGGTATGGATGCAAAAAATCAGGAACAGATACTGATTTAGCCAAGCTAATTAACCACACAAATGATCCAGCAATTAAACAACCAAAAATAAAAGACCATAGTTTTTTATTTACTTGCATTGTATTTCTCTTCTTTATTCTTATTATTTTATCTATTTATAAGGTAAGTTCACTTTTTAATCAAGTTGTTCGTAAAACAAGCAGTGGGTTAATGTAGATATAAATTCCCCCTATATGATTACAAAAAGACACATTACAATTACCAAATAAAAATCAGTAAGTTAAAAACAAATAATAATAATAAATATACCATTACGTTTATAGGCTATTGTTGTTTTTATCACTTGTATTTACTATCTAAAGAAATTAATAAGAATAACAGGAATTAATATGTTTAAACGCTTCATGAGAAACACACTTTTACCTCTTTCATCTTTACTATTACTGGCTGTTTCAACAACTTCACAAGCGACAATTGTCGAACTACAAATGTCTTATGGGAATACCCAAGTATCGGTACAAGTGAACCTTTTTGACGAAACGACACCTAAAACGGTTGAAAACTTTTTAGCTTATGAAAATGACGGAGCATATACTGGTGCAATGATTCACCGAAGTATGCCTGGGTTTGTTCTTCAAGGTGGTGGTTTTACCTTTGATGGTGCTGAATTTCAGTCGATTGCCACAATGGCAGCTGTAGTTAACGAACCTGTCTACTCGAATCTTAGAGGCACAATTGCCATGGCTAAACTTAGCGATGATGAAAATAGTGCAACTAATCAATGGTTCTTTAACTTAGCTAACAACAGTGCCAATTTAGATGTTCAAAACGGTGGCTTTACTGTATTTGGACAGGTAGTTGAAGGAGACATGGAAAAAATAGATACACTTGCCGCGATTCAAACATGTGATGCCGGTGCTCCGTTTGATAATTTACCCTTAGTTGATTTTGATTGCAGTACCAGCGAAGTAAGCGACATCGCAACAGAGAATTTACTTATTATCAACCAAGTTGTCATTATTGATTCGTCAGCTGCAACTGCCGCTAACTTAACTCCCGTAGAAAACACTCTAATAAACAATCAATCTACCTCTGATTCACAAAATGACAGCGGCGGCTCTATTGGTTGGATGTTGGCTTTATTAGTTAGCCTAATAACCATAAGAAAGCTAAAAGTCAGCTAAAACTCAGTGAAGAAATACGTTAAGGGGAAAGTCTTTCACTTCCCCCTTAAACTTATCAACAGTTTTAGCTTGCTCAAGTTCATTAGGGATTTTTTTCTAGCCAAAGGTCAACAAGGTATCGTGCAATAGATTCTCTTCTAGGTAATTTATAGTTATCCCCTTCATCACCCCAATTATCAAAACTTCTAACTTGCTCAGCCGTAAACCATTTAGCATCTCGTATTTCATCATCATCAATAACAATGGTTGGATCGTCAGCCTGAGCATGAAAACCCAGCATTAATGAAGACGGAAAAGGCCATGGCTGAGAAGTAATGTACTGTACATTAGACACATTAACCCCTGCCTCCTCTTTAACTTCTCTGATAACCGCCTGCTCTAGGGTTTCTGCTGGATCTACAAAACCAGCAAGTGTTGAAACCACCTTTTCTGGTGTTCTATGATGCTCAGCTAATAAACACATCGCAGGGCCACTTTTAGGCTTGTGTTCAATTAACATAATAACAACAGGGTCAGTTCTTGGAAAAAACTCTTTTTTACAGGTTTCATTTAAACACTGTACAGTATGCCCACCATGTAACCGTTGTGTTTTACTTCCACAAAAACCACAAAACCTATTAGCACGATGCCAATAACTTAAGTTACTGGCAAAGCCTAAAATAGAGGCTTGTTTGGGATCTAAAAAGGCAAGTGAAGAACGTAAATCGCTCAATGTTAATTGAGCTGATTGTTGTTGAAAAAATACTTCTATATTTGTACTAGAAATGTCTAATGCAAAATAGGCTTGCTGAAGATTTGTTCCTAAAAAGATGAAAGAAGACAAATCGATAAATTTAATCAGTTCAGGATATTTCCCTGAGATCAAATGAGTATAATTTATAGTGAGCAAATTAGAATTTTCAAAAACAAACTTACCTTTGTACAACAAAATTATTTTTGTATCAGTAGCTTTTAATTGCTCACTCAACCATTCATTATTCTTTCTCGACGAAGACTTTCTATCTAAAGTCATTTTTGAAAAAGAAAAACGCTCTGTTTTTTGTAATTCAGTCATATATTTTCCTTTAAGTGAGTCGCCCAAGAACTTGACCAAGTACCCATTGGCTTCATTAATTCAAAAAGCTCTTGTCCAAGAGAAGTTAAGGCATACCCTTTTGATGTTTTTTCAACAATAGCGGTTGCGATCAGCTCTCTAATTCGTGTATTTAACAAGGTTGGCGAAATGTCTTCACATTTATTTTGTAATTCTCTAAATGTACAAGGTGCGTAATGTAAGTTCCACACAATCCCCAACGCCCAAGTTCTGCCTAGCAAATCAAGTAAAGCCATTATAGGTTTACCGGTTTGTGAACCTCGCACAGGAGTTCCCGGTAACGGTAATTTCATAAATTATCACCAAGTTTATTAAATTTATCGTTGCTACAAATAATGTAGCACTTTATCTTTTAATATGTAATGAATTAATTTAAGTTGTAATTTAAGGGAGGTAAATGGAGGGTTAAAAGCCTACTTTTCCGCGCATCGCTTTAACATTGCCACGCTGTTTTTTATTATCTACACGTCTACGTTGAGAGCCTTTTGTTGGCTTAGTAGCACGTCGAGTTTTTTGAACAACACCAACACTTTTTATCAATTCTAATAAGCGGTTAATTGCGTCATCACGATTTTTTTCTTGAGTACGGTGCACTTGCGCCTTAATTATAACAACCCCCTCTTTGGTAATTCGCTTATCGCGTAATGCCAATAATCTTTCTTTATAAAAGTCAGGAAGAGAGGATGCATTAATATCAAAACGTAGATGTATTGCAGAGGAGACTTTATTAACATTTTGTCCGCCAGCGCCTTGGGCACGAATAGCTGTTAACTCATACTCATAGTCGTTTAATTCGACTGAATTAGAAATTTTCAATATTGAGAAATCACATAGGTAGAAATAAAAAAGTCAGGAGTTTCCCCCTGACTGTGTTTAAAATAAAGAAAAGATTACGATAAATTCATTTCTTGTACTTTTTCGTGTGCTATATCGGGTGCAGTAACTGGCGGTTTATTATGCAAGTTAGCTTTTAATTGACCTTTTCGGTGATTTAAAGCGGAATCTAGCTTTTTGGTTGCTCCTGCAATTGCAGGATACATAACATCATTCTTATTTGACGTTGATATTCGAACCCCTTCGTAATTGGTAATTAATTCTGCTTGATATTGCCCGTGTTCTTTAGAAAGAATGACATCTAATGAAATGATAGTGGGAAAGTGACTCGCTATTTTCGCAAACTTCTCTTCTAAGTGCTCTTTTATTGAATCAGTAACTTCAACATGATGACCAGAAAGATTTATTTTCATAGTTTTTCCTTTTAGTTGTTACTCATAAATGAACTGGGGGCTAATAAACAAAAACCCAAGTAAAAAAATGTTTTTTTTGTTTAAAATATTTCAGTTCATTGTTTTTAAAGACAAATTACATTTAACAACATGACAAAAACTTTCTCTATATAACAACAAAGTAAACGTAAAGATTAGTTTCACACTTATATTTGCCGAATTTGATAATCTATTTTAAGCACGATAAAAATTACCTATAACCTAAACGTTATTGATCTTTGTTCGATAATTATGCTCAGAGATCAAATTACTTTAATTAATGCAAAAATAGTGTCATTTAATCAATGACTTTCAACACAGAGTAAATCAATTTGAGACCTAACCCTTCGAGCAATACTTATTCTTAACGCTAGTGGCTTTACAATATGGCTATTTCGAATAACCAAATTTCGTTCATTCTGCTTGTTAACGTTAAAATAGTTTCTTGCAGAAATGATGAACAAAGATAAACAGCCCCTAGTAGACTATAAAATTGAAAGTTTGGCACACTCCTGTAACAAGCCTACTATTGAGTATAGATGACCTTATTGATTTTGATCTATAAACATTAAAAATGCTCACTTACAGGGTATTTAACCTGCATCCCCCCTTTTTTACAAGTTAACGTTCAACTAAAAAGAAAAGTAGTAGCAAGTAGTCATTCCGCTGTTAATTATATTTTTCAAGCTATAAATAATATCAACTGCGTCATCCTAGCTCATTAGAAAATCGATTAATTCATAAACATTTTGAAACATTATGCTCAGAATAAAAACAAATATACTAAAAAACACTAAATATCGGTTATTTTGACCATTTCATGTTTTTAAAATACAACTAATTAATAGTAAAACAAACCACCACAACCTTAAGCCATTGTTTTTTAACAAATAAAAATATTGGCATCTCAGTTGCAATATCCTTTTCAACTTACTTAGGAGATTACCCATGAACACAATGACTAAAATTTTAACCACTTTAACACTTTCTTTAACAATCGCTGGTGCCTCAAATGCTGCGTCTTTTCATGCTACTGACAGCTCAGTTACAACTGATGTATGTATGGCCGCAGTACAAGGAAATAAGATGAAATTCCGTAAAACAGTAAAAGAAAATAGATTAAGAATGGATTATGTTGCCAATAAAGTGCAATGTAATGACCAACACATTATGAATTTTGTTGCTCAATACGGTAAAAACCCTGAAAAAATTAACACTTTATTAAGCAAATATCGTAAACCACAACATGTAGAAATTACAGATTTAGCAAAATTATAGTCCATTAATTTCATCGACATAAATTTCACGCCCTTATCCACACTCACAGGGCGTGGAGATTTACTAAAAAATAAATATAATCATCAACCATTTCAATTATTACGATATAATAACTAGATAGAGTTATTTATTTGTACGTTAATTTGAGATGAAGAATGTTTGATGATATTCGACCTTATCGTGATGATGAGGTGCCTTCCGTAATAAAAAAACTTGTTAATGAACCTAAATTACAATCTTCAATAGCAAGCATAAAACTGCCTAAAACTCATAAGATTTGTCCTCCACTCGCCCGCTTTATTGTGCAAGTGTATTTAAAACGTAAATCTAAAAAAATTAAAAATATTGATACTATTCAGCAAGAAGTTGCTAAATATTTATATCATCTCATTGATACCAGCAGTACCCATTTCTCATATAATGGCATTGAAAACATAGATCAAAGCAAACCTGCCTTATTTATTAGTAATCACAGAGACATTGTTTTAGATGCCGCCTTGATTAATATAGCTCTATTTCAAAGTAACCTAACAACAGTTGAAGCTGCCGTGGGTGATAATCTACTTAATCAAGAATGGGTCTCTGACTTAATGCGACTCAATAAAAGCTTTATTGTTAAACGCAGTGAAAAAACTAAACGGGCAATGTTAAACGCATCAAAAAACTTATCTAGCTATATTCACCATACGTTAACTGAAAGTAAGCAGAATATTTGGATAGCGCAAAAAGAAGGTAGAGCAAAAGACGGTATAGATAAAACAAACTCTGCGTTAATTTCAATGTTGTTACTAAATAAAAGTAAAACAGTAAGTATTGCCGATTATCTTAAGCAACTGAACATAATCCCTGTCGCGATCTCGTACGAGTTTGACCCTTGTGATAGACATAAAGCAATTGAATTAGCGGCTAAAGAAGCTACCGGTGAATACGAAAAGTCTGAAAATGAAGATTTTGATAGTATTACACGTGGCTTAGTCGGTAAAAAAGGCCAGATCCACATAGAGTTTGGTCAACCACTTTCCGGTGAATTTGAAGATAGTAAAGCCATTGCAAAAGCTATAGATGAACAAATCATTAGTCATTACAAGCTTTATGAAAGTAATCAAAAAGCGTATGAAATAATAAAAGATTCTGAAGAAAACCTAGATCAACCAAACCCGTTAAGCAGTCGTATGGAACAGTTAACCGCAGCACAAAAAAAATGGCTGCTTACCATGTATGCTAATCCTGTGTTTGCTAAAGAAGCATTAAGTCATACCTAAAAGTTCGGAGCAGTCATTTATCAATCACTGCTCCGTAGGTACTATTACTTTTCTTGATAAAAAGCAGACATTGCTTTGTACAATGAATATAAGTCTACTTTCGATCCTACCGCATAAGGTGAATGAATAGACAGAATTGGCACACCAAAATCTATCACTTCCATATTGTCATTCGACAAGTCACTACCTATGGTTCCGCCTGAAGCTTTACCTTTATAGGTAGATGTTTGCCACTTAATATTATTATTATCTAAGTAGTTACGTGTCCAAGCCATGTATTCAGAGTTGGCATTAAAACCACCACCGTATAATTTTAAGTTAATGCCATTACCTAAACGAGGCGCGTTACCTAGCTCCCATACACTTGCCCACGCAGGGTTAACACCTGGATTAACATCAGCCGATATGACTTTAGTTTGGCGTAATACTTTGCGTAAATGATAGTCGTTATACTTATCACCTTTTTCTTTGTATAAAAGGCTGCTTAATAAGTCCACTAAATAACTTGAACTAGCGCCAGTATTATTAATGTTACCTACTTCTTCGTTATCTACTAAATAAGCTATAGAAGTATACTTAGGCTTTTTCTGAGCAATAATGGCATTGACTGCTGCAATAGCAGAAGCTTTATCGTCTTGCCCGTATGCTGCAATCATGCTGCGATCAAAACCAACATCACGCGGCTTAGTTGCTGGCACTAAAGCCAATTCTGCTGACACTAAGTCTTCTACTTCAATATTGTATTCGCTTTTCAAGAAGTCAGTCACCAAGTCCTTAACAGATTTATCTAAACCCGGTTTAGCGGCAACAAGTACATCTAACTCTTCTTTTTTTATAACATCGCGACTGGTACGAGAACGATTAGGATGATCAACATGAGGCGCTAAATCCGGCACTAATAAAATCGGATCATTTTCATCAAACCCGATAGAAATATTGACTGTTGTACCGTCCTTTTTATCAACACGGCCAACCATAGCTAAAGGAATATTCACCCATTGATAAGTTTTAATGCCACCGTGAATATAGGTTTGAAATAACGCAAACTTTTCTTTTTCATAAAGTGGGCGGCCTTTTAATTCTAAACGAGGTGAATCAACATGCGCTCCTACAATACGTGTGCCTTTTTCTAAACCATTTTCACCGATAACAATTAATGAAATCGTTCTATCACGGTTTACATCGTAATAACGTGCACCTGGTTTTAAACGGCTTTTTTCTGTAAGTTTTGTAAAACCTTTACGCTTAACACGCTTTATTGTTTCAGCAACAAAGGTTAACTCTGTGGGGGCTTTATAGATAAAGTCTTTGTAGTCTTTCGCGTAAGACTCTACCGCTTTTAATTCTTTTTTAGACAGTGTTAACCAACTAGAGTTAACCTCTTTTGACTCTTTTTTATCTGCTGCAATACCATCAACTGAAAATGAAAGTGCTGCAACAATAGCAATACTGGTAATTGTTTTAATGAAACTCATTGTAATATTCCCCGGTAATTTCGTTACAGTTTACGAGTGAACATTGAGGTGATTCAAGAAATAAGCGTTGAATCACCTGTATTTATAGAAGAGTGAATAAATGAGCTGAAATTACAAAAAGAATTTCATGCACGCAAAAACCAAAACACTCACTCCAACCGTCCAATAAATGCTCTTAGTTTTAGCTGATATGACTACAGCAATGGTTGCCGATAAGACAAAAGGGTCGAGTGGATTTACATTCAACGTATCGTCATGAACAAAAATAATAGGCACCCAAATAGCAGTTAATACCGCAGGCGCGCTAAAATTTAGAAAACTCACCACTTTCGGACCTAACTTTACTGGCAAGCCAGGGTGCAAAAAAAGGTATCGAGTAGTGAAGGTAATAATCGCTAAAAGAAAAATAGTTAATAATGTCATCAGTAACCTCTAATCTACTATTTCGTTAAGTTTATGTTGGTTCTTCCATCGTAATGTTATGTAGCCGCAATACATGCCTGCAATGGAGGAAATAACTAAGTCTAGTTCTACATGCATTAATTTAAGCACTACGGATAATACACCTGATACACAAACCGCAACAAATACGGGTAATGTTGTAATAGTAGGAATAACTAACGCGATAAAGGTCACCGCTATTGCAAAGTCTAAACCTAAGGTCGTTAAATCGGGTAAATATGCTCCTGCAACAATACCGATAATATTGAAGAGTAACCAACTAAAATAGAAACTAAACCCTGCTGACATACCGTAGGCTAACCGTAACTTTCCCTTTAATGCTTTTTTATCTGTCGTTAAAGCAAAAAGCTCATCAGTTAATACAAAACCTATGGCGACTCGTTTTTTTAAAGGTAATATTTTTAATTTTTGACGTAACGCTAAGCCGTATAAAAAGTGCCGCGAACTAATGATGAATATAGTGAATAAAATGGTTAACAGGGGCGCATTTTCAGCAATTAACTCAGTAGCAACCAGTTGTGCAGCGCCAGCAAATACAATCATCGGCATAAGCAGCGCTTCAAGAACCGAAAAATCTCGTTGTATCGCGAGCGAACCGCATAAAATCCCCCAAGGGAGCACAGCTAAGTTCAAAGGCATCATGTCAATAACACCCTTTTGTATCATTTTTAACATCGCTTGTTTTTTCGTTAACATTTACTGTTTATCTCTCCTATTAATTTTTCTTTTCTTTACATTTAAGGGGGAAATGCCTATTTTACTATTAAAGCAACAACATAAATTACTTTCATCACATTGATTAAATTAAAGAAATACACATTATCACCACATTATTTTGTATAAGGAATATACTTTGGAAAAGATAGCACTAGTGACAGGTTCAAGTCGAGGTATTGGCGCAGAAACAGCGAAGTTATTAGCACAAAAAGATTACGCAATATGTGTGAATTTTAATAAGAATAAAAATGCAGCTGACGATGTGGTATCTAATATTATTGCTCAAGGTGGTAAAGCGATTTCAGTTCAAGCGAATGTGTCTATTGAGAGCGAAGTTGAGCGACTTTTCAATACTATTGATGAACAACTTGGTCCGATAACCCACCTTGTAAACAATGCAGGAATTTTATTACCTCAATGTCGCCTTATTGATATGTCTGCCGAGCGTATTAATCATATGCTCACCACCAACGTTACCAGTTATTTTTTATGTTGTAGAGAAGCGATAAAACGAATGTTAACTAATAATATTCATGGGGCTATTGTGAATGTGTCGAGTGGAGCTGCAGAAACGGGATCACCAAATGAATATATCGACTATGCGGCTTCTAAAGGTGCTATTGATACTCTAACAACAGGATTAGCTATGGAAGTTGCTGCAGATCAAATACGGGTGAATGGCGTTAGGCCAGGGTTGATTTACACAGACATGCATGCTGATGCAGGTGAGCCGGCAAGGGTAGATCGCCTCAAGCATAATCTTCCACTGCAACGTGGTGGAACCGTTCAAGAAGTTGCGCAGGCGATTGCTTGGCTACTATCTGACGAGGCGTCTTTTACGACAGGTACTATGCTTAATGTTTCGGGAGGGAAATAAAAAAATAACTTTTGAGTAAGCATCTTTAGATGCTTACCATTTATCATCTTTATAGTGACTTAGCGTAAGCAATAGCCTTTGCTAAATCTTCTGGGGTATCAACCCCTTCTACAGGCACTGTTGATTCAGCAACTGAAACATGTATTTTTTCGCCTTGCCACAGTACACGAAGTTGCTCTAAAGATTCAATCTGCTCAAGTGTACTTGCAGGCCACGTTACGTAATCTTTGATAAAACCAGCACGGTAAGCGTAAATTCCTATGTGCCTTAAGTAGAAATCGCCTATCTCTTCAATTTTATCGTTATTTAAAAAGCGATTACGGTCGTAAGGAATGGTCGCACGACTAAAATACATTGCATAACCATTTTTATCACAAAGCACTTTTACTGCATTTGGATTAAAGGCTTCTTCAACGTCTGAAATTCTAATCGCTAAGGTCGCCATACGAGATTCAGTTTGATTTGCAAGATTAGCTGCAACTTGAGCAATATTTTCAGGTGGAATAAAAGGTTCGTCACCTTGTACGTTTACGATAACTTGATCATTTGAAAACTGATAAGTTTCCATCACTTCAGCTAAACGCTCAGTGCCCGATTGATGGTCACTACGTGTTTTACACACTTCGCCACCAAAACCTTTTACCACAGCCTCTACCTGATCGTTGTCCGTAGCAACAATAACTTGGCTTGCACCACTACGTTTAGCTTTTTCTACAACCCACTGGATCATAGGTTTACCGTTTATATCAGCTAAAACTTTGCCTGGTAATCGCGACGATTCGAATCGTGCAGGTATAACGACAATAAATGACATACTAAACCCTTATTTTTATTCTTCAGTGATTCTTCTAGCTTCGTTTTCTAACAATACAGGAATGTTTTTTTCAATGGGATACGCTAATCGATCAAATTTACACACCAATTCTTGTTCTTCTTTTTTGTAATCCAATTTACCTTTACAAATTGGACACGCTAAAATTTCCAGTAATTTTATATCAAACGCCATTTTACTCTTTTCCTTCAATAATTTTAATCTCTTACGAGTTGTTATGTACTACTCGTTAGGGCCTGTATTTTATCTGTTAAATTCTTAATATTATTTTCGCTAAATTCAGCACTGACAGGCACATACCACCAATGTGCTTTTGCAAACGTTCGACACTTAACCGCATCTTTTTCTGTCATCAATAAGGCAAGTTCTGGTGACAAATGTGCTAAATCAACTTCATTAAAATGGTGATGGTCAACAAAAGCTAGAGTCTCATTTAACGATATTTTTTGATCTCGTAATGTCTTAAAAAATCGCTCGGGATCACCAATTCCAGCCATCGCATTAACTTGAACATGATTTTTAATAAAGCCCTGAAGCGGTATTTGCTCCCCGGTAACTACATTACAAACGAATTCAGGGCATAACACCATATCTAATTGATTGTTTAACGCTGTATTTATAGGGTTATGTTTTTGACCAAGTGCATTATTTTGAATAACAAAATCGACAGAATTTAACCGCCACTGCCCTTCTCTTAATGGACCTGCAGGAAGTAATAATCCGTTACCAAACTTTCGTTTTGCATCAACAACAATTAATTCAAGATCTCGTTGTAAACGATAATGCTGTAAACCGTCATCGGCTATGACAATATCACACCCTTGCTTAACTAACTCTTTTGCAGCCGCAACTCTGTCAGACCCCACAACCACAGGTACATTACAGCGAGAATAAATTAAAATAGGTTCATCACCCGCTTCATTTGGCGTACTAGAATCATCAAGCAAATAAGGATAATGCGGAGCGTTTCCACCATATCCTCGACTAACCACGCCAGCTTTAAGCCCTAGCTTTCGACACTGCTCAATTAAAAACACGACAACAGGTGTTTTACCATTTCCACCAATGCCAATATTACCAACAATAACCACAGGTACATTTATTTTGAATGATTTAAACAAGCCAATTTTATAACAGGTACGACGTATTAAGGTTAGTAACCAAAAAATAGCCGTTAAAGGGAATAACAACGGCACAAGTATCCATTTAGCCGCATGTTGTTTAAACCAAACCTTCTCAATTAATCTCATAACTAAAGTTACTGCCCAAATTGAAAACGATGTAATTTTGCATAAGCGCCATCATGTTTAATAAGTGTTTGATGGTTACCTTGTTCGATAATTTCACCGTGATCCATTACAATAATTTTATCAGCGCTTTCAATAGTAGAAAGTCGATGGGCAATGACAATACAGGTTCTGTTTTGTTGTAACAGTTGTAACGCATCTTGAATATGACGTTCAGATTCAGTATCTAAAGCACTGGTTGCTTCATCTAAAATTAAGAAAGGTGAATCGCATAAGAGCGCTCTAGCTATAGCAACTCGCTGACGCTGGCCACCAGAGAGCAAGGCTCCATTTTCACCAATATTAGTCTGCAAACCCATCTTCATTTTTTCAGAAAACTCTAATACATGTGCATTTTTAGCTGCTTCAATAATCTCTTCTTCGGTCGCGTTAGGTTTTCCATAAGCTATATTATTTGCCAGCGTGTCGTTAAATAAAATCACTTGTTGAGATACATAAGCAAACTGTTTTCGTAAATCTTTAAGCTTATAATCGGTAATATCGTTACCATCAATAAATACATTGCCGCCAGTTGCATCGTAAAACCTAAGTAATAATGAACTTGCCGTTGATTTACCACTACCTGAACGGCCTACAAAGGCAATAGTTTCCCCTGGTGCAGCTTCAAAAGATAATTGTTTTAATGCGCGCTCATCGTCATTTTTATACGAAAAATCAACTTGTTTAAACTCGATATGCCCTTGCGCTTTTTCTAACGATATACTGCCAGTGTCTTTTTCTTTATCTTGATCAAAAACAGTAAATATACTCACACAGGCCGCCATACCATTTTGAAAGTCACTATTTACAGTAGTCAGCATTTTCAACGGTCTTAACAGCATAGTCATACAGGTTACAACGGTGATAAATACACCTGGGCTTAATGTTTCTTTCATACTGTCTAGGTTGGCAACATACAAGACAAACGCTAATGCAAACGACGCAATAATTTGAATTAACGGCACACTTACCGATTTTGTAGCAACAAGCTTCATACGTTGTTGACGGTTATGTGTATTTATTCCTTCAAAACGCTCAAATTCACGTTGTTGGCCATCAAAAGTTAACACTACTTTATGGGCATTAAAGGTTTGTTCAGCAGCGCTGGTTACTTTACCCATGGAGTTTTGAATATTACGGCTGACTTTTCTAAAACGTTTTGAAACAATGGTAACAATCACCGCAATAATTGGCGTGATAAGTAGGAAAATAACGGATAACTCCCAACTTTTAATAAACATCACTACCAGTAAACCAATAACAAATGCCCCCTGCTGTACCAAGGTTAACAGCGCTTTACTCGTTGCTTGTAGCACCTGCTCAGTATCATATGTCAATTTTGAAATTAAAGTCCCTGTCGATTCTTTATCATGATATGAAACAGGTAAAGTTAATATATGTTCAAACAGTTTTTGACGAAGATCTGCAACAACATGATTACCCACCCATGCTAAGCAATAGTTACCAACAAAATGACTGATCCCTCGTACAATAAAACAACAAATAACAAAAAGTGGTGCCCACTTCATAAAGTTAGGGTTAGCTCCGGTCAAGCCATCATCAATCAAAGGCTGTAATTGAGCAAAAAATAAAGTGTCGACTCCCGCATACCCTAACATTCCTATAATTGCAGCAATAAACCCCATTTTATAAGGTTTTGCATAGGACATTAAGCGTTTGAAATTTTGCCAGGTAGTAGCTTCTGATGGGATAGTTTTATCGATTTTCGACATTCAGTCTCTCAATGACTTAATATTTATTTTCTAAGGTATTTTAACGCCATTTTACGTGTACACCAACTAATTGAAAGTGTTTATAGTTAATTGGCAAACCAAAAAGGCCATTTATGTTGGCGAAATGTTCTCAGTTTACTATTTTTATCAGGATCTTCTAATGAATAGTTATTACTTTTACTCTTTGTAAATACAATTTCGATCATGCCAACTTCAGCCGTATTATATGTTTTCACTTTTTGTTGACGATACCTTTGTTGCACCTTTTCAGCAGGCATATTCCATCGGTTATTAAAACCGGTACTAAATATCACTCTTTCAGGAGAAACAGCTTCGATAAATGATTTACTAGATGAAGTATTCGAACCATGATGTGGCGCTACTATCACATCAGCTTCAATCAATGTTTTCAAACCTTCGTCATTTATAAGTAATTTTTCCACTCGTTTTGATATATCTCCAGTAAGCAACACTCGGTGGTTTCCGTCAGATATACTAATCACACATGAATCATCGTTATCATCACCATTGTTATTCGATAATTCATCCTCAGGCCTTTCTAAAGATGAACTTTTAGGCCATAACACAGAAAATGACAATGCTTGCCAAGTAAATACATCACCTTGGCTACATAATTGATTTGCATCTAACTTAGCATCGTTAGCCATAATACTGTCAATCTGTAACGCATCTTTAAGAACAGATAACCCACCGGCATGATCGTTATCGCTATGACTAATGATTACTTTGTCTAGCTTGTTAATGCCTTTTCGATATAAATAAGGAAGCACAACAGAATCGACCATGTTAAAGCCACTGGGGTAACTCGCTCCGGTATCGTATAAAATCGCTTGACCATTTTTTTCAACCAAAACACTCAAACCTTGACCAACATCGAAAACGGTTAATGACCATTTTCCATCATCTTTGTTGTAAAACTTAAAAAATATAAAAAACACGATCAACATGATTAAATAACTCAGCATTTTCTTTTTATTAAAAGAGGTAAAGCAAAGCCAACCTAAAGCTGAGATTCCAGCGGCCACCAAAAAAATCTCTACTAAAGATACGTGAGTAGACGCCCATGGTAATTCAGCAAGATAGAATAACCACTCCCATACTGCGTCAATATTTAATAGTGCAAGTTGATACAACCCGCTTGATAATGTTTCGCTAAGTGGCATTACGATTACGGCTAATAAACAAAGCGGTATAGTGGTGAAACTTAAAATGGGTACGGCGATAATATTAGCGACAAATGATACCGTTGAGATTTGGTAATTAAACAGCATAGAAATAGGAAGCATAAATAGACTCAAACAAAGTTGAACACCAAATAACGATCGTATCCACGTTGTGATTTTATTTGTTCCTCCAAATTGAGATTTAAAACGCCATAATGTAAGAAAAATGATACTTACCGCATAGAAAGACAACCAAAAACTCGCACTTATAATACTTAAGGGCGTAATTACAATGACAATAAACACACAAACGAGTAACCAACGTGTTAATCCCCATTGAATACCTGATAAACGTATGAACCAAAAAACCAGTAGCATCACTAACGCACGTAAGGTCGGTAAAGAAAACCCCGCTAAAAACGCATAATAAAACGTTAGGCAACAGCTTAATAAAACTGCCAAAAGCCGTGTATTACTCAAAGGAAATCTACTCAGTGTTTTAACATTCACGTTAGAAAGAGGTAACCTGCGAAAAATAAAACTGAAAAATAAAAAGCTACTGGTAGCTATCAAACCTAAATGTAATCCTGATATGGCAATTAAATGCTGAGTATTGGTTCGTTGTAATACCCTCCAATGCTCTAGGGTTAATTGACTTCTTTCACCAAAACTTAATGCGATAAGTAATGGTGATAAAGAGTGTTCGGGTAAAAGGTTTATTGCTTTAGAGTGTAAATTTTGACGATATGAAGTGGCTGAACTTAGTTGCTGGTTAGCGTTATGTCTCATTACGTATCCGGTTGCAACAATATTATGCTGCCTTAGCCACGTTTGATAAGAAAACCCACCGGAGTTAACAAAACCATGAGGATATTTGAGCTTGCTTTTAAAAGTCCACCGCTGGCCTTGTAGTAAAGTATGCTGAGTTTTATTCCAATTAAGCCGTACAATTAACGGGTTTATCAGTGTTTTATTCCCGATAGTTTCTACCCGAAAGTTAAACTTATAATTACGATTAGAGCCATTTATATGGGCTGACGGAATAGTGTCTATTGTTCCTGAAATGATTTGAGGTGACTGTACTAATATCGATAAATCTAGTTTTTCGCTACGCCAAACATCGCTATATTGTACAGCGCAATACAAAATCCATGCACCTCCAAAAAAAAGCCCACTGATTAATCTTGAATATTTGTTTAATAAACAGACGATCCCTAAAGAAATACTAACAACTACATAAAAAAATGCTGGTATTACAGGCAAGAATAGTGACAATATAGCGCCTATAAAGAATGTGAACAACCACCTATCCATAGTGAGTAAATTCCATGAGCTGTAACGTTTAGTTTTTATTTATGCCTAAAAAAATCATAAAACGATTGATGCCAGATCATCACTCTATAAAAAATAATAAGCACTTACAAATATTTGGTAATTTATTACACAATGCCAATTTGTGGCATATGAATCGACGCTCTGTTTCTAAAGCTTTTGCTGTGGGTTTATTTGTCGCTTTTATCCCTGTTCCATTCCAAATGGTATTAGCGGCTGGAATCGCGATTTTGATGCACGCAAATTTACCGCTGTCTATAGCACTTGTTTGGATCACAAACCCTCTGACCATGCCTGCGATATTCTATACTTGTTACTTGGTTGGTTCATGGGTACTTAACGCAAAAGAACAAGTATTTACTTTTGAAGCAAGTTGGCAATGGGTACTAGACAGCCTTACAACTATCGGCCCATCATTTTTATTGGGCTGCCTAATATGTGCCTGCTTCTTCTCCATTCTAGGTTATTTTTCAATTAACGCTATCTGGCGAGTTGCGGTAATAAAAGAATGGAAAAAGAGGCAGTCTTCACGACCTAAATAATTGTATTTCAGTGAAAAAACTAGACTTTTATATCGTATACAGTTTAAATTGAGCTGTAACCTTTAAAGAAGAAAATAATGAGCGCATTAAAAAAATTACTTTTTGCATATTTGCGCTCAGGTGCAAAAAGCACCAATTCAGAAGAAAAAAACCGCAGAATTCTGATTATTCACCTATTTGCTTTAATTGGTACTTCGATAACAGGGGCTGCTGGTTTTTTCGCTTTTCTCAACCAAAACACCCTACTTTTTACTGTACTGTTTATATCCAGTGTTATCTTCGCTTTAGGGCCTATCAGTCAAAAACTGACCGATAGTTACCGTTTATCGTCCAGTATTATTTTATATCAACTTTACGTTTTGATGTTCTATTTACTCTATTCAGGTGGAGCAAATAATACCGGACCGCTATGGATTTTTATGACAGCACCTGTAACTCTTTTTATATGCGGTTTACGTTTTGGTATATTAAATTTAGTACTTTTCATAATTATTATGTCGTTCATATTACTAGCTCCATTTGATTTTGCTTTAGCTGCACAATACCCATTAGATTTTAAATTGCGCTTGATATCATCTTTTATTACTGTTGCAGGATTAAGCTCATTTTATGAATATTCTAGACAAAAATCTTTTCATTCAATGGAAGAAATTAGTCAAAAATTTGAAGCGCTATCCAAGTTAGATCCATTAACTCATTTATCAAATAGGCGTGATGCCAAAAACATTATTGCTTATGAGCAACGCCGCTTAGAACGCAACAAAACAACATTAAGTTTGATCATATGTGATATTGATAACTTTAAAAGTGTTAATGATAAATATGGCCATGATGTAGGTGATTGTGTTTTAGTTGAACTTGCCAAAGTGTTTAAACAATGTATGAGAACACAAGATACCGTAGCAAGGTGGGGTGGTGAAGAGTTCTTATTTATACTTCCTGACACCAATGCGATTCAGGTCCAAGTTATGGCACAAAAGCTTCACCAGGCGATTGAAAATAGTAATCCCTTTTGTGATATTGAAGGCTTTAAAACAACGGTAAGCATGGGACTAAGTACTGTGATTGCCGATGAGAATATTGAATTAGCCATAAAAACAGCCGATCAACATCTATATAAAGCCAAACACTCAGGTAAAAATAGAAGTTATGACAATTCTGGTGAAATACTTCCGCTTGGAATTGTATAGAATAGCATTAAACGCTGTCCTTCGATTCGTTTAAATTAAGACTGTCCAAGCACCTGAGCTGGCTCTACCTTGGTAGCACTCCAAGCCGGATATAAAGTGGCAAGCAAGCTTAAAAACAAAGCCATTGTTACTGTAATATATACATCAGGATAATGTAAATAAGACGGTAAAAAATCGATAAAGTATACATCTGCAGATAAAAATTGAACCCCAAAAAACTCTTCAACAGCACTTACCATAGCGGTTAAATTATTCGCAATATAGATACCTGAAAGTGCACCAACTAGAGTGCCTAAAATACCATTGATCAGCCCTTGAATCATAAAGCTAGACATAATAACACTGGAACTAGCTCCCATGGTTTTGAGAATAGCGATATCGCTTCGCTTCTCATTAACCGCCATTATTAACGTTGAAACAATATTGAAACTTGCTACTGCAATCACAATAATCAATACAATGTACATCACCATACGAACAAGCTGTATATCATTAAACAAATGCCCCTGCTCGTGAGTCCAATCAGTAATATAAACATAATGATCTAGCGTATATGCTGTGTCCCTAATAATCTTTGGGGCAGCAAACACATCGCTCACTTTCATACGAATGCCTTGTACCTCATTATCGGTATAATTCATAAAACCTGCAGCTTGGCTTAACGACATATACGCATTCATGTCGTCGATCATACCGCCAAATTTAAAAATACCGACCACAGTCACTTGCTTAGTGAGTGGCATAGGGAATTGACGCTGTAATAGGCTGCCTGGTTGTGGGCTAAGTGAGTGCTGAGGTAGTAACAGTTGAACCGAATCCCCAATCGATAGCTGTAATTTTTTAGCTATGCCTGAACCAATAACTAAACTATTTTCTTGTGACAAGTCTTGCCAATGACCTTGAATCACGTAATCGGCAATTGTTGATACTTGTGTTTCGAGTTGAATATCTACGCCTTTAATTTCAACGCCTTTAACTTCGCCTTTGTATTGCATCATACCTGACATGTTAATTACAGGTGCAGCGGCAACAACATCTTTCGACTTTAAAATAGTACCTACTTTTTGCTGCCATTGAGTAATAGGTGAATTCACACTCGTAAATTCACCATGAGGTACTACAGACAACAGTTTAGTCGCTAAAGCCCTTTCAAAGCCGTTCATCGCTGATAACACAACGATCAATACCATCACGCCTAATGCAATCCCTACAGTTGAAGAGGCTGAAATAAATGATGAAAACCCCTTCCCTTGGCGGCTTTTCACATACCTAAGCGCTAAAAATATACTCAAAGGTTTAAACATAAATATCCTTAAACCATCGCTTTCAATTGACCGTGATCTAACTTTAATTGTCGATCCATTTTTTTTGCTAAAACTAAATCGTGGGTCACAATAACAAAGCTCGTTTTTTCTGTTTGGTTCAATTCACGTAATAATTGGTATATTTGCTCTGCGGTATCAAAATCTAAATTACCCGTAGGCTCATCGGCTAGCACAATAGATGGTTTAGTCACTAACGCTCGTGCTATAGCAACACGTTGACGCTCACCACCGGATAACTCTGAAGGTAGGTGCTTCAAACGATGAGAAAGCCCAACCTTTTCTAGCATATTTTCAGCATTAGCTAAGGCACTTTTAGGTGAGTCACCTCGAATAAGCAGTGGCATGGCAACATTTTCAACAGCGCTAAACTCCATCATTAAATGATGAAATTGATAGATAAAACCAATATGTTTATTTCTAAATTTGGCTCTTTCGTTATCAGACAAACCATGAACATCAACCCCGTTAATAATGACTTCACCCGAGGTTGGCGTATCTAAGACCCCTGCAATGTGCAAAAAGGTACTTTTACCACAACCAGAACTGCCGACAATAGCTAATAATTCTCCGCCCTGCACAGACAGCTCTAATCCATTAAGTACTTTCGTTTCATGTTTTCCATTAAAATAAGACTTTGTAACGGATTTACAAAGTAAACTATTATTCATTACGTAGAACCTCTGCTGGTAATGTTTTCGATGCGCGATAGGCAGGATAGAGTGTCGCTAAAAAGCTGGTTAATAAAGCGGATAAAATAATAACAACAACATTAATAATGTTTAAGTCAACGGGTAAGTTTTGTCCCGCGAAGGCTGCCCCTAAAACACTCACTCCCAAAGTAGATAAAATAGTATTTAGGTTTAGTGTTAGTAAAACCCCCAAACTTGCGCCAATAATAACGCCCCATAAGCCATTAGAGACCCCCTGAACAATGAAAATATTCAAAATATTTTTTCTGTTCATACCTAATGTTTGTAAAATACCTATTTCACCTTGCTTATCAATAACAACCATCACAAGAGCTGAAACAATATTAAATGCTGCTACAGCAATAATTAAGCTTAACATTAGCCACATCATATTTTTTTCCATTTTGACTGCGGAAAATAAAGCGCCTTGACTGTTACTCCAAGTCGTCACTTCGAATTGACCCGATTGTTTAACGAGCAGACCTACACTCTCAGCATTAAAGGCATCATCAAGATATAACCTTAATTGACTTATGCCATCACCTTTTCGCCTTAATAACTTAGCACCGTACTTACTATGTGTATAAATAACCGTTCCATCGACTTCTGAGCCGACATTGAATATTCCTGTAATGGTAAAGGTACGTTGCACAGGTATTCTTCCCATTGGGGTGTAGAGCGTTTTATTAGGTAATACCAGCCTTACCGTATCACCTAGTGACACATTCAGTTTATATGCTAATGCCTTACCAATAACAACGGAATAAGGCGTATTAGACAAGCTTGTTAAACTACCAGAAACCATATGAGAGCTAACAATATTATGTTCTTCGTATTCAGGAATCAGCCCCACCATCAATACACCTTGCAGTGCTTTTGGCGATTGTATTAATGCTTCAGACTGCAACAATGGAGTTACATAATTAACATGAGGAATATTTATCAGCTGCTCACGTGTTTCTTGCCATTGATTGAATACTTTAGATGGTTTAGATATTGAGTCAGTTTTAAGTTTAGCTGTGTCGGGCGCAACAATGACATGAGGAATAAGCCCTAAGATACGTTTTTTCAGCTCTCCTTCAAAACCATTCATCACTGAAACAACTAAAATGAGAGAGGCGACACCAAGAACAATTCCGGCAATTGAGAAAAAGGTAATAAAAGACACAAAGCCTTTGTTTCTTTGACTACGGCTATAACGTAATCCAATAAAAAAACTTGCAGGTAAAAACATGAAGAGTCTATTTCTTAAATAATTGATTTAATTTTATTAAGCTTTATATATCTGCTTCATATAAATGCTTGATAATGTATCGTTATAGCATACCATAGCCCCATTAAAACCCTAGGGTGATTATTTTACTTTTTGTTGCTAAGTATTATGATGGTATCAATTTAACTTTTCCTCCAAAATATATAGGTTGGCCCAATGACTGATAAACCATTTGATGAAAAGCTCAATCAATTTAACGAGTTCTTTTCGATTAAGCACCCCTTTAATATAAATATATTACCGGTAACGAATAAAGATATTAGTTACGTTGAATTTTTATCGCTTATGCCAGCCCCGTTTAAGTTAGCTAACGATATTGTTGCCATAGACCAAGCCGCGTTAGCGCCATTACAAGCAATGTCAGGTATTGCTGCGCAATTAGTGCAATATTTGAATCATCAAGCTCAAAAAATTGATTTATTAGTGGGTCATATTATCAGTGAGCAAGACAATGCTGAATATCGTTCGAGCGGTACGGCTTTTGGTGGTGGTGGTATAGAGTTTGTACACAACACAGCATTTCAAGAAGGTGACATCGTTGAATTAAAAATATTTTTAAGTCATGATAATTGTGCCATTTATTGTCACGGTGAAATAATAAACATAAAAAAGCATGAAGAAAAATATAATCATCAAGTGATATTTCACCATGTTAGAGAAGAAGATCGCGAGATATTAGTTCGCTCAAGTCTACGATTACAATCAAAACTTCTTCAACAGTTAGCAAAAGAGCGTAACAAAACACAGAGCAATTAGCTTAAAATATCAAGCGCTATACTTGACTAAGTTAGCGATTTTTCATTGTTCAACATTTGGATATGTTGAACTTTATAGATTATTTTACAACCGTTTATTGGATGTTATACAAGGTAAAGCTTGTGGCATGTGGTTCTTCTCAGCTCTGGCTTCCTGCTTCGCCCTACCTCCTGCACGCCTCAATTAATGCGCTCTACCCTTAAACAAAATTTAATCTCAAAAGTTCAACAGTCCTATGCTACACACAAATTTTCTTAAGGGTTTCATCCATTTCTGATGACGTTTCTTGTTGTTTTTTCGAATGCTTAGCTACTTTCGATAAGCCATCATTAATGACTCGACTTAACTCGACAACGACTGACATGTTTTCATGGAGAGATGTTGTAGATACTTGCTGTTGCCCTGTTCCATCAGCTATTTGAGAAGTTAACCCATCCACTTCAGTAAAAGCTTCTTCAATTTGATTTAGTGCCGTAACTACCTGTTCAGATTGCTTTAAACTGTCTTTAGTTAAGTTTTTACCGCGAGTAATCGCCTCGACTGCATTGGTTGATTTACTTTGTAACCCTTCCACCATTGATTGTATCTCAACAGTAGACTCTTGCGTTCGGTGAGCAAGTGCTCGAACTTCGTCAGCAACAACAGCAAAACCTCGGCCTTGCTCCCCAGCTCTTGCAGCCTCAATAGCTGCATTTAACGCTAATAAATTAGTTTGATCAGCAATACTACGAATAACATCGAGTACCGAACCTATACGCGAGCACTCTTCTTGTAATAAAGCTAAATCATTCGCCATTATTTTCACTTCTTCAGTGAATAATTTAATCGTTTCCTGACTGGTATTAGAAGACTCTGAACCTTGTACTAAAATAGACAATACTTGATTAGTAGTATTACTTACTTGCCCGGCATTTTGAGATAGCAAGGTTGATGTGGAAGCAACTTGCTCAATAGATTGCGCCATCAATTCTATTTTGTCGGCAGACTCGTCAACTGATTTCACTGATTGTTGCATTTGAGCTGATAAACTTTCTGCACCTTGTTTAACTGAATCAGATTCAATTCTTATTTCTTCAACAACACCACTTAAGCCATTAATAAATGTACTGAGTTCATTAATAACCTCACCAAGATCATCGTTATTATTATCAACTAGGGGGCCTAAAGGAGCTTCATCAGTACTTACAACTAAGTCTAAATATTTTTTAAGCTTAGCAAGGCGTATCGTTAACAGGCTTTGAGAAAAAAGATAACTTAATGCGCACTGCAAGACTATCATAAGTACTAATAAGCCCAGAATAAATGTTTTACTGAGCATTTCATCTGAAAACAGAACAAAGATAATACCTAAAAAGCCAACGACTACACTGGGCAGTAAAAGTTTTATATTTAGCTGATTTAACATGATTTTATTTAACTCACTTCTCTAAATTCATTATACTTATTATAAGAAAGTAGCTCCCCCAAAAAATTGAGGATAGTCTACAGCGGCTCAATTTATCTACATAAAATAAGTAATAAAAAAATACTTTATGTTGTGAAACATTAACATAGCTGCTTTACTAAACTCCAGCCAATTGATTAATAAAGGAACTTTAATGTCATTTATCGGAATTGTTTTTATTGTAATTGCATTAGGGATCATCGCCGGAGCTGTGTTACTCATTAAACAGTCGGCAAAAAAATTCAACTTAACCGAAGAACAGCTAAAAGATATCAATCAACGTAATGAAGCATTCAAAAAAGAAGAACAAGATGAAGAGAAGTGATGACTGATTTTGAATCAAACAACATGTTTGTTGCTATTAATTAAAGACTCGCAGAGAGGTTTTCAGTAATAATATTTAGATTAGGGTAAATATTCAGTGCTTAGATACACCACAGAGAACACCTAGGCGCTGCTCTACACAGAGAAAATAAAGCGCGATATTTTTTCTCGGTGTTCTCTGTGCCCTCTGTGGTGCGTTCTGTTTTTTTGGCTGAATAGTTACATATTTAGGTACGATAAACCGTTTTGATCAAATGAAAACCAAATTTAGTCTTTACCGGCCCATGAACTTGATAAAGTGCTTTTTTAAAGACCACATCGTCAAACTGTTTGACCATTTGCCCCTTTTTAAATTCACCTAAATCACCACCCTTTTTACGGGATGGACAGGTAGAGTGCTTTTTTGCAAGCGTTGAAAAATCTGCCCCCTTTTTAAGTTGTGCTAATAATTCTAAAGCCTGTTTTTCTGTTTTCACTAATATATGCAACGCACTAGCAGAAGCCATAACATCATTTCCTAATAAACTAAATTCAACTTCCCTATTATATATTAGCTAACAACCCCTTCACAATTAACTATATTTCAAAAGCAGGTGGTAGACCTCTTTTTCTTTGGTCAACATTAAGATAAGATCCCTCTTATTATTTTATTAAAAGAGTTACTTATGGCGTCTATTCAACACTTATTTGATAACAACCAAAAATGGTCTGAACAGATCAAAAAAGATAATCCTGACTTTTTTAAATCATTATCAGAACAACAAACCCCTGATTATCTGTGGATAGGATGCTCAGACTCACGTGTGCCTGCAAATAATTTATTAGGATTATTACCAGGTGAAGTGTTTGTTCATCGAAATATTGCTAATTTAGTCATCCATACCGACTTAAATTGTTTATCTGTACTTCAATATGCAGTAGAAGTATTAAAGGTTAAACATATTATTGTATGTGGCCATTATGGTTGCGGCGGCGTTAATGCAGCACTTGATAATGAAAGCCATGGGTTAATTGATAACTGGTTACGCCACATTGAAGATGTACACCGTTTTCACCAAGATAAACTAGATGCAATCACTGATAAGAATGAAAAGGCAGATCTATTAAGCGAATTGAATGTTAAAGAGCAAGTCGCTAACGTAGCAAATACAACTATTATCCGTAAAGCTTGGGCAACAAAGCAAGATGTGACTGTTCATGGCTTTATCTACAATATTCATGACGGTATTTTACAAGATTTAGATGTTTCAATTAGTGAGTAATCATTACATTCATGTAGTGATTCAGTGATAAAGAACGACCTACATTCTATGACAATAAATTTTTAATAATTGCCAACATGTAGGTTAGTCTTTAGGCCATCGCTTCTAATGTTTAATCTTACCGACATTCATACTCACCTTCTGACGGGGTAAACCCCGACCTACATTCCATGACAATAAATTTTTAATAATTGCCAACATGTAGGTTGGTCTT
>Ga0209396_1000606_pt1 | contig 41967 bp, 41 predicted proteins | sample GOMGulsemesocosm_6_FD_184638 | JGI IMG/M metagenome (GOLD analysis project Ga0209396, IMG submission 184638) | Methane-oxidizing microbial communities from mesocosms in the Gulf of Mexico - GOM8C Gulf of Mexico (SPAdes) (version 2) | ecosystem: Environmental > Aquatic > Marine > Cold seeps...
GCTTCAGATCCACCCGAAACAAAATACGCATAATCAAGCCCTTCAGGTGCTTGCTCAACCAAAAAATCCGCCAAATCTTCGGCCGGATCACTGGTAAAAAACGACGTATGGGCAAACGCTATTTTATCAACCTGATCTTTAATGGCTTGGCGAACTTTAGTATTTGAGTGACCTAAACAAGAAACTGCAGCACCGCCGGAGGCATCAATGTAACGTTTGCCATCTTGATCAATGATATATGGACCATCACCGATCGCAGCGACGGGTAATGTTTCTTTAGGTTGGCGGTGTAAAATTCGGGTGGTACGGCTTGGCATAGCGAACGGCTTGTATCGTTTAAAGTATTACCAGATTAATCTATCAACTGGTCACTTTTCAATCGATTTAATCTAATCCACATTGTTAGATTATCTAACAGCAACCACATACCGACTCAGCGGTGTCCGCGTTTGTTGGTAATGTTCAACTTGCGCTAGCAACCAACGATGAAATAGCTCAATAGTTGGTTGTGAGCTGTCTTTCTTAGGGTAAAACAAATAATAAGCCATGCGGCTGCCAACAAATATATTGAACGGAATAACTAATTTTCCTTGCTCTAATTCTCGCGCAGCGAGAATACTGCCCGCAGTGATCACGCCTTGACCATCAATTGCCGCCTGCAATGCTAACGCAGAATCTGAAAAGTAGTGTCCGGTCGTCGTATCAACGTTGTCAATGCCCGCTTCTTGGCACCACGTTTTCCACGCCGTGCCATCGTCATCATGAATTAAAGTTTGCCGTGCCAGATCGGTCGGCGTTTTTAAGCCACCATCGCCGTCGAGCAATTGCGGTGCACAGGCAACAAAGGCATCAACATCAAAAAGTTTAGTCACGTTAGTCATTTGATCGTGCTGGCAGTCCCAGCGGATCGCAACATCTACCTCAGTACCGTTATTAAAACCATCAAAGGTTGCGCTTGGCTGAAGTTTAAGTCGAATATTAGGGTGGCGTTGTTGAAAGTCATTTAATCGCGGCACTAACCAATGAATAGCAAACGCCGAGGTCAAACTAATCGTTAGCGTTTCAATTGCAATATCATTGCTCAGTGTTTCACAAACGTTCGCGAGTTGGTCAAAAGCACTAGAGGTTACTGGTAGCAGTTTTTTACCTTGCTCATTCAACGATATTTTACCGTGTGAACGAACAAATAATGGCTGATTAAAATACGCCTCCAATAATTTAATTTGCTGGCTGACCGCACCATGAGTCACATGCAACTCTTGGGCTGCTAAGGTAAAGCTCTGTAATCGTGCCGCCGCCTCAAAGACTCGCAAGGCTTTTAAAGGTGGTAATTTTCGCTCCATTTATTAACCCCTAGACCATGATTTTAATAGCTGTGACGACTCGCTAACTTAAACTGCAACCAGTGCCACGCCTTCAAATTTTATGCCTTGCCAACCTTGAGCGATAAATTGTCGAATATTGCCATGATCGTCACCTTGCGGATGCTTTAAAACATCATCACGATAATAAGCACCAAAACACGCTAACGTTTGCAGCTGATTCAATTTATTAAGCTGTGCAAAGGCAAATATTTTGCACGAACCTTCATTATTACCCGCTTCGTTAAGCAGCGAACCATTAGTAAACGTTGTTGGCTGGTAATTATAATGCTCACTTATCACCGCCATCACTTGCACAAAGTCGATTTGCTGCGGCTGATTTTCAATTTGATTAAGTAATTCAGTTAATGACATTTTTTTGATTCTTCACGGTTAATTTATTAGTATTTTGTCAGAATAAACGTTAACAAAATAGCCTCAGCAGCAAGAATTTATTAGGAATAACGATGAAGATTGATTTTATCGACAGCATTAGTCAGATCCCAGCCGCTCAATGGCAAAGATTAAACAATAGTGATTCGCCATTTTTACAACAATCTTTCTTTAACGCGTTAGAGACTAGCCACAGCACCGTCGCTGCCAATGGCTGGACACCACACCATATGTTGGTCCACAACGAGGACAACCAGCTTAAGGCTATTTTACCGCTCTATATTAAGCAACATTCGTGGGGCGAGTTTGTTTTTGACTGGGCTTGGGCCGATGCATTTGAACGTCATGGTTATGCTTATTATCCTAAGCTAGTAAGTACCATTCCCTTTACGCCTGTTAGCAGTGATAAGCTGCTATCAAGTGATATTTCACAATATCAAATCATGCAATCGCTGACTGAACACTGCCAGCAGCAAGACTTTAATAGCTGGCATTTATTATTTTGTCCCACATCAGAGCAATTGCCCAACGATGTTTTTTCACGCCACACCGTGCAATTTCAATGGTTTAATCGTGACTATCTAGATTTTGAACATTTTTTGTCGACATTTACAGCCAGAAAAAGAAAAAACACCAACAAAGAACGCTTATCAATCGCCAGCCAAGGGCTAACAATACAGCGTTTTAGAACCGATCAAATAAGCGAGCGCGAACTGGACTTCTTTTACCTAACCTATCAATTAACCTATGCCAAACGTGGCCATAGCCCGCATTTAACCAAAGCGTTTTTTCAACAGATCATTGCAGATCCAGCAAGCAATGTGTTGTTGGTTATCGCCAGTTATCAGCAAAACTATGTCGCGGCTGCTTGGTTTTTTGTCGACCAACACCAGTTATATGGCCGCTATTGGGGCTGTACCGAGTATTTCCCCAATTTGCATTTTGAACTCTGTTATTACCAAGGCATTGAGTTTTGCATTGAGCATAAACTGCATGGGTTTAACCCCGGCACTCAGGGCGAGCATAAGATTCAACGGGGGTTTGAACCAATATTAACCCACTCGTATCACTGGATAAAACAAGCCGAATTTAGGCCTGCGATCAAGGATTTTTGCGCGCAAGAGCGCCAACAGCTCCGTGCCTATCAGCGGCAGTGCCAGCTGGCCCTGCCGTTTAAAAATGCCGATTAATCGGCGCCACTAGATTTTTCGAAAAACCAACAATCTATTATTAGCAGGCATTTGATGATCGAACGTCAACACTAAGCCCGCCGCAATGGCTAATCGTTCAATCGCTTCGATATCACGAATGCCACTGTCAGGATCGCGTCCTTTTAACCACAAATCAAAATCAGCGTTGCTGGCGCTGGTAAATTGACCTTGATAATTAAAGGGGCCATAAACACACAATGAACCGCCCACCGTCAGGTGCTTGGCAACACCAGTAAAGAAATTCTCGACTAAACGCCAGCTAACAATGTGCAAGGTATTGGCGGTAAAGATGCCATCAAACGATTCAACGGGCCACGTTACATTAAGATCCAAGGTAATTGGCGGTCGCAGGTTAGCTAAAGAAACATCGCTCAACCATTGATTAATACCTGGGTGATTACAGGCTAAATCACTGGTTTGCCACATTAGATGGGCTAAGTTTTTGGCCAAATAAATGGCATGTTGGCCGGTACCTGAACCCACTTCTAATACCTGTTCTGTTGAACTAAAGGCTTGTTCAAGCACAGATAATATCGGTTGCTTATTATTTTCACATGCTTGAGAGAATGCTTTTGTCATTTTTACCTAACGTTATGCGGCTGTCCATAATATTGACCAAGCATTGGCTTCATATGACGAACAATCAAAAATTATATCGCCAGTTCATCATTATAATAAGTTGTCGTCTAGGTTTTAATTGCCATAACCTGCTAATCGCATTTTTTTAGCCACAAAGCTTTGCGAGCTTCGCAACGCATTACTCAAGGTTTTCTTTTTCGCCAACACCAAACTGATATTTTGTCCCACTTCAGTGCCTAACGCCGGATACTCAGGGATCGCCACCAGATTAGATCCCAAATACGGGTGTGTTCTCGGTGTTTCTCCCTTCGGAGCGCTATTCTCAATTGCTGCTAGCACAAACGATGAAAACGGCGCAGCAAAACGATAATTATCATTTTGATAAGTTGAATATCGCGTGCCTGGCGGCATAGCCATCCAGCCATTCGATTGAGCAACTTTATCAATATAACTTTTGGAGGTTGCCCAAGTAATAAACTCAAATGCATCTTCTTTTAGGGTCGAAGAGCTCGGTATTGCCAGCGCCCAAACCCACAACCAACCACCGCCTCTTGATGTGACAGCAGTTGGTGCTGAGGCATACCCAATCAAATTTGAAACTTTTGATTTATCAGGATCAAATAACAAGCTAGATGCCACAGTTGCATCAATAGTAATGCCGCAATGACCAGCTGCTGCTAATTGAGATATTTCGCTATAGCCATTTTTGTCTGGGCTAGGCGGGCCATAATTTTGCAATAAGCCGATATAAAATGAAATGGCATCAAACCACTGGCGCGAATTGAGTTGAGCTTGCCAGTTTTGATCAAACCAACGAGCACCAAAGGCATTAACGATCGTATTAATGACCGCCATATTCTCTCCCCACCCTGCTTTACCTCTTAAACAAATACCATAGATTTTTTCCTTTGGATTATGAATTATCGCGGCATATAACCTAATCTGCCGCCAAGTCGGATTAGCCGGCATGGTTATTCCGGCCTGTTTGAACAGATCCTTCCTGTAATAAGTCATCGAGCTTTCGGCATAAAACGGTAAGCCATAGATATGGCTATCATAAGAGAGGCTTTGCCTAACCTGATCAATCAAATCGGCTTCGTTATAATTATGTGGTAACTGCACCAGCGGTGTTAACCAATGCTCTCTGGCCCAAAATTGAGCCTCAAAAGCGCCAATCGTCATTACGTCAAATTGACCGTCAGAAACCGCTAGGTCACTTAATAATCTTTTTCGTAATACCGTTTCATCAAGCACGCGCCAATCAAGCACAATATCAGGATGCTCTAGCTCATATTGGCGTGATAAATTTTTCATTGTCAGCATATCGGGATTAGCGACAGTGGCGATACGTAGCACTTTTTTACTGCCACTAGATTGATACGACAGCAAGCCATGCTCATATAAAATACTATTCAATCGGCCTGCGGCGGTTATCTTTTTTAAACCTTGATTAAAAGCGGTGACGAGCGCTTTACTGCTAGGATTTTTTTTTGAAAAACCAACATAAAAATTTAGCGGCTTGATCGTGTCTTTAACAAAGTCTAATTTTCCAATCATATATGGCAGTTTATCGACCATTAAATCTGCTGCTGTAAATTTATCGATGAGGACATAATCAACCCGCCCAACGTAAAGCATTTTTAGCAAGTCTTCATTGGAGCTTACTTGATAGAATTTTGCTCCCGTAGTTTTTATATCCATTCTTTTCAAATCTGAATATCGCCCTCTTAACACCCCAATATATTTACCGCGAGGCTCGTATGTTGCATGGTCACTGTTTTTTTTGTGCAACATGCCTAGCCGCTCTCCCGGCAAGGGGTCAGAAAAATACATTTCGGCTTCGAGCTCGCCGTCATAACTAATCGGAAAAACCGCGACCGATGAACCGGTCTTGGTCAACTTCATTGCTCGTATAAAGGGGTAAAATTTGCTTTCAATCGTATAACCAGAAGCATCAAAAGCTTGCTCGACAATCTCATGAATTGCTCCTTTGCCCGCTAGATGCTGCCCGATATAAGGATTATGCTCATAAGTAGACAATTCGATTGGGGGAAGCTGTCCGGCGATGGAACTCGTCGCAACAGCAATAAATAACCAGACAATTTGGATTTTCTTGATGGCCCAGCAACGATTTAAACGTGACCCTAGGACCTGATGGAATATATAGCTAAGAGTAAACATTAATAGTTTATCCCCTAAAGGAAAAAAGCAATTTAGTAGACAAAATTCACTCTATTAATTTTAGTACACGATAGCGAGGTGTCAAAGCTAAGTAACTCCCGTTCACCGAGGCTATCATTAGCGCGCTGTCACTTTAAAGTGCCGAGGTTTAAGGCTCAATGAACACGGCAGTGGTGTGAGAGATATTATACGACCGTCGAAGGGTGTTATTGACTAGCTCACGTTAAATGAATAGTGGTCAGTTTAAAATTATTGTTTCCAGCCCCTCACTTGTATCAAAGGGACTAACAAACCCGATACCCGTTGAACTGCGGCTTATCACGACAAATGGCCTGCTATAATGACATCAATGGCCACCAAATATTCCTTGTGATTATCCGTTAATATTGTCCAGCGGCTAACAGCTGAGCCAACTCCCCTGATGCGCGCATATTTTCAAGCTCTTTAGTAATAAGCGGGATTACATCATGATGTTTACGATGAACATAATGAAAAAGCGGTGACTGCATTACCACTGGTGATACCTCTACAATATTTTTATTTGCAAAAGTACTATTCATTAACTCTGTGCCCACGGCACGCCCAAGCAACACATAATCCACGCGTTCAGCAATCAGTAATTTAAACTGAATTACTGCACTATTTACTCGGGTATGAGAACCTTGATTATGCTGCACAAACTTCTCTTGCCATAGCATTCCGCCTTGAATGCCGATCTGGTAATCGAGTAACTCAGCTAAGTTAGCTAAATTAGTCGGCTTACTAATGGTATAAGCCACCCCATCGAGACGCGTTATTGGCACAGGGATGACCACTAAATTTTGATAGCGATTTTCAACATTGGCAATCCTTAATACCTCGCCATCTAATAGGCCACTATCACTTTGTTGTAACGAGCGCTTTCCGGGTAAGCCAATAAACGTCACGTCAATCCCAATGCGTTGATAAGCAATTGAAAAGATCTTGCTAGCCGCTGAAACCATTTGGCTATCTTTGATATAACCCAAGGTCAATTGCTTTGGCAATGCCTCAACAGCGCCAGAAAATGACAAAAATAAAACCAATAAATACAGTGCTAATCTCATGCTATTATTTCACCTCTCTCTCGATTTAAACATTAACCATGTTGTCTCGACCCATAGTGTCCCAGTACAAAAAACGATCACAAAGTACAAGGTAATAACCAATAACCCTACCTCTAAAGCTGAACTAAAGCCTAGCCACCACAAAAGTGTGACTCAGGGCACGTTTTTGTCGTGTATTTTAATGGCCAGCCTTACGAGTGGCTCTGAACGATAAAGTTCATCAGCATTATTAGGTGTTGTCGAACAACTAATGGTATATTTCGCCATTATTATTGTTATTGAGTTTTATTGGGGACCGCCATGCTACCTACGGGCACGCTATATATTGTTTCTGCGCCGAGCGGCGCAGGTAAATCCAGCTTAATTTCGGCGCTGCTCGACGAAAGCAATGACCAACTACAAGTGTCAGTATCTCATACCACACGTAGCCCTCGCCCAGGTGAGGTTGATGGTGAACATTACCACTTTGTCAGCATTGAAAAATTTAAACTGTTGATTCATGATGGCGTATTTTTTGAATGGGCAGAAGTGTTTGGAAACTACTATGGCACCTCGCGTACTGTCATCGAACAGCAGCTACAACGCGGTATCGATGTCTTTCTTGACATCGATTGGCAAGGCGCTCGCCAAGTAAAACAGCTGATGCCACAAGCACAAGGGATTTTTATTTTACCGCCTTCGCAGCCAGAACTTGAACGTCGGTTAATCGGTCGAGGCCAAGACAGTGATGAAATCATCGCGGCAAGAATGGCCAAAGCCGTCAGTGAAATGAGCCATTTTAACGAATACGAATTTTTAATTGTTAATGATAACTTCGAGCAAGCTTTAGCTGACTTTAATGCTATTATCAAAGCCAATCGGTTAAAAGAATCACCCCAAGCAATAAAACATTGTGATATGCTCAAAGAGTTATTGGCAGAACAACTTAAATAGAGTACACTTTTGCGTCATTTTTTATCCAATTTTAGGAGTGCCTGATGGCTCGCGTAACAGTTGAAGATGCTGTAGAACAGGTTGGCAACCGTTTTGACTTAATTCTAGTGGCAGCACGTCGTGCTCGCCAACTAGCCAACGGTGGTCAAGAACCACTAGTAGATGTTGAAAACGACAAACCAACAGTCGTTGCACTACGTGAAATTGAACAAGGTCTGGTAACTACATCAACCATGGATGAGTGTGAGCGTTTAGCTCAACACGAGCAAGAAGTAGCTGAATTAGCGGCTGTTGCAGCAATTGCTGAAGGTCGAATCGGTTAATATCGAATCGTTACTTCATCATCCTAATTTTAACACTGTCGGGGTGATACTTGTATCTGATAGAAAACCTTGTCGAGGTAGCCTCTGGCTACCTCGAACCATCACAAGTTGAACAAATAAAGCAAGCATATGTTGTCGCTCGGGACGCCCATTCGGGACAGTTTCGATCAAGCGGTGAGCCTTATGTGACGCATCCAGTCGCTGTTAGCCAAATTTTGGCTGATATGCATCTCGACCACGAAACCCTTATCGCCGCGCTATTGCACGACGTTATCGAAGATACTCCGGTTACCCAAGATCAGCTGGCCCAGCAATTTGGCCAAACTGTTGGGGAATTAGTTGAAGGCGTTTCAAAGCTCGATAAATTAAAGTTTCGCAATAAAGAAGAAGCCCAAGCCGAAAATTTTCGTAAGATGATGATGGCCATGGTGCAAGATCTGCGGGTAATTTTAATTAAACTGGCCGATCGCACTCACAACATGCGAACGCTCGATTCATTACGCCCTGATAAGCGACGCCGTATCTCACGTGAAACGCTCGAGATATACGCGCCTATCGCGAACCGACTTGGCATTCACAATATTAAATTTGAACTCGAAGAGCTTGGGTTTAAAGGCTTATACCCAAATCGTTTCCGGGTTTTAAGTAAAGTAGTACACCATGCCAAAGGCAATCGCCGAGAAATGCTGCTTAATGTTGAGCAGGAAATTTCGGGCCGATTAAAAGAAGCTGGCATTGACGCCACGACTTTAGGTCGTCAAAAAAATCTTTATTCAATCTATAAAAAGATGAAGAGTAAAGAGATTCAGTTTGAAGATGTCATGGACATCTACGCGTTTCGGATCATCGTTGCTGACATTGATACCTGTTACCGTAGCCTCGGCGCGATGCACACCTTATACAAACCTCGCCCGGGTCGATTTAAAGACTATATTGCACTGCCTAAAATTAATGGCTACCAATCATTGCATACCTCTATGCTTGGCCCCCATGGCATTCCGGTCGAAGTACAGATCAGAACTGAACACATGGAGCAAATGGCTGACAAAGGCGTTGCTGCACATTGGCATTATAAAAACAGTGATAATCAAGGCACAACCGCACAGGTTCGCGCCAGACGCTGGATCCAAAGTCTGCATGAGTTGCAACTAAGCGCAGGTAATTCGTTCGAATTTATCGAAAACGTTAAAACCGACTTATTTCCTGAAGAAATCTATGTGTTTACTCCTGATAGCCGTTTACTTGAGCTGCCAGCGGGTTCCACAGCAGTCGATTTCGCCTACGCAGTCCACACCGATGTCGGTAATACTTGCGTTGGCGCTCGCATCAACCGTCAGGCTTACCCGTTAAGCCATCCGCTTGAGAGCGGCCAATGCGTTGAAATTATCACCGCGCCGGGCTCACAGCCTAACGCAGCCTGGTTAAATTTTGTTGTTACCGCGCGCGCACGTTCAAAAATACGTCAGGTTTTAAAGAATCGTCAAGCCCAAGAATCGATCAAACTTGGACGGCGCTTGTTAAAGCATGCCCTCGGTGATATTGAACTCGACCAATTACCAGCAGAAAGTATTGCCAAAGTGGTCGCAGAAACCAAGAATGAAAGTTTTGATCAGCTCTTGTCTAATATCGGGTTAGGAAATGTGATGAGCTTAGCGATTTCACATCGTTTAACCAACGGCCATGCCGAGCATAATCAAGAATTACCAGCAACAAAACGCATGCCAATCAAAGGTGCTGAAGGGATGTTGGTTTCATTTGCTAAATGCTGCAAACCAATTCCTGGTGATCCTATTATTGCTTACTTAAGCCCAGGTAAAGGCCTCGTGGTGCATAACGAAACATGTTCTAATATTCACGATCACGAAAAAGAACAAGAAAAGTACCTTCATGTGCAGTGGGATAAAGATAGCGAACAGCAATATGTCACGGCAATCCGAATTGACATGGTAAATCACCAAGGTATTTTGGCGGCCGTAACGACCGCTATTTCCAAAGCTGATGCCAATATTCACACCATGACAACTGAAGAAAAAGAAGGCCGAATCTATACCGTTAATGTCACAATGAGCGTCAATGACCGAATTCATTTAGCCAACGTTATTAGAAGAATCAGAGTCTTACCTGATATATTAAAAATCATCAGAACCAAGCACTAACATAAACTAACTTTACGCAACTCTGTATGTATATTTTTATAATACAAACATTAAGTTGCGTTAATTTTTGGGCGTAGCCCGATCCAAACAGAGAGTGAAATATGGCCGTTAAAGAAATAATTTCAACCGACAACGCCCCACAAGCAATAGGCACTTATAGTCAGGCTGTTAAAGTAGATAATACCGTATATTTGTCGGGCCAAATCCCACTAGTGCCTGCCACTATGGAAATGGTCAGTGATGAATTTGAACCGCAAGTTGTTCAGGTGTTTGAAAACATGAAAGCCGTGTGCGAAGCCGCCGGTGGTTCACTAGCCGACGTGGTTAAACTAAACATTTTCATGACTGATCTTAGCAACTTCGCTACCGTCAATGAAGTCATGGCTAAATATTTCTCTCAGCCTTATCCGGCCCGTGCTGCACTCGGTGTACGTGCATTACCAAAAGGCAGCCAGGTTGAAATGGATGGAGTGATGGTGCTGTAAGCTTCAATAGTTTACTCAACACTGAAAGGGGGCTAAGGCCTCCTTATTTGTTAGAAACAGGTTGGTTCTAAGTGCTTTGTATTGTATGTTAGCGTTCAACTCCTATTTTGTTCTTGAGATATAATCACCGGCTATGTTAGTGCAAACGAGTATGTTGTCTTCTCCGTTAACCGATCTATCAGGGATCGGGGTAAAAATGGCCGAGAAATTAGCCAAGTTAGGCCTCAATACAATTGAGGATGTATTATTTCATTTACCGCATCGGTACGAAGATCGCACCCGAGTCTACGGCTTAAATCAAGTCACTCCCGGTCAACACGTTAGCATAATTGCCACTATTGATAGTTGCGAGATAACCCACGGCCGCCGTTCGATGATGGTATGTCAAGTATCTGATCTTTATGGCAGAGCAACGCTGAGGTTTTTTAATTTTAGTGCGCAACAAAAAAATAGCCTCATTATTGGCAGTCAAATTCGGTGCTTTGGCGAAATTAAGCTTGGTAATCGTGGCCTTGAAATTATTCATCCCGAGTACAAAGTATTTAATCAATCAGCCACGGTTGAACTAGAGCAAAGCTTAACGCCTGTGTATCCCGCGACGGATGGCGTTAAGCAATTAACCTTACGCAAACTTTCCGACCAAGCATTAGATTACCTCAATAAATACCCCATTGATGACTTGTTACCGCCTCAGCTTTACCCCAATCAATTACCGTTAGTCCAGGCATTACTTTATTTACACCGACCACCACCAGAAGCCTGTGTTGAGCAATTAGCCAATGGCGAGCATCCCGCTCAGCAGCGTTTAATTATTGAAGAGTTATTGGCACATAACTTATCAATGCTGCAAGCTCGTCAGCATAATCAGCAGCATCAAGCAGCGGCGATTGCACCGTGCAACCCGTATGAGTCGCAATTGCTGGCAGCGCTGCCATTTAGTCCAACCAATGCACAACAACGGGTATTAGCTGAAATAAAAACAGATTTAGCCCTAGACAAGCCAATGATGCGCCTCGTGCAAGGCGATGTCGGGTCAGGTAAAACCTTAGTTGCCGCCCTTGCTTCACTCGGCGTGCTTTCGCAAGGTTATCAGGTCGCTTTAATGGCACCGACCGAGTTATTGGCAGAGCAACATACGAGTACCTTTGAGCAATGGTTTGCACCACTTGGTATTAAGGTCGGTTGGCTGGCTGGTAAATTAAAAGGCAAAGCACGCCAGCAAACCATTGCAGATATTGCTTCAGGCGAAATTCAAATGATTGTCGGTACCCACGCCGTATTTCAAGCAGATGTTAAATATAATAATTTAACCTTGGTTATTATCGATGAGCAGCATCGATTTGGGGTTCAGCAACGCCTCGCGTTACGTGAAAAGGGCCTGCAAGGCATGCATTTCCCGCATCAATTGGTGATGACAGCGACACCAATTCCAAGAACGCTCGCAATGACAGCTTATGCCGATCTCGATACCTCAATTATCGACGAGTTACCCCCAGGACGAACACCGATCACCACGGTTGCGATTGATGACCTGCGCCGCGATGACGTTATTGAACGCGTGCGTAATGCGTGCCTCGCAGGCCGTCAAAGTTACTGGGTCTGTACCCTGATTGAAGAGTCCGAAGTTTTGCAATGTCAGGCGGCCGAGCAAACAGCGCAAGAGCTGCACGAGCGACTGCCTGACTTAGCGATTGGCTTGGTTCATGGCAGAATGAAAAGCGCTGAAAAACAGCAGATAATGAATGAGTTTAAACAAGGCAAGCTTAATCTGTTGGTCGCAACAACCGTTATTGAAGTCGGGGTCGACGTGCCGAATGCGAGCCTGATGATTATTGAAAACCCCGAACGACTCGGTCTAGCTCAACTACATCAACTCAGAGGACGCGTTGGTCGTGGTAAAATTGATAGCCACTGCGTCTTGTTATATCACAGCCCTTTGTCAGTCACTGCGACTAAGCGACTTGGCGTGTTACGTCAGACCAACGACGGCTTTGTAATCGCGCAAAAAGATCTCGAAATTCGTGGCCCCGGAGAAGTACTTGGCACCAAACAAACGGGCTTAGCCGATCTTAAAATAGCGGACCTCATTCGCGACCAAAAGCTAATCCCACAGATCCAACAAATGGCCCATAATTTAGCCGAGCATTATCCACAGTGGGTCTCACCCATCGTCACAAGATGGCTCGGCAACAAACAACATTACAGTCAGGTATAACAAGGACCACTAATGCAAGACAAACCATCGCGAGATCCAAAAACAGCGAACAATTCGATTGAAATTTATATTGTTATTGCTATTGCGCTCGTCATCGTAGTCGTAGGCACGTATCTCTATAATACTAACGAGCAGCTAACTCAGCATCCGACTCAGGAACAACTGCCGCTGCTTCAAGAGATCAACACCACGGGAAATACCCCTGCAACCGAGGGCAATGATATAATCAGCATGGGTGATGACAATCTTGCAAACCAAGAGGTGCCTGCTCAAGCGAACACCTCATCAGCCAATGGCTCGACCAAACAGCAGCAACAGCCTCAACCAATAGCGGCTCAACTCATCGCGGCCAAGAAAAAGATAACAGACCCTGAGCCTAAGAACGAGCCAACGAAAACACCCGAGCTAGCAGTAGCGCCACTGCCCAACCTTGATAAGTCAGACGCGGTAGTTTTACCCGCAGCCAAACAATTATCTTGGTTACCACTTTATTCCGCCTTACTGATTAATAAAGATCTTATTCGTAATTTTGTGGTCTTTGTCGATAACTTATCGCGCGGTGATTTAGTGACAAAATTTAGTCCGTTACAGCGCCCTAAACAAAAATTTCTGGTGACCGAGCAGGCGCAAGAAATTTATTTAGATACGCTAGGTTATGCGCGTTATGATCTGTATGTCGATATTATTAATTCGATTGATATCGAATTTGCGACCAATCAGTATCTCGCATTAAAACCTTTATTTGAAGATGCATATCAAGAGCTTGGTTATCCAGACGACTCATTTGAGGCAACGCTTTATCAAGCTATTGAAATATTGCTCGACGCACCAGTGATCCGCGAGCCGATCAAACTCGTTGCACCGTCTGCAATGTACAAATTTGCAGATCCAGCGTTAGAACAGTTACCGGCGGCGCATAAGTTGATGCTTAGAATGGGCCCAGACAATCAACTGAAATTACAACCAAAATTACTGCAAATTCAACTGGCTTTAGAGAATATCACTAGGCAGGGTTAGGCAATATCACATAGCGGCCGTTAAATATTGCGACCGCGCTTGATTGTTGCTGACAAAACATCTCTACTGATAATTCGACGCTTACCTTATCGCCGCTTAAGACGGGTAATAACTGGCTTAATTCAATCAACTGATTGGCCACTCCAGTCGGTTGCTGTGACAAAGGTCGCCGATAGCGGACCTCGCCAGTAGCCAGTACGATACTGCCTGATATGCCAACACGCTGTAATGCTAGATGCACTAAACCCCAACCGGTTAAAACGGCTTGAGAGTATATCGCCCCAGCAAACATTGTTTGATGGACATTAATGCTCGCTGCCAGCTCACTACTGGTGGCCAAACGGTCTGGCGCTGCAGCAGTAATGGCTAGTTTCATATAATCCGTCATCGGGATGCCACTATGCCAAGTCTGTTCAAGCGCTTTAGTCGCCGGGGGCAACAACAGAGCAAAGCCCTGATCGACTGTTGGTAAAAAACCAAGAACGAGCCAAAAACTCGGCTCACTATAACCGATTAACCGCTGAAACTGCTGCTGACTGGCTTGGTCTATCAGCCGTTTTACGACCTCACGGCCTAAACCCACACGACGAGCCGAAGGCAATACAACAACCTCGAGCCTTGCGAGCTCATCACTCACATGAGCTAAATAGCCAGCTGCCACAATATGTTGCTGTTGATCATAAGCCACGAGGTAATCACCGTTGTTAACATCATGACCGAGCATAAACTGAGCTAACAATAAATTATCGCTCGGTAACTGCTGCCAGCTTAATCCTTTAATCCAGGCATGGTTCATGTCGTGCGCAAAGTAAACGTCACCGGGCCATCATTGACTAAAGCGACCTGCATATCGGCACCAAATATTCCGGTTGCGGTATCAAAATCGAGCTGACGACAGCCTGCAACAAAATATTGATACAAAATTTCAGCTTGTTCAGGCACCGCGGCACAAGAAAAACTAGGCCGCAGACCTTTTTTAGTGTCAGCAGCCAAGGTGAACTGAGAGACCACTAATAACTGACCACCAATGTCTCGCAGGCTTAAATTCATTTTGTCTTCACTATCGCTAAATATTCGATAGTTTGTCACTTTTTTCATCAGTTTATCGGCATCGGCTTTCGTATCACCACGCTCAACGCCTAATAACACTAATAAGCCTTGCTCAATTTTACCAACGATTTGATGCTCAACAGTGACACTCGCTTGAGTCACCCGCTGAATTACTGCAATCATGTTAATGCTCCAAATAACCAATCTGCGACATTATCGGTGGCAAACACCAAGGCGTCAATCACTGCGTCTTCACTACTTGAGTGACCGGCACCAGGAATAATTTGTAATTGGCAGTTTGGCCAGTGTTCAACCAGGGCTTGCGAACCTTCGAGTTTGCAAACCATGTCATAACGTCCGTGCACTATGGTTGCATCAATGTCCTTAATTTTAGCAATGTTATCAATAATATGATCCTCCTCCATAAAACAATGATGACCATAAAAATAACTTTCAATCTTGGCCAGTGCTAAGGCTTCATGAGCATGGCCAAAACGGTGCTCAGCATCTGCTAACGGCAACAAGTGTGACAAACCACCTTTCCATATTGACCACTGTCTGGCGGCGGCTAATTGTTCGAATTGGTTGGCACTATTAAATAATTCGTTATAACCCGCAATAGGATTGCTGTGATGATGTGATGGGAGCTTTTCAATAAAACGTTGATAGTGGTCTGGATAAATTTGCGCCGCGCCACCATGAGCAGCGAAACGCCATTGCATGTCCTGAGCCCGACCTAAAAACGGGCTGCGTAAAATGTAGCTATGGATAAATTGCGGATACTTAAAGCCATATCGCAGGGCCAACTGCGCGCCCCAAGAGCCCCCAAAAACAACCCACTTTTTAATGTCGAGGTAACAGCGGATTTTATCAATGTCATCAATTAATGCTTGGGCATTGTTGTCGGTTAATTCACCGTAAGGCGTTGACTGGCCACAGCCGCGTTGGTCAAATAAAATAATTCGAAAACGCAACGGATCAAAAAAACGACTTAACCGCTGTGAGCGGCCTCCGCCGGGCCCGCCGTGCAGCACAATAACAGGTATTCCTTGCGGGTTACCTGCTTGCGATACTGATAATCGGTGTCGTGGTGAAACATCAACAAATGTCTCACTGTACGGTTTTATTACTGGGTAAAGGATCCGCATCGTCAGAGACCTCCCGCTCTATAAGTAATTGGTCTTCGTTACTTTCGTAAAATTCTGGCAAGCCGGCTGTCAGTTCAGCGCCAATTAGCACCACAATCCAGACTAAGTAAACCCAGACAAACAAAATTGGAATGGTCGCCAATGCGCCATATATCGCTTGATATGATGGAAAGTAACTTATATATAAGCCAAAGCCTTTTTTGCTGAATTCAAACAACAAAGCTGCCACCATGGCACCAATTAACGCATCAACAAAACGAACTCGCACATTAGGCACCAACAAATACATCATTAAAAATGCTAAGACTGAAAATAATAATGGTAACCAACGTAAAAAAAACGAAAAAACTTCGCTGAACATGCCCTGCTCCAGCCCACCGAGTGATATCACATAAGATGAAATAGCGATACTAGCACCGAGTAATAGCGGCCCAAGCGTTAGGATCATCCAATAAATAGAAAATGAAATGACTATCGGTCGCTTAGTTGGGCTGCGCCAAATTTCGTTAAGTACTTTATCAATGTTAGAAATAAGCAATAAGGCAATAAACACTAATACCACAATGCCAACAGCACTGGCTTTTGAGGCATTATTGACAAATTCAGTTAGATTTTGCTGCACAATATCACCAGCAGTAGGCAAAAAATTACTGTAAACGTACTGCTCTATTTGGCTCTTAATTTTGTCAAAGACCGGAAAAGCCGACAGCATAGAAAAAACGACTGAGACTAAAGGTACAATAGACAACAAAGTGACATAAGACAAATAGCCTGCCGCCATTCGTAACCGGTTTTGCACCGCTCGCTGTTTGATGTGTAAGAACAAAAGTGGTAGCTGGCTGAAAAAATTCAAAGCACTTCGTGATTCGTGATTCACAGGTGAGCATCTCCTATTACGACATAAGATAAAACAAAATAGATTTAATCATAGCTAGCTTTGTGTTGTTATAATATAGCTAACGTGTAAAAACTCACAAGGATATTATAATGTTTAAAGCTCTCGCGGCCACACTTGTCGTGTTAAGTCTGCTTGGTTGTCAGACCGTGTATTTTAATGCCATGGAACAACTAGGCATTGCGAAACGGGATATATTAGTAGACCGAGTCGAAGATGCTCGTGACGCTCAAACACAAGCACAGCAGCAATTTAAGTCGGCGCTAGATGAGCTTAGCACTTTAATAAATTTCGATGGCGGCGATGTGCAACAAGCCTATGATTCGCTATCCGATCAGTATGATTCAAGCCAAGACGCCGCCGATCAGGTTAGCGCCAGAATTGATGATATTGAAAGTGTCGCCGAGGCACTTTTTAACGAATGGCAGGACGAAATAGAACAATATTCTAATGCCAAATATAAACGTACTAGCAGCCAACAGTTACGCAAGACTAAAAATTCTTATCAAGCGTTATTACGCTCGATGCGCCGTACCGAACAAAAAATGCTGCCCGTGCTTAGCTCATTAAAAGACAATGTGCTGTATCTAAAGCACAACCTTAACGCCCGCGCAATTGGTGCCATAAGCCTTGAGTTTGAGGGGCTAAAACAAGAAATTAGCTCATTATTGAGTCAAGTGAATAATTCGATATCCGAATCAAACAAATTTATTGCCGAAATCGATCACAAGTAGCCTATAAATTACTGCCAAGTGCGATGGGGTTCCTCCCTCATCGCAGCAATAACCCTCCAGTATTTATTGGTAGCAGCCTTGCTCAACTTGCTGACGATAAACATCAATCGTTAAGTTAAATCGATACATCCGATCAACGCCCTGTTGCAATATCGAAATTAAAGCCCTGTGGTTATCGGTCTTAGATAGGTGCAGCCACGTTTCCTTATTCCCAAGATGGTAAGCTTGTTTTAATATGCTTGGATTGATCGCCAGTTGCTTCATCGCATAACTCAGGCCAAGTTCAGAGCCAATTATCGCCTCTACTAGGCCAACCTTCAACATTTTCAACCCTTGCTGATAGCTCTCGACATAGATTTTATTTAGCTCGCGATCCTGATCAAAGTCGACTTGATATTGCGCCTTTCTAATCACCGCTATGCCCTGTAGTTGCTTGAGATCAAGGTAAGATTTCGATTGTGCTCCACCGAGACTTACCACTAATATCCGCGATGTTGTCACTGGCCCTACATAATAAACATCATCACGCAGTATCCTGTTCTTAAATATTAATGCAGCGTCTAACTGGCCTGACTTTAAAGCCTTTAAAATACGGGCGTAAGGATAGCTCTCAATCTCAAAATGAACCCCCGTTTGCCGGGTAATAAGATCAAGAATTTTAACACCAACGCCCCGACAATCCTTATTGGCATCAACATAAAAAGGAGCAAACGGCGGCAAACTGGTGGTTAAACTCAATGACTGTGCTGAAAGTTGCCAAGTCATTAACAGGTAGCAAGACCAAAGTTTACACTTATTTTTCATCTAGAAAGTGTAGTCTAAATTTTGTTTATCTCAACACCCTATGCAAGGGCAGACTATAATTTCACCCCGATTATTGCGCCCTGTCGTCTCTGTTGATTACGGTGAATCAACAAAGCTACTGCCGACTTTGATATTACTGATATAATAAGGCTAATTTTTATCGCCGCCGGCGATGTTTTCCAGAGCAGTACCCACACGATATTTTGCTCTAAGATTAAGGTAGTTAAAAAATGTCTATTGAAACCGCGTTAAAACAACGTAGTGATTCAACCTGTGAATTATGCGCCAGTGCCGATAACTTATCAGTATTTGAAGTGCCGCCAACAGAAGCTCACTCTGATAAATGTATTTTACTGTGCGACACCTGTAAAATTGAGATAGAACAGGCTGACGCATTAAACGTTAACCATTGGCGTTGTCTTAATGACAGTATGTGGAGCCAAGTTCCTGTTGTTCAGGTGATGGCATACCGCATGCTAAAGCGTTTAATTGCGGCCGGCGAAGCATGGGCTCAAGACTTACTCGATATGTTATATCTTGATGATGCAACGCTTGAATGGGCTAACAAGGGCAGTGCTGAGGTTGAATTAGACGAACCACATGTTGATAGTAACGGCTCTACTTTAAGTGCTGGTGATAATGTGGTCTTAATTAAAGACTTAGTGGTTAAAGGCGCTAATTTTACCGCCAAACGCGGCACTCCAGTACGTGGAATTTCATTAACTTCAAATCCAGAACATATCGAAGGCCGTGTTAACGGTACTCGCATCGTGATCCTTACTCAGTACGTCAAAAAAATGTAATAAGCGCATCTCGCTTTTCCACAACGACCAAGCCAGTAGGTTAATCTCGGCTTGGTCGGGTTAACGCCCACCAGCTAAGTCAACAAAAGTCCCGGTAGCATATGACGCTTGCTCCGATAATAACCAAGCTATCGCTTGAGCAACCTCGCTTGGTTGTCCTCCACGCCCCATTGGTAACGAAGGTGCAATTCGATCCACTCGGCCCGGTTCACCACCAGCGGCGTGCATTTCGGTATAAATTAAGCCAGGGCGAACACAGTTCACTCTTATTCCTTCGCCAGCAACCTCTAACGCCAAACCGGTGGTTAACGTATCTACGGCTCCTTTTGACGCCGCATAATCAACGTATTCATTGGCACCGCCAAGTCGTGAGGCGACCGAACCTACATTAACAATTGCTCCGCCTTGACCGTTATTTTTAAGTGACATCCGTTTAACAGCTTCACGACAACATAGAAAGTAACCAGTCACATTGGTCGTGAGGATCTGGTTAATCCGCTGCGCGGTCATATCTTCAACCCGCATTTGTTGCTGCAAAATTCCAGCATTGTTAACCAAGGCGGTTAAACTGCCCAGTTCACTATCAACTGTCTTAAATAACCGGACCACATCTGCTTCATTGGAGATATCAGCCTGAACAATAATCACTCGGCGACCTAACTCTGCTATTTGCTGTTGCAGTGTCTGAGCCGCCTGCTGGTTACTATTATAATTAATACACAGATCATAACCTTGCTCTGCTAACAGCAATGCTGTTGCCGCGCCAATGCCACGACTGCCGCCAGTGACTAATGCGATTGGTTGCATCTTCTATTCCTTGTTTGCTTAATTATTTATTTAACCTGTCCGATAAATCTCGCAATAATTTTGTCTAAATGATTAGCAAACTGCTGCCGATCTGCTTTATTCAACGGTGGCGGCCCGCCAGTATGCGCGCCACTCGCGCGCATGGTGTCCATAAAGTCGCGAATATTAAGTCGCGCTTTAATATTCTCCGTTGTATGCAGTTCACCACGCGGGCTCAAGGCTTGGCCGCCTTTTTCAATCACTTCTGCCGCTAGCGGTATATCACTGGTGATCACAAGATCGCCCGATGTCAGCCGTAATACTATTTCATCGTCAGCAACATCAAAGCCACTATCCACTTTAAGGGTCTTGATATAAGGCGACGGTGGTACCCGCAGAATTTGATTGGCGACCAAGGTCATTTCAATTTTAGCGCGATGGGCCGCTCGATATAAAATATCTTTTATAACGATGGGGCAGGCATCGGCATCAACCCAAATTCTCATCACTTGTTATCTCCGGTCACTAAATTGTCCGCCTCAGCTTCGACTCGACTTTGTGCCAGCAGTAGTCCAAGGATCAAAGAAAACAAACCTAAGGTAAATTGTTTGTGTAAATAGGGCTCGGCGATAAATCCAACTAAAAATACACTTAAAAACATTACCTTAAGTGCCACAAAGAGCGGCTCTTTTAACGGAATTTGAGAGATCCGATAAAACATCATTAAAAACAATGCTAAACCAACCAACCCTATTTCGGTTACCACTTGAGCATATTGGTTATGGAAATGACGGAACCAACTCAGGCAATTAAATTCTGGATATTTAGCCGCAATAATTTCGCGTAATAAGTCGATATTATCCTCCGTACCGACCCCTATAAATGGATGCTCTGCCACAATGTCCTTAGTAACCACTAACGCACCTGCCCGATTACCCCACGATGAACAAAAATCGCCTTGCTCAATCACACTACTGACATTGTCCATTCCCGCATTAACTCGCTGATGAAATAAGTCACTGGTTTGGTAAGCTGTCGTTAAAATAATAGCGCCAAATAATGTCGATAATACCAACGCTTTGAGCTTGTTCTCGAAATGAAGAATAAACAACACCACAATCGAGATCACAAATGCCAACTGGCCACTGCGGCCACCGGTAATAAATAAATTGATGGTCAATGAAGTGAAAAACAACAAATACAGTAACTTATATTTATGAGATTTTTCAAACAGAATTCGACTTAATACCAGTAAGGCTGATAGTGATAAAAAGATGCTGTACTCAAGGTGTTTCATAAAGGGTGACGGATTGCTCGGTGGCACATTTTTATAAGTAAACAACTCAAAAAATATCCCGTACGAGATCATTTCACTGGCAAACATTCCGCACGAGAATGCCGTTAACAAAGTTAGTATCTGTGATTTTTTTAGACTTAACCCTAAAATGAACCCGGGCAAAAAGTACCAATATTTACTGATATAGTCGATTGCTTCAGACCAATTCTCTGACTTAATCCATGTTAATGACAAGACATAAAAACCAATCAAACAGGCGAAAGCAACAAATGTTTTATTTTGTTTTAGCTGAAATAATTGAGCTCGACTGCCCGGTTTAGCTAAAAACAATAAAATAATCAGTGCACTAAAAAGCACCAAGCCAGCCCGTGACAGCGGCATCACAAAGGCATAACCAATTAGGCAATAATTAAAAATTCGCTCATACACATTAACTGCGCCCGGTTCGGCCGGGGTTGTTTCCATTAAAGTAGACATTACGATTCCATATAGCAGATATTACAAGGGTTCAGAGAACTCTGAGGCTGCGAATATTAGCTTTTTTTGCGAGTAATGACTAGTTTCCCCTTAATCTACCAACAAAGCGGCTGCCGCAAAATAACCCACACTAAAATTTTCCGCTTTAAGCTTGCGCCATAATGTCGCTTGACTGGCGGCAGGTGCCGTTGACAAGTAGCACACCCGTAACCCTTGACTCAATAAGCCCTCAATTTGAGTGTCTAGATCCGCAGTCACTGACTCACGATCAGCATCGCGCCTGATTAGTTCAAGCACAGCACCATTGATCTGGTCATCATAAATGGCAATATCAGCCTTTTGCATATGGCGCAATGCTGCCAAGGATAACAAATCAGGCTCTTGTGGCGCTTCAACGACATACAACTCACCAGAAACTGGCTGCTGATTATCTGATTGCGCAATTAACTGCTGATAAAAACTTTCCAATTGTTGCGGCTGTTCGCTACGCGAGCTGGAAAAGAACAGCTCCCAAAAATTGCGACGCTTGGTCACGCTATCGAGTTTCTGTTTAATTTGCTTACGCTTTTCACCAGCAAATGTCGCGATTCGCCCCATATTTTGCGGCACCAGTGTTTCAAGCTTTTCACGCCAGTATCTCACTAACACAGGCGACTTACCTTCACTGCTAATTGCAAAGACCATTGGCGAGCGATCAACAATCGATGGCGTAATAAAATGACAAAGTTCAGGTGAGTCGACGACATTAGCTAAAACACCAGCGGCGCGAGCATCTAGACTAACCTGCCGATTAGTTTCATGATCTGCCGTGGCGACAAACACCAACTGCTTACCCGCCAACAGGGCTTTATCATAATCACCATTGATATAATTAAGTTTGCCTTGGTGATTTAAACTTTTTAAGCTTGATGATAGCTGCGGCGAGACGACGGTAACTTTCGCTGGCGTTTTAAGGATTAATTCTACTTTGCGCGTTGCTACTTCACCCCCGCCAACAACCAATACATTTAACTGCTCACCATCGACAAAGATTGGAAAATATTGCACATTACTACCTATAATATCTGAGCCAATTATTAGCTATATTGTTAACGACAGACTAAATAGCCTGTTGCTGTACTTGCTGTTTCGTTGCATTAAAATAACCTAACTTTCCTACCTGTTGTGGTTCAAACTGTTCAACCACATCACCAATAACAATCAGTGCTGGCGGCTTAATGTTATGCAGCTCAACCAGCTCGGCCAGTGTCGCTAATGTACCTCGATAAACTTCTTGATTATCCCTAGTGCCATTACGAATTAAGGCCGCCGGAGTATTAGCGCCGCGACCATGTGCCATTAATTCTTTCGCAATAGTTGGTAGGCTATTAATGCCCATATAAAAGACCACAGTCTGAGAGCTGCTACTGAGGCTTTGCCATGGCAAATCTAATTGACCATCATTTTGTAAGTGACCAGTAATGAAAGTACAGCCTTGTGCGACTCCACGATGGGTTAATGGTATGCCGGCATAGGTTGTACAAGCCGATGCTGCAGTGATGCCTGGCGCAACATGACAACTTACACCTTGCGCTAATAAATGCTCAACCTCTTCGCCACCACGGCCAAACACAAATGGATCGCCGCCCTTGAGTCGTAATACTCGCTTACCGAGTAACGCTTGGTCGCTGAGCATTTGGTTGATACCATCTTGTGGCACACAATGCTTGGCTTGTTTTTTTCCCACATAATATTTTTCGCAACGGTCTGGTAATAGTGCCATAATTTCATCGCTGACTAAGCGATCGTAAATAGCCACTTCAGCTTGCTCAATAAAACGTAACGCTTTAATGGTTAATAATTCAGGATCGCCAGGCCCAGCACCGACCAAGGCAACTTCCCCTGGCTGTAAAACCCCTTTCATTGCTATTTTTGTGATTGTTTTACTCATGACGCTTCTCTTATTACTTCGGGGTTGTAGCGGGTGTGCTCTGACTTAATGGGTCATAGCATATTATGTAATGCTCGCGATGCCTAAGACCGTTAATTCATTAGTTATTAATTTTCAGTGAATTTTGATTACAGCAGGCTGTATCTACGCTTGCATACTCAAATAACGACCTAAAACTGATACATAATCGAGGGCTATTGCTTAAGCCTAGGTTGGTGCGCTTTGCGCTATTACAGGGCGTCGACAAATTAAAAACTTGATATAACCACGACACAAACCTAGCTAACCCATTGAAAAAAATACATAACGCATATATTTTCGCGTTGACTAAATATCATCATACGTATTAAGTATAGCAATAATCATACCATGCAAGCTATACACGGAGATTAATAACAATGATTAGGGAGATCGGTAGGGGGCAGATGAAATAAATAATTGGCAACGACAAAGCATCCAAAACAAAAAACACTCAAATAGAGTGTTTTAGGGGTGAGAGAGTCGCTTACGCTAGTGCATTATTCCGCCACCAGCATCAAACATTAGCCCCTCAAGCTGAGTAAATGCTTGCTCTTCTCCTGACAGGTTAAATAACACCATTAAAATAACCCATTTTAAATCATCAACCGAAAAAGCTCTGTTTTCAATCTCTAACGCTCGGTCTATTACCATTTCACGCGTTTCAGGCGCTAAAACACCAACCTGCTCCAAAAAATGTAAAAAACCACGGCATTCCATATCGAGTTGTAACGCTTCACGGTCGGTATAAATCCGAATCGAAGAAACCGACTTGTTTATCAACAGCGAACTATCTCTGTTGTCTTGCATGCCGGCTAAGCGTTCAATCCAGGCCAAAGCTTTAAAAACTTCATCTTTTTGAAATCCGGCTCCGGTCAATTCATCAGTTAATAATTTATGGTCAGCCATTACATTGAGCTCACTATGAATATAGTTTTCAAATAAATACATAAGACATTTAAACATTACCCACCTCCTGAAATACGGATATAACCACCGGATCCCAAAACAATAAGCCCAGCCAATTCTAACGTCAGTAATTGCTGCAGCACGATTTCAATAGACATCTTACTACGTTCAACAACTTGGTCTATTGACGTTGTTTCGAACCCAACGCTATCCAAAATGATATCAAACGGTAACAATGACTGCGGCGATAATCGGCTATGTATCTTATGTTCCTTTGCTGCCACATCAAAACTATCTATTGGCAACTCTTCTAAGATATCGGCCGCAGTCGCTACAAGTTTAGCACCTTGATTAATTAATTTATGACAACCTTGTACTTTGGGGTTATTTACCGAGCCAGGGACTGCAAAAACCTCACGGTTTTGTTCGGCTGCCAATCGCGCAGTAATTAACGAGCCACTGCGTTGTGCCGCCTCAACTACCACCACCCCCAACGACAACCCACTAACAATTCTATTGCGGCGTGGAAAATTTGGTGCTTTAGGTAATACGTCAGGCCAAAACTCTGATACCAACAAACCTGTTTGAGAAATATTAGCAGCAAGATCGACATTTGAGCGTGGATAAATGTTCTTAAGACCGCTGCCTAGTACAGCAATAGTCGTTCCTTGAGCCGATATAGCACCTATATGGGCACAACTATCAATGCCAGTCGCCAAGCCACTGGTAATCGTTAAACCGGAAAACGCTAGATCATGCGCTAATAATTTAGCGGTTTCGCGCGCTGTAATAGTTGGCGCTCTACTACCAACAATCGCTAACTGGGGCCGCGTTAACAATTCAACATTGCCCTGACAAAACAACAATAAAGGAGGAGATGATATTTGCTTTAATATAGGCGGATATTCAGAGTCAAAAAAGCTCACGACTCGGCGATTACCAGCACCATTGAGCCATGTAGTAACAGAAGTAATAACAGACTGGTAAGGCGCTTGTATAATAGCTCGTTGTGGCGCATTAAAGCCCAATGCCACCAATTCTAATTCGGTACAGTTAAATAACTCAAAAGGTGACAAGCCCTTAAGCTTTTGTCGTAGCCGATAACAACCAATGCCAGGCAATAGGTCAAGAGTTAGCAACTGCTGTAGTTTATCCATTGAGACTCCTTAAATGATCGTTTTGAGATGGAAAACAATCAAAGCCAAGCGGCTTCATGGAGTTGAACTACATTAAGAATTGACCAGAGACAATAGCTAAATATCAAATCCAGCGCTTACATTTCACTGTAAGCGCCATCAACAGATTATAGCAGATAGACTAAAAAAGTTAGCGAGCGGGCAGTGGGTTAATTAATTCGTCGCCAATCCGTATCGGACTAGCTAATTCAAGCACTAGTGCATAGCTGACTTTTTTGAATGTTTTAAAAACCATTAACTTTCCTCGATATACATCGGGTAATTTTAATTGATCCTGCTTAACAAAATAGGATTTAATATGATCATAACGCCTTAATTCTAAAGGGCCACGCACCCGATTATCCCGATCAATTAACTGGATTGTACCCGGACGATAAACCGAAAAAACACTGCCCTGTTTAATGCCTTGATTGCTTCCTCCTTCGATGATAACCACTGAATTTTTGCCAATATCACGAAAGTGTTGTGCTGACGCGACAACTGTCGAGATCACATCAATCGCTGCTGGCCGTGGAGTGAAATAAGCAGGTAAGCTTTCAGTATCTGCCAAGGCCATGACTATTTGGCCCTTTTTGACCGCTGTAACGGTAGATAATAATTCAAGCCGACTAATCGCGGCAGAGACAGTAACCCGGGCCACACCGCTTAGTTCTATTTCGTTACCCAGAAAATCGTCATCTGCGACCGATGAAAAGCGACGACCTTTATTATAAAAGCCATACAACTCACCGACAGGGAGTTCCTGATTAACATAAACAATATCGCCAACCTTATAAAACAGAGTCGAACGCTCACTGCCGACGATAAGCGGTAGATCCTCAATTTGACGATCTGAGACGATCTGGCTGTCGGTTAGGTAATGCCCAATGTCTGCTAAAGATAAAGTAGGGATCGGTTGACGCTGATCGATAATCCGGCCGTGCGGCACCATCTTCAATTGTTTTTTTCCAGTGGTGTTAGCAAGCACCAACCTCGGCACTCCATTGACATAAACCAAGGAGATTACATCTCCTGGATAAATCCAATGTGGATCATTAATTTGTTGGTTATAATCCCAAATTTCAGGCCAACGCCACGGAGATTTTAAAAATTTAGCGGAAATATCCCACAAGGTATCGCCTTTTACGACCACATAACGGGTGGGCGAGTCTGATTTTATTTTCAGAACATCAGCACTAACCCCAAAGGCAAAACCGATAACAGTTAACACCAAAAAAAGTCGTTTCATTACCGCATCCTTTGTATTATTTGCTTAGATTTAGCGGATCATTACTCATTACAACCAAGCAGTAAACAATATAAGCGTGATTTAGCTTCAATCCTTACAAATAGCAGCAGCTGCTCGCAGATAAACCTGTAAAAGCCCGCGCTAAATGTATAAAATAAGAGCATATCATAGTTTTATACCAAGCCTAATTCTGTTAGTGCTTAATTTTCGAGAAATTTAATGTCTATTCTTAATGTTTTACGCTTTCCTGACAAACGGTTACGAACAGTTGCGGCACCAGTCGAACAAGTAACACCTCAAGTTCAAGCCATCGTCGATGACATGCTTGAAACTATGTACGACGAAAAAGGAGTTGGCCTAGCGGCAACACAAGCAGATATCCACCTGCGAATTGTTGTTATGGACTGCTCTGAACAAGGTGATACGCCGATTGTCATGATCAACCCTGAAATTACCGCGACTAAGGGTGCGATTCAAAATGAAGAAGGCTGCCTATCAGTACCTGGTACTTACGCCAGTGTTGAGCGCGCCGAAGAAATCAGTGTCAAGGCGCTAGATCGTGACGGTAACAGTTTTGAGTTTGATGCTACAGGCTTGTTGGCCGTTTGTGTACAACATGAATTGGACCATTTAATCGGTAAATTATTTGTCGATTATTTATCACCGTTAAAGCGCAAACGGATCCAAAAGAAATTGGAAAAAGAAGCTAAGTATCACTCTCAAGAGGAAAGCTAAGTTGCAACCATTGCGTATAATTTTTGCTGGCACGCCTGACTTTGCTGCCCAGCATTTAGCAGCATTATTAGATTCCCCTCACGACATAGTGGCGGTTTATACCAAAGAAGATACCCCGTCAGGGCGCGGTAAGAAACTGCAAGCCAGTGCGGTAAAACAATTGGCGACTGAGCATGGACTTACCGTTGTTCAGCCTAAAACGTTAAAAACGCTTGAAGCAGAGCAACAGCTTGCTTTATTTAATGCCGATATAATGGTCGTGGTTGCTTATGGTTTAATCTTGCCGCAAGTGATTTTAGACACGCCACGTTTAGGTTGTATCAATGTTCATGGCTCTTTATTACCTCGCTGGCGCGGCGCCGCCCCGATTCAACGTGCGATTTGGGCCGGAGATAAGCAAAGTGGCGTTACCATTATGCAGATGGACCAAGGTCTAGATACTGGCCCGATGCTGTATAAAGCCGCGCTTGATATCGCTCCTGATGAAACCAGTGCAACGTTATATCAACGCCTAGCCGAGTTAGGCCCGGTCGCTTTAACTCAAGCTATTGAGTTATTGGCTAAAAATAAGCTACCGGCTGAGGTGCAAGACGAAAGCCAAACTAATTATGCTGCCAAATTATCAAAAGACGAAGCAAAAATTAATTGGCAAGACGATGCATTATTGATTGAGCGCTGCATTCGCGCCTTTAATCCGTGGCCAATTTCTACTTTTGAACTTGATGGCATGACCATTAAAGTATCGAAAGCCCAGCTTAGTGAGACCACAACTACCGAAGCACCAGGCACAATTATTGCCGCCAACAAGCAAGGTATCGTCGTCGCTACCGGCTCAGGTGCCATTGTATTACAACAACTTCAGTTCCCAGGTAAAAAAACCATGGCTGCTGCAGACATTTTAAATAGCCGCAAAGCTTTATTTGCCCCAGGAAACCTACTATGAACTTGCGAGCCGTTACCGCGCAAATCATTGGCGCAGTCTTAGATAAAGGCGAATCACTTGCTACCGCTTTACCTGCCGCCCAACAAGAATTAGAGAACCCAAAAGACAAGGCCCTATTGCAAGAGCTTTGTTACGGCATTATGCGTCATTTACCACAACTTGAATTTTACATTACCAAGTTAATGGATAAACCAATGACGGGTAAACAACGAGTAGTCCACTACTTATTATTAGTAGGGGCTTATCAATTATTGCATACTCGCATTCCAGCTCACGCTGCATTGGCTGAAACCGTTGAAGCCTGCATTGATTTAAAACGCCCTAAAATTAAAGGGTTAATTAATGGCGTATTACGTAATTTACAACGCCAACACCTGCAATTAGCGGAGCAAATGCCTGGTAAAGCCCCACTGCAGTTTAATCACCCGAGTTGGTTAATTAAACGCTTAAGCAAGGCTTATCCGACGGGTTGGCAACAAATATTAACCGCCAACAATCAACGTTCGCCAATGTGGTTACGTAACAATATCAGCCAGCAAAGCCGCGACGCTTATCTGGCCCAACTACATGAACTTGAGATCGAAGCCAGCGCTGGTGAATATGGCGATAATAGTATTTTATTAGCCCAGCCAAGCCCGGTATTCAAACTGCCTAATTTTGACCAAGGTAGCTGTTCAGTTCAAGATGCAGCAGCGCAACAAGCCGCGCAATTGCTCGATGCTCAGCCCGGAGAATTAGTGTTAGACGCTTGCGCTGCACCTGGCGGCAAGACATGTCACATCCTTGAATTAACTCAAGATGTTGAAGTTATTGCCTTAGACTGCGATCAGCGACGCCTAGAACGCGTTCAAGAAAACCTTGACCGCATCGGTCTGGCTGCACAGCTGATTTGCGGCGACGGTACGGATCCAGCAAGTTGGTGGTCATCAGACCGAAAGTTCGACCGAATTTTACTTGACGCACCTTGTTCTGCAACCGGTGTTATCCGCCGTAATCCAGATATCAAATGGCTAAGACGCGAGAGCGACATTGCCCCACTGGTATTATTGCAACAGCAAATATTACAAGCTTGCTGGCAATTATTAAAACCAGGTGGCACCCTAATTTATGCCACTTGTTCGGTATTACCTGATGAAAACAACCTGCAAATAATTAAGTTTTTAAACCAACAGACCGATGCGCAATTAGTGCCATTACATGATAATGATACGCCAGAAACTCCAGGCTGGCAGATATTGCCTGGCGAACAGGACGTTGACGGTTTTTACTACGCTAAGTTGATTAAAAAAATATAAGGACATTGCTGTGAAGATAATTATCTTAGGCGCAGGTCAAGTTGGCGGCAGCTTGGCTGAAAACCTGGTCGGCGAAGATAGCGACATTACCATTATTGATAATGATCGTGATGCTTTGGCTGAACTCAAAGATAAATTAGATTTACGGGTTGTACTTGGCCACGGCTCCCACCCGCAAACATTGCAGGAAGCGGGAGCCGATGACGCCGATTTGTTAATCGCTGTGACTAACTCCGATGAAATTAATATGACCGCTTGTCATGTTGCATATTCACTGTTTGATGTGCCCACTAAAATTGCCAGAATCCGCGACGAAAGTTATCTTGAATACGCCAAATCATTATTTTATTCGAGCAAACAACTTAAAGATAAGCCGCCAAGCCATCGTGGCTTTGTTATTGATGAGTTAATTTCACCGGAAACTTTAGTGACAGGATATATCAGACGTCTTGTAGATTATCCTGGCGCATTACAAGTGCTTCAGTTTGCACAACGCAAAGTCAGTTTAGTCGCGGTACGCGCTTATTACGGCGGACCGTTAGTTGGTCATGCCCTGTCGGCGTTACGGGAACACATGCCAAATATTGACGCGCGAGTTGCAGCGATATTTCGGCAAGGGCGACCGGTTAGGCCACAAGGTACCACGATTATTGAAGCCGACGATGAAGTCTTTTTTATTGCCGCAACGGGTCATATCCGTGCAGTAATGAGTGAGTTGCAGAAACTGGAAAACACCTACAAGCGCATTATGATTGTCGGTGGCGGCAATATCGGTGCCGGTTTGGCTAGCCAGCTAGAGAAAAACCACCAAGTTAAATTAATCGAACGCAACCCAAAACGTGCACAAACCTTATCGCAACATTTGGTTAAAGCAACGGTATTTTGTGGTGACGGCGCCGATCATGAATTGCTGAGCGAAGAAAATATCGATCAAACGGATTTGTTTATTGCGGTAACCAACGACGATGAAGCGAATATCATGTCATCAATGCTGGCAAAACGAATGGGCGCTAAAAAAGTCATGGTACTTATCCAGCGCAGTGTTTATGCCGATTTAATGGAAGATACTAATATTGATATTACTATCTCACCGCAGCAAATCACGATTTCGGCCTTGCTGTCACACGTGCGTCGAGGTGACATCAGCAATGTATATTCCTTACGCCGTGGAGCAGCCGAAGCGATCGAAGCAATCGCTCATGGTGACGCCATGACGTCGAAAGTCGTTGGCCGCCGCGTAATGGATATCAAACTGCCACCAGGCACCACGATTGGCGCCATTGTAAGGGGTAACGAAGTATTAATTGCCCACGACAAAACTGAGATACACTCCGACGACCATGTCATTCTATTTTTAGTCGACAAAAAATATATTGGTGATGTTGAACGTTTATTCTCACCGAGCGCATTCTTCCTTTAACCCGGAAACTGTGCCTAAAACGCGTATTACTCTTCTCGTAATTTAAGCCCGAGCACTTTAAACCTGAGTCGCCGCCGCGAGTCGGTACTTATTGAGTAACGCAATCATTTGCGCGGGCGAGTGAGCAAAACTGGTTATTGGCAGGTACAAGTCATAACCATAAGCGCTGCGCAACGCCGCCATCTGATGAAGCCACGCTGCGCGCGGCCCCTTAATTACTTGGTTATTAGTCAACTTATACTCTGAAAAGTTAATCGTGATTTGCTCTAAGCTCAGTAACTCTTGCTGATGAGCGAGCATTAATATATCTCGCTGTTCATGAATTTGGCGACTAGCCAAACGCGGAGACACAGAATGGGCAACTGCTGCAACGTCATTTAGTTTAATCCCAAGATATGGAATATCACATCGCTCCAGTCCATACCTGATGCTAGGATGGGCGACCAAGATTATATCCTGCCACTCGATTGACCAGCGCCCATAACGATGAATGTACTGTAACGAGTGTTGGCCTAGCGCCAAGCTATACTCAGGCTCAGAGTATTTTAAAAATCCCACAAAGATTAACAATGCGCCTGCTAGATAGCCCAATAAAATGGCGAGCTGCAGCACCGGCCACTGATACACTAGCACAGTACTGCCAAACCATAATAAGCCACCAGCCAGCAATGAAAACAATTTATTGCGTCGAGTCGGGGTTCTGATTAACAAGTCGGATACAGGTGGGGACATTTGCTCTCCTTATATCAGTGCATTACTACTTTTGTGCAAGGATCTCGCGACCAAATTGTGCAACCTTGGCCCAATCGGTATATTCAATGTCTTGTGACGTATCAGTGACGCCGCCAGTTAATTTCATAATAAACTGGATCATGCGTCGGTCAAACCAACGGTACTTGCTGTACCGTAAAGCGCCGGCAAATACCGCTTGTAACTGCGGTTGCCACGGCGAATTACTTATAAACTTAACCATATAGGCATTAGTTGTTGGCGTATTCTTTTCAGGCTTGCGCGCCGTCAAATTAACACAGAAAAATCCGTTCGGCCGCGCTGCCAGCTGAGCTTGCTCTTTGGTAATAAACGTTTGTAATTCTTTGTTAAAATTACCATATCGGATCGAAGCACCCAAATAAACTTGCTCAACCTGCTCCCAATCTATCTGCGACTGCTGCGCTAACGGACTTAAGCGAACTTCCTTGCCTGCATCGGTCAATTGTGAGGTTAACGCCTCACAAATTTTCTTTGTTTGACCATCGGTGGTCGAATATATAATTAAGGTATAAGACATCGATTAACCTTTCCAGAACGTTGGAGTAAATAAAACCAGTAAAGTAAAAATTTCCAGTCGCCCAAATAGCATCGCCATAACTAAGATCCATTTGGCACTGTCATTAATGTTGCCATAATGTGCTGCAACTTCGCCTAAGCCAGGCCCAAGGTTATTCAAACAGGCCGCGGTCGCACTAAACGCCGTCACATCATCAAGGCCGGTATATAACAAGGCCAGCATGCACACCACAAAAACTAATGCGTAAGCGGCAAAAAAACCCCAAACGGCATCAACCACGCGGTCTGGTAGCGCTTTGTTGCCAAGTCGAATCGCAAAAATAGCGCGGGGATGTACCAAACGCTTAAGTTCGCGCGCTCCCTGTAAAAAGAGTAATACCACCCTGATTACTTTCATGCCACCGCCAGTTGAACCAGCACAGCCGCCAACAAATGACGTAAAAATTAACAATAATGGTAAAAATAATGGCCAGCCACTAAAACTGTCGGTGCCAAAGCCTGCGGTGGTTGAGACTGATACCGCCTGAAATAACGCATGACTAAAGGCTTCATCGGCGGTTAAATAAATATTTTCTTTATATAAAACAGAAAAAACCACCAATACCAGCGCTAATTGCAGCCCTAAGAAAAGGCGCATTTCAGGATCGCTAAAATAGGAACGCAGCATTTTTCTCGGGCGGATAATAGCCGCGTAATGCAAACTAAAGTTGATGCCTGAAATGAGTAAAAAGATCACACAAATGAGGTTGATACTATATGAATCAAAATACCCCATGCTGGCATCATGAGTTGAGAAGCCACCGATTGCAATAGTGGAAAAGCTATGACAAATAGCATCGAATACCGACATGCCAGCGGCCCAATAAGCGGCAGCACAGGCAATGGTTAAGGTAAAATATATATACCACAATGCTTTAGCTGTTTCGGCAATGCGTGGTGTCATTTTTGAATCTTTAACTGGCCCAGGGGTTTCCGCCCGATATAGCTGCATACCACCAACACCAAGCATCGGCAAGACTGCAACAGCTAAGACAATGATGCCCATGCCACCAAGCCATTGCAGCAAATGACGATAAAAGAGAATAGCTTTTGGTAAATCGTCAAGGCCGGTGATAACTGTCGCACCAGTGGTTGTCAGCGCCGAAAAAGATTCAAAGACACTATCAACTAATGTCATATCTGGGCGGTCTGACAACACAAACGGCACGGCACCAACACTGCCTAGTACGAGCCAAAACATCACCACAACGATAAAACCGTCTCGTACATTTAGCTCTTTTCTGTGCCCTCGGTTGGGGTACCAACATAAAAAGCCAAAAACAACACAGAGGAAAAATGATTGTACAAAAGCAACACCACCACCATCATTAAAAATGGCAGCAACTAACCCGGGGAGTAACAAGGTAGTACTGAAAATGGTAATTAATAAACCCAAAATCCGGATCAACGAACGTGTCTGCATAAGTGTTTACTATGGCCAGTGAGGTAAGTGAAATGAGTTGCTAATGTACCACAGGTCTATTTGGAAAAATATTGATTTATAACACAACACAGGCCGCTAGAGCGGCCTGTCACTAAGTTGTTACATTTGTACCAGCGCTGATAAGACAAGATCACAGCGCTCGAACTAGCCTTCCCTGAAAGCTGTCCCTTATACGATAAAGCGGCTAAGCACATCGTGCTGTTGCTGCGTTCGATCCTTTTGAGCCATCATATCTTGATTAGTTGCTTGCGCATTATCTGATACCTGCTGTGATAGATCTTTAATGTTAACCGTATTACGATTAACTTCTTCTGCCACTAAACTTTGCTCTTCTGCTGCCGCGGCTATTTGAAGGTTCATTTCGGTGATACGGCTAATTGACTCACGGATTGTGTTAATAGCATCGTTTGCTTGTTGCGCTTTCTCAACACTTTGCGCCGCTTCTAATTGAGATTTAGACATAACACTAGCAACAGACACCGAGCTTTGTTGCAAAATATCGATCATATTTTTAATTTGAGCTGTTGATTCTTGGGTACGTTGCGCCAAATTACGCACTTCATCAGCAACCACGGCAAAACCGCGACCTTGCTCACCAGCACGAGCAGCTTCAATTGCTGCATTTAGTGCCAACAAGTTGGTTTGCTCAGCGATACCACTAATAACTGACAAAATAGTTTCAATATTGCCCGTTGATTGCTCGAGTAATTTAACTTCTTCAACCGCATTCTCAATATGAACAGATAACTGGGTAATTGAATCAGAAGTCGAATTAACAACAGCAGCACCGTCGGCAGCTGCTTCGTCAGCCTCTTTGGCTGAAGAGGCAGCTTGCTGTGCATAACCAGCAACTTCTAAGGCGGTTGATGACATCTGAGTCATTGCAGTAGCTAACTGCTCTAATTCACTCAGCTGCTGGGTTAATGCTTCAACTGCAGCTGTAGATCCACGCGCAGTTTCATCGGTTCCAGCCATGATTTGATCACCTAACTCTTTGCTATCACGAATTAATACCTGCAACTTATCAGCAAAACCATTAAAGCCCCGAGCCAAATTAGCAAACTCCAGATCACTATCAGTTGCTAAACGCTGAGTTAAATCACCTTCGCCACTGGCTATATCTTGCATAGCTAAATTGATATTATCTAAGGGGGCCATTAATTTAGTAACCAGTAAATAAATCGCGGCAATACTTATCAATAACGCAAGAGCAGAGAATAATAACGCTTGATTACGCAGTTCTTTTACTGGCATTTCAACAATATCAGTATCTATCGCGACGCCTAAATACCAATCGATATTATTAACTTTGGCAAACTTCACCATAAAGCGACGCCCATCAATAACTATCTCTTGCTGTTTGGTATTGAGTTGTAATTCAGAACCGAAATACTTCTCCATTTTTGAGCCATTTAATTTAGGATCTGGATGAGAAATTAAAATACCATTGTCTGTCACTAAAAACGCATAACCAGCCCCCAACGGTTTGGCGCGATTCACTGTCTTTCCTAAACCGGCAAGACTAACATCAAGAAACATTGCTCCCTTAAAGACACCCTGATCATACATCGGTGCTCCCATCGATACCAAAATCTCGTTTGTAACCGAATCGGCATAAGGCGCTGTTATAATAACTTCTTTTTTTGCTTTAGCCTCCTTGTACCAGGGTCTAGTTCTCGAATCATAACCTTCTGCTGGAACCCATGATGCGTCATTTGACATAATACGACCATCATTTTCAAAACCGATGCCAGCTAAAATAAATTCGCTCTTAACTGCCGATCTTGTCACAACCCGCATGATATTTTCTTCACTTAGGTTATCGTTAATTAGCGAGATAATATATCCTGTCATTGTACGGTGAGCATCCATGACATGCGCAATATTATCAGCAAAACCTTCAGAAGCTCCAGTTAATGTTCTAGCAACAGTTAGGTCAAGGCTGGTTTTAACTTTAAGGTATTGGCTGATTGATAGCACGGACATGGAAAGCAATAATACCAAGGTCGTGGCAGCGATTAATTTTGTTTTAAATTGCATGAAGCTAACTCCAATTTATTTTTGGCATAACGCCATAATAAGAAAACGAAGGTCAATATAAATGCCTCATATTATTGCCTAGTTGATTGTCACAAAGTCTGCAAGACTTCGACTGATGCTTACTTTAGGTATAGCCTAAAAACATCAAGCCAGTAACAACATCCAGTTACTCACGATGAAATAAAGTAATCTAATTGTTTTTAATTTTAAATATAGATGCGCAAACTTCGTTTCTCTCGAGCAAAACTTAGGTGGTTACTACAACTTCCAAGCAGAACCCATAAGCATGTTCACAATAACAATCAGTTAATTCATAATTAACCGGAAAAACGGCGGCAGAGATACTCGAATCCTTTTAAGATTCTGGTCACCAGATAGGTGTAGTTACATAAATTATAATACCGCGACAATAAGGAATCGCCTTAATCGTGCCGATGAAAATATTTAATGTACTACGAAAGCGGTATGGATTATAACAGACTTTATACATGGCATAGCTGAAATTTATTTTTGCTATGCCAAACCTATCGTAATTATAACGATAAGACTGATCTCAGCGAAGTATAATTCAAGTAAAAAGGGCAATAAGCGATGCTCACTGCCGTTGCTATCGCTTAAATCCAATCGCGAATTGGTAAAAAATCTTCGTAAAGCTGCGCTTCAGCACTGCCAGGTGCTGGTTGATAATTATATTGCCATCGCACTAAAGGAGGCATCGACATTAAAATTGACTCCGTACGGCCACCACTTTGTAATCCAAAGTGAGTCCCACGATCATATACAAGATTAAACTCAACATAACGTCCACGTCGATATAGCTGAAATTGACGCTCTCGTTCGCCAAATTCAAGATCTTTTCTCGCTTTGACAATCGGTAAATACGCTTCTATAAAACCGTTACCCACCGCTTGCATAAAATCAAAACTTTGATCAAATCCAAGCGCATTGAGATCGTCAAAAAATAAACCACCGATGCCGCGAGCTTCATTTCGATGTTTAAGATGAAAATACTGATCACACTCTTGCTTATAAAGTGGATATTTGTCCTCACCAAAAGGCTGGCATAAGTCTTTGGCTGTCTGATGCCAATGAATACAGTCGGCTTCAAAACCATAATATGGCGTCAAATCTAAGCCACCACCAAACCACCAAACGGGCGGCTTGCCATCGGCATAAGCGATAAAGAAACGAACATTGGCATGAGAAGTAGGAACATATGGATTATTAGGATGAATAACCAACGACACCCCCATCGCCTCAAAACGGCGGCCTGCAAGCTCTGGCCGTACAGCCGTGGCCGATGGTGGTAATTGGTCACCCATTACATGGGAAAAGTTAACTCCTGCTTGCTCAAATACCTGACCATTAGTCAGTACTCGGCTTTCTCCGCCACCCCCTTCAGCACGTTGCCAACTGTCAAATTCAAAACGCTTAGTAGGCTCTTGGCTTTCAAGTGCCTGACAGATACTATTTTGTAATGCCAACAAATATGATTTTACGCTCTCGCTAGAAACCTCAGTCACGATAATGTTTCCTACATCAGTCAATTGTGAATAAGCTAATTATCTAATTTGCTGGCCACTAATGCCATCAAATATTTTACTTGGCTGATCATTTCCACCTAAAGGCGCATCAATGACGCAACCCAATTGATGTTTAAAATTCAAATTAACTTGTTTTGCGCACATTGCAGGAGGCAGCCCCGACACGTTAGCGCTAGTTGAAACAATTGGCAGGCCCAAACTCTCACTCAAAGCAATAATAACCGGGTGAGCACTTACTCTTACTGCGATGCTGTTATATTGACCGGAGAGCCAAGGTGGACAATTTTCACTCTTAGGTAGAATCCAAGTAACGGGTCCCGGCCAACTCCGCTGAATCTGTTGCCATTGAGTGTTACTCACTAGCGTGAGATCAACATACTTAGCAAGAAATTTGAAATCACCAGCGACTAAAATTAAACCCTTGGCCGGATCACGCTGCTTTAGTTCAAGAAGTGATTGCACCGCTGACTCATTAGTCGGATCGCAACCTAAGCCATAAACGGCTTCGGTGGGATACGCAATTACAGCGCCATGTTTTAGCGCTGTAATTGCAACGTCGTTAAATAATTTCATTTATAGCGACTGTAATTTCTCTTGTAACGCTTTATCTTTAGCAATCACGGCTTCGGCATTGGCCTTACGATCAGCTTTGACTGCAATAGCCAATTCGTCATCAGCTACGGCCAACATCTGTGCGGCTAAGTAACCCGCATTTTTAGCACCAGCTTTACCGATAGCAACGGTTGCTACAGGAACACCAGCGGGCATCATAACTGTAGACAACAATGCATCTTGGCCATTTAATGGGCCTGCGTCGATTGGTACTCCAATAACCGCACGCGTCGTAATACCAGCAACAGCACCAGCTAAGTGAGCAGCTAGGCCAGCAGCACAAATAAACACCTTACAGCCACGAGTTTCAGCATCGGTTACATAGTTGTGAGTTGCTTCTGGTGTACGGTGTGCTGATGTAATCTTAACTTCAAATGCAATATTAAAAGATTTCAGGACATCAAAGGTGTGTTGCATTACGGGTAGGTCAGAATCTGATCCCATTAATATCGCGACAAAGGGTTTGCTCATTATATTTTCCTAACTGATTTAAATAAAATAATTGTATCGAAATTATTCACGCTCGAATTTATAACTACATTTTTTTTGCGGGCATTGAATTTTAGTACCAGTAGCTGTTTTCTTTTCGATTAAGATTGTCCAATCACACTCAGGACATACTTTCGAAAGAGGTTTATAGTTAACGACATACTTACATTTCGGATAACTATCACACGCATAAAAGGTTTTGCCATAGCGCGATACTCGCTGCGCTAAGTGACCCTTGCGACATTGAGGGCAGCTGGTTTGTTGAAGTTGGTTTTGATGTTCAATGTGGTGGCATTGGGGGTAATTAGAGCAACCAATAAAAATACCATAGCGACCCTTTTTAATCGCTAGCTCATGCTGGCATAACGGGCAACTTGAACCGTCGATGAGCTGCTCGTCCAAAGTTTCATGTTGAACTAAGGGACGGCTATAATCACAAGCCGGATATTGACAACATCCCAAAAAAGGACCGTGCTTAGAATTTTTAATCGCAAGTTCGCTACCGCACTGCGGACACAACTCATATTCTTTTTCTAAGGCGTGCTCATGTTGTGTGAACAACTGAGGCTGCTTCATACGACATCACCAAATGAACAATAATGAGGCAGATTATATCAGACTAGTTTGTTAACAAGCTATCTATTGACGACATTTTATGTCCACCAATCAACAATACCTGAAAACCATCGGCCATAAGCTAAACTATGGTTACCCTTGGCAGTAGTATAATGCCGATCTCTCTTCAATATTTAGCTGATACGTAACATTAAGCTCGGTGTATTGATTGGCTAGGCCCTCTTGGGCAACAGAGTCCATGTCAGTGACACACAGCAAATGCTCAAGGTCATCAAAATCCCCTTCTTTTTCAATCGAAATATTCTCACAATTCCAATAGTCATAACCATATTGACGAAATAAACGTTTATAGAAACGATGGTGAACCTTACTAGAAATACAAAAGCCATAACGGTAACCAAGTGCAGCGCTAAATCGCGTCAGGGCTAAGCAAAACTGTTTTTGTAAATTAATACGAGGAATTTTAGTATCTGGACGTAAAGACAATCGCATCCATTGACAATATCCAGCGCTATTTAAACTGAGGTGTGGCATCTGTTGAGTTAATTGTTCACCCGACTGCTCAAGCGGCAATAAGTCCATATTATCAGCACCACAAATTCTGATCCCACCCAGGCACTGACTGCCAATCCGGGCAATTAATATGTCCGACTTTCGATCTAATTCTTCTTCGATTCCGCAAAAATCGGGTAGTCGTAAAATTTCTCGGTAGCTTTCTTCTCGTAATTTATAGTATTGCTTAAGCAGATCTTGGTCACTAGTTATCTCAAATATAACATGCATAATTACAACCTAACGGGAATATCAATGAGTTCTCTACAATGAAATAATCCGTTAGATTGCAGATAGAAATAAAGGGCCTAAATAAGCCCTCAAAGCGTCATACTTGTTTCATCCTTACAAGCGCAAGTGTACGTTAATCGTTCACATATCAACATGATATAATACAAACTGACTATTTTACAAGTACTTATTAGACACCACCGCGTATGAACCACGGCTGAATTATTAAGCACAAACTTCTTAATTCTTAAAATAACGAATAATTAAGAGCGAGATTATTTGATTAATTTTTGCAATGGCTTTCTAGTGGAGCGAGCATTTGGCAGCATTCCAACGCCAATACGTCCCATAAATACTTGGTTATTTATGTCACTATCACCAAGTAAACTATCGAGTGTTGACGTCAGTTCTTTTGCTAATTTATTAGCCGATTCATCGTGGGTAAATTCCAATGAGTTAGTAACAAATTTTGAAAATATTAACGGCGTCATTTCAGGCTGAAACTGTAAACCGAGTTGAGTTGCGGTTAACCAAAACCTCTGAGTTGCCTTGCCACCGGAGTGGAAGTCGTGCTCTGTTGATAAGTCCTTATCAGCAACAATGATAAAATGCGCGCCACAGCATAGTGCGGGAATTAGATCTAATTGAATGCGTGGCAACCAAGTGCCGGCAAAGTAACGATTGAGCCAACAAACCCGATCCCAACTCGTCATCGCCCATCGCATTGACTTTAATGAGAGCCAATCAAGGCCAACGGCTTGGTCTGGGATTTTGTCTTCACTAAATTGTGCATCCCACTCAATAATCCTTTTATGGACATGATAAGCCTCTGGGATCGTAAGTCTTACCTTTGCATTTTTAAATAATAATTTAGCAAATTGCCATTTGGAATTACGCCCTTCAAACCAAAGCACTTGATAACCAGCACCTACCGACTGCTGCAACATATCTTTTTGATGTTTACTCAAATAAGTCGTAGAAAAAGATCGACGTTGAGTACAACGAGTTTTAACAAAAGGGAGTAATATGCTTGTTTGTATTTGCTCGTCAACTATCAGTTCAGTTTTTATGACTGTTGGCGAATCTAATGCATTTGGGTAAGAGTATTGAACTGTCATTTTTTGACCGCTGGCGGCAATCTCGATCGTTTCAAGTAGCGCACCGATAGCGATTTGACTGGCACGGCCATCTAAATCATAGACACACCAATCTTTGGTGTCAGTTGCATGAATAAGAAATGTTCGATCGTCAATTATTTCAAACTGCCACGGTTGAGTATTATCCCCACTTGGCGCCCAACGCGCTAGTTCAAGTATCCGCTGTATCGCAGATGGTTCGTTACCAACAGTCATTAACTTCACTCCTAGCTCGCTGCCTACGGAGACATCATTGTGACAACAAATGTGATGATTTCTTACATCTACCATCAAGATGATAAATGGTACAGTTCTATCTGATACTGTTAATTTTTACCTATGTAGAGCAATTAATAAAAACGGCATCCTTGCCGTTTCATAGACTTCCATATCAAATCCAGCTACGCTAA
>Ga0209396_1000607_pt1 | contig 41875 bp, 39 predicted proteins | sample GOMGulsemesocosm_6_FD_184638 | JGI IMG/M metagenome (GOLD analysis project Ga0209396, IMG submission 184638) | Methane-oxidizing microbial communities from mesocosms in the Gulf of Mexico - GOM8C Gulf of Mexico (SPAdes) (version 2) | ecosystem: Environmental > Aquatic > Marine > Cold seeps...
GCCCTATCAAAGGTGTTAATGCATACACGCTGATATGTAAGTTATGTGGTCACAGCACACAGCTTATAAACAATAGAGCTTTTACAAACGAGCAAATTCGAATTGAGGAAATAGGAAAGCAAAAAGAGCCGTGCTGCCCCAACACAGGAAACCCACTTGATGCTTACGGTGTGCGCTATCAAAAAGTAACAACTACCGATGAATCTGGCTCACGTATAGAGAGAGTTATAAAACCAGCATGTGAAAATTCCACCAAAGGAATATTTTCCAACCCAAACCTATACAAGCTCGATGGTAAAACAAGGAAATCCTCAACTTGGGCTCATGTCGATAAAAAGCCAGGTGCACGAGGAAAGCCAGTCAAAGAAGTAAGATTCGAAGAAAAGTCTGCTGGACAAAGAATTAGGTGTAAAACCTGTAACACTCGCTTCAGCATTAAAATGGACCCTCAACAACGTCATTATTTACGTGAGCAGAATGAGCCTATTTTTTTGAGTTTAGTTAACAAAGGTATTGTTAACCGTGTAATCGAGCAGTTTCAAATCAATCCCAAAACTCTGTATGACAAAATTAACTTCTTCTATGAACAATGTTTGGCATTTGATTTATTTCACAGTGGTGGCTTAAGTGAAGCATTAAAAGGAAAAGAATTAAACCTAAGTACCGATAGGCAGCATTATTTAAGTAACTGGGGTGATACTAATATGCCAATGCCTACTCGTATTGTTAATACATCAACGGCAGACAATGCGTCAGGGTATGTGTTCGGGACAACGGTTAATTTTGATTTTAATAGCGATGCAGAGTACATAAAACGTGAACATAGGGAGAAGAAGGAGGTTGAGAAAGCAAGTTATTACCGGCGCTATGCTCAATACGTATTGGATAACGAAGAACTTTTAGGTGGCAGTGAACAGAATCAAGAAGATATACCTCTGCAAACGCCTGCCAAAGGACTTTTGGTTCATCAGACATACAGTATGTTGGCACATTTTAATCAACTGAAAAACACCTTAGCTTCATGTGAGCATATTAATTTATTTGCAGATAACGACGCTGGCTTTAAATTAAGTATTGGGGCGATTTTTAATGACTGGATAGCAAACAATAAGTTAAGTGCATTTCAAGTTATTACTGAACGAAGTGGTGGCAATAAGTTGCTCGACAAACAAAGTGGTGAGCAACTTAAAAAACGTTTTGAGATGCTCAAAGAGGAACACCCTGAAAGTCCACAAGCCGATATTATGAGACTCCTCTGGCAAGAGCAAATCAATTCACGAGTTACAATGCCTGGCACGCGCTCAGAATGGATAGTAAGTCCAAATCCACGGTCACGTTTTGATGCGCTGTTACCACTTACACCTATTAGTGATGAATATTTAGAATCGTTAATAAATACTATAGAAATGGCGTCATTAAATGGTGTTGATAATTGGTTTCAAATATTACGCCGCCACATAAATATGCTAGAGCGGCCTGTAACTAGCGGAACCAACTCCAAGCGATGGAACGCATATGCTGGTTATAACCCTGAATGGATGGCTAAACTCTTAGAAATTAAGAGGGTATATTTTAATTATTGCATGACTAACAAAAAGTCAGTTGTAGGTTCAGAAAATATAGATGAATCTACAAAATATGCTACAAGCCCAGCAGAAAGAATAGGCTTAGTTGATAGGACTTTTTCTGCACAAGATATTTTGGGTTTTAGCCTTTTTAAAAAAATCATCTAATTCTCATAATTGCATGCGAACAAACTAAACCCTTGATGTTCTCAAAAATAATAATAATCCTCGTGTCACACTAACTAATGAAGTACATTATAAATCAAGTTTTTCCATTAAAAACAATCATTAATAAAGGGAGATATGAAGTCTGTGCTTAAAAAAGAACAAGAGCGAGTCTATGATTGGTTGAATAATACTTTAGAACTTCCAGTTTTTGCTGAAGCGTACAAGGGAGCAGTGATATTAAAAGAAAGTAAGCCAGCTGGCTATATTTCATTTATTGCTCATGCAGGACGAGATTTGATGAATATTCTTGCAGCTACAGTCTCTGGTGTAAAAGCTCAACGCGTTCAATATCAACAACATATAGATAAACTGCAAGGGGATTGGCAGGATGAATGGGGATTCAGTGATGATATTTCCATGGAAGTTGCTGAGAAAGGACATTTGATACCTATACAAGTATGCCAAAGAATCTCTATTTTGATAGAGGAACACAAGTCTGGTCGAATGAGAAGTTCGGAGGCAAATGGTTTATTTTTCAGTACATTTCTTGATTACTCAGATTTAGAGAAAATCCCCAAAAATTTTCTTTCAGAATGGAAAGATACAAAAGAATGGTTTTTACATAATGCACATCTTCGTGAAAAGCCATTTCGAGCTGAAATTGACGACAAATTAGTAAAGCACTTTAACTGCTTAGACGGATATCTTTATATCGCAGCCAGCAGTCAATATGACCGATTAAAGGAATTAAATGAAATCCTGGACGCAACCAACCAATGATATGATCGATAAAGTACTTACGTCTGTTAAGAAAGAAACTGATAGGCAGTACTTTTTCTCTAAGCTAAACAATCCACTTTGGCTGGATTCACTGCGACAACGGGGATACTTTAGCAATCCACCAGGCATGAAAAAATTGCCCGATGGTTATGTACAATATCCGCACTGGCCAGAGTCGGGATATTTAGTGAATATTGCAAATGAAGCAACAGACAGTATTATTGATATTGTTTTATCTTTTCCTAAAACAGATAACCCTAGAGTTTATGAAGATATTTTTTCTATTGCGCTTAAACTTGATGGGGAGCAATCGGTAAGATTATTTCCTAAGTTGAATGAGTATATTGAATTAGATAACCAATTTCTTGCACATCGATATCCTGAGTTACTGCTTCATTGGTCAGAACAAGGTAAAGTGAAACAAGCACTTGAACTAGCGAAATTACTTGTTCTTTTCAAAGAAGATCCCGAATCTAAACGTAAACATCAGTTACGCAAAAAGAATCCAAATTCGATAGGAACTTCGCTTGAACCATTACCACAGTTTGGTGAATGGGAATATCAACAAATTCTTGAAACTGGTGTGCGCCCGATTATTAATCATAAACCTCTCCAAGCAGCGAAACTTTTAATCGAAGCCGTGGTGACTATGATCCAATTTGGAATTCACTCTGAAGACATCAAAAAAGGAAGGAGCGAAGACTATTCCGAAATTTGGTGTCGTAGGATGGATAAGCCAGATAGAGACTACCAGACAGTAAAAGAAGTGCTAGTTCATACTCTGACGTACGCTTGTGAAAAAGTTTATGAAAAAGAGCCTGATTCTAGTGCTACTCTTGATCAGGAATTACGAAAGCCGCATTGGAAGTTATTCACACGATTGCGTCAACATCTTTATTCTCTTTTCCCTAACGATCAAAGCCTTCCTTGGATAAGGCAACAGATTATCGAACATGATACTTATTCTAAATGGGATCTCCATTACGAGTTCCAATTGATGATTCGGAAATCATGTGAGCGATTCGGCAATGACTTACTTTCTGAAGCTGAATTAAAAGATATTTTGGATGATATCCTTAAGGGTCCTTCAAAGAAGGACTTTCAAGAATGGTTAGGTGAAAAATATACAGAAGATGCGTTTAAGAAACGCCAGCACTATTTTCACCGAATACAATTGCGTCCGTTTTCCTTATTATTGAATAATGAAGTTCGAGAATATTTTGATGAATTAGAAGCTGAGGGGCAGGCAGAGTCAATTGAAGATGATAGTTATGCACCTCACGGGGACATTAAAGGTGGTACCATCAGCTATCAGAGCCCAAAATCAATTAAAGACTTTGAGAACCTTTGTGATGAAGATCTCCTTGCCTACCTAAACAATTGGAACGAAGAACAGCGCGATAAAGATAACTGGCTAATAGAGATTAACATTTCAGCACTCGCTAATGTTTTTCAATCTTTTTTCAAAGAAAAAATAGTGCAAGATAAGACTCGCTTGACATTCTGGATGGAAAATCGCGCACGAATTGAAAGGCCAATCTATATTGCTGCAATGCTAAAAGCTATCGGCGAACTTATTAAGAACAATAACTTCAGTAATTTGGAGGACTGGATACAATTTAGTAAATGGGTATTGTCGCTTGTCAATGATGAACGAGTTGAAGGTAAACCTGAGCCAAGCGATGAGTCACGTAATAATCCGGATTGGAGCAGCTCACATAGGGCAGTTCTCGATTTTATTGATACTTGTTTTAAGAAAGAGGTAAATACTCCTATTGAAGCAAGAGAATACTTTAAAGTGCTTCTTCAATTAATCTGTAATCTACCTGACTGGCGTTTAGATCAAGGTCAACTCGTGCTACTTAGCAGCGATGACCCTATTACCGAGGCCATAAATAACACACGAAGCCGTGCACTTGAATCACTTATTCATTTTGGGTTTTGGATTCGCCGTCACTTACCAAAAGATAACCTTCAAGAAATCACCGATATTATTGATATGCGTATTGATAATATTGATACACCATTAACCAGGCCTGAAAAAGCACTTATTGGAATGCAATATAGTAACCTCTGTACTTTCAATAAAGAATGGGCAGCCGAGCATGTTGAAACCTTTTTCCCGCAGGAAAAATCAGACGATTGGAATAATGCATTTGGTAGTTTTATACGTTACAACAGACCGAATACGCAAACATTTGAAGTTTTGAATCGTGAATATGAGTACGCTATTAACAACTTAAGTGTACTGTCTCCAAATGATGAAGGTAACATCAATAAGGAATTGATTAATAAGTTAGGACAGCATATTTTCACCTACTACCTTTGGGACGTTTACTCTCTTTCTGGGGAGGATAGCTTATTAAAACTCTTCTATGTTAATACCGAAGAGACCCGAACATATTGGGGGCAGCTTTTTAGCCATGTTGGCCGTTTATTAAGAAATAGCGGCAATCATTTGAATAATGAACTGACTAACCGTATTACTGCATTCTTTGACTGGCGATATGATATTGGTGAGCCTTTGGAGCTTCAAGAATTTACATTCTGGTTGGAGGCTGAGTGCCTTGATCCAAGTTGGCGCTTAAATGCTTACTCAAAAATTTTGGACCATAAGCAGGTTAAAGGAAATTTACTTTCACTACAGGTCAGAGCATTGAAAAAATTATCTAGTAACCACTTAGCATTAACTCTCGAATGCTTTGCTAAAATTACGGACGCCATGAATCAAGGAACCCAGATGTATATAAGGGCGGATGACGCTAAAGGAATGATGAAGATAGGCCTGGAGTCTGATGACTCTCAGGTTGTAGAAAATACAAAGCGTGCTAGGGAAAACCTTTTACGCCTAGGGCGTCTTGATTATATGGATGTATAATTAAATCTGAACTCCCCATCAAAAAAAACCATAAGGCATTGAATTTAGGTGGCTAATCGTACGCATTAGTGGTGTTTTCATAGATATGTAGCTTATCTGGGGGCCTTTGTTTTTAAGTCTTCATAAAAAAGGAGCGGCTCATTTTAAAGTGAGTCGCTCCAAGTTCAGTAAATAGCCCGTCAATTGACAGGCTTTTTTAAAAAGAACTTATCTACAATTAATCGATTAGTTGATATTGCTCTTTCAAAATTTTAATAACTTCAGCTTTAGGATTTTTTGATAAAACGATTGTTTCACCGGTGATCTTTTCAGCAATAGCAATATAGGTTTGTGAAACATTCATCAACACAGATTCTGGCAATTCATTATCACGAGCAAGCGCTTCACGCTCAGTCATACGATTTTTATTTAATAAGATATCAGGATCGGGAAAATGTGCTAACAATAGTTGACGAAAACCTTCTTTAGAGTTTTCAACTACTTTACCACCACGGTACTGTTCTCCATCCCAAATACGAGAGGAATCCGGTGTACCTACTTCATCCATATAAATTAATTTATCATTACCTGCTTTATCTTTTACATAACCAAACTCAAACTTAGTATCGACAAAGATTTGATCAAGTTTTGTTAGTTCATTCGAAATAACGTCAAAACCTTCCGTTAATAATTTTTCATATAACGAAATATCATCAAGAGATTTAAAATTAAATGCCGTAAAATTATCTTCAATATTTTTGCGAGTAATATTTACATCATCAACTGCTGGAACACCGGGAATACCTTCTAAAACTCCTTTAGTTGAAGGTGTTTGTAATAATTCAGGCAATTTGGAGTCTTTGGTTAAACCTTCGCTTATTTCAATACCACAAAATTCACGCTCACCTTTGATGTACGAGCGCCACATTGAACCAGTAATATATTGCCGACAAATGGCTTCAATCATTACAGGTTTGGCTTTTTGTACAATCCAAACAAATGGGTGAGGAATATCAAGGATATGACTATCTGCCAAACCTTGTTCTTTAAATAATTTAAACCAGTGATTGGAAATAGCATTAAGTGCAGCCCCTTTACCTGGTACACCTTTCATGCCACCTTCACCTTGCCAAATACAATCAAAAGCAGATATACGGTCACTGATCACCATAATCGCTAACGGCGTATCGGCCGCCACATCATATTTTTTCTCTTGAATTAGACGTTTGCTATCCGCTTCAGTTAACCAATAAACACTGCGAACTTTACCACTATGAACAGGAGCGTCAGTGCGAATGGGTAAATCATTATTTACTGCTAATATTTGATCTGCAAGACTCATGGAGTTACACCTTAAGTTTTATTATTGATAGTAAAATTAAATTAATTGTAGCGAATATTATCTTTGTTATATTTACGTCGCTCTCTGACACCCTGCCACCACGACATCCTGTAAATAAAATAGTATTCGTTAAAATTAGTACTGTTTATAAAATATTTATTGTTATATCAATTTGACTAAATTTATCTCCATTTCTTTGTTTTGTCGATACGGTTTATTAATTTAAAATAAAACATAATCGTTACCTAGAGTTACCTAAATAAATTACAACTTATTTTTAATATTTCAATTGCCAAAATTAAAACTATTTTAATAAATTCTTACGGAGAGATTTAGTTTAGTTTCAAGGTTAAAGCACGAAGCTAATGACTATTAGAGAGTATGTTTATTCGCCCGATAAAAATATTATACTGCTTCCTGTACATTCGTTGCTCTTTGACATCCTGTCATCGCGACATACCGTACATCCTGTACATAAAGAAAAGGACGCCTATTGGCGTCCTTATCTCAAAAGCTATTTCAATTCTATGCAGCTAAAGAAGCTTTCGCTTTTTCAACTAAGAATGCAAATGTTGCTTTGTCATATACTGCAATATCAGCTAGGATCTTACGATCGATTTCAATAGCAGCCTTTTTAAGACCATTAATGAAAACACTGTAAGATAAACCATTTATGCGAGCTGCTGCATTAATACGAGTTATCCAAAGTTGACGGAATTGACGCTTACGTTGACGACGGTCACGGTATGCGTATTGGCCAGCTTTAGTAACTGCTTGGAAAGCAACGCGATAAACGCGACTACGGGCACCGTAGTAACCTTTAGCTTGCTTTAGTACCTTTTTATGACGTGCTCTTGCTTGTACACCACGTTTTACTCTTGCCATTTTCTATTTCTCCTATTAACCGTGACGTAAAAGTTTTTTAACTGACTTAATGTCAGCAGCAGCGATCATGCATTTAGCACGCAAATGACGCTTAACTTTAGTACGGCGTTTAGTCAAAATATGACGTAAGCCAGCTTGTTTGAACTTGTAGCCAGAAGCTGTTTTCTTAAAGCGCTTTGCAGCACCTTTATTGGTTTTCATTTTAGGCATGTGAATAACTCCGCATTGTTATGCCAAATATAAAGCAACCTAGGCGAAAACTTTATAGCTAAGTTATTACTTAACTATTCAATTTTACTTGTAAGCCTTGATCACCAGCTAAAGACAATATTGGTGAAATAAACTTTAATAATAAAAGTCTATTTACTTGTTAAACCAAATATTATCTATTTTTTAGGGGCTAGAACCATCACCATTTGACGTCCTTCCGCTCTACGCGGGAAGAACTCAACTACGGTCATCTCTGCTAAATCGTTTTTAACACGTGTTAGCAATTCAAGACCAAGTTCTTGGTGGGCCATTTCACGACCACGGAAACGTAATGTTACCTTGATCTTATCGCCGCCTTCTAAAAAGCGTTTCAGGTTGCGTAGTTTTACCTGATAATCGCCTTCATCTGTACCAGGTCGGAATTTAATTTCCTTAACCTGTATTTGTTTTTGCTTTTTACGCTGTTCTTTTTGTTCTTTACTTTTCTCGTAAAGAAACTTGCCATAATCCATGACTCGACAAACAGGAGGTTTGGCTGTTGGGCTCATTTCAACAAGATCGACACCAGCGACGTCAGCTTGATCCATTGCTTCATCTAAAGTAACAATACCACCAGGCTCTCCGTCATATTTAATCAAACGAACTTCGTTACCTGCAATACCTGTAATCAACTCATTTAAACGATGTGCTGGCTCTTTTTGCCCGCCTCGTTGTCCACCTTTAATAGCCATGTTCCTCCAAAGAACTTTGTCCCAAGTTACGTTTGCTTTTTAGCATCAATGTAATACTTGGATTAAAAAATATATTATGTTTGTTATTTTATCATTAAACTCTTTGTTTTACTTCTTCATTGAGTTTAGCAATAAAGTCATCAACAGACACTTTTCCTAAATCTTCACCACTTCGTGTTCGTATTGCAATTTCGCCGGCTTCCATTTCTTTATCACCAACAACTAACAAATACGGAACTCGCTTCAAAGTGTGCTCGCGGATTTTAAAGCCTATCTTCTCATTTCTCAAGTCTAGTTTTGCTCTAAATCCACTTTCTTTCAATTTTTTTGCAATTTTTTGGCAATATTCGCTCTGTTTGTCGGTAATATTCATTATTACTGTCTGAATTGGCGATAACCACGTTGGAAATTTCCCTGTGTACTCTTCAATCAAAATGCCAATAAAACGTTCAAGTGAACCCAAAATGGCACGATGAATCATCACAGGAATATATCTTTCGTTGTCTTCACCGACATAAGTTGCCCCTAAACGCTCTGGTAAAGCAAAATCTAATTGCACAGTTCCACATTGCCAAGCTCGTCCTAAACAGTCCATTAAGGTAAATTCAATTTTTGGACCGTAAAAAGCACCTTCACCCGGTAAGTATTCAAACTTAATATCACTATCAGTTAATGCTTGTGCTAGACCTGCTTCCGCTTTATCCCAAATTTCATCACTACCAATTCGATTTTCAGGACGTGTTGATAATTTTACAACAATATCTTCAAAGCCAAATGAGCCATAAACGTCATACACCATTTCAATACATTTAGTCACTTCTGCTTGAACTTGTGACTCCATACAGAAAATATGTGCGTCATCTTGAGTAAAACCACGAACACGCATCAAACCATGTAAAGAACCAGAAGGTTCATTACGATGACAACAACCAAACTCAGCAATTCTCAAAGGTAAATCACGATAAGATTTAAGCCCTTGATTAAATATTTGTACATGACCCGGACAGTTCATCGGCTTTATGGCGTATTCACGCTTTTCAGACTCAGTAGTAAACATGCCATCAGCATATTTATCCCAGTGACCTGATTTTTCCCAAAGACTTCTGTCCATCATCATTGGCGCTTTAACTTCGTCGTAATCATACTCGTGTAACTTTTCACGAATAAATTTTTCTAATTCGGTATAAATCGTCCAACCATCGTTATGCCAAAACACCATGCCTGGCGCTTCTTCTTGCCAGTGGAATAAATCTAATGTTTTACCAATTTTACGATGATCACGTTTTTCAGCTTCTGCCAAACGAACGATATAAGCTTTAAGTTGTTTTTTATCTGCCCATGCGGTGCCGTAAATACGTTGCAACATTTTATTATCTGAATTACCACGCCAATAAGCACCAGCAACCTTCATTAATTTAAAATGATGACAATGACGCATGCTTGGTACATGAGGACCACGACACATGTCGATATATTCTTGATGATGGTATAGAGCAGGCGTATCAGTTTTCTCGATATTTTCATCAAGAATTTGTAATTTATAGGTTTCGCCGCGTTCAGTAAACGCATCGTAAGCATCTTGCCAAGACCCCGTTTTCTTAACAACTTCATAACCGGTACGAGCTAATTCAGTCATACGCTTTTCCAGCGTCACTAAGTCGTCTTCGGTAATTGATTCTTCTAGATCGATATCGTAGTAGAAGCCATTATCAATGGTAGGGCCAATGGCCATTTTAACATTGGGGTATAATTGTTTTATTGCATGCCCTAACAAATGTGCGCAAGAGTGACGGATAATCTCAAGGCCTTCGCTATCTTTACTGGTTATTAATTGTAAGGCAGCATCTTGAGTTATTAATTCACAAGCATCAACTAAATTGCCATCAATACGTCCGGCAATAGTCGCTTTCGCAAGACCAGGACCAATATCGAGTGCGACATCCATTACAGATACTGCATTTTCAAATGAGCGTTGTGAACCATCAGGGAGAGTAATTACAGGCATGAATTTTCCTTTATTCAGTGGCGGCGCATACCAAGCGTCGCATGATTATTTTTACTTCATTTTTAATATTTAAAATGAATGAATATTGTTAAGAGTAAACTTAAGCTATTTCACTAAAGCTCAACAGAAACGGGAATATAGGTGAAAGTGATGCACAATGCAATAGTTGTTATTATGATTCCTTTTTTTCATTTTATCATACATAGTTTTTGATCTTGATAATTTAAGGTTATCGTTTGTTAATTGTACGTAAAAAACGCCTTGATAAGATTTTAGAATATTGTCATATTATAGGTTTTTCACTCGTAAGAATCCGTGATTTATTGGCGCTATTTATATGATAAAAAGAACCAAAAATGAAAAGATATTATTATCACTTAGCTTATTAACGGTAATGACAATATCACCATTTTCATATCTTCGATGGCTCGAAGGTGACATCACTTTAGCCATAGTCGATGCCATAATATCAATCACGGCAATGAGTTTTTTTATATTTATCTATATCACTCGAAAGATAGATACTGCAAAAATATTATTTTCTATATCTTTAGTCATATCAACATTAAGTACTATTCTGATTAAAGGAGCGTCGCAAGTTTTATGGGCTTCACCTGCCATAATTGCTCTTCATTACCTGATGCCATTAAAGTTGGCAAGAATAACAAGTACTATATTAATACTAGGTATACTCATCATCACCTATCCCATTGTGGATTTACTCTCATTTCTTAACATTGCTGCAACCACAGGATTAACCGCAGCTTTCTCCTTTGTGATCTTTCGCTCATATAACGAAAAACAGCTTGAACTATCATTACTTGCATCCATTGACTCATTGACTTCTTCAGGTAATCGGCGGGCTTTAGATTTAAAATTAATAGACATTATTGTAAGTCAAAACAGAGAAGCCCGAGCAATGTGTTTAATTCTGATTGACTTAGATAGCTTTAAAGCAATAAACGATGAGTATGGACATGCCGCAGGTGACCAAATATTAATAAGTGTATGTGAGCTGATAACACAACACGTTCGCCTACAAGACTCTCTTTATAGATACGGCGGTGACGAATTTATCATCACCCCCGTAAATACAAATATCGAAACGACAAAAGCCCTTGCTGAAAAAATACGTCATATGGTTGAACAACACCGTTTTGTCAATGAGCTTAAAATGACCCTATCAATAGGGGTCGCCCAATACAGAGAAGGTGACACCCCTGAGTCATGGATTGGTCGAGCTGATAATGCTTTATATAAAGCCAAAGAAAACGGGAGAAATAATGTTTGCTGCGAATGAAATAATATTTAGTACGAATAAAAATATCCACTAACTAAGACTAGGTAATCTGAAGTTAGAATGATGAACATCACAAATTGATAATGTGATGAACACTAAATATTTTTAAGTTATAAAATAATCTAAAAGACCTCAATTCGATAACGATGGTTGACCTTAAATTGAGATCTAATTGATTAACATATAGTTAATTATTTAACATGGCTTTTACCATCGCTTCGGCGACTTTAATCCCATCAATACCCGCGGATAAAATACCGCCAGCATAACCAGCTCCTTCCCCTGCTGGAAATAGCCCATCAACGTTCAGACTTTGTAATGTTTCTTTATCTCGAGTAATTTGTATCGGTGATGATGTTCGCGTTTCTACTGCTGTTAAGGTGGCTTCAGCCATTGAGAAACCTTTTATTTTCTTTTCAAATGCTGGTAATGCTTCTCTAATTGCTTCAATAGCGTATTGCGGTAATGTTTCGCTTAAGTCACAATATTTAACACCTGGTTTGTAAGATGGCTCTACACAACCATGTTCGCCACTTTTACGCCCGGCTAAAAAGTCACCGACTAACTGCACGGGTGCATCGTAAGACTTTCCACCAATGTTGAATGCTTGCTCTTCAAGGCGGCGTTGAAATTCAATCCCCGCCAATACATTGTCTGTTTTTCCATTAACGTCATAATCTTTTGGTTCAATACCCACCACAATGGCGCTATTAGCGTTACGCTCATGGCGTGAATATTGGCTCATACCGTTTGTTACTACGCGCCCTTCTTCCGATGTTGCAGCAACTACGGTTCCACCAGGACACATACAAAAACTATAAACTGAACGGCCATTTTTGCAATGATGAACCAATTTATAATCTGCTGCGCCGAGTATTGGATGACCGGCATTTTTTCCAAAACGAGCATCGTCAATAACCGATTGTTCATGCTCAATTCTAAAACCTATAGAAAATGGTTTTGCTTTAATATAGACATCATTATGATGTAACATTTCAAAGGTATCACGTGCACTATGACCGACGGCTAAGGCAATATGATTGGTCTCTATTTTTTCTCCAGAAGCCAATGTTAAACCTAAGATTCGTCTTTTGTTTTTACCCTCGAACTGACTATTTTCATCATTAACATCTTCAAAGTGAAGTTGTTCAACACGTGCAGAAAAGCGTATTTCACCGCCAAGTTCAATGATTTTAGCCCGCATTTTTTCGATCATGGTAACCAATTTAAAGGTACCGATATGCGGCTTACTGACATATAAAATTTCTTCTGGTGCACCAGCATCGACAAATTCATTTAAGACTTTACGACTATAATGTTTTGGATCTTTCACTTGGCTATATAATTTACCATCAGAGAAAGTCCCCGCACCACCTTCACCAAATTGAACATTTGACTCAGTATTTAATATTTTTTTGCGCCAAAAACCAAAAGTATCTTTGGTACGTTCTCTCACTTCTTTACCACGTTCTAAAATAATCGGTTTAAAGCCCATTTGAGCAAGTAGTAAGCCGGTGAATAAACCACAAGGACCAAAACCTATTACAACGGGTCTTTTTTCTAATGTTTTAGGCGCTTCACCAACAAAATGATAACGCATATCAGGGCTTTCTTTTATTTGTAAATCATCTGCAAACTTTTCTATAAGTTCAGCATCATTTGTTGTTTCAACATCAAGGGTATACATTAAAATAATTTTATTTTTGCGACGCGCGTCATAGCCACGTTTAAAAACAGTAAAATTAACTAATTGAGATTCTGATATCGCTAGCTTTTCAAGGATCGCTTCGGTTAACTGTGTTTGATTGTGATTAAGGTCTAATTGAATATTCGTTAAACGCAACATAAGGTGATGATCCATTGACAGGGAAATAGCAAATTTTCGGCATTTTACCTGAACTGTCGACTCAGATAAATCAACAATTGAAATTCTTTCTAGGCTAGGTATGATCACGCTGCATAAATTATTTAATCAATAGAGATTTGTATGGCGTTTGTAGTAACAGATAATTGCATAAAATGTAAATATACCGACTGTGTTGCGGTGTGCCCTGTTGATGCATTTTACGAAGGTCCAAATTTTTTAGTGATTAGTCCTGATGATTGCATTGATTGTGATCTTTGTCCTATTGAGTGTCCCGCTGAAGCGATTTACCAGGAAGACCAAGTCCCAGCAGATCAACAACAATTTATTGAACTAAACGCCGAACTAGCCAAAGTATGGCCAAGGATCACAGAATTAAAAGCGCCTCCTGCTGATGCCAAAGAATGGGATGGTGTCCCCAATAAAATACAACACCTTATTATTGACGAAGACACCCTTTAATCCTTCTAGGATCTGTTACTTTCAAGAGGGTGGACTTTGTTCGACATAAAAGCATATGAATTGCTTTAAACAATTACCCGTCTATAAAAAATAAGCGCATATAGGCGAATCCTTTGGTCTATTTGTCGCTTACTTTACCGCTTTTCCACCTAATAGGTGGAACATCCGTTCGATAATTGCTCTATCTTGTATAAATAGCCAATACATGGCCATAAAACGATATCGAAAAATCAACATACCTTAATATTCGTTTTACTTACTAAAGGTTGTACATTTTTACTATACTCAAAGTACTTTGCAAAAGTATGTGGTAAAATGTCATGTGGCAATCCATTGAAAAAGCGATTAATGCGGAAATAAGTCATAGCTTCCACATCCGTGAAAAAACGTCGATCTCAGGAGGCGATATTAGTTTATCGTATCGATTGAGTGACAAAAATAAACACTACTTTGTAAAGATAAATGACAAGGATCACGTTGAGCACTTTGAGTCTGAAGCCTACGCACTAAAACAGATATCCGCATTAAAAGAAATATCCTGCCCTGATGTAATCACTTTGGGCACAACCTTAGATAAAAGCTATTTGGTATTAAATTATATTCCCCTAGCAAGTGCCTCTGACCATCAATGGCGTCAATTAGGTCAACAACTTGCTAACATGCATAAATCTTCCACACATGGACAATTTGGTTGGCAAACAGATAACTTTATCGGCGACACCATACAACCTAATGCTTGGTGTAGTAACTGGAAGACATTTTTTGCCGAGCAACGAATAGCTTGGCAACTACAATTACTATATGAAAAATCCATAAAGTTTGGTGATATTGATCACATTACTCAAGTTTGTCATGATGCATTAAAGCATCACCATGTAGAACCTTGTTTAGTACACGGTGATTTATGGCAAGGTAACTTAGGATTTACAGAATCAAGTTCAATTATTTTTGACCCTGCTTGTTATTATGGTGATAGGGAAGTAGATATTGCGATGACGGAGTTATTTGGACACCTTCCTCCTGAATTTTATCAAGGGTACCAAGAGATTTTTCCTCTGCCCAATAGCTATGAGCAACGTAAAATTATTTATAATTTTTATCATATACTAAATCATGCAAACTTGTTTGGTGGTAATTACATAGATCAATCTAAAGCTATTTTAACACGTATAATGTCGATGCCCTTGCACTAATTTATTCGCGCTTTAACTAAAATAGTCCATAATTAGCAATACGTATTTATCTATATCAACAAAGCTCTAGGAGGCAACATGCCCCAAGACGTTGCTTTACAAAAAACTAGTGAAAAACGTATCAGTTGTCCACATTGTGGTCATCACCTTCATGTAACACTCGATAGTTCAGCCGGCGATCAAGACTATTATGATGAATGTCCATCTTGTTGTAAGGAAATTCATTTTAATATGCATATTGATGAATATCGGCAGAAGATCCAGTTAGTCATTGATAGTGACGATGAACAAGTTTTTTAATGATTAAAAGTGTCTAGTTTCATTCTTTCTATTGTAGAAACTATCGTTATCGTTTGTTGATCAAATTCTAGATTAACGTTATCGGTAATTGTTAACAAACTTAAGTTAGTCCGCGTAAGGGTTTCGGGGATCAAGTGCACACTAAATTGATTATCAAGCACTTCTCCAACCGTTAAACTGGTGCCATTAACTGTAATAAAACCTTTCGCTAAAATATACTTCATCCATTTTTTATTACATTGAAAATAAAGCGCACAATTTGTATCTGTCAATTTTTGCTCTACAAGAGTTGCTTGGCAATGGACATGCCCACTGACCATATGCCCGCCAATTTCATCTCCTATTTTTAAAGAGCGTTCAACATTCACTAATGAATGTAAGCCCAATTTTCCTAGATTTGTAACTTTGAGAGTTTCATCAATCACATCAAAAGCAATTTTTGCCTTGCTCTCAGTGAATTCGGTATACTCCACTACAGTTAAACACACACCGTTAATGGCGATGCTAGCACCCAAAGTCAAAGATGTGATTAGTGATTTATCACCCGAAATAACTAATCGACAGCGGTCATCAATAATATTTATTGATATAACTTCCGCTTGTGATTGCACTATGCCTGTAAACATATATTATCATCCTCTCATTAGAACAATGATTCTATCAAAGCTCATTTAATAAGTACCACAACTTCAATGCAAATAAGTAAATTTTTTACCAATACTAAAAGCTTAATGAAGCTTGCATACCCGATCCTTATCGCACAGTTGATCCAGAATTTGATGGGATTTGCTGATACGGTCATGGCGGGACGAGTAAGTGCTACCGATATGGCTGCTGTTGCCGTTGCCAGCAGTATATGGCTACCTCTAATTTTAACCATTTATGGTTTAATCATGGCTCTCGCCACTATCGTATCTCAGCTAGCTGGCGCAAAGAAGTTTTCTGACGTTGCCAAAGCGACATATCAAACCGCCTGGATAGCGCTCGTTTTAGGTTGTTTATTGATATTACTTTTTTATATAGTCACGCCCATTATATCGCCGAAAATAGGCTTAGACCCTGATCTTAAACGTTTGATGTTTGATTATCTTGGTTATGTAGTTTGGGGGGGACCCGGATTTTGTTTGTATTTGGTACTGAGAAACTATTCTGAGGGACTATCTCATACTAAACCTACCATGGTTATCAGTATTATCGGCTTGTTAATAAACATTCCTGCTAACTATATTTTCATATATGGTGAGTTTGGACTGCCTGCATTAGGTGGTGCAGGTTGTGGTATCGCGACAGCCATTGTCTACTGGGTTATGTTTCTTAGTATGCTCATTTACGTGTACTTATCAAAACACTTAAAACATGCACCACTGTTTGATCGTTTTTATTGGCCAAAATGGACAGAAATTAAAATAATATTAGCAATAGGTATCCCCATCGCACTGTCCTTGCTCTTTGAAGTGAGTTTATTTGCTGTTGTAGCTATCATACTTGCGCCATTTGGCGCCGAAGTAGTTGCTAGTCATCAAGTCGCCATTAACTTTTCCGGTTTAGTTTTTATGGTGCCATTAAGTTTAGCGATGGCAGTCACTATAAAAGTAGGTTTTTCTGTGGGCGAAAAAAATTATCCTGAAGCAAAAGAACTTTGTAAATATGCGATAATTTTAGGATTACTTATTGCGGTAGTCACCGCGGTTTTAACATTAACGTTTAGAGAAGCCATTGCTTCTATTTACACCACAGATGTAGAAGTTGTAAGTTTGGCAGCAAGTTTAATGTTCTTAGCAGCTTTATTTCAATTCTCTGATGCTATTCAAGTTATATCCGCAGGTGCGCTACGAGGTTATAAAGATACAAAGTCGATTTTGTATATCACCTTTGCCTCTTACTGGATAATTGGTTTAAGCATTGGTTTAGTTTTGGGCATCACCGATTGGATTATTCCTGCCATTGGTCCTTATGGATTTTGGATAGGTTTTATATCAGGACTCACTGCCGCAGCTATTTTACTTGCATGGCGATTAAATATCGTACAAAAACGAGTAGAGCTACTGTGATAGTGATGTAAAAACAAGCAAACAGACTTAATTTAAATTGAATTAAATAAAACTACTTGCAACTGTCAAAACAGATCGCTAACATAGCGCCTCGTTGAGTTACTTCGCTGTAACAATACAACGCTCGCTTAGCTCAGTTGGTTAGAGTACTTGCATGACATGCAAGGTGTCGCAGGTTCGAGTCCCGCAGCGAGCACCAAATTAGGGTTTAATAACCCACTAAAAGAACCCGAAAAGCCTTTATTAACAAGCTTGTCGGGTTTTTTTATGTCCTAAGCTATTTCATACGATTCTTTGAAATCCACACTTTTTAGTAGTACTGTTAGTAGTACCAGTTGAAAATACAACCAAGTGGTACTACTAAAATGGCTAGAGGCGTTACCCCACTTACTAACACAGAAGTAAAACAAGCAAAGCCTAAAGATAAGCTTTATAAACTCGCCGACGGTAGTGGCTTACAGTTGAGGGTAAAGCCTACTGGAGCAAAGTCTTGGTTATTTGATTACTTCAAACCTCTTACCAGAAAGCGTACTTCGATGGGCTTTGGCACTTACCCTGAAGTTTCATTAGCTGAAGCCAGAAAAAAACGCGTAGCCGCGCGTGAACTATTAGCTAAAGATATCGATCCCAAAGAATATAAAGACGATAAACACCGTGAACAATTACTTTCTGCCAACAATACATTTAAAAGTGTCGCTACCGACTGGTTTGCTATCAAAAAAACTACCATTGCCGAAGTTACTGCTAAAAGCTTATGGCGTAAGTTTGAAAACCACGTATTCCCAAAACTAGGCCACAGGCCAATAGATAAAATATTAGCGCCAGAAGCTATTGAAGCATTAAAGCCCTTAGCCGCTAAAGGTAATTTAGAAACTACAGGCAAGATCATCGGTCATTTAAATAATGTAATGACACATGCGGTTAATACGGGGATATTACACCATAACCCTCTGTCGGGTATTCGCAGCGCATTTCAAGCACCTAAAGTAACAAACATGGCTACTATTAAGCCTAATGAGCTTGGTAAGCTAATGAGTGATATAAGCTAATGAGTGATATAAGCTACGCCAGCATTAAACTAGTAACTCGATGTTTGCTTGAATGGCAATTGCATACAATGACACGCCCTAGTGAAAGTGCAAAAGCCCAGTGGTCAGAAATTGATTTTGAAAATAAGCTATGGACTATACCTGCAGAACGAATGAAAATGAGGTTGGAACATAAAGTCCCTCTAACACCACAAACCATTGAAATATTATTGCGTTTACAACCAATGACTGGAGATAGAAAGTACCTTTTCCCTTCTTACATTGATCATAATAAACACTGTAATGTTGAATCAGCAAATAAAGCATTAGGGCGTATGGGTTACAAAAACAAGTTAGTGGCTCATGGTTTACGCGCTTTAGCCAGTACAACACTCAATGAACAAGGGCATGATCCTGACGTTATTAAAGCAGCCCTATCACATGTCGATAAAAACGAAGTTCGCCGTGCTTATAACCGCGCTGAATACCTTGAACGTAGACGTATATTAATGTGCTGGTGGTCACAGCACATTGAAACAGCAGCAAGTGGAAAAACTAATATTGAAGATAACCTTAAGCATTTAAAAGTAGTTTAAATTATGAATGCTTAAAGTCCTGTAGTCCTTTGATATTGGGCAGCATACATCATGCCGCCCATACCTATAATAAACAACTGATAAGTAATTAAAAAATAAAATCTATAAAGTGGGATACCCTATTTTATACCCCTATCAATCAAGAGTCTTTCTTGCAGGTTAATTTTAATGTTCTTCAACTAAGTATTGGTCTACATTTACCGAGATAATACGTTTAAATGTAAGATACACATAAATCAACATGCCAAGTGTCATACCTATTAACGAGTATTCAATTCTAGGTAAAAAGCTACTCGCTACTGTAATGCTCACGCAAATAAAGGTATTAGATATAATAGCCTTTCGCCAAGGAGGGAAAGCATACCAATAAGGGATCTGCTTTCCTAAATAGAAAAACACTAATCCGGTAATGGCTAATAACCCAAACGTCGCCTGATCTAAGTCTCCTAGTATTGTGTGGCGGATCATATTGGCTAAGATTAGTAATCCCATACATAGCAGTAAATGTGTGTAAATAAGTACATTACCCGTTGTCAGCCTTTTTGCACGCTCTAGTATTGGAAAACTATCAAAATATATCCACCAAATCATACCAATTAATAAAAAGCCAGTGACAGCTGATGCAACATCAAAAGCGTTCCAATGTTCATGTGACAAAGATGCCACCATCGCAATAACAGACTCTCCCAAAATAATAATGGCTAATAAGCCTATCCGTTCAACAAAGTGAACACGGTCAATAGGTTTATTATGCAGTTTATCTCGAAGGCGAATTTGTAATAAAACATCAATTACTATGCCCAGATAAAATACAACAAATTTAGCAATCCCCTCAAGAAATATCGACAGTAAACTCACTGAAGCACCGATTAAAATAGCAATACTTAGACCTTTGGCAAAGTGAAGTTCAACTTTATTAGCTTTATGAGCATTCCAATAAAGTAACGCAAACATAAACCGTACAACAGCATATAAAAGCGAAAAATAGAGAAAACCATCACCTAAACTTGATTCAGCGAAGGTTGACCAAACGACCATAATGGCCATTACCGCTAAACTAAATAAACGATGTTCTCTATTATCTTTATCAAAACGATTGGCATATAAAGTGTGTGTCATCCATATCCACCAAACAGGTATAAATACCAAAGGAAATCGAATGAGTTGCTCTGCACCTATATGACCGTCATGGGTATGGGCCAAATCGTGAGTAACAACACCGATAACCGCAACAAAAACTAAGTCGAAAAATAACTCTAGCCAAGTAGCATGACGCCCTTTTGCTTGATACAAACTATTAATCATTACTCCACCCTACCTTTAGTAAATTCAATCAATACCTTATTCATCACTTGTTGCCCTTTTTAACCACCTTCTTCTCAACAATGATGGCAGTTATCGGAGTTTTACCTGTGTTGGTTACTTGGTGCTGCCATTGCTCATGCCACATCACATAGCCATCTGGAATGTCTAGAGCGGTGGCCTTATTGTCATCAGACTTAATTAGAACACTACCACCCCGTTCAAAATATACTGTTTCTGCGTTGTGCTTATGCCAGTTATCGCCTTGACCAGGTTGTAGCACCATTTTCAGTACTAACACTTCATCGTTTTCAAGTAATACCTGATAAATATCAGGCGATGCTACATAAGCAGTGGGCATTGATGTTTCTTGTGCTAACAAAGGGCTGCAAGTGAGTATTACTATAACTGCTAGTACTTGTTTAAAAACGTTAATATATTTCATCACAGCCTCTATTTGTGCATACCACGAACGGGATAATTATTATCTGGATTTCTTATCCAGCTTAAACCGTTAACTAACGCTTCTAACTCAGGTCTAACAAAAGGGTTATTTGAAATATCAACCACTTGAATCTTCCCTTCTGAGTTAACAACAAATATTCCCGGCTCGGCAAAAGGATGATCGGTTTCTTGCTCAGAGCGTGGATCAGAAATATAAAGTCCTAGTTTTTGCATTTGCTCAACAGTTAGGCCATAGACAAGTGGGAAGCTCGCATCTAATTGTGCTAAATGACTTTCAAGTTGTGTTTTGCTATCACCTGACACAGCTATAAGATCAACCCCCGTAGCCAATAATGCCTCTTTATAATCTTCTAATTGATTTAGATACTTAGTACATAAAGGGCAATGACGGCCTCTATAAACAACCACCAACTGCCAATCCGCACCGTTTTGCGGGTTGCCTAATGCCACTTGCTCACCACTAAGCAATGTCGCGCTTAATTCTGGAAAAGTACTACCAGCATGTAATTTGTCTGTGTAAGTTAATTGTGTAGTCATTATTATCTCCCGTATGTTTTTAGAAATTAGCGTCAATGTGAGCTTCAAAACGTTTAAAGTCGTTCACAACATCAGCATTTTTCATCACATCAAAACAAGCGATTGTTTCCATAGCCTCTAGCCCAAAGAACTTAAAGTTCATGTGCATAGGAAACATTAAATCATCGACACTCTTCCCTTCAAAAAATTCAGTGTCATCATTAAAAGCTTCTGCTGGTGCATTAAAAGTTAGTGACATCATGTATTTTTTACCAGTAAGCGTGCCGCCAGTACCATAGTTATGTTTCGGTTGCTCTTCATTTCTGCCATCACCAACACACAATGCGCCACCCATACCAGCAGTATAGACGTCATCCATATACTTCTTAAATGACCAAGGCACCCCCATCCAGTTACTCGGCGATTGTAGAAAAACGATATCTGCCCATTGATGATGGGCTAATTGTTCTTCGACATCGTACTCATCTTTCATAGTGACTACGCGAGTGTTATAACCTTTACCTGCAAGTATAGTTGCCGCTTTATCAACTAATGCCGCGTTCAACTTGCCTTCTGCAAAAGGGTAATACTGGTGGGCATTAATAATTAATACGTTCTTCGAATCAGCAGTGCTCATAAAATAACTCCAAAATAGTTTTCAACAAAAATAAGCAAGAGAAATATTCTCTAACTCAATTAACTGTGGTATATTTTAGTTACCTAGGGTTAATTATCAATTAGTATACTTTTGGTAACCTAGAGTATTTATGAGGCGAAGTGATGGAAAGTGTTGTAAAAACAGATAGTAAAGGCAGAAAAAAAGTTTTAAATGCATGTACAGAACCCTGTGCTATTGAAAAAGGCATGCGGTTAATTGGCGGAAAGTGGAAAGGCTCAATTATTTATCACCTTAAAGATGAGCCTGTACGGTTTAATGATTTAACCCGTATGCTTGGCGGCGCTAGTAAAAAAATGGTCGACCAACGGCTAAAAGAGTTAGAAAGTGAGGGAATGGTATTGAGGAAGGTAATAAGCGATAGACCTGTCGCGGTGACTTATGAGTTAACAGAATTTGGTAAAACCGCACTGAATATTTTAGATGAACTCAGGGTTTGGTCAGAATCCCATCAAATATAGTCGAGCATTACTTTGAACTACTTAGCTCACCTTTACTTAGCACAGCCAAGTGCAGACTCCCATTTTGGTAACCTGCTTGGCGATTTCGGCGGTAAAAGGCATGTAAATCAAATGCCAATTACAGTAAAAAAGGCTTTAGATAATCATTATTTAGTTGATAAATTTACTGATAACCACCCAGCGATAAAAGAGGCTAAACACTACTTTTCAGCAGAACGTAAACGATTCGCGAGTATTGCTATTGATGTTGTCTTTGATCACTTTCTCATTAAGCATTGGCAATATTTTCATCAAGAGCCATTAGAAGACTTTAAGCGAAAAAGTTATCAGCTTTTGAACGAGCGCATTTCTGATATGCCTTGCACAATGCAGCAAACTGTCAGGAATATGGCTAAAAATGATTGGTTCAAAGAATACGAAACTTTAACAGGGATAGGCTTAGCACTTGACAATATTGCCAAACGCATCCGTTTTGCCAATGATTTTTCAGGAGCCGTTGAGGATATTCATCGCCACTATAGTGAATTGGAAGCTGTATTTTTAGCGTTTTTTCCACAATTAATTAATCATGTTAATCAATATGCTCTTGAGGGCAGCAATATAAAGAACACTGTTAAACTAAATTATTAAATAATAAATAATTACTCTTATTATTGGCGAAAAGCTACCTTACGTTTTGTCTACAATTAAGACATAAAAAAAGTATTATTAGATATTGATAAACAACTAATAAAAAAGCCCGAATATTGCTATTCGGGCTTTTCTGTAAATGGTTCGAGCTATAATAATAGAATTTAAATTCTATTACATCATACCGCCCATTCCACCCATACCACCCATGCCGCCCATATCAGGCATAGCTGGAGCAGGAGCATCTTTAACTGGTGCGTCAGTGATCATTGCTTCGGTAGTTAACATTAAACCAGCAACTGAGGCAGCAAATTGTAAGGCACTACGAGTTACTTTAGTTGGATCTAAAATACCCATGGCTAACATATCGCCGTATGTACTGTTACCAGCGTTGTAACCGAAATTACCTTCACCGTTGCGAACTTCGTTTAATACCACTGATGATTCATCACCACAGTTAGCAACGATTTGACGTAGTGGTGCTTCCATCGCACGAATTGCAACGTTAATACCATGTGTTTGATCTTCGTTTGAACCTTCAAGGTTTTTAATAGCGTCAGCAGCACGAACTAGCGCAACACCACCACCAGCAACAACACCTTCCTCAACGGCTGCGCGAGTTGCATGTAATGCATCTTCTACACGAGCTTTTTTCTCTTTCATTTCCATTTCTGTTGCTGCGCCAATTTTAACTACAGCAACACCGCCAGCTAATTTAGCTAAACGCTCTTGTAATTTTTCTTTATCGTAATCTGATGATGAATCTTCAATTTGACCACGAATTTGCATAACACGGCCTTGAATATCCGTTTCATCGCCAATACCGTCAATGATAGTGGTATTATCTTTAGTGATAACTACACGTTTTGCTTGACCTAAATCTTCTAATGTTGCTTTCTCAAGCTCCATACCAATTTCTTCAGAGATTACTGTGCCAGCTGTTAACGTTGCGATGTCTTGTAACATTGCTTTACGACGATCACCAAAACCAGGTGCTTTAACCGCGGCAACTTTTACAATACCACGCATGTTGTTTACAACGAGTGTCGCTAGTGCTTCACCTTCAACATCTTCAGCAATGATAAGCAATGGTTTACCCGCTTTAGCAACGCCTTCTAAAGTCGTTAATAATTCACGAATGTTACCGACTTTTTTATCAACTAATAAGATAAAAGGATTTTCTAGTTCAACCGCACCATTTTCTTGGTTGTTGATAAAGTATGGCGATAAGTAACCACGATCAAACTGCATGCCTTCTACCACGTCAAGTTCGTCAGTTAATGCTTGACCTTCTTCAACAGTGATAACCCCTTCAGTGCCTACTTTGTCCATTGCTGTAGCAATGATTTGTCCAACAGTTTCATCAGAGTTTGCAGAAATAGTACCTACTTGTTCAATCGCTTTATTGTTTGAACATTCTTGTGATAAACCTTTAAGTGCATCAACAGCAGCAACAACAGCTTTGTCGATACCACGCTTAAGATCCATCGGATTCATACCGGCAGCAATTGATTTTAAGCCTTCATTCACAATCGCTTGTGCTAATACAGTGGCCGTAGTTGTACCATCACCAGCTTCATCATTGGCTTTAGAAGCAACTTCTTTCACCATTTGTGCGCCCATGTTTTCAAATTTATCTTCTAATTCGATTTCTTTAGCAACTGAAACACCATCTTTAGTGATTGTTGGACCACCAAATGATTTGTCTAATACGACATTACGTCCTTTAGGGCCTAACGTTACTTTTACCGCGTCAGCTAAAACATTTACACCACGTAGCATTTTTGCTCGTGCGTCATTTCCAAATAATACGTCTTTTGCAGCCATGTTATTCATTCCTATAATTTTATTTGTTCATTTTGTAGTAAGAGAGGCTTTAGCCTGACCTACAATAATTTGGATTCAGTGATTACTCGACGATTGCTAAAATGTCGCTTTCTGAAAGAATTAATACTTCATCACCATCAATTTTTTCAGTTTTAACGCCATAGCCTTCACTGAAAATAACTTGATCGCCAACTTTTACGTCTAATGCACGCACTTCACCGCTTTCCAAAATACGGCCGTTACCAACAGCAACTACTTCACCGCGTGTTGATTTCTCAGCAGCACTACCAGTTAGTACAATACCGCCAGCAGACTTTGACTCTACTTCTTTACGTTTAATGATTACGCGATCATGTAATGGACGAATGCTCATTTATCTTCTCTCCTGAGATTTAACTTTATAAAAATGGATTTAACAAAATTGTTTGCATATGAAATGGGGCTTTTTTAAAAGTTCACAAGTCCCATTAGCAAAAATTGCTAAATAACTGTAAAAAAACTAGTCTTTACGCTCAAATTCACCTTCAAGTGTTTCCCCTTGATGATGATCAAGAGGTTTGTCATGGCCAGCGTTCTGTTGCACAGAGCTTTGTTGAAATGTGTCCGTTTGTTGAGTATGCACTGAACTTTGATAAGTGAAACCTGCTGAGTTTTGATTCATTACCAAATGTGCTTGTACTGACTTTATCAACGCTTTGCGTACCTGAGGTACAAGTAGTGATAAACCAAAAAAATCGGTAACAAAACCAGGTGTAACTAATAACACACCCGCAACCAGTAATAATACACCAGCAACTATTTCATCAGAGGGCATTTCTCCTTGCGCCATTTTGGTTTGCACTGAGTTTAATGTTGCAATACCTTGCTGTTTAACATTCTTTGCACCAAGCCAAGCAGTAATAATAACAATGGCAATCGTTGGCCATGCGCCAAGCCAAGCGCCAACATTCATTAACACCATTATTTCAATAATAGGCACAATAATAAAAAGTAAAAATAAAACCCGAAACATAATTGCTCTCTAAAATGTTTAATGAAACATATATGGGGATAATCAGGTCTGTTTCAAGCAAGTAGCTTAACGATTATATTTTAGCCTTTCTATATCAAGAGAAAATAGACCAATGGAATTTTTTAGCTATGGTAGAATTTGGCGTAATTAATCGTTCTGATAAGTAACTTAAGTTTTTGTTAAGGAAGTAAAGTTAATGTACCAAGTTGTTTTAGTCACCTTTCCTAATGCCGATTCAGCCTTAGTTGTAGCAAAAAAATTGCTTAATGAAAAACTTGCCGCCTGCATTAATATTTTACCTGAAATGCAAGCAGTGTATTGCTGGAAAGATGAGCTGAAAGTAGATAGTGAAGTACAAATGGTAATAAAAACAACCAAAGATAAGTTCGAGCAACTCAATGAAAGAATTTGTCAATTACATAGTTATGAAATAGCAGAGGTAATTGCTTTAGATATTCAGCAAGGCAATGCCCCTTATTTAAATTGGATTAAAGAGTCTCTATCCTCATGATAATTACTAAAAAGATGTCGTTTTGGGCCATCGCCCTTATTTGTTTTTCATTCATTGGGTTAAGTCCAAATACTCTCGCGCAACAATCGATCTTTGATAGTTCTGCGTTATTTAGTAATGATGATGAGTTTTTAAAACCTGAACAAGCCTTTATTTATAATTTTCACCAAAAAAATAATAAACTCACCATCAGCTTCGATATTGCCGAAGGCTATTATTTATATAAAAAGCAATTTAAATTTTCTGCTGTCAATGCAACGTTTAGTGATGTTGCCCTACCACTAGGTATTGATCATGAGGATGAGTTTTTTGGTTTACAACAGATTTATACTGAGCAATTAACGTTTGACATTTTATTGACCCAAGTAGCTCCTGACGGAAAAATCACCATTCGATATCAGGGCTGTGCGGAGAAAGGTTTATGCTTCCCTCCCATCACTAAAGTTGTTGAATTAAGTGCATTAGATGAGTTAACTAGCTCATCTGCTGATATTTATTCAGCACTTTCTACTGCAGACACTACAACGCCAGTTACTCCATCAATAGTATCAACAGTGTCAAGCAGCGAACAAAACCAGTTAGCGGACATGTTAGAAAGCGACAATTTATGGATGACGTTAGTTGCCTTTTTTGTTGGTGGTTTGTTGTTATCATTCACTCCATGTGTTTTCCCAATGTATCCTATTCTTACGGGGATTATTGTTGGTCAAGGGGACAAGCTATCAACAGCTAAAGCCTTTCGATTATCTTTTGTTTATGTTCAGGGTATGGCGATCACTTATACCTTACTTGGTATTGTCGTTGCTTTAGCTGGTGCACAGTTTCAAGCAATGTTTCAACACCCTGTCGTATTAATTTCACTTAGTATTTTATTCATCTTTTTGGCTTTATCCATGTTTGGCAAATTTAATTTAGCACTACCAAGTAGCTGGCAGAATAAATTAAACAACATCAGTAACAAGCAAAAAGGGGGTTCTTATTTTGGTGTATTAATTATGGGAGCTATCTCAGGTTTAGTTGCTTCACCATGTACCACAGCACCTTTAACTGGCGCATTGCTTTACATTTCTCAGTCGGGGGATATCTTATTAGGAGCTTCGGCTTTATATGCTTTGAGTTTGGGTATGGGATTACCTTTATTAGTATTAGGTAGCTCTGGCGGGAAATTATTACCAAAAGCTGGTAATTGGATGTCAGTCATCAAGAACATTTTTGGTTTATTGCTACTCGCGGTACCTATTTTCTTATTAGAGCGTTTTATTCCAGTGCTTATCAGTGAAATATTATGGATTACATTATTACTTGCTAGTGCAGGTTACTTTTATACTATCAACCAAAAATCATCTGCTAACTTCTGGTTTGGTTTACGACATATCGTTATCTTTTTAATGTTCTTTTATGGCGCTCAAAGTGCCTATTTACTCATCCATCCTCAAGCACCTAACCACGCAGCAATTCAGCAAGACCACGACGTTTTTATCAAAGCAAAAAACTTAATTGAGCTAAATAAAATGGTTAAAACGGCTAATGCTCAGGGTAAAACTGTGATGGTAGATTTATATGCCGATTGGTGTATTGCTTGTAAGGAGTTCGAAAAATATACCTTTCCAAAAGAGAGTGTTAAACAAGCTTTAGCAAACTCTGTGCTTATTCAAATGGATCTATCGGACATGGCGAGTAAAGAGAATAAAGAAATTATGAGTCATTTCAACCTATTTGGTTTGCCTTCGATATTGTTTTTCAACTTACAAGGAGAAGAGTTATCTCAGCAACGGGTAACGGGGTTTATGGGAGCTGACGAGTTCAGCAGCCATATAAATAGGATATTTAACTAACTGACTGAGTATTTTATATGACATGGTAGAGATAGTATCCGCTCTACCATGCTTTATTAGCAATAGCTAAATTTCTATTGCGCTTTAGTTTTCCAATAACCATCAATTAATTGATTATCAACAAATTCCATCACATCAACTTCAGGGATTGGTTTAGCAAAATAATAACCTTGAATAATATCACAATCATTTTCCGTTAAGCTTCTTAACTGTGCGCTACTTTCTACGCCTTCTGCTACAACGATTAACCCTAAGTTTTTCACCATCGCGATCGTCGACATAATAATTTGATAATCAGCATGGTTTTCTAACATACCAAACACAAAGCTCTTATCTATTTTAATCACATCAACAGGCATTTTTTTCAAGTAGGCTAACGAGGAATAACCAGTGCCAAAATCATCAATTGCAAAGGTGAAGCCAAGTGCTTTCAGACTGTTCATCATATCAATCGCTCGATCAATATCCTTCACTAAAGTTTGTTCGGTTAACTCTAATTCAAAGTGCTTGGCTTCAAGAGAGAACTCATTTAGTAATGAATGTAAATACTCAGGTAAATGAATATCAACAAATTGACCAGCAGATAGATTAATTGCAATAACAACGTCATCTAAGCCTTTTTGCTTAAATTGAACACATAATTCAAAACAACGACGGATCACCCAGTAACCTAACTCCACCATGTACTCTGAGTTTTCTAAAATAGGAATAAAATCGTCTGGTGATATCACGCCTCGCTCAGGGTGCTGCCAGCGTAATAACGCTTCAAAACCATGCAGTTTTTTACTTTTCGCAAGTAGTTGAGGTTGCATGCTCAAGCTGAATTGATTACGAGCTAACGCTTGTCTCACTTCAGCTTCTAACATGACTCGCTGCGCAACACGATGATACATCTCTTTATGATAAACATGGTATTGCGCACCACCATCATCTTTGGCTTCATACATGGCGATATCAGCGTGACTGACTAGTTCTTCAGCCTTTATAGTTTCATCATTACTAAAAGCGATACCGATACTAGTGGAGACATAAAAAATGCTTGAACCAATTTTTATCGGCTCTCTAAAACGCCTTAAAACTTCATCAGCTACTATTTTTGCTTGTTCAGCAGAGTCGATGTGCCCCAAAATGATAACAAACTCATCACCACCAAAACGGCAAGCAACATCTATGTTCCTAACGCTCAAACGAACTCGATTAGCCGCTTCAATCAGTAACTTATCCCCTTCACTATGACCGTGACTATCGTTTACTTTTTTAAAATCATCCAAATCAAGAAAAAGAACGGCTACCCCACGTTTGTATCGAGCAATGTTAGCAACGGCTTTTTTAAGCTGATAATTCAACATGTTGCGATTAGGCAAGCCAGTTAACAAGTCATACATCGCAATGTTTTCTAACTCTTTGGTCTTCTGCTCTACTTCAAGGTTTAGTTGTTCTAATTCATAACTCAGCTCAGTTGCCGAGTTAGCAACGATATCAAGTTCATCAGAAAATAATCGACGATGTTTAAATTTTATACCTCGAAATTGTTCAAATTCCTTGCGAGCTAATAAAGGTAAGGCATTGGATAACGTTAATATTCGACTAGTAAATGGGCTGGCAACAAAATAAACCAACACCGCCAAAGTAATAAAAATCAATAATGCGGAAAGTAAAAATTGCGTACGATATTGAGAGTAGCCTTCTTTTATTGAAGTAACATCATCAATCAGAGCTAAGTAGAATTGTTTTTCATTGTTTTTGGCAATAGCCATGAGATTAATCAAATAGCTAGAATTATCGATATCTGTTTGTAGCCCTGACATCTTAACTTGTTCAACCGAAAGGCTTTGCTGTTGTTCAACAAACAATGACTTCATTAGTTTCGAGTTAGACGTTGATAGAAATTGCGCTTGATATATTTTCACATCATCTTCAAGTGAAAAACTAATAGTAGCTATATCACTTTGCAATGCTTCATTAATCGCAAAAATCACATCGACTAAGGATACGCTCATAACGATAACAGCAAGCTGATCTGCACCGTTCAGCAAAGGGACAGCAATAAGCTGCTGGCAAGTTAACTCGCAGTACAATTGCGCATAAGGAGCTTGATTATCTATCACCTCACCGATACTCGCACTCACAACATTGGTTACCGCTGAGGTGGTAAATAATGGTTGTTTATTGCTATCAATCAGCCAAATATTTTCAACATTATGATTTAACTGAAGAGCGTCATATTGCTTAGTTAACGCTTGAGTTAAGGAAGTAAAACTTTTCTGCTCTTTTAACTGAATAACATCAGAAAATGACTCTATCCATAACTCTAATTTATCTCTTGCCACGCCATTATGCAGTTCAAACTGTGCTTGTCCTTGCGTTAATTTTTCGTCTTGAAACTGTTTAAAATCTTGATTTAAACGCGAAAGTGATAATACGGAAATTCCCGCGCTTAATAACATTAAGGCGCTCACAACCAATAGTAGTAACTTAATAGGTACACTGATAAATAACTTTTTCATTAGCTAAAACCAATAAACCAATTGTGCAGCAGACATCTGCCAGTATTCGTTCTCGTTAACTCTCGCATCAGGAGTAATAACAGGCGTTAAGCGTGCTGTACCTTTGATCCAATGGTGCTCTAATTGAAACTGCAGGTTGGCTGAAATATTATAATTAATACCCAAAGTCACATTATTTTGATAGCCAAAATAATGTGGTACCAAACCAAAGCTCATTTGTTCAAGTTTTTTGCCATTTTTATCATCTTTATTAGCGTAATAACGCTCGTAACGCATCAAAAACTGTAATTCTGTTGAAAATTGATATTGCGCTTGAGCAAAGCCACCTTGCCCAGTAGTGCTACGTTGAAAGCTAGGAAAAAACAATCCACTTACAGACATTTTTTCTTGTAAAAGCTCTGCACTAAACGTCCAGTTTTCACCTTGATACTCAGCATTAGCATACCAACGTTCAAGTGCTAGCTTCCCATCAAAAATTTGATCTGTGTTTTTATTATCATAAGAAAAATCAGCATCTGTTAGCGCGACACCAAACCGCCAAGAAGAATAGTGAGGCCGCCAATAGACACTTGCTTGTAAGTCTTCATCAAAGTTTAAATCTCCGCTAGCTTGCTCTCCCATCATAATACGAGTTTGCTCATCAGAGATTGGTGATCTACCTGAGCTTAAATTAAAGTCAAGTTCACCTATATTTTCATCAAAATACTTACTGGCCAAAGCAATACCATCACCACCAACAGATAGATCTCGTGTTCCATCAAAATAAACGGACTGAGGAAGAATAATACTTGGCCTTGTCATCGGTACATCGCGAGTACTCGAATAGAGCCAGTGATAGTTTTTAAAGCGCCCTAAATAAACATTGGTTTTCCAATGTTCAGATTGAAATAAAGACCAATCTATTAATAAATAATCAATGCGAACACCATCAGCGTAACGATTTCCACCATTTAAATATACTGCTTGTCCGGCTAAGCGAACATCAGAAGATAGTTGATATGATGCATTTATGCCTATTTCTGTTAATTCAAACGAAGGTTTTTCATCATCATTAACATAATCACTGCCCTTAACATCAATAACACCTTGAGCAATAAAGCCATGAATTTGTAATTTACTATCGTTAGCACTCTCATTTGCAATGAGTGAAGTAGAAAAAAACATACTCGCAAAGCAGATGCTTAAAGGCTTTATAATTTTTCTAAAAGAGTTACTCGATAATTTTAATAACATTTACATCTGTATCCTTATCTAATGCATCAATATAGCCAATTGCACCAACCGTTGTATTTACGATATTAATAAGCTCTGCTTGAGAATTTACTACTCGAGGCGCAACACCTAGCCCTGAAAAAGTTAATTTGTTCCATATCCGATCTAATTGGTAGGGAAAAATATGCAACATTTGCTTTGAAAATTTCTTATGAATAGGATGTTTGCTTGGTAAAACATACACAATGATTGGATGATTTTTGCTCCATAGGGTTTGACGCATAGAATAGATACGCCTTAATTGAGCAACATTCAACGAATGAACATTAACAGAATCATTTGCAATAACATCAAGTCCATATGCAGGAGCTGTTGTTATAAACAAAAATAACAAGATGAATTTTATAAGAATACGACTAATAACGATATCCTTGTCAATAATTCCATTGAAGGAGGAAATTGATCAACTGCAATAAATAAAAAAACTAAACTCGGTAAGTTATTAAAATCATAGAAAATACAAACCGAATCAACGTGCTTAAGTGTAGCCAATTGCCACTAAAAAACAATGATATTGTCAGCTTTTTTTACACTTTTCGTGGTTAGACCAGTATTTTGCTGCTATATTCTGCGAAAACTCTATAATAAGCAGCAATTATTATTAATTTATAGTTAATTTGTCGGTAATTTCATATTGTGGTTTCTAAATCAACTGCCTTATGTAATGATACGAACAAATAATCTACTTAAGGTGTTTTTGCCGAAGATGACTGCAAAGTTCAATGTTTTAGTGTTAAATGGCCCTAACTTAAATATGTTAGGTAAACGCGAACCTGAGATTTATGGTACATCCTCTCTTGATGATGTTATTAATAACCTCAGTCAATTAGCTAATGATAAAGCGATAGCACTTAGCCACCTGCAATCAAATGCTGAGCATAAATTAATCGACTGTATACACCAAGCTTTTCAAAAAGTAGATTTCATATTAATTAACCCCGCATCTTTTACGCATACTAGCGTGGCATTGAGAGATGCGCTGCTAGCTGTAAACATTCCGTTTATTGAAGTGCATATATCAAATATTCACAGCAGAGAAGCCTTTAGACAGCATTCATATTTATCTGATATTGCCGTTGGAGTTATCTGTGGTCTTGGTACTGATGGATATCAATATGCACTTAATGCAGCTCATGCTTGGTTAGTTAAAAACACTTAAAAGAAAATTAGCACAACAGATGGTTATCAATATTAACCATCTACTTACAAAAATTTATTACGCACATTTGAAATATAAGGTAGTCACATGGACATTCGTAAAATAAAAAAATTAATTGAATTGGTAGAAGAGTCAGGTATCAACGAATTAGAGATCTCTGAAGGTGAAGAATCAGTACGAATCAGCCGCGGCGCAGCAGTTATGCAAGCAGCTCCAATGATGCAAGCAGCCCCTGTTGCCGCAGCAGCTCCGATTGCAGCCGCAGCACCAGCTGCTACTGAAGCGGCAGCTCCTGCTGTTATTTCAGGCCATGTTGTTCGTTCACCTATGGTTGGTACTTTCTATGCTTCAGCATCACCAGACTCTCCTGCATTTGTAGAAGTTGGTCAACATGTTAATGCTGGCGATACATTATGTATCCTTGAAGCAATGAAAATGATGAACCAAATTGAAGCTGATAAATCTGGTGTTATCAAAGAAATTCTAGCGGGTAACGAAGACGCTATTGAATTCGACCAACCGCTATTCATCATTGAATAAGCCCCATATATATCAACACATAAGGGTCATTCCATGTTAGATAAAGTTGTTATCGCCAACCGAGGCGAAATTGCACTGAGAATATTACGTGCATGTAAAGAGCTTGGCATTAAGACTGTTGCAGTACATTCTACTGCTGACAGAAACTTAAAACACGTTTTATTAGCTGATGAAACCATCTGTATTGGTAAAGCATCAGCACCAGATAGTTACCTTAATATTCCAGCAATAATCACTGCAGCCGAAGTAACTAACTCAGTTGCTATTCACCCTGGCTATGGTTTTTTAGCTGAAAATGCAGATTTTGCTGAGCAAGTTGAACAATCAGGCTTTGCTTTTATTGGGCCAAAAGCGGAAAGCATTCGTATTATGGGCGATAAAGTTGCAGCGATTAAAGCAATGAAAGTAGCTGGTGTTCCATGTGTTCCTGGTTCAGATGGCCCATTAAATGATGATGAGGAAACCAATAAAGCTCACGCTAAACGCATTGGTTACCCTGTTATCGTTAAAGCTGCTGGTGGTGGTGGTGGTCGAGGTATGCGTGTTGTGCGCAACGAAGAAGAATTAATCGACGCTATTGCATTAACCAAAAGAGAAGCTGGTACTATTTTCAAAAATGACATGGTTTACATGGAAAAATTCCTTGAAAACCCACGTCATGTTGAAATTCAAATAATAGCTGATGGGCAAGGTGGTGCTATTCATCTTGGTGAACGAGACTGTTCAATGCAACGTCGTCATCAAAAAGTGGTTGAAGAAGCTCCAGCACCAGGTATTACACCTGAAATGCGCGCCAAAATAGGTGAGCGTTGTTGTAAGGCTTGTATCGACATTAACTATCGCGGTGCTGGTACTTTTGAATTCTTGTATGAAAATGGCGAGTTCTACTTTATTGAAATGAACACCCGTATTCAAGTTGAGCATCCTGTTACCGAGATGATCACTGGTGTTGACTTAATTAAAGAGCAATTGCGTGTTGCTGCTGGTCAACCATTATCTTATACCCAAGAAGATATTAAAGTTGCCGGTCACTCAATTGAATGTCGAATTAATGCTGAAGATCCACGATCTTTTATTCCTTCACCGGGTAAAATCACCCGTTTTCACCCTCCGGGTGGATTAGGTGTTCGCTGGGATTCTCACATTTATGCTGATTATTCTGTGCCGCCACACTATGACTCTATGATCGGGAAATTGATCACTTGGGGTGATAACCGAGACGTAGCCATTGTTCGTATGCGTAATGCACTAAATGAGTTAGTGATTGACGGTATTAAAACTAACATTGCTTTGCATCAAGACATTCTAGATGACCAAGGTTTTGTTAATGGTGGTGCAAACATTCATTACTTAGAAAAAAAATTAGCTGAATCTGAATAAGACACTTTATTTGTTTCAAATAAAAGCTCTGCATTGCAGAGCTTTTTTATTTATAATAAAAATATATGTAGTAGTAAGATTAAAGATAATGACCAAACTGATAGAAAAGCCTTCCCCACCTGCTGATGACGATTGTTGTGGCGGCGGTGCCTGTAACCCTTGTGTATGGGACCATTATTATGCCGAGCGGAAAAAGTGGCGCATCCAACAGTCTGAGCTGAAAGAAAAAGCAAATGAGCTCAAACAAATATCAGAAGAGGGTCAATGAAAAACTAAAAAGAGTAAATAATAAAGTTATCTTCGTTTTACTCTATTAGGTAATTGCGCCAGCAAAACCACAATGACTGATAACCACATCACCAAAGCAAAAGGTAGTGCAGAGCCATCATAAAATATCGCTAAGATAGGCCCGGCTAATGCACCAATGCCAAAACGTAAAGTCCCAATCACTGCTGTTGCTGTACCTGATTGTTGAGTAAACTCATTTAACACTAAAGCATCTGAGTTTACTGCAATCATCGAGATACTGCCCATTAGCGGTAAAATAGCTAAAACAGTGTAAATTATTGGCAATTGATAAAAGCTCACCACTAATAAAACACTAGAAAATATTACTGCAACCGCTAAACCATAAGACAACATTCTACGGGAGCCTTTACGAACCACTAAACGGGTATTAATAAAGTGTGCTGTCATTAAACCAGCGATATTTAAGCCAAATAGCCAGCTAAAAGTAAATTCAGATACTTCAAATACAGTTAAATAAACAAAAGGTATAGCGGTGATATAAGCAAAGAAAGCTAATGAAATCATCATTGAGCTTATCAAATCTAATCGTACTTTTTTATGTCCTAACACAATTTTATATCGCCCAATAAAACTGACTTTTTTATTGCTAATAGCGTGCGCCTTTTCAGGTAAAAATCGAGCAACAAAGACTAAAACAATGAAGCTATATCCGGCTAAGAAATAAAAGATGCTTTGCCAATTTATTAGTAGCAAAATACTGCCAATACTTGGTGCAATCATCGGCGCTAACATCATGATCATACTGACATATGATAATCCTTTAGCACTATTCTCTTGATAGATTTCACGAATGGTTCCAGCAACAATCACTGTGGCGGCACTACTAATAAAAGCTTGAAAAAAACGAATAGCTATAAATTGTTCAATGGTTGTACTTAAAGGTAAAAGCACTGACAAAAGAGTAAAACCACAAAGGCCTAATAGCGCTAAGTTTCGTCTTGGATATTTATCAGCAAGTGGACCAAAAAACACTAACCCCAATGCATAGCCTATTAAATAAATACTTAAGCTATTTTGCACATGTGGCATATCTGTTGACAGTTTTTCTGCCAAAAGTGGCATCGCCGGCAAATATAAATCAATCGCTAGTGGTGAAACAGCGATAATGGATGCCAATAAGGGCAATAGATATTTAAGTGAAATATTGAGTGATTGGCTATTCATATTTTGCTTACCGGAACGGGATAATCACTCACTAAACGCCCTAAAGTTGCAATGGCTTGCTCAACACCTGCATTCCACTGCACCCCGTAACTGATACGCATAAAGTTTTTATATTTTCCGGTTGGTGAAAATATTTGCCCAGGAGCAAAACTTACCCCTTGTTCAATGGCGGTAGAGAAAAAATGACTGGTATCAACATGAGAACGACACCGCACCCACAATACACTGCCACCTTGTGGTTTTGAAATGCACACTTCACTGGGGAAATGCTCAGCAATCAGTGCTCGCATACGTTCACAATTATAACGCAGTGTTTTTCTTAATACATGAAGGTGTCGGTCATATTCGCCACTCATAATATAATCAGTCAATGTCCATTGCGGTAACATCGACGTTGAACATGATTGTGCCCTTTTAATCCTTTTAGCCGCTTCCTCAAATTTTCCCGGCAACAACCAACCCACGCGATAACCCGGTGCAGCAGTTTTCGAAAAGGATGAGCAGGTTATTACTAAGCCTTTTTCTGAATAAAGTTGAGCAGGTAAAGGGCGTTTTTCTGAAAAATATATATCACTGTATACTTCATCTTCAATAAGCGGAATATCATGTTTTTCAAGCAATGTCACCATTTGCTGACGTTGCTCATCGGTCATCATCGAACCTAATGGATTAGAGATAGCAGTAGAAAACAAACAGGCTTTCACTGGATGTTTACTGATCACCTTTTCTAAGTCTTCCACACAAACACCATCTTCTGTACAGGTATAAACTTCTAAGACTTTCATTCCGAGGGTTTCAATAAGTTCGATTAAGCCAAAATAGCAAGGTGACTCAACCGCAATAATATCACCTCGCTGAGCAACACATTGAAGTGCAATAGATAATGCTTCTTGCGCACCACTAGTGATAATTATATCGTCATGGTTAATCGCAACCCCTTGCTCTTGATAGCGAAAAGCAAGATTTAATCTTAATTTTGGATCGCCATTTACTGGGCCATAACTCACCGCTTTTTCAGCATTTTTACTTAATACTGAGCGCATCAATCGCGCTAAGGCTTTATCTGGCGGATGAGCGTTTACCGGATTTGAGATACCCAGAGCAACTGAATCAGGTAAATGTACAGCATCATAAACTTGTTCGATCAAACTTCGACATGATACTTCAGCAGGCTCACAACAAGACCACTTTGCTCGCATTGGCTTTAGCGTGCGTGCTTGTTTAGCTTTTAAATAATAACCTGACTGTGGTCTTGCAGAAATTGTCCCTTGGCGTTCAAGTTCAATATAGGCTTGTTTAACAGTAGGTACGCTAATTTCAAATTGCCGACTCAATTTTCGTAAACTTGGCAATTTATCGCCGGCACGTAACGCGCCACTTTGCTCTTGCTTTTCAACAAAATCTATTATTTGTTGGTACAAAAACTCTGGCGATGATTTATCTAATAAACGCATAAAAGTAAGTTTCTCAAGGTACATTGTTAATAAGAATTACAAGCCAAAACTGTATAGGTTGCATTTTCATTTTTTTGTACATGTTATTAAAACAAAATTTCAGTAGACTGTCCATGCATAAAGTAAATCACTTTATAACTAAGCAATAAATTGCTCATTACACTCAAAGGAGAACAACATGACTTTCATCTATATCATCAAAAAAATCATCGGCAACTGGATCACTGTTTTATCAAGTACACATATGATGCAAAATCTTGTTGTTCAAGAAACTCAATCAATTTCGCTTGCAAGAACGACTAAAGAAATAGTAACAAGACGCGCATGCAATTAATGAAAATGAGCATGGTAGTACACCATGCTTCTTCTTAATGTTTATATGAAGGAACCTTCATGAACAATACTTTTTTATATGTGATCACTGTATTTATATGGGGCACAACATGGATAGCCATTAATTATCAACTCGGTGATGTTGCTCCTGAAGCATCGCTGGTTTATCGCTTTGGTTTAGCTGCAGTAGTTTTATTTGCTTATTGTCGATTTAAGAATTTATCACTGAAATTTCGTGCTAAGCACCACCTGCAGTTTTTATTATTTGGCTTAACGTTATTTGGTTGCAATTACTATTTTCTCTATTCTGCACAGCAACATATCAATTCAGCACTTACTTCAATAGCCTTCTCAATGATCATGTTTTTGAACGTGATTAATGCGCGAATTTGGTTTAAAACTAAAATTACTCAAAAAACCTATATAGGTTCATTTTTAGGTTTGGCTGGTATTATTATTTTGTTTTGGCCGCAAATAAACGATACAAAACTTGGCAGTGAAACTCTGCTTGGTTTAACGCTATGTTTTGTTGGCACCTTATTCGCTTCAACAGGAAATATGGTTTCAATGAAAAATAAACTGATGAATATTCCTATGATGCAGGCTAATGCATGGGGAATGTTTTATGGCAGTGTATTTATGACGATATTATTACTCGTACAAGGCAAGTCATTTAACTTTTCCTATACTCTGCCTTATATCAGCTCTTTAATTTATTTATCAATATTTGGCTCTATTATCGCTTTTGCTAGCTATTTGACCTTATTAAATAACATTGGAGCACACAAGGCATCTTATACCAGTGTTATGTTTCCTGCCGTTGCTGTGATTATTTCAACCATAGTGGAAGGTTTTAGTTGGAATAACTACACCGTTGTTGGTTTATTAGTGATTTTGGCAGGTAATGTTGTCGTACTTACTCGTTCAAAATCAACGGTAATACCAACAGAACCCAAGCTAGATCAAATCAATAAACTCAAACAAGCTATATAATCCCCAAAAGAAATCACCATCAATTTTGTGCAAATAGCACCACGGTGTAGACCTCCTTCCGGTTTACACCGTTTTTTATTTAGTCAAAGCAATGGAATATATATCTACTGCTATACTTCTTTAGTATATCACTCCGCAGTCAAGGACGAGGCATATGCCAGCAATCCACAAACTCATACTTGTCTTTATCGTTTATACGGTTAGTGGTTGGATAGGCATTCGTTTTGCTGGTATTGGTGAAGGTTCTATTTCTCTAATCTGGTTACCTTCGGGTATAGCACTTTCTGCATGTATTATTTATGGAAAATCAATTTTACCTGCCATTTGGCTCGCTTCTTTTGTTGCCAACACTCCCTACTTAATTGATTCATCTGCACAATTCCCCATTATCACAGCTTGCATATATGGCGCTTTAGCCGCTACGGTTAATACGCTTATTCAAGCAAAATTATCATACCAACTTTATCAAAGGTATATCACTAAACAATCATTGGTTAACAACAGCACTATCGTTAATTTTGTCGTTAGAGTTGCGCTCATTCCAAGTATGTTAAATATGGCATTATTAACGATAATTTATTCTATAGGTGGCTATACCGAAATATCTACTAATAACCTGGTAAACGATACGATGAGGATTTGGCTAACAGGAACGTTAGCTGACTTTCATGGTTATTTTGTTATTGTGCCTTTTGTTATTAGCTGGCTCAGCAAAAAGAATATAAGCACAAATAAAGGGTGGAATTACATTGCAATCAGTAGCTTCATCATCGTTATGTTTTTAAGCATGAACTTAGTCAATTCTGCTATGTATTTGTTATTTGCATTAGGGGTGTTAATTGCGCTTAACTTAACAATGCGCGTGGCAACTTCCTTTGTTTTAGCTTGTTCATTAATTTTCACTTTTGCTACCGCTCAACATTACGGGCCTTTTAATTTATCCAATCTATGGCTGTCATATACATCCTTGTTAATATTCATTTTTAGCTTAGGGCTACCCATTTACGTTATTATTATAAAACGTTATGAACTCATTAACCTCTATGCTGACTTAGAAGAAAAAGTGGATGAAAGAACGAAAGAGCTTAATCGAGCCAACCAGCAGCTGCATAATATTTCTCGAACAGATGGCTTAACCAATATCCCTAATCGCCGCTGTTTCGATGATTTCTTAGCCGCAGAATGGATAAGAGCAATAAGAAATCAAAGTGCTATTTCATTATTAATGATTGATATTGACCACTTTAAACAATTCAATGATTACTATGGGCATGTTGAGGGAGATGAATGTTTAAAATACATTGCTAAAACTATCCAAAAGCATGTCAATCGTCCAAGTGATTTAATTGCTCGTTATGGCGGAGAGGAATTTGCTGTTGTTTTACCCGAAACCACCGAGCCGCAAAGTATCGCACAGCATATTCATAATGAAATTAGCCAATTAAATATTCCTCATAATGATTCTGATGTAAGCCCATTTGTATCAATTAGCATCGGTGGCTGTACTATGTACCCTCAAGTCGACTCTAAACCAACACAACTTATTGAGTTAGCAGATAAAGCCCTTTATCAGGCAAAACACGAAGGAAGAAACTTGGTACATATTGATAAACAAGCAATTAGTTCTATTGCTAATATTTCGTAACTGATTTTCTCTGTTGCTAAGACTTGAATGATGTTTATACTATCCCTCCCTGATACTAATCCCAATTTCATTTGCTCTCAAGTCGCTGACAAACTCAGAGTAAAAAGATACTTAATGAACTTGGTATAAGGATAAATATGACTCCTTTTTTTAAGATGAAATCTTCGATTTTTTTTACTGTAACTTCGCTATTTGCTTTCTCATCGTCAGTAATAGCCACTCAGCCTTCAACCATAAATCATGCAGAGCAAGCAAACTACTTTCTTCAACAACTCGTTTCTCCTGCTAAAGGCATTGGTGCTCGAGAAGCTGGCACTGATAAAGAGCAACAAGCGGCTAACTATATTAAAGAACAGTTTATAAAATTTGGTTATCAAGTTGAAACTCAGAAGTTCTCCTTTAGCATCAATAATGAACATAGCTACTCAAGCAATATTATTGCTGAATTGGGAGATACAACAAAGCCAACTATCGTCCTTGGTGCTCATTATGACTCTACTGCGATGAAAACAGGTTCGATGGGGGCAATAGATAATGGTGCTGGAGT
>Ga0209396_1000610_pt1 | contig 41799 bp, 34 predicted proteins | sample GOMGulsemesocosm_6_FD_184638 | JGI IMG/M metagenome (GOLD analysis project Ga0209396, IMG submission 184638) | Methane-oxidizing microbial communities from mesocosms in the Gulf of Mexico - GOM8C Gulf of Mexico (SPAdes) (version 2) | ecosystem: Environmental > Aquatic > Marine > Cold seeps...
ATTCCAGAACGTTTTAGCATCTTGAGGACGGTTTTCTCCACCCCATTGTGCTAATCGAGTGACACCAATTTCAAGGTTTTCTATAGGGGTAAAGTTTAAACGGAAACCCCATAATAAAGTGTCTTTAACAACGCGTTCATCGTTCATTTTTCCCATAAATGTAGTAACGGTCCATGGAATACCATAATCTGTGAAAGGTATCATGAGAGGTTCTGCAGACTTACGTGATAGTGATAAAGCAGGCATAGGACGTGCGTTGTTTGAAAGTGCTAAATTACTATCCCAACCAGGTCCCCACCAACGATCTTGCATGCCTAGCGAGACAACCCAATTACCAATAAAACCTGCAATGTAACTACCATCATATCTAACCTTATCTCCGTCTATTGGTGATGGGTTATAAGTAGTTGATAGCTTTACTGCAAAGGAATCTGTCATCCAAGTAGTACGCACGCCGATATTATTTTTATCTCTAAAACCATCACCAAAACTGGTAAATCTTTTATCTTTTAATGACGCATTTAATTCAATTGTTTTTTGATTTCTTTTGGCCATACGCAATTGATGCTTTACATAATAATATGCACTTTTGCTTTCATTAGTTAGCGAATTTTCAGGCAGACTATTTAAATCTCTAGCGATATCGTGCCACATTAAGGGAAAGGTGTTTACTGGGGTTTTTATGTGACCTAAGTTTGCTAAATATTGGATTTGTGATCGTAGAAAAATATTTGAAGTATCTACCCATGGTTCAGCAAAAGAAGATGAAGAAAGGAGAATAAATAAAATTGACCAAAGGAAATGTTTCAAAGTGTGCTTCTTAATGTAAGTTAATTTAAAGTTACTACTTTAAATAAAAATAGAATGGCACGCCGAAAAAATTGATTTCGTTATGGCATTCTATTTAATTTATATTTGTATTAATGCAAATAAGGAATGATATCTATTATTTCCAACTTCCCATATTACTTTTTTTATTCGATGAAAGTCTTGGAATAATCAGTCCAAGTAATAAACCTAGGCCTAAAACAATAGCACCATTAAAAAACCATTCTTTTTTGATATTAGTATCTTGATCTTTAATTTTTAATTTTAATTCACTCAATGTTTTGTTTAAGGTAGATATCTCATTATTTAATTGAGTCTTGTCATTTCTTAACTGATTGACGTTTTTATTAGCACGCATTAAGCGTTTTGATACTTCACTGGAGTTACCTTCCAAATCTGCAAGCTTGGTATTTAACTGTGCAATAACAACACGAAAACCTGGTTTTTTAGAAACATACTTGCTTTCTACCCAAATAGTACGGTCTTTATCATTAATAATTTCAGAGTAATCTTTTTGCTCGTTTCCAGTGATTTTTACTTCGGAACCCGAGTTGATTGTACCTAAAATTCGGTAGTTTTTCCCGGGACCCGAATGAACAAAGATAGGTAAAGTATCAGAAATATATCCCTGAACCTCTGCTGAAATAGCACTTTTTTGTAGAGTAAAGTTCAATGTTAAGCATAATGCTAATAAAGAGAAAAAAAGTTTTGAAAATTTCATGTCGTAACCAAAAAGTCAATTATCAATAATTAGCGAAAATAGTAGGGCTTTAGCGTAATGATATCAAGGGGAAAGGTAAATATTTTCATTCTATATTGATATATTGAAAAATATTGCCTATCGCAGCTAGCTTTTGTATTGTAGGTGTATCAAATAGCTATTTGAGCGAGTATATAGGTTAGTTCGCCCATTTAGTACTTAAAACACGTCAACTTGGGACATCATGGCTACAGAGATAGAGCTTAAATATTTAGTTTTTAGTGAAAATACCGCTGAAAAAATAACATCGATTTTATCAAAAGAAAAAATAGAGTTTATCGAATCTTGTCATCAATTAACGAATTGTTATTTTGATACGCCAGACTTAAATTTACGCCATCACGATATGGGGCTGAGAATTCGTGAGAAAGCCGGTGTATTTGAACAAACCATTAAAACAGCCGGTAAAATTATTGGTGGTTTACATCAACGACCTGAATTTAATGTTCCTATTTCCAGTAAAAAAACTAATTTATCATTATTTCCCGGTGAAATTTGGGAACCTTCGCAAAACGTAAGTGAGTTACAAAAACAACTAGTTTCTTTATTTTCTACTGATTTTGAACGACGTACGTGGCTGATAAACACTCATAAAGGTGGCGTTGTTGAAGTTGTATTTGATCAAGGTGAGGTAGCTAGTAAAGGGGTATCTGATCCCATTTGTGAGATTGAGTTAGAACTTGTTCGTGGTGATATATCGGAACTTTTTTCTTTAGCTAAATTATTTTTTAGTCACTTAACACTGAGACCTGGTTCAAAAAGTAAAGCTGCACGTGGTTACGCATTGTGGAATGGTACACAGCAGACTAAACAAAATAAATTAGTTGTCGGCTCAATACCTGTTGAGCAAACTGATAAATTAGCTGATTCTTTTATCAAGGGTATTACGTTTTTATTAGGCCATTTACAAAAAGGGATTGACCAATATGTAGATCAGCCATCAAATATACGCTTAGCTTTTGTTAAAGAAGTATTGACGATAATGCAGCATGGATTTTCTATGTATAAGCCATTTTTAACAGAAGAGCTAAATATACTGAGCGATGAAGTTAATTACTTTGTTGATGAGTTGGACTGGGTCGATAATGCCATTTATCTTAGGGAAACAATTGATAAAACGGGTAATTATCGCGGCAAGCTCGATTATTCATCAGCGCTTATCGAACAATTGAAACTTGAAAAACGTCGCTTTCCAGATGCAGAAAATGTAACTAATATTTTTAAAACTGAACGATTTAATTTACTTCAATTATCATTGCTTGAAATGTTAATGCCAAATGCGACGGTATTTGTTACAGACATAAATCACCCTGAATTGAAATCTTTCGCGACATTAGTATTGAACAAGTCTCTTAATGAATTAATTGCGGTAATGCCTGAGGCCAGTTCTCTTTCTAGTGAAAAATATTTAGAACAAAGTTCATTGCTTAATGCCAGTTTACATACTGGAATTTGGTTAGGGAGTTTGTTTGATGAATATGAGCGTACAAAATATAGAGCCCCTTGGTTGGATATTCGAGAAGGTATTTCAGAACTACAGGTTTTATGGATTATTCAACAACAACTGCAAATGTTGCCGGAACAACCTAAGAAGTTGGTGAACTGGCAAAACAGCAAAGTAGATAATTTACTTCACGCTTTAGACCATTCAAGAAGTAGCGCTTTATCAACTGTTCCTTATTGGGTGTAAGTCTACGAGCTTTTATTACTTGTTTGACTCACTCATTGCATCGATCTTTCGTTCAAGCTCAACCAGTTTTGCGTAAATATTAGCGTTTTGTTTACGTAATTCACGGTTTTTAATGTTGGTGTCTGCAAAACCAAAAATTTTGTTAGCGAATATGGCTCCTAATGTACCTAGTGTACCGACACCTAATAAAAACATGGTATATACCGCAATTCTTCCTACAAGGGTGATAGGATAAACATCGCCAAAACCTATGGTTGATGCAGACATTACCATTAGCCAAACAGCGTCACCGTAGGTTTTTACGGGAGAATTAGTTTGCTCAATTTCAAAAATGTAAGCGATATGTCCAAGTGATAGGGTTAAAGAGGTCATCACCAAGAATAAGAAAAATGCCAAGACATAGAAGTTGTAATTTTTAACACCATACTCGTCAATTTGGTATAAACGTGTTTTTTCCATTACTGATTCAATAACTAACAAGTGGTTGTCCTCTTAATATCAACTTGACTTTTAAAGTGCGGGGTTATTCTTCAATCTTTACATGGTTAATAAGATCATCCATGAGTTTCCTTTTTATCTCCAATTGTTGTTCTGGAGAAAGATCATATTTTTTAGCGAGTACTTCGTAGTCCGCAGGCGCTAAACTTACCGTTAAACGAGGGCGTTTAGGACGTTTATTTGTTGGCAAGCCAAGTATGTCACGTATTTGATCAGACGGACTTAAACCTGCTTCAAGCGCTTCTTTACGAATAGCCAGTTGGATTTTCTCATCCATATCAAAAGCAACTTGTACCGCTTTAACTGCTTTGAGTGATGATTCCCATTTTTCAAGAACTTTACGTGTCACGATTTAGCTTCCTGGATACATATCTTTAATATCGGTAGTGGGTCTAAAAAGAGTTAAAAATACGTCGGTATCGCCGTCTGACCATACTTCAATATCTACTCCTCTGGTATCGTCCTTATCAAATAACGCATATAACTCAAGTTGTTCACCAGCGTCGTTTCCTTCGTATGATGACAATGATTCTACGCGATTATCTTTGCGGTGAAAATAGCCAACTTGTGCAAAGGTTTGTTGCTGATATTGCTCACTACTCCACGATGATGTGTTTATTGAATCTGCTTGTTTTTCTAAAAAAGTATTACCAGGTTCATCAAAAATAGTTGAAAAAGCATCCATATCAAAGAGGCTTTCAACATCTTGTTGATCAATTTTCAATGAAAACTTTAAATAGGTTTCGTCATCAATATCCAATGTTAAAAATATTTGAATATTATTAGAACCTTGAAGGACCCATTCTGTTTCGGTTTTTGTTTCGTATTCATAGCAATTAATAGCAGATACTTGTAGTTCTTGCCCGCGTAATGCTTCAGGTAATCCAAAGCTATCGCTAAGTACAATAATGTCATTCTTTTTAAGTTGATGAGCTTGTGTTAACGAACGCTGCTTTTCTTCTTTTTTAAAAATGCTTTTTAAAAATCCCATAGGTACCACCATGAAAATCGCTTACTCGTTTAATAGTAAGCGATTTTTATTACTTAAATATAATTTGAGAAGTGTTTATTTTTGCTTTGCTTTTAAACGATCTAATACTGAGTTAGCACTTGCGTCTGTAGACCCAATACCAGCCTCTTTTAACTTCGCAGCAAGAGAGTTATCAGAATTTTCAGACTCTAATACTTCAGCAGCTTTCATTTGGTCGTCAAATTTCTGCTGTTTCGCTTTAATACGCTCTAAAGAATCTTTAGCGCTAAGCAACTTAGAGTTACTTGAAGAAAAGTTATCAGTAATTGCTGACGTTGCTTTTTGTACGCTTTCTGTGGTTTTAACCATTGAAAGTTGGCGCTTGTATTCAGCTACTTGGCGTTCACTTTTCTTAACTAGATCTTTTAAGCGATTGGCACTGCCTTCAAAGCTGTCTAGTGATTGTTGTGATGTTGCTAATTCACTTTCAAGGGCTGCAATTTTTTCTGCCACAGCTAATGCTAATGTCTCATCACCTTTTTCTAAGGCTTGAACTGCATAACCTTCATGTTCCGTTATTTCGCGCTGTACTCGATCTACATCTCGTTTTGACGCCATTTGCTGAGCCATAACACCAGTTAGGTCACGTTTAGCTTTAGTTAAATGATTTTCAGCGTCTCTGATTTCTTGTTCGAATATACGTGTCGCGTTCGCGTCTACAATAGATTCGCCAACTTCAGATGCGCCACCACGGATAGCGGTCATTATTTTTTTGAAAATACTCATTTTATTACTCCTAAGTAAAGGTGGTCGCTTAAATTAAATAGTCACTCATATCATCGATAATTTCGATGGCATTATTACTAAGAACAGCAAGTTCATGTTCAATATCGTCGTACGTTGAATTGATTGATAGTGCGCCAAAAATAACGTATTTATCACCAATTTTAGAAAACGAAGACAATGGCATTGGAATATTCATTTCCAGCATGCTCTCATGCATTTCATGTAACTTGTCTGCTTTAACTTCTTCTGCACCCCATAAATAGGTAATGCATAATACTTGGTCATCAGTAACAGATACGAAAATGGGTAACTCTTCGCGGTCTATTACAGAAATTTGTAAGACATCCACTTCGCCCGAAATAGGTTGGCAGTCAAAAACCATTCCTGTTTCTGAATTATCTTCCATTGCATTCAAGTGGTTCGCTATCGTATGAATATTCATGTTGTTCCTTAGTCATGTTAATTCTTAGTCATTAGGCTTATGGCCTTATGTGCTAATCGACATATTATGTCACTGGGGTTAATTTAACATCTAGACATAATATGTCAAGACCTGTTTGGTAATTTTTTAAATTTACTGTAAATGTGAGTTATTAAGACCTTGTTGGTCTTGCCACGCATTTTGATGTAATTGGTAAATATTATGGCTACCTAAGTAATTTACCGGAATATTTTTTTTATTTTTATAAAAATTGTTTGGAAATTCAAATGAATTTTTGATCATTGGCAAACTAAGCCAAAAATGTTCCACTGGCAGCGACTCAAGTTGGTTAAGTCGTGTTAGTGGACTTGCACCCATTTTACTGGCAATGGTCCAGCCCCATTCACCGAAGCTTGGTACGTTATCGTGGTATTGCTCAACCGATGAAAAGTTTGCCGCTTCCATTGTTTTTTGAACAGCAATGAATGAATTTTTTGCATGATATGGACTGGTTGATTGGATCCCTATCAATCCATCACCAGCAAGTAATTGTTTTAATCTTGCGTAAAAGTTAACTGAATATAGTTTGTTAAGATCTGGGTGGCTAGGATCGGGCAAGTCGACAATTATCGCGTCAAAAACTTTTCCTTTAGCAAGTAGGCTATCTATTGCAATAAATGCATCACTTTTAACTACGTTAACATTAGGGTGCTGTAAACTATTATTGTTTAATTTGCTTATTTGGTTTGCCAGTGTTTCAGGCAACTTTTGATAGGGATCGGTAAAAATATCTATTAACTCTGCATCTAAATCAATGAGTGTTACGTGGTCCGGCGACCACTGCAATACATCACGTAGCGCTAAACCGTCACCACCACCAATAATCAAAATATTTTTATGTCGGGCGGAACCAGCAAGAACCGGTGTAACTAAATAACTGTGATAGACAAACTCATCTGACGATGAAAACTGTAAGCGACCATTTAAGTAAAAACTAATAACATTTTCTTGCTCTATTCCCATATGCCGATGAGTAAAGGTTAAGTGTTGGTATTTGGTTTTATCGGTATAAACCACTTTATCGAGATAGAGTAAGTTGTTCATGTTATTGAGCCAGGAATTACCTTGCTGGTAAATGACAGCAATCAATAAAAAGAAACAAATATGAATACCAACTAGCGTTTTTTTCCAGGTTAGCTTTTTCCAGTAATAAGCAATAAATACACTACCGACAACCAGGTTTAGCGCAGCTGTTAATGCACTGGCTTTACTGATATCGATAGTAAGTAAAAATATAACCCATACGGCAGCTCCACAACCTGCGCCAACGTAATCAGCACCATAAATGGTACCTAAATTATTTTTAAGATGTTTTTGATGTATTTCTTCACGAATACGCGCAATCAATGGGATTTCCATTCCGATGAAAAAACCCAGTAAAAATCCGAAAAAGTAGGGGCTATTAAAGGCCAAAAAGCTAAGTTGTTTAAATACTCCTCCACGTGGTAACGCGTCAGGGGGTAGAGCAAACATCTCTGATATTAAATAAGGAAAGGTTTGAGTTAACGCGATCAAGCCACCAATAATGATGATGGATGTACTACCAAGAAACGCAATAATTAATTCGAGCCAAACAAAGCCATTAAAAGCACAAGTAATTTTTCTTGCGGCAAAAGCACCGAGTCCCATGGCAACAATCATTAAACCGATCATGGTATAAATGGTACTCTCCATTACACCTAATACTCGGCCAGCATAATGCGATAATAAATATTCGTACACTAAGCCGCAGCCTGCAAGTGTGGCCATTGTTAAAATGAGTAATACGTCGTGCCAAAACAAAGAGCGTTTATTAGGAGTCATTAGAGAAATAATTATTGGAGTGGTTGAAGTTCGAAATATAACTACTTAGTGTGTTAATGAATAACATCACTAAGTAGTGTTTTAATTACTTGGTATGGTAACTAATTAAATTAAGCCATTAAGCCCGTTAAAATTAGAGCAATAGATATACTGATGGCCATTTCTACGCTGGCAACACCAATATTGTGTTGTTGATCAACTTCTTCAACTAAATTGATGCCCATTAAAATTAACTTTTTAGCAATGGTTGTTAATACTGAAACTAAGACTGTCATCAATACACTAAATACTAACCAGCCAACCAAATTAACAACTAAAGTGTCTGGGTTGTAAGTTAAAAAGTAGCTGGCAGCAGTAACAGCAAGTGCGGTACTAATTGCTTGTCCGGCATATCTAATCGCTAATGCTGTTTGGCCGTCAGCAAAGGCTTCTTGCATACAATCGCCTTGATTATTTTTCGCATATTGTTTTTCTTTAATGCGTGTAACAAGCACTAGCATAGCTTGTGAAACAACAAAGCCTGCAGCAATGGCAACAAATGTGCTGATATTTAGGCCGCTTACCCAAAGCAATACCGCACGGATAACAATAGCGGTTGCTATTGCACCTGCAGCGTCCACAATACCTACCGATATGTTGTGGGCTTTTATTTGTGCTGTTTTATCAATTTGGTTCAGGGCAATACGGTCATGAACCAAGCGGCCTATTTTTATCAATATTAAGCCAAATAAACCATATGAAAGCATACCAACGGCTTCTAATAAATAGCTGTCGGCAGCTTCACCTGTGATAGCACCCGTTAACACAATACCCATAGCGGCTACACTACCAGCAACGCTGATACCAAAAGCAAAGTTATCTTCTTTAGATAGTTCATCTGTAGAATTAACCTGTGCGGTAAAGCCTGAAATAAAACGCATTGCGCCTAATAATAAAATGGCGATGGTAATATCAATGGCTAAATAGATAATTAAATCTTGATTTAAATTTGTAATGTCTATTAATGTATTCATTATTATTCCTATTCTGCTACTCGTTATTTTCCGCGTTTAAAACCACGAGAAGTAGAGCTTGAGCTATTTCTGAAACTGGCGTTTTTGGATGAACTTTTACTGTAAGAACTTTTAGTTTTGCTGGTTGAGCTAAACTTACTCGCATTTCTAAACTTGTTCGCACTGGTTTGCGCGGTTCTACTTTGACTTGAAAGTGAAGATGAACCGGTACGGTTTTTACTGTATGCGCTGGTAAACTTTTGGCCTTTATTTTGAAAAGACTTACGTGTTCTGTTTTCAATAGAATTTTGTTTCTTTAGCTGTGATGGAGAGCTATAACGTTTTCTACCGTAGTCGTTATAGTAGCTATAATTTCTGTTTCGTCCCCAATCGTTGTAATAAACACGACGTGAACCAAACAAATCTCCCATCATTGAATACATACCATACCAAGCCCAGAAAGACATGCCATTACTGCCGCTATTCCATTGACCATATTGAGGGTTGCCAATTAACTGTTCACCTGTACCAAAATCTTGTGCGTTATTTGCTTGTGCACTTTGACTTTTTGACAATGAGTTAATTCTAGGGAGCTGACCGTCAGACATATCAGCTAATACGTTAAGTGGATCACTCAATGCGTCAGAATATAAAATAGGGTCTGCTGCTTGGTAAATGTTGAGTAGTTCATCGTATCTTGCTTGAGTATTCGCAAACATGTTGGGTTGATTCTTAACAGTGTTAAGTCTATCAACTAAAGCTAGATACATTGGTCCATCAAGGGTCGCATCTTTTTGAAATTCATTGATCAAGGGAGCCAAGTTCGGCTTGATTTCAAGAAGTTTCTCAGCGTATTGATTAATTAAGCTAGCATTCCTAATTTGACCAGAAGTAAGCTTGTTCGCTAATTGTTCAACACGTTCTTGAGAAGTCAGTGTTTGTTGCTCAACTTGATCTTTGAGTGGATCGCCACAACCGAATAAGATCAAACTTAAACTAATTAGTACTATTTTTAAGTGGTGCATTCCTGCCATAGTGTCCTCAAAAATGCTATGATTATCATTTATTAATACCATTAATGACATAATATGTCTAATGGTATTGTCTGAAACTCTCTAAAAAGCATTCGTTTATATAGATCTTAATGGAGTATATGATGCATCGCCGCGCAAAAGAAGTAACTTCTCCCTGTTTACTCGCCCAACAAGAAAAAAGTTTGTGTCAATTCATTTCACAATATCCAAATGCAACCGATGCGCTAAGCTCGGAACAGCTCAATAACTTTACCCGTGCATTAGCGTTAAGTGATTTTGTACTGACAAGTGCGCTTCAAGCTCCAGACATTGTGATTGATATATTTGCTAGCGATTTTATCTACCAAGAATCTACTCCAAATTATGCGTTGATGTTGGTAAAACAGCTTCAGCTTTGTCAAACAGAGGATGATTTACATCGCGCTTTACGATTATTTCGATTAAGAGAAATGGTTTCAATTGCGGTGGCTGATTTAGTTTTGAATATTTCGCTTGATGAATCGTTAAAGCGTTTATCTGAACTTGCTGACCAGCTAGTAATTGGTGCTTTACAGTGGCTGAGCCAGTTTTGTTACGCTAAATGGGGAGAACCTAAAAATAGCCAAGGCGAAACGTTGCCGTTACTCGTTTATGGTATGGGAAAGTTAGGAGGCAAGGAACTTAACTTTTCTTCCGATATTGATCTTATCTTTGTTTACCCGGAATCTGGTGAAACAGAAGGGGTTAGACGTTCAATCGATAATCAGCAGTTTTTTACCCGTTTAGGGCAAAAGCTTATTACCGCGTTAAATAAAAAAACAGCCGATGGTTTTGTTTATCGTGTTGATATGAGGTTACGACCTTTTGGTGAAAGTGGTCCCTTAGTACTTACCTTTAATGCAATGGAAGATTATTACCAAGAACAAGGGCGAGATTGGGAACGTTATGCCATGCTAAAAGCTCGCTTGATTGGAGACGGGAAGTATCATGGGCAATTGTCGAGATTACTAAAGCCATTTGTTTATCGACGTTATATTGATTTTAGTGTTATCGACAGCTTGCGCCGAATGAAAATGATGATTGCGCAAGAGGTTAGGCGTAAACACTTAACCAATAACATTAAACTTGGCGCCGGTGGAATTCGTGAAGTTGAATTTATTGTTCAAGTTTTTCAATTAATCCGCGGCGGTAGAGTAACTCCATTACAAGAGCGTAACTTACTTACGGTTTTACCTATTTTAGTTGCTGAAGGTGAACTTTCTCCGCATTCGATGCAAGTGCTAAAAGCCGCGTATGTATTTTTACGTAGAGTGGAAAATATTATTCAAGCGTTGGCTGATCAACAAACTCAAACCTTACCTGATAATACGTTAGATCAAGCCAGAATACTGCACGCTTTAGATCGAGAAGACTTATCAAACTGGTCTTTATTTTTGGAGTGTTTAGAAAAGCACATGAATGGCGTACATCAAGAGTTTGTAGTGCTAATTGGTGAGGAAAGCCCTAACCATATAGTGAAGGATTCTCATTGGGTAACATTATGGGACAGCGATTGGGATCATCAAGAAAGCTGCAATTGGATTGCGCAAGTTAACCAAACATGGGAAGTAGATAAAATATGGCATCAATTAAGTGATTTCAGGCAAGAACTGACTAAAAAAAGTATTGGTAATCGTGGTCGTCAAATTTTAGACAAATTGATGCCTTTACTACTGTTTCATTTAAACGAACAAAGTGTAGAGGAAACAACCTTAGCGAGAATATTGTCGATATTTAATAAAGTGATCACACGGACTGCCTATTTAGAATTATTGTTTGAAAATGAAGGCGTGTTAAATCATTTAATCAAGCTGTGTCGTTCAAGTTTATGGGTGGCTGAGCATATTGCTAAATATCCAATATTATTAGACGAGTTAATAGACCCTAAATTATTTAATAATCCTCCGAGTGAAAGCTCTTACGTTGCTGAATTGCGCGAGACTATGCTTAGAGTTCCCGAAGAGGATGTTGAAGCGCAGATGAATACTTTGCGCCAATTTAAGCAAGCTCAGCATTTAAGGTTGGCGGTTGCTGACATTTCAAAGGTGCTGCCAATAACAAAAGTGAGTGATCACTTAACCGCTATTGCACAAAGTATAGTGACTGAAGTGGTTAACCTTGCTTGGCAACATGTTACCCATCGTTTTGGACAACCACTTTCTACCGTAGGTAAAGACAATAAAGGTTTTGCGGTGATTGGATATGGGAAAATGGGAGGTGTTGAATTAGGTTATGGTTCTGATTTAGATTTAGTGTTTTTACATCAAAGTGCACCAAATGACTCTACGGATGGTCCAAAAGAAATTTCAGCGGGCCACTTTTATGTAAAATTGGCTCAACGGATCATGCATATTTTTAATACTAAGATGTCGAGTGGCATGCTGTATGAACTTGATATGCGCTTGAGACCATCAGGTAATTCAGGCCTATTGGTGGTTCACATTGATAGCTTTGAGCAATATCAGCAAGAAGAAGCATGGACTTGGGAACATCAAGCACTGGTCAGAACTCGTTGTATTTTCGGCGATGATTTTTTTGTTCAACGTTTTAATGATATTAAACATAATGTGATAGCTACAAAGCGAGAACAGACGGTTTTATACGAAGAAATAAAAAAGATGAGAGAAAAAATGCAAGCTCATCTTGATAAGTCTACCGCTGAACTTTCTGATATTAAACAGGGGAGTGGAGGTTTAGTAGATATTGAGTTTTTAGTGCAATATCTAGTTTTACTCAATGCACAGGAATTTCCAAGTTTAGGAGATTATTCCGATAATATTCGAATATTAGGGGAGTTATGTCGATTAAACATTATAAGCCCCACAGATAAAGATTTGCTTATCACATGTTATTGTTTGTTAAGAGACTCCGGACACAAAACAACGCTACAAGGTGATTCAGCTCTAATTTCAGTTACTGAATTTAGAGCTATAACACAAAAGGTAACAGAGGTTATAAATAAACTGTTTATTTAATGTTTGAGGTACTTACTCTTATTAGTAGGAGCGGCTTTTCAATAAGGTGCAGCGTTCGTTAAGGTAGGACTTAGTACCTTCAATTAATACCAATGAGCGGGATTGATAACAAAAGTACACAGAGACACCATTTTGAAAGTGGCCTTCAACCCCTTTCCCTAATTGAAGTGCAGTATTGAGGATGTTTTTATTAATACGAAAAGCATCTTTAACGATGAAATCTTTATTTAATCGCCAAAAAACAGTCAGTTTATCTTTTTCTGCGTATTCCGATAACTTTTGAAAAATAGTTTGTCCCAGTCTAAAAGGGCGGTTATCTTTTGTGCCTTGCCAATGTGTCGGATAGGCTCGAACCATCTTCATCCTTTCATCTAAAAGTAGCTCTAGGTCATTTTCTAATTCAGGTAGGTAAACAATATTATTTCGAATGGTTGGGCCATTTGCCCCTGGTTCACCAAGAATGTTTCCATAGAATGCAGATATGCCTTGGGCGGCTGTATTTGTTGATGTTTCTTTTTTTTGTTTTTTAACGGGAGCTTTAGGAGCAGCAACGCTGTCTATTTTTTCCTTTCCTGAAGGGATAGACTCTTGAACGTATTCTTTTTCTAGATCCATCAATAGATCTTGGTTCATAAAAAAGTAGACCGCTAAGCCAACTAAAATTCCACCAAAAATAAGATTTCGTAGCCAAAAGCCCATAACTAACCTAATTTATTCATTTATATAGAGTATATAACCATACTGAACAATTGCTAGTTATACAAACTTGCATCGGTTTCATTAGGTCTTGTTTTGAATCTTCGATGTAACCACATGTATTGCTCTGGTTTTCGTAGTACAGCTTTTTCAACCTCTTGGTTGATACGTGTAACGTCATCAAGATCATTTTTAGTGGGAAAACCTTCTAAAGCCGGAGTGATCTCTACAGTATAACCACTACCATCATCCAATCTTTGAGGGATAAGCATAAAGGTTTTAGTATTTTTTTGACGGGCGAAAATAAGTGTCCCTGTTGTACTTGCTACCTCTTTTACTGCAAAGAAAGGGACAAATACACTACGGCTTCGGCCATAGTCTTGATCGGGTAAGTATAAGCAAGACTCACCATCACGAATGGCACCAATAAGCCCTTTTACATCTTTTTTACCTAGCATATATTTGTTAGCTCGGCCTCGGCCCCTAAACTGAAAATATTCCATTAAAGGGTTGTTGTGTGGACGATAAAAAATAACCAGAGGGTGTGTTTGGCCAAAGCCCGTTGCAATAATTTCAGCACAAAGATAATGCATGGCAACTATAAAAGTATTGTGGCCATCTTTTTTAGCTTGCTCAAGATGTTCAAGCCCCGTTACTTTGAATTTACGCTTAATTCTCCAATTTGGCCACCACCAGCCCATGCCTGTTTCAAACAAGGCGATCCCCGTGCTTTCGAAATTCTTTTTTAGCAGTGTTTCTTGTTCATGTATCGGCATGTCAGGAAAACACAAAGCAATATTTCGTTGTGCTACTTTTTTTCGACTTCCACCTATTTTCATAAGGAGTCGGCCAACCATACGACCAAGAATAATTTGAAATTTATAAGGTAACCATGAGATTGAATACATAATAAATACGCCAATCCAGGTTAACCAATATTTGGGTAACAAAAACGATAACTTAAAATTAGGTTGTAAAACTTTATTTTTACTCAAGGTGAGGGTCTCAATCTTTGGCTATATTGGGCAAAATGATTATACCCAAGTTGCTTTGAAATGGGTAACCAATTGCAATATAAGTTATTTAAAAGGTTTACTCTTTAACGTAGAATAAACGGATGCTTTTAATGATTATTGGTTTAATGAATAGATGAGTTCAAACACTAAACAGCCGAGCCGAACTGAAGAAGTTGAGTTAATTATTGGTAACTCAAATCCAAATTTTTCAGGTGTAACTTCAACAATGTTGCAAGTGTTATCGGAACAACAAAAATTAATTAATTTACGTGTTATGGGGAAGCATCACCTGAGCGACGAATCGTTAAATATTAGTTTTTGGCAAGTGGTAAAAATGTGTCGTAAGCCATTATCTGATGGTCGCTACCGTATTTTCCATGCCCGTCGCGTTGATGAAATGATCCAAGCTTTACTGTTAAAACATGTTTTTGGTGCGAAAATTAAAGTCATCTTTAGTTCAGCAGCACAACGTAAACGTTCAGGATCAACAAAATGGCTGACTGATAAAATGGATGCCGTGTTAGCTATGTGTAAAGCTTCTGCAAGTTATTTACATAATGCGCCTGATGCTATTATTTACCACGGAGTAAAAACAGATGTTTATACGCCGCCTGAAAATAAAGAGCTTGCTTGGCAGTCGTTAGATTTATTACCTGAAACGGCGCAAAAAGGTAAATACGGTATTGCTATATTGGGACGAGTGAGGAAACAAAAAGGTGTCCATTTATTTGTCGAGTCATGTATCCAAGTGTTAGACAAACATCCAGATTACACTGCTGTTGTTGTTGGTGCGATTAGTAGCAGCAATGAAGCTTTAGTTAAATCGTTACAAGAAAAAATATCGGATGCAGGGTTAAATGACCGAATTGTTTTTGCAGGAGAGCAAAACTTTGCTGATATTCCTAAAATTTTTAGCGCTTTATCTATGGTTGTTGCGTTAAGTGATAACGAAGGTTTTGGTTTAACTATTTTAGAAGCTATGAGTAGTGGCTCTGCAGTGCTTGCAAGTGAGGCTGGCGCTTGGCCTGAAGTTGTAGAAGAAGGAAAACAAGGTTATGTTGTTCCTACCAACAATTTGGCAGCAGTAACAGAAAAAATGGACTTGTTGTTGAGTGATCCTGAGAAATTACAACAAATGGGTGTTTCAGGTAGAGAGAGAATACTGGAACATTACTCGGTTAAACGTGAAGCCAATGAGTTAATTACTTTTTATCGGACCCTTATGTAAATTTACAGTGAGATAAGAAAAAAGGTACTCAATGAGTACCTTTTATTGTTCAGCATATATTCATTTGCTATTAGATCGCAGGTAATAAACCTTTATTAATATCAATCAAATCTTGTTCGTTAATGGTTCCAGCAGCAAGTTTAAGTGTTAAAATCGCTTGGATGTAATCATAACGAGTTGAGCTTAAGTTACGTTTAGCATTATATAGATTACGTGTACTGTCTAATACATCAACAATGGTTCTAATACCCACTTCCATACCCGCTTCTGTTGCACTTAATGCACTCTCTGCACTGATAACCGATTGTTCTAATGATTTAATGGCAGATACTGCTGCAATTACTGTGTTGTATGCATTACGTGTTGTTCTAACAACACTACGATGTGTCTGAGCTAAATCTTGACTGGTAGCAACATAACTACTTTGCGCTTTACGGACAGAGCTAGTTATAGCTCCACCAGCGTAAATAGGCACACTAATTTCTATACCGATAGATTGATTATCAATGTCAATATTATTAATCGCCTGAAATGGATCATTACTGTCAGATTTGGAATAACTACCAGTTAAATCAATTGATGGGTAGTGACCAGATCGTGCAATATTGATATTATCTTTTGCTAGATCAAGACTGATTTTTTGGGCGATTATGTTAAGGTTTTTTGCTTCTGCAGTTTGTTGCCATTCATTGGCACTGTCAGGAACAGGACGAGATGCACTAAAGCGGTCAGTATTTAACGCATCTAAACTACGAGGGTAAACATTAGTGATTTCACGTAATGATTCTTCCGCATTAAATACGTTATTTTCAGCTCTAATTTCTGCCGTAATGGTATTATCATATTGAGCTTGCGCTTCATGTACGTCAGTAATCGCTGTTAATCCAACTTTAAAACGTTGTTTAGTTTGATCAAGTTGACGGGTGATTGCTTTTTTTTCTGCTTTAGCGAATTCTAAATCGTCTTTGGCACTGAGAACATCAAAATAAGCTTGAGTTACACGAACTATTAGTTCTTGTTGAGCCACTTGAAAGGCTATATCTCGTTGGTGTGCACTTTTTTTAGCTGAATCTAGCCCTAACCATGTACTATGTCGATATAATTCCATTGAAAGGCTTACACCTACGACCTTAGTTTCATCGTCTTGTGATTTTATACCATTTATTTTACTGTCAGTAAGCGTAAAGCTACCAAATGCATTAAGCTGTGGTAATAATATTGAACGAGCTTGAATAATGTCTTCTTTAGACGCCATAAAGTTAGCATGTGCTTTTAGTACCACAGGATCATTTGATTGAGCTTGTTGGTAAACATCGAGCAAATTATCAGCATAAGACAGATTGCAGGTTGCAAGTGCTGAAAGGCCTATAAGAAGAGAAATAATATTTTTTTTCATGGGTAAGCAATCCCTGTTAGTATTTTTAACTTATGAGATCAATGCTCACAAGTACGCAATTTTGTATGAGTATACTACATAGGTTAAATTATTAGCTAAATATAATAAGTGTTTAAGAATACAATCTAGTGTAACAAAATGTATATATTCTTATATCGTTATTGTGAAATTATGTTTTAAACCATGAATACATTCAAAGGTTGAGTAAATACGAATGAAAGAAGACAAATCACCTCCTAAATTACTTAGATTTGGCCGTAAAAATATGTCAATTCTAAAGGTAGAGCCAAAATTCCAAGGTTTCTTTACCATTAATGAGTTTGACGTTAAACATAGTTTATTTGAAGGTGGTCAAAGTAAAACACTTAAGCGTGAAATTTTCGAGCGTGGTGATGCTGTTGTACTGATGCCTTATGATCCTATTAACGACAGTGTTGTACTCATTGAGCAGTTTCGTATGGGAGCTCTTCGTGCTGAAACACCATGGATGTTGGAATTTATTGCTGGAATGTTTGGAGAAAACGAGCAGCCAGTAGACGTCGCGATACGAGAAGCAAAAGAAGAAGCAAATCTTGATATTAACTTAAAGGACGTAATTGAAGTAACCAAATTTTACCCAAGCCCGGGTGGAACAAGTGAGTGCATCTATTTATATGCTGCTAAAATTGATTCAACAGATGTTGGTGGTGTATATGGGCTGGAAGAAGAAGGTGAGGATATTCTTGTTCATGTGGTTTCGCGCATAGATGCGATGAAATTACTCGCGGAAGGGAAAATTAGCAATGCTTCCACTATAATTGGGTTACAATGGTTACAATTAAATTACACCCATTTAAAGGGAACTTGGCCTAGAAAATGAATTTATCCGCACGCAAATATCAACCTAGACTTTCAACACTGATGAATTTGTGTGATGTTAATTACATGTTGTTATTAAAGTTACTTGGCGATAAAGAAGACGTTGGTGAAGTGCGCCAATTTTTCATTTCTGATTTCTTATCATATGAGATAAAGGTAAATGAAGTAACTCGATATACGACCTTAGTGACCATTAGCCAAAATGCAGTGATCATGGGAGGAAATTTATCTCAATTATTCCGCCCCAAAATGATGATCCGTTTATATCATGATGCCCGAATGGCAGAAGTGATTAGTTCACAAGATGTTCGTCAAGTGCAACCTCGTTACGATTATCCAAATACTAAAATGCATTTACCTAATGAAAAAGAACAAATAAACACGTTCTTAAAAGAATGGTTACAGTTATGCCATCAGTTAGGGCAGGTTAAAATCATGCTATTTGAAAGTGACCAACTCGACAGTCGTCGATAGGATAAAACGTAGAACCTTTAATATGAAAGAAAGCCTTTTAGTCGCGCAAATAAGTGATTGTCACCTATTCTCAGATCCTAATGGTCTTCATTGTGGTGCTAATGTTTACCAACATTTGTCTGTCGTGTTAAAACATGTGAATCAGGTAACTAAGCCAGATGTTATTATTTTTACAGGTGATTTAACGCAAGACCATACCGATGGCTCTTATGCTAATTTTGTTAAGTTATTCGCAGCAAACAACATTTCAGTCCCGGTGCATTTCCTTGCTGGTAATCATGATGAATTTCAAATGTTAGATCATCACTTAGGTGACTATCCGTTTAACTCTACTAAAACGATAGAAAATTCAAACTGGCAAATTCTCCTCATGGAAAGTAAAAGTGATATTCCGTCAGGTTTGATCACCGAACAAGAATTACAGCGATTAAATAAAACTCTTGATCCTAACAAGAAACAATTATTGATGATGCACCATCACCCAATAGATGTTGGTTACTTTATTGATAAACATGGAATGGTAAATAAACAAGCGTTATGGACTGAGCTTGATACTTATCCATCGATTGTTGCCATTTCTTGCGGTCATGTGCATCAAGCAATAGCGCTACCGTCATCACAGTCTGGCTACTCGTTACCATTATATACTTGTCCAGCAACATCTATTCAGTTCGATATTTCTCAAGAAAGCTCTTCTTGTAATGGACAGGGGGCCGGATATCGAATGTTTGAGTTATTTGATAATGGAAAATTTGTAACTAAGACTTATTTCATCTCTGAAATTAAACAGGAAACACCTCTTGATTAATATTCTTTATATTCACGGTTTTAATTCGTCGCCACAATCACAAAAAGCAGTGATTACTAAAAACTATATAACGGCTAACTTCCCTGAGGTTAAATTCCATTGTCCACAAATAGCCTCAACCCCACAAAAGGCTGTAGAGCAATTAGAAGCCTATTTTGAATCAGCCCCTCAAGAAAAATGGTGTTTGATTGGTTCATCCCTAGGTGGATATTTTTCTACGTATTTAAGTGAAAAGTATGCTGTTAAAGCTGTTTTAGTTAATCCTGCTATTAAACCTTACGAACTACTAGAAGACTATTTTGGCAAACAAGTGAATCCGTATACTAAAGAAGCGTATACTGTTGAAAATTCATATCTTGACGACTTACTTGCCTTGAAACAACAAAAAATAGTAAAAAATAACTATTTGGTCATGGTACAAACGGGTGATGAAGTGTTAGATTACAAACAAGCTGTAGAAAAGTTTCAACAAAGTCGTCTAATTGTACAACCTGGTGGCGATCATAGTTTTATCGATTATGAGAACATGCTACCTGAAATAACTGATTTTCTTCAATTAGTGTCTAATTAACTGTTGAAATATTTTTCAACCCCCTTTTTCTAATAATAACAATGACCAGATTATTCAAATGAGCGAACAATACAATTCAGATTCTATCGAAGTACTTAGCGGTTTAGATCCTGTAAGACACCGTCCTGGTATGTATACCGACACTTCGCGACCTAACCATTTAGGGCAAGAAGTTATTGATAACTCGGTTGATGAAGCATTAGCCGGGCATGCGCAAAATATTACGGTAATACTCGATAAAGATCAGTCACTAGAAGTGATCGATGATGGTCGAGGAATGCCCATTGATATTCATCCCGAAGAAGGGGTGTCGGGAGTTGAGCTTATTTTTTGTAAGTTGCATGCCGGTGGTAAGTTTTCTAATAAAAATTACCAGTTTTCTGGTGGTTTACATGGCGTAGGTATCTCGGTAGTCAATGCACTTTCTAAACGTGTTGATGTTTCGGTAAGGCGTGATAGTACAGTCTATGAAATGGCGTTTGAAAATGGTGAAAAAGTTGTTGAATTACATGAAACAGGAACCGTAGGCAGAAGGAATACCGGCACAAGAGTAAAGTTTTACCCAGACGAAAAATATTTTGATAGCGCTAAGTTTTCTGCTCGTAGATTGGCACATAACTTAAAAGCCAAAGCGGTGTTGTGCCCAGGTTTAACAATAAAATTTCATGATAAAAATGAAGATAAAAAATACCAGTGGTGTTACGAAGATGGCTTAGTTGATTACTTAACTGATTCAGTAAAAGAGTATGAGTCTTTGCCAAAAGACCCGTTTATAGGCACCTTTACGGCAAAAACTGAGGCGGCTGATTGGGCTGTAACTTGGTTGGTGGAAGGTGGTGAAGGTATAGGTGAAAGCTACGTTAACTTGATCCCTACCATCCAAGGCGGTACCCATGTAAATGGATTACGTCAGGGATTATTAGAAGCAATGCGAGAGTTTTGTGAATTCAGAAACTTAATTCCACGCGGCGTTAAGCTAACGCCTGACGATGTATGGGATAAATGTTCCTATGTATTGTCGGTTAAAATGCAAGACCCTCAATTTGCAGGGCAAACGAAAGAAAGATTGTCTTCTCGTCAGTGTGCCGCATTTGTTACGGGTGTGGTAAAAGACGCCTTTAGTTTATGGCTTAATGAACATACTGAAATTGCTGAGTCACTTGCTGAGTTTTGTATTTCAAATGCGCAGCGTCGACTCAAAGCAAGCAAAAAAATCATACGAAAAAAAGTCACCCAAGGACCTGCTTTACCGGGTAAGTTAACCGATTGTGGCAGTCAAGATATTACACGTACAGAGTTGTTTTTAGTGGAAGGTGACTCTGCCGGTGGTAGTGCAAAACAAGCGAGAGACCGTGAATTTCAAGCGATTATGCCTCTTAGGGGGAAAATATTAAATACTTGGGAAGTCGATTCAGGGCAAATTCTTGCTTCACAGGAAGTACATAATATTTCTATCGCCTTGGGAATTGACCCTGATTCTGATGATTTATCAGAATTACGTTATGGTAAAATTTGCATATTAGCGGATGCAGATTCTGATGGACTACATATTGCAACGTTACTTTGTGCATTGTTTACTCAACATTTTTTACCTTTAGTTCAGGCTGGGCATGTTTATGTGGCTATGCCGCCTTTATATCGAATTGATATAGGAAAAGAAGTCTACTATGCTTTAGACGAAGATGAAAAAGATGGGATTTTAGATCGTATTGAAGCTGAAAAGAAACGTGGTAAAGTTAATGTTCAGCGTTTTAAAGGTTTGGGTGAAATGAACCCACTGCAGTTACGTGAAACGACAATGGATCCGAATACCAGAAGACTTGTACAACTAACCGTTGATGAGTTTGATACAACAATGGAGCTCATGGATATGCTCCTTTCTAAGAAACGCAGTGGAGATAGAAAAACATGGCTCCAAAGCAAAGGGAATATGGTTGAATTATAATGAAAAAAATTCAAAAGAGCAGTGATTTAAAAATTTCAAATCTCGAACAAGGTTTTACCCTGATTGAGTTAGTTGTTGTTATTGTTATTTTGGGTATCCTTTCTGCTGTTGCGGTACCAAAGTTCGTTAACTTAACCGACGATAGCCGCAGGGCTGTGATGGAAGGGTTAATGGGGAGCATTAAAAGTGCGACTACTATGGTTCACTCTAAAGCCCTGATTGCTAATAAAACCACGGGTACAGAGACGGTTGAAGCTGATGGCGTTTTTTATTCTGTGGTAAACTCTTACCCAGCTACACATAATGTAGGAACGGGATCAGGTGATTCAGTTGCAAGTGCAGCAGGCATCATTGGAGCTATTGATAAAACTATTCCCTTGATTACCGTACAGTTGACTGGGAATGGTCAAAAAAGTACCACATTTTCATATAGTAACTTAGGTTCAGGCTGTCGTATTACTTATCTAGAAGCTTTATCGTCAAACGAACCACCCGTAATTACTTTTGAAGACTCTGGTTGTTAGTTATTGGTAACAACGAGAAAAAATTTATATTATTCTCTCGTTGTTGCTATGTTTTTCTACGATAACGGCAATTGACTTTGATGTTGGTGTGTCACTGAAATCGCCTTTGTTCGCAAGTGCAACAAGTGGGTTAGCTTCAGGAAAATAAGCAGCAATATTCCCCTGGGGTATATCGTAGGATACCAATTTAAAAGCGTTGATTTTTCTTTCTATGGTATCTGGCCATAAAGCAGTCACATTAACTAAGTCTTCATTCTTTAAGCCGATATCCTGAATATCTTCTGGGTGCATCAATATAATGTTTCTTTCGCCGCTGATACCACGATATCTGTCTTCAAATCCATAAATAGTTGTATTGTATTGGTCATGTGAACGTAGTGTTTGCAGAACAAAAATACGATTATCGCTTAATGCTCTAATAGATGCTGGAACAATATCTTCTGGGAGTGGATGAGTATGTATTTGAGCTACATTACTTACCGTATTCCATTGAAAGTTAGCGGCAGAATTTCCTAAATAGAAGCCACCAGGTTTTGAAAGACGTTGGTTCATGTTAGCGAAATCAGGTAATGTTTTCGCGATGTAATCTCTTATTAAATCGTAATTTTCTATCAATGACGGCCATTCAACTGGTGTATTACCTAATGTCGCTTGTGCAATTCCTGCAATGATAGCAGGCTCAGATTTCATATTATGGGTATTAGAACGTATAACCCCCTTAGATTTATGTACCATTGAGAAAGAATCTTCAACGGTAATAGATTGTTCGCCGGTTACTTGATAATCGACATCGGTTCTACCTAAACACGGTAAAATAATAGATATTTTCCCTGGGTATAAGTGGGTTTTGTTAAGCTTGGTGGCAATGTTAACGGTTAAATTACAGCTTGCTAATGCTTGTTCGGTTAGCGGAGTATCGGGAGTTGCCGAAATAAAGTTACCACCTAAGGCGATAAAAACCTTACTTTTTCCTGATAACATTGCTTCAATGGCCTGAACTGTATTATGGCCATGTTCAGCTGGCGGCGTAAAAGAAAATACACGAGATAATGCATTGAGGAAATTAGGCTCTGGTTTTTCATTGATCCCCATGGTTCTATCACCTTGTACATTTGAATGACCTCTGACGGGACATAACCCAGCCCCTGGCTTACCTATTTGGCCAAACAATAATTGCAGATTAGTGATTTCTTGGATCGTAGCCACAGAGTGTTTATGCTGGGTAATTCCCATTGCCCAAGTAATTATCACCCGTTGTGATTGTTGATAAATAGTAGCAGCGTCAATGATTTGTTCTTTCGATAACCCGGATTGATGAGTGATTTTATCCCAAGAGGTATTTTCTACGGCTAACAAGTAATCATTAAGTCCATTAGTATGTTCGTCTATGAACTCTATATCAAAAACCGACAGACCTTTATTCAGTGCTTTATTATGTCGTTCGAGTAATACTTTAACCATGCCACGAACACAGGCCATATCTCCACCTAAGTTAGGAGTGAAATAATTTTGCGTTATTGTCGTTGCCGTACCGGTTAACATTTCTCTCGCGGACTGAGGGTTAGCAAAGCGTTCCAGCCCTCGCTCTTTTAACGTGTTAAAAGTAACAATGTGAGCCCCACGGCGCGAAGCATGGCTAAGCGAGTCCAACATACGTGGATGGTTAGTCCCCGGATTTTGTCCAAACACAAATATAGCATCTGCTTTTTCAAAATCGTTAATGGTGATTGTACCTTTGCCAATACCGATCGCTTGTTTAAGTGCAACTCCGCTGGCTTCGTGGCACATGTTTGAACAGTCAGGGAAATTGTTAGTTCCGAACTTTCTTACAAAAAGTTGGTAGAGGAATGCGGCTTCGTTACTTGCTCTACCTGAAGTATAAAACTCCGCTTGATTAGGGCTGTCTAATGCATTTAGTTGTTCTGCGATGATTTTAAAAGCATTAGCCCAAGTAATAGGTTCGTAATGATCTGTTGCAGCATTGTATTGCAGAGGTTGGGCCAGACGACCTTGATACTCGAGAAAATAACCACTTTGTTTTCTTAAATAGCTGACGCTATGCTCTTTAAAAAATGCTTCGCCAATACGCTTAGAAGTAGCCTCCCAGTTAACCGCTTTGGCGCCATTTTCACAAAAGCGAAAACGACCGGGTTCGTCCTTTTCTCCCCAGGCACAACCAGGACAATCGAAACCATGATCTTGGTTTGTTTTTAATAATGTTTTAATGTTTTTCGCGATGTTTTCACTTTTAATTAGGTGAGTTGCCGTACTTTTTAAAGCTCCCCATCCACCCGCATGACCATGGTATTTTTTGACTGACATTATAGGACCTAATGTTTTTTAATGATTAAAGAGGTTTATTAACAGCTCTCATTGATTCTTTGGTTGCCGCTATAAACATTAAATTGTGTTTCTTTAGTAAAACCAATCAGCGTAATATTAAACTGTATGGCTGCACTAACAGCTAAGCTTGATGGAGCTCCAATAGCTATGATCACCGCGATACCTGAGGTGATGGCTTTTTGTATTAACTCAAAACTAACTCTGCCACTTAATACTAAAATTGATTGAGAAGCAAAACGATCAGATAAACATAAATCGCCAATAATTTTATCTACTGCGTTATGTCGGCCAACATCCTCATAAACGCAGAGCCATTCGTTCTGGGTAATATAAGCTGCGCCATGTACTCCGCCAGTAGCATTAAATAACGGTTGGTGATTTTTTAGTTGGTGTGCATGTTGGATTATTTCAGAGGTTTTGAGCCAACTAGTCTTGGCATCAACGGGTAAATTAGACTTTAACGACAGTGCATTGAGAGAACTTTTACCACAAATACCACAACTAGATTGACTGGGGAAATTTCTCGAAACACTTTGCCAATCTATTGAAATATGATCAGCTAAAACAACTTCGATATGATTGGTTGAACCAACGTCATCGTAAAGCTTCATTGATACAATATCGTTATGAAAGGTGATGATATGCTCACTAAATAAAAAACCAACAATGAGTTCTTCATCAAATCCAGGTGTTCTCATTATCACCGTTAGATCAATAGATTGTCTTTGTGATTTGTTATTGATAAAGGTAAGGCTAATAAGTAACGGTTCTTCAATAACTACATGGTCTTGTATTATGTCACTATGATTGTTTTCAACAACATATTGGCGCTGATTAACGGTTTTTAAGGCGTTAACTACGGTAGGTTTTATATTAGGTAGTTCAATTTTCATTGATATATTATACCCGTTACCATTCAAGATGCACGTTTCAGAGTGCTCAAGCGCTTCTACGATGGGTTTTAAATGCATATTTTAATATATGAAAAACGACAGATTGTTGTGCAAAAATATTGTAAGTTTATTGTCATTTTATCTGAACTCATTATCTCAAACGAAATATAACCTCGAAAGTTTAACAGACCCTTAGTTAAATGCTAAATTTATCATCAAATTGAGAGTCGTTGTATTTACTATCTGGTATTGTGCTTTATACTAGGAAACTTAAATGAAAGGATTATAATTGCTTGTTAACTGTTGATATTAAATGGAATGTAAGAAAGAAAGAAGTTTTGCATAGCATAGTGATGTTATTTGTACTCTTTCTGCTGCCATTTAAAAGTTTAAGCAACGAAAACTCCCTCCTTCCTATCACACCGATATTAAAAGACGTTGAAACTCTTCAGCGTGAAGATATTCTTGCTGCGATTGAATTATTACAATCGTATGATAAGAATATTCACAACTACTCTATTGAAGATCAAATTAAGTTTAGGAAGCTACAAGCTGAACTTTTTAATAAAAAAACGGATTATTCAGTAGCAAAGCAAGCGGCGAATACGGGAATAGTGTTAACTAAACAATTAGCTCGTCCGAGTATTATTATGGCTGAATTATTTAATTTGAGAGGCTATGCAGTTGAAAGTTTAGGCGAATATAAAATAGCGCTTGATGATTATATGGCAGCTCTTGAGATTTCTCAGTCGTTAAATAATAACGATGCAGTAGTTCGAACGTTGGCTAATATAGGTGCCATTTATTATATTACCGAACAATTTAAGCAATCTTTGATTATTTTGAATGATGCGTTATCTATTGCGCAAGAACATGGCGGGGAAGAGCTGTTAGCTATTGTTGAGTCAGAATTGGGTGTTCTCTATACGTACTTAAAACAAGAAGATAAAGCGAGAGCGTATCATGAAAGTGCCTACCAGCATTTTATGAACGCAAAAAGGCCTTATTCTGCTTTTATATCCTTACAAAATATAGCAATAAATCATGCTGCTAATAAGCGATTCAATCAGGCCATTAACCTCTATAAACAAATTATCGTTAAAGCAAAAAAGTTTGATAATTACACGGCTATTGCTAATACCTATAGCAAAATGGCAGAAGCTTACATCAAAAAGAAATACAAAGATCCTCATACGGCTTATCATTACATTTTGATTGCAGAAAAGTATTTAAAATCAGTGGAAGGGGCTTTTGTTGAAATGGTTTTTTTGATCAACAAAGCAGACGTTTTAAATCAATTAGATAAATATGATGAAGCACTTGAAACTATTTCTTACGCTGAAACTATCATGTTTAAGCAAGCGGATATTTTAAAAACTTATGCTTTACCTGAAATTCTCAGAATTAAATCTGAAGTGCTTTTTTCTCGAGGACAATACAAAGAAGCGTATAACAGTCAAAAAATATTTCATGATAATACCTTAAAAATCAATAAACGAAATAACTTACAAGCTATTGAAGGTCTTCGAGTTGAATATGAAAGTCAGCAACAAGTCATCCAAGCTAATGTATTAGGTAAAAAACAATTTGTGCAAACGCTTGAGTTAAGAGAAGTAACTAAAGAACAAGAAAATAGAAATTTTTATATCCTTATAGGCCTACTCACTGTTTTAGGTTTAGCGTGGTTTTATCTTATTAACTTAAAGCATCAGAAAAATTTGTTAAATAGCAGAGAAACGGATCACTTAACTGACTTACCCAATCGGCAAACGATATTGCCAAAAGGTACTTTTGAATACGACAAAGCACAAAAAAATAACAAACAATATAGTGTGTTATTAATACAGGTCGATAACTTTAAAAATATCAATCACGTTAAAGGTTATGAAACGGGCAATAATGTTTTGATAGAGGTTTCAGTTATTATTCAAAGGGTTATAGGTGAGTCCGTAGATTTTGGAAAATATTCCAGTAATGAATTTATTGTACTACTACCTGATCATATTGCGCATCAGGGGGAGTTACTCGCTGAGCAGATCCACAATGATATTTACAATAAATCATGGGAAAAACACGGACTTAAAGTTGTCTCAGTTAGCATTGGTGTTTCGGTTAATGATTCTGTTCAGAGCAATTCATTTGAAGAGTTAGTTAAGAAAGCAAGTCGTTTGAAAGATGAAGCAATAATGGCTGGAGGTAATACAATATGCGTGTGAAATTTATTGTATTAATATTAATATTTTCTATATTTCCTATCTACAGTCAAGCGAACTTATCTACGTCTAATACCTACATACCATTTTTTTCAGTAGACGAAAAGATTACTAAGTTATTGAAAAAAAGTGAAACATCAACTTCTAATAAATATACATTGTTAACTCATGCAGAGTCACTTATTAAGGCTTCAAATCCTGCCGAAAAGTATGTGTTGTATATTATTAAAGCTAATTTAGCTACGGGATTGGATAAACACCATAAAATAATAAATATTCTTGATAATGTTGATGTTATTGAAAAGCAAATGAATACAGAGCAGTTGGATACTTTGCCTTTTCTTAATGTTCATAAAAAAAGAGCAGAAAGTTATGCATCAATTGGTCAGTTTAAAAAGGCATATAAAGAAAAACAGTTATTTATTGAAAAATATAATGCTTTTTTATTATACCAAAAAAACAAACATATTTTTGATCTGGAAACAAAGTACGAAACTAAGAAAAAGCGGGATATTAATAAGTTATTGAACAATCAAACGATATTGAAAGAGCTCGAAATAAACGATACTTTAAGTAATGAAGTTATTCAAAAGCGAAATTTATATATATTAAGCGCAGTAGTGATTATGTTTCTTTTCTTATTATTGCGTTTATCTGTTATTAACCGACGTACTCGTAGCCTAGCTAAACAAGATATGTTAACCGGCCTTTATAATAGAAAAACCTTATTTAAAGAAGGAGAGAAGGTTATCCTGCAGTGCGTAAACAATAAAGAAAGCTTATGTTTACTTGCCGTTTATATTGATGATTTTAAAAAAATGAATCACCAATATGGTGACTATATTGGTGATGAAATATTAAAAAAATTGGCGTCTATTGGTCGTGAGTCTATGAGAACTCGTGATATTTTTGCCCGTTTAGAAGATGCGAAATTTATTGCGGTACTTCCCCAATCGTCTGTTGGAGAAGTTAAAGCTATCGCGCAACACATTAAAGAGAAATTTACCTTAACGAGTTTTAATTATGTTGGTATTTCTCAGCCTATAGGTTTGAGTTTAGGTATTGTTGAAATGCAGGAATCAGGTCAACCCTTTGAAGTATTGCTTAATGCTGGAATGAATGTTCTGTACGATTTAAAAGATGACGACGGAAATGGTGTTAGTATCTATCAAGGTTTTTAATTTCAGGGATTCCTGATAGAAACCCCATAAACTACGCGAAAAAGTCACTTAAATTCCCTTCAAGTATTTTCCCTATGCTCATAATCATATAAGCTATCGTATGGTGAGTGATCTCGCTCGATTTATAGCTAAAAAACAATAATAAACTAAGCAGCTTTGCTCTATTCATACAAAAGTTGCTATTAGGAAATTTTATCCATGTCTGATGCGCTCGAATACAGTCTTGATGGTGTAGAACAAAAGCCACTTAGAGAATTTACAGAAGAAGCCTATTTAAATTACTCCATGTACGTCATTATGGATCGTGCACTTCCACATATTGGTGACGGCTTAAAGCCGGTCCAACGCCGAATCGTATATGCGATGTCTGAATTAGGCTTATCCGCATTAGCAAAATATAAAAAATCAGCACGTACGGTAGGTGATGTTTTAGGTAAATTTCATCCTCATGGTGACTCCGCCTGTTATGAAGCTATGGTATTAATGGCTCAGCCATTTTCTTATCGTTATCCCTTAGTTGATGGACAAGGAAACTGGGGAGCCCCAGATGATCCTAAATCATTCGCGGCAATGCGTTATACCGAAGCGCGCTTATCTAAGTTTAGTGAAGTTTTATTAAGTGAGTTAGGGCAAGGTACTGTTGATTGGTTACCTAATTTCGACGGTACAATGAAAGAACCTAAAACGTTACCCGCTAGATTACCTCATATCATGTTAAATGGTATTACAGGTATCGCTGTTGGTATGGCAACGGATATTCCTCCACATAATGTCAGAGAAATTGCTGCTGCATGTGTGCATTTGATTGATAAACCTAAAGCTGAAACAACCGATTTACTGGAGTTTGTTAAAGGGCCTGATTATCCTACTGACGCTGAAATAATTACTCCAAAAGCAGATATAGAAAAAATATACCAAACTGGTCGCGGTAGTATAAAAATGCGCGCGGTTTACGAAGTAGAGCAAGGGGATATTGTTATTTCCTCTTTGCCACATCAGGCTTCTGGCGGAAAAATTCTTGAGCAAATTGCTAATCAAATGCAAGCCAAGAAATTACCTATGGTGGTGGATTTAAGAGATGAATCTGACCACGAAAATCCAACAAGGTTAGTTGTTGTTCCTCGTTCGAATCGTGTTGATGTTGAGCAGCTGATGCAACATTTATTCGCGACAACAGATTTAGAAAAAAATTACCGCGTTAACTTAAATATGATTGGTTTAGACAATAAACCCGCTGTTAAAGACTTAGGTGTAATTTTAAAAGAATGGATTGAATATCGTCGAGAAACCATTAGAAGAAAACTTCAATTTAGATTAGACAAGGTATTGGCACGTTTACATATTTTAGACGGCTTATTGATTGCTTATCTTAATATCGATGAAGTTATCGATATAATTAGAACGTATGACGACCCTAAAGCTGAATTGATGTCGCGCTTTGAGTTGTCGGTTATTCAAGCCGAATCAATTCTTGAAATTAAACTTCGTCAACTTGCCAAGCTAGAAGAAATTAAAATTAGGGCTGAGCAAGATGAGTTAAATAAAGAAAGAGAATATTTGGAAAAAACGCTGAATTCTAAAGCGCGTATGAATACGTTAATGAAAAAAGAAATCTTAGAAGCAGCAGAAAAATATGGTGATGATCGACGTTCAATTTTAGTTGAACGAGAAGAGTCTAAAGCATTGTCAGAAAAAGATTTAGTACCGAGTGAGGCAATAACCGTTATTGTTTCTGACAAAGGTTGGGCAAGGTGTGGCAAAGGCCATGATATTGACCCACTGAGTTTAAATTATAAAGCAGGCGATGAATACCTATGTTCGGCCAAAGGAAGGAGTAATCGTCCTGTGGTTTTTATCGATTCAAATGGCAGGGCTTATGCAACTGAAGCGCATACATTGCCTACCGCTAGAAGCCAAGGCGAGCCGTTAACGGGTCGATTTAACTTGTCAGCTGGCGATGTGTTTGAACATACCTTGATGGCCGATGATGAATGTATTTATTTATTGGGTAGTGATGCAGGTTATGGCTTTGTAGGTAAATTTGGTGACATGGTTAGCCGTAATAAAAACGGTAAGGCAATGTTGAGTTTACCGGCTTCTGCCAAAGTATTACCACCTAAAGAAATAACTAATATTGAACACTCCTTAGTTCTTACAATTACCAGCGAAGGACGTATGTTGATTTTCCCAATTAAAGATTTACCCGTGTTAAGTAAGGGTAAAGGGAATAAAATTATCAATATCCCATCGGCACGAGCTAAAGCACGTGAAGAGTTTGTTACCATTGCCGAAATACTCGAAGTCAGCAGTTCTGTAACATTACATGCTGGTAAACGTAAATTAACGCTTAAACCAAGTGATATTGAACATTATCGAGGTGAGAGAGGTCGCCGTGGTAGTAAACTTCCTAGAGGATTACAGCGTGTGGATAGGGTTGAAATAGAAACTCCAGTATCAGCAGGTGAACCTGAAACACAGCAACTGGAAGATGATAAAAGTTAACGGGTAGAGTTGATTTAAAAAGCCGAATTTCCTTGAGAAATTCGGCTTTTTTCTTTTGGTTAATTAATACTAATTAGTATCAATATTCGTCAAACATGTATTCCAAAGAATTGTCGAACGCTTTAAGTTCTTTTGCTAGCTGGTGTTGTTCCTTTAATTGTTCTATTTCACGCCATTTTCTTTTTTTATTACGCTGACTCGGTTTTGCTTGTGTTTCTATCGAGCCCAGTTTTTTTTGAAATGTATCCATGGAATGCCCTTTTTTTATTTACAACAACCCCTTTTAAATATCATATGTATTTTTATATTTAAATACATTTATCTTGTTTTATATTTAACCAGTTGAAAATATGAACAATTTAATTTTGGTAAAAATAGTCTCTATGGTTAATTATTAAGAATAATTTGAAATTAATGAAATTGTTCCACCGGAGAGTGTTCCTCATAAGCATTTAAAACAAAGGTTAATAATCTCCCTCTAGTCATGATATTATGATGAAAAGTAAATTCCGTAAAACCATGGTGTTAACATGTTAATTGTTGTTTCCCCTGCAAAAAAACTCGATTTTGAATCTCCAGTAGCTACCGATAAATTTTCTCAATCCTCATTACTCGAACATAGCCAAGAGCTTATCAATCGTTGTATAAAGTTGACCCCAGCTGATCTATCTTCTTTGATGGGAATTAGTGACCAACTTGCAGGGTTGAATTCGGCACGTTTTGGCGAGTGGTCATTGCCTTTTACCCCGAATAATGCCCGACAAGCCATATTAGCGTTTAGTGGTGATGTTTATACTGGACTACAAGCGTCTTCATTCAGTGAAGAGTCTTTTGATTTTGCTCAGCAGCATTTACGTATTCTTTCTGGTCTTTATGGCTTGTTAAAGCCTTTAGATCTTATGCAAGCCTATCGTTTAGAAATGGGAACTAAGCTTGATAATGATCGAGGCAGTAACTTGTATCAATTTTGGGGAGATATTATTACCAACAACCTCAATACTGCAATTGCCGAACAAGGTGATAATGTTCTTATTAATTTAGCATCGACAGAATACTTTAAATCAGTAAAGAAAAAGAATGTAGATGCAACGATAATTACCCCTGCCTTTAAAGATTGGAAAAACGGTCAGTATAAAATTATTAGTTTCTTTGCGAAAAAGGCGAGAGGCTTAATGGCTAATTATATTATCGAAAATAAGATCACCGAATTAGAGCAATTGAAAGCATTTAACTATTCTGGATATGAATATAGTAGTGAATTGTCTAAAGGAAATGATTGGGTATTTACACGTAAAGACGTTTAATTTTATCGTGCGATGACCGGCTAAAGTTGATAACTAAGTCCAGCATAAAAATATGCACCGTTATAGCCAAATGGTGCAGATCTTCTTGAATACTTAAATACCCCTTCACTTTCAACAATAACATTTCCTCTATCATCGACAATTTTTCCCGCTCTAGAATTACCTATCATATTCTTGTCTGGGGTAATCCCAAATAGGTTATCACTACCAAAAAATATAGAAAGCTTGTTATTTATTGTGTAATCAACCTTTATATCGGTAACAAGTTTAGGGGTGTAGGTTTGGCGATCGCCATCTGAAATTGTGTATTTTCCATATTGATTTAAAGAAAGGTTTAATTGCCAATCTTCTTTGACATACAGCGCAGATAAATGAATACGATACTTGGGTTGCCACTCTTCTATTATCGAGATGTCTTCAGCTGAATAGAGTTCTTTACTTGAAATAAAACCTTGTTGTTTACTATAAAGTGGATATAGACGATTAATGGATGTTTCTGTGAAGTTAGCAGCGAGTGTGAAGGATAAAGCCCCATTCTTCAATATAGATGAGTCCCACGTAGTAATGATGTCGACTCCTTCTGTTGTACTCTCTGCACCGTTAAGAAAAAACTGACCCTTTGTAATATCATTATCAATATTGTGTAAAGAAGGTAATAAGTATGAACGATCGATTTTATTTGAAAGTATAATGCGTTTTTCAATGTTTACATTGTAATAATCAAGAGAAAGGTTAATGCTATTAGACAAGTGATATACCCCGCCCAAACTGATACTTGTTGAGTCTTCAGGAACTAAGGTTTTAATACCGAGTCCTCTTGCTACCTCACTATCATTTCGATAGGTTTTTACGACTTCGGGTACTAATTTATTCTCGTTATTCACAATAAATTGTGTACTAATATTATTGAAATAGAGTTGTTGCATCGAAGGTGCTCTAAATCCGGTGCTAATATTACCTCTTAATGAAAAGCTTTCAGTTATTCCCCAATGACCAGCAAACTTATAATTGGTAGAGTGTTGATAAGATAAGGAAGCATCGTATCTCACCGCTGCGATAATATTAAAATTATCGGTAAGGTCGGAGTCTAGTTCTAGGTATACAGACTGAGTAGTTCGACTTTCATCAACAGAAAGGCTAGGGGAGATCCCTGGAAATCCTTGAATACCACCTAATCTATCAATGTCAAAAAGGTTTTCTCCATTTAAGGAATCATAATCATTGTAAGCATATAACTCCCCTGGGATAACACTATAGTGATCAACGCGATGTTCTACACCAAATGCAATTGACGTGTGATCAAAATGTTGAGTGTAATCAATATTTAATGTTTGTAAGGATAATTTTAGTCCGTATGCGAAAGCCTCTCGTGGAATATCTGTTCTAATATCGTTAGCTAACTTGTCTGTTTGGTTTAGCCATGCATTAACCTGAGACGCATTTATTGAATCCTTTACATGGTAGTTGATATTATTTCTTCCAAATGTATAAGAAACGTCCATTGCTGCATTGTTAGGTAAGCGAAAGGTCTTGCCAAGGTTGAATGAAAAGTCGGTTATCTTAGAGTGTATATTGGGTAAATATCCCTCTGAAATTGTCGCATCGCCATCTTGTAATTCAATATTTGAATTACTGTCAGCGTTATGTCGAAAAAATGCGGAGGAGATGTTTTCTCTATTCGAATAAGTTAAAAAGCTGTAAAACTTACCATAAGAAGATAAATACTCAGAATTAACCGTAAGTGAGAGCTGATTATAAAAAGCATCTCCAATGTTAAATGTTTTTCTTGGAGCATCCAGCTCCCGCCTATCACCAACTAAAAAACTGCCATCATTTAATTCTGTACACCCTTTATACTGGCAAGTACCATATTCTCCTGAGCGATTAGTATTACCATGTTCTTTCATATTTAATGTTGTGTTGATGAAAAAATTTTCGCTGATTATTAAACCTTTTGATACTGATAACTGCACTGTTTCGCCGTCACCTTTTGAGTACATTCCCGATGACAATGAAATATTGCCGCCATCGTGTTTTCCTTTTAATACAATATTAATAACACCGGCGATAGCGTCAGAACCATATTGTGCTGAAGCACCATCTTTTAATATTTCAACATAAGCAATAGATTCAATAGGGATAGAGTTCATATCTACCCCTGCAGTTCCTCTACCTACTGAGCTATTGATATGTATTAAGCTTGCTTGATGGCGTCTTTTTCCATTGATCAATACCAATGTTTGGTCTGGACCTAAACCTCTCAACGTTGTCGGGTGTAATACATCAGAACCGTCACTAATAGCAGATGTTGAACGATTAAAAGAAGGCACAAGAGTTTGAATTAATTTTACTAATTCTATATGACCAGTAGAGTTAAGAGAGCTTAGAGTCAATATATCCACAGGAACAGGGAGTGTACTAATTGAACGTCTATTGTTTCTACTACCAAGGATTGAAATTTTTTCTATTGAGTCTGAAGTCACTTTAATTTTTGAAATTGTATGCTCAGCATGTTCAGTAGCAATATCGGTTGTGTGATTTAAGTTTGTGGTTTGCGTAATTTTTGCTTTTTCTATTTTTATTTTCCCATCTGTAGTTAATTGCGCGATGAGACCCGATTGATGTAATAATTTCTTGAGCGCAAACTTGGTTGGATAAAAACCTAAAATAGCATTAGCTTGATAGTTTTTCGTTAAATTAAATGAAAAAATTATGGTTGTATCTGACTGTTCAGCAAATGAAATAAGTGCAGTGTTTACAGGTTGTTTAGGGATGTTGAATGATATCAATTCACTGGCAAAAACATTGAATTGCGAACAAAGTATCGATAAGAATAATACTTTCAAGTGAAGTTTCTTAAAGTAATAAAAAACATTAAAAGGAGACATTTTATAAAGATTCAACATAATGTTGTAATATTGACAATTAACTATAATCCATAGTGTTATGAATCAACCATTAGTAAAATATTACTTGGGTTTTGTTGTTTATAGTGGATATCAAAATTGTAATAGAGCGATTGTAATAAACCTTCTATATCGTCTGTTTTAAAGTAGCCAGATATTTTTAATTGATTTAGCTCTGGACTAACGATGGTAAACTTAACATTAGTATAACGACTGACTTCAGCTAAGGCGTTTTTTAAAAGTTCACCATCAAATATTAAAATACCATTCTGCCAAGCTAGATTTTGCTTTAACTGACTGTCGGTTAATACCTGAATAGGCTTTAAAATATTGTTTTCAATATTAGCTTTTTCCCCGCTATGCAAAACGATGTCATCGTCTGCAATTAAATAGGGGGTCGATATTTTCTTTATTAACTGCTTTGCTGCTAAAGGGGTATCTGATATAAGAACACGCCCTTCGGATACTAATAGCTCAATGTTTTCATTACTTTCTTTATAAACATTAAAAATAGTTCCTAATGCGGTAAATGATGTTTTACCGGCATTAACTGTAAAAGGGCGTTGCAGATCTTCTTGTACGTCAAACTCCGCCTCACCTTTTACTAAAGTGAGTTTACGGTGGTTTTTGTAAAAGGCAATATCCACAATTGAATCTGTATTTAGTGTTATCGATGAACCATCAGGTAATTTAAAGGTGCTTTTTTCACCAATGTGGGTTTTATATTTTTGGTTTGTTTCACCATTTAAATAGGCAAGAAAACCATGGAACATATTATCGGGTGAAGTGTTGAATACTTGGTTAGATACCAATAATAAACTGATTGTTATTAATGATATTCCTATGATTGTCTTAAACCAATGACTACGTTTTTTAGATTCTAGAGGAAATAAGCCATTGAGATCTTTTAATGCGTTTAAGTCATTCCACGAGGAACTAAGGTTTAAAAGTGTTTTGTGATGTAACTCATCTTGATTGCACCAAACAACCAGATCACGTCTTTCAGATGTTGTTAAACCACTTTCGATTTTTACAAACCACTGAATAGCTTGTTCCTTTACAGATGGTGTAAAGTTGTCCTTGTTGAGCATGAAGAGTAACCTATTTAATTTAGGGAAGTAACGTTGAACCATTTCAACGTTACTGAATTTCCATTTACTTCTTTTATTCGCGTTCTATTTCTTTGGCTGGATAGTTACGTTATTTTTTCTTATTACGCTTCGCTATCTTTTTAGCTTTAGCTTTTTTTTGTGCAGTCGTTCTTTTTACTTTAGGTTTTTTAATGGTGGTACGTGCTTCTTTATGTTTTGGTCTTAATTCATCAATTACTCTTCGTTGGAGTCTATCGCCCATATATCGTTCAATTTTTCCGATAACAGGCATATCATGAGCTTCAACTAATGAAATAGCCGTACCTTTGTTTCCTGCTCGGCCTGTTCTGCCAATACGGTGTACATAGATATCAGCCTTTCTAGGCATATCAAAATTTATTACATGGGTAATATCATCAATATCTAAACCCCTAGCGGCAATATCGGTTGCTACTAGTATATTCACTTTACCAGAACGTAATCGTTCAACGGCCGTGTTTCTTTTATCTTGAGGCATTTTTCCTTCAAGCCAAACACAAGGTAATTCATCGGCATATAATTTGCCAGATAAGAATTGTACTGTTTCACGTTTGTTTGCGAAAACTACTGCGCGTTGAACTTCATCTTGCTTGAGAATGTTTTCAAGTAGCTTGTATTTATGCTGTGTTTCATCTGCAATATGAATCCATTGATGGATTTTAGCTTTTTCCTTGCGAGAAGGATTAGACTCTAAATATACGGGTTCAGACAACACTTCTTTTGCGCAGCGAATAACACCGGCGCCCTCTAATGTTGCAGAAAATAAGAGAGTTTGTTTTCGCCACCTTGCTTCAGCAATAATACGGTTGATAACATCTGAAAAACCCATGTCCAACATGCGGTCAGCTTCATCAAGAATGAGTATTTCAATTTCTCTCGCATCAAATTGCTCACTTTCAATATATTCCATCAATCGGCCAGGGGTGGCAACTAACATATCGGTATTGGTTGTGAGTAACTCTTTATGACTCCCGTAATTAACACCGCCCGTTATTACACCTGTTTTGATATTCGTTAACGAGGTTAATAATTCAGCTTGTTCGTGTGTTTGTAAAGCCAGTTCACGAGTCGGAGATAATATTAATACGCGAGGAAACCCAGGTTTAGTTCTTGGATAGTCAAGCAAGTGCTGAGCAGCAGGAAGTAAAAATGCAGCTGTTTTACCTGTGCCTGTAGGTGCAGATGCAAGTACATCTTTACCTTCCATCGCAACGGGTATTACAAGCTCTTGAATTGATGTTGGTTTTTTGAAACCAGCATTGTTAATACCGCCTAGTAGTTCTGAATCTAGGTCAAACTGCTCAAACATGCGTACTCTTTATATTTAATGATAGTGTGTAGATTATAATCGGAAATGCATTAAGATCCTAAAGATCTTAATGAATATCCCAATCTGTTTATTTATTTTACAATGAATTAAAAATTTCTTGTAATTCTTGGTCTATTTTTTTACACCAAGTAGTAATTCTTTCTTCTGATAGACTGTATTGGTTGTCTTCGTCTAATGATAGACCAACAAAATGGCTTTTATCTTCTGTTAACGCTTTTGATTGTGCAAATTCATAGCCTTCATTTGGCCATGTACCTATAGTGTATGCTCCTACAGCAGTTACTTGTTCATGTAACATACCTAATGCATCTTGAAACCAATCGGTGTAGCCAATTTGATCACCCATACCGTACAAAGCAACAATAGTACTGTCGAGCTGCAAGCCAGAAATATCATCCCAATGAGCCTCCCAATCTTCTTGTAATTCACCATAGTCCCATGTAGATATACCCAAAATAACGATATCAAATTCAGAAATTTTGGATAAAGGTGTATCTTTAATGTTAAATAGCTCAACCGTGTATTTATCTTTTAAGGCTTCTTGAATTCTCTCAGCCGCAATTTCGGTATAACAGGTTGTAGAACCATAAAATAATCCAATATTCATGTATTCGCCTTTGACTCTTTGGGTAATTTAATTATTTGAAGCGTTTAATGCACTTTTAAAGCGGGCGTAGTTTATCAGAAATATAGCCTTGTTCGACAATGTATTGCTAATTTGTACCAATTTGCTATAACAAATTGCAAAGTTTTGCGTTTCCTAGTAAGTTTCTCATGCAATTTTAGGCGAGTTTATATGGTCTAATAGCTTGAATATTTCTTATGGACAATTAATGGATCACATACATGAACATGATTAAACCTGTTTTAGTTTCTCTTCTTCTCCTATCGATTGGTGGTTCAGCAATCGCGTTAGGTGTTAACGATACAAAAATAAGCACTAAATCTACGTCAACATCTTCGGCGTTTGATAAACAAGCCATTAAAAATAAATTATCGCAAAGTTTAGGGTTATCTGCTGGAAGTATTGAGCCGTCAGCAATGCCCGGTTTAGCTGAAGTTCTTACCGATCAAGGATTGCTTTATGTAAGTTTTGATGGCAACTATATTCTGCAAGGTAAGCTTTATGGTGTTGGAAATGAGGTAATAAACCATACCGAAGAAAGTTTAGCTCAGGTGAGAGTTAATGGCGTTAAAACGTTTTCTAATGACGTTATCGTCTATCCAGCGAAAAACGAAAAGCATGTTGTAACAGTATTTACTGATATTACCTGTGGCTATTGTCGAAAATTACATGAACAAATGGATGATTATAACAATTTAGGCATTACGGTAAAATATTTAGCTTATCCACGTTCTGGTATTAAAGATAGAACGGGTGATTATTCACAAGGTTTTAAAGATTTACGTTCTATCTGGTGCCATGAAAAACCAGAAGAAGCATTAACAAAAGCTAAAAGTGGTAGTAATGTCGCTAACCGTATTTGTGAATCGCCCATTGAAGCCCAGTTTAATTTTGGTCGTCAAATAGGGGTAAACGGTACTCCTGCAATAATATTCGATAACGGTATGATGCTTCCGGGTTATCAACCGCCTGAAAAATTGGCTCAAATCCTTAACAGCCTTTAGCCCCAGTTTTCCTTCCATTTTATTATGTAACAGCGACTTTGTAGAATAATACATCGCTGTTACATTTTTTGATTTTTTCAGTGTTAATTCGTTGTCTTAAATAAGTTTATTAGGTAAGTAAATTAGGTAAAATATGCAAAAGAAAATCGTCCGCAGAACACAGGTTTCTGATGCAAATCTACCTGAATCACTACACCCTATCATTAAACAAATTTATGCCAGCCGAGGCATAGAGAACGACAGTGAATTAATGCTAACTGTTGCACAACTTGCACCCGTTAATACCTTAAAAGACGTATTAAAAGCAGCGGCACTTATACATGATGCTTTTTTACAGCAGCTGAATATTTGTATTGTTGGCGATTTTGACGCTGACGGGGCAACCAGTACCGCGTTGTTAACGGAAGCCTTTAACTTAATGGGGTATAATAATCACCAATTTATTGTGCCTAATCGCTTTGAATTTGGTTATGGATTAACCCCTGAAATTGTCGATGTTGCTGTGAATCAAGGGGCACAGGTACTTGTTACTGTTGATAATGGGATCAGTTGTTTAGCAGGAGTTAAACATGCTAAATCATTAGGTTTACAAGTCATCATTACCGATCATCATTTACCTGGCAAAGTATTGCCAGATGCTGATGCCATTGTGAACCCAAATCAACCAGACTGTCAGTTTGTTAGTAAGTCTATTGCTGGCGTAGGTGTAGCCTTTTATTTAATGCTTGCACTACGTAAGCACCTTCGTGAACATCAATGGTTTGCAACAAAGCAAATTACAGAGCCAAATATTGCCCAATTGCTAGATATTGTTGCTCTAGGAACAGTTGCTGACGTGGTATCGCTTGATACCAATAATCGAATATTAGTTTCACAAGGGCTAAAGCGAATTAGAGCAGGGCAAACACGCCCTGGTATTCAAGCGTTATTGGAAATAGCTGGAAAAAATCAGCAGCGAATAGTGGCAAGCGATTTTGGCTTTGCTCTTGGGCCGAGAATCAATGCCGCAGGTCGATTAGACGACATGTCGTATGGTATTAACTGTTTACTAGCTAAAGATTTGATGACCGCAAGAACCATGGCTGCTGAATTAGACGAATTAAATAAAGCACGACGTTCGATAGAGCAAGGTATGCAGAGTGAGGCTGAAAAAATAATGGCTTCACTAAATTATGAAAAAGATAATTTACCCAACGCTATATCTCTTTTTCAAAGCGATTGGCACCAAGGTGTTATTGGTATTGTCGCGGGACGTTTAAAAGAGAAATTTCATCGACCAAGTATTGTTTTTGCGGCCGTTGATGTTGATAAACCCGGTGAAGAAATTAAAGGTTCAGCACGTTCTATCCCTGGGTTGCATATTCGCGATTTATTAGAGCATATTGATTCACAGCATCCAGGTCTAATCATTAAGTTTGGTGGCCATGCAATGGCGGCTGGATTATCTATTCATTCCACTAATTTTGAGCAATTTCAAACCCTATTTGAACAGTATGCGGGTGAATGGATAGCCGAAGAAGATCTAAAGGGTACATTGTTGTCTGACGGCGAATTAGCTGATTCAGAAATGACCTTAAGTTTCGCTGAGCAGTTAAGAGAGTCAGGTCCTTGGGGACAAAATTTTCCTGAACCAATGTTCGACGACACATTCGAATTGATTCAACAACGTATTGTTGGTGAAAAACATCTTAAAATTGTCGTCCAAAAAAATGGTAAAGTGTTTGATGGAATTGCTTTTAATGTTGATGTGTCTATTTGGCCAAATCAACAAACTAAGCATGTACATCTTGCTTATAAACTCGATATTAACGAGTTTAGAGGAAAACAAACCGTACAATTGATGATTGAAGATATTCGAGCTAACTAGGGCCTGTTGATCTTTCAGGGTTCAATTTTATTCAATTTAAAACGGATTTAATCGCGATGTGAGCTTTGTCTAATAGTCGTTCTCGGCTTTGTCTCCTGAGTCGCCCTACCTTCTGCATCCATGCAGTCGTATTATAAAAGCGAACAGCAA
>Ga0209396_1000611_pt1 | contig 41797 bp, 34 predicted proteins | sample GOMGulsemesocosm_6_FD_184638 | JGI IMG/M metagenome (GOLD analysis project Ga0209396, IMG submission 184638) | Methane-oxidizing microbial communities from mesocosms in the Gulf of Mexico - GOM8C Gulf of Mexico (SPAdes) (version 2) | ecosystem: Environmental > Aquatic > Marine > Cold seeps...
AAATAGTGGCGACTTTAAGTGAGGCCTATCCTGAGCATCAGGGACCGATAGTCATTCAACGTCGATATCTTGAACGGGCTCCGGTGGAGGTCTTGCGTGGCGAGCAAGCGACTGCCGCACATGTTACTGAGCAGGGGTTAACTTATCAGGTTAAGTTGCTTGATGGGCAAAACAATGGCTTGTTTCTTGATATGGCAAATGGCCGGCGTTGGATTGAGCAACACGCAAAAGATCGCAACATCTTAAATTTGTTTTCATACTCTTGTTCATTTTCGGTTGCGGCTTTGGCCGCAGGTGCTAAGCAGGTGATAAACATCGACATGAGCCACGGTGCGTTGAAGTTAGGAAAGATAAATCACCAACTTAATAGTCTTGATTTGACCAAGACCAAGTTTTTCCGCCACGATATATTTAAGTCTTGGGGTAAACTCAAACGCTATGGTCCATACGAGACAATCATCTTTGATCCACCTACTAATCAGTGGGGCAGTTTTACCGCCGCCAAAGATTACGCGCGGCTATTACGAAAAATTCCAGATTTAGCCAGCGCCAATGCCGATTTGCTAATTTGTTTAAACTCACCTGATTTAGGTCGCCACTTTATCACTGAGTTGATGGCTGAGCATGCGCCCCAATGCCAACTTATTTCACAAGTTGCCAATCCTGAAGTATTTAAAGAAGTGGATCCAGATAAAGGCCTTAAGGTCTTACATTACCGCTATCTGGGTTAATCACTTTAGATTCAATTAATAGCAGGGATTATTTAGATAAAGCGTCGGCTATTTTCTGATCTGTTTTGTATTGGCTTAAGGCATACACTGACCAAATGGTCGCTGGCAGCCAACCGATCAAGGTCAGTTGTAATATTAAACAAAAAATTCCGGCGAACGGACGACCAATGGTAAAAAATTGCAGCCAAGGCAATAGCAAGGCTATGATAAAACGCATCTCGAGTTCCTCTATTGATAATTAGTTCTATTATCGTTCTTGTAGTAGTTAATCGCCAGTTTTATCTTTATTTCACTATTCTATACCCGTGCCACTTGAAAATGCAGGTTTGTGAGCTTAGGTAGGATGCGAGTACAAGGCATGATTTTTAATTCATGGTTATTCCCTGATTATGAATCATAACGCGGTAATCGCTTTCTACCCAATCTCCCGTAGGGCAAGGCGATAAGCGACCAACTGCGTTGTTATAATATGTTTTTTTAGAACGACTAAACCGCACATATTATGCCTAACATTTGGCACGCTTCTCGACTTGCACAAATCACGAATTTTCAGGTCGCACGGGTATATGTTAGGGTATGGCGCATTGTAGCTGACAGAAGTGTACCGTCAGCAGAGTAATTTTATTGGATAGAATATTGGGTCGATTGTGCCAATATTCGTTATCGGAGAAGAAATGAGTAATTGGAGTAAGAGATCGCAGGACATTGATTCGTTCAAGGTGATGGAGCTACTAGCGCGGGCAAGTGAGTTAACAGCACAAGGCATCGATGTCATTGCGATGGGGGCAGGTGAACCTGATTTTGCTACGCCACCGGCGGTGAGTGCTAAGGCCATAGAGGCAATTGAGCAAGGACTGACTAAATATACGCCATCAACCGGTATCGCGCCGCTTAAACTCGCGATTAGTCAATTTTACCTACAGCGCTATCAACTAGATATCGCACCGGAGCGGATTGTTGTTACGGCAGGGGCGTCAGCAGCTTTGTTATTGGTCTTCTCACTTATAGCCGAAGCCGATCAACAAGTATTAATGACCGATCCGGGTTATCCGTGTAATAAACAATTTTTACGTTTAATCGAAGCGCGTGCCAAGTTAATTGCGGTAGATGGCGCTGATAATTTTCAACTCAACGCTCAGCATATTGAACAGCACTGGGATCAACAAAGTTGCGGTGTCTTAGTGGCATCACCGGCCAATCCGACGGGAACCATGCTTACAAAAGACGAACTGAGTGCTTTGTCAGCCAGTACCAAGGCCCGCGGTGGCCAGTTAGTGGTTGATGAAATATATCATGGTCTGACTTATGACGGCGATGCAACTAGTGTGCTGGCCGTTGATGATGACGCTTTTGTGATTAACAGCTTCTCTAAATATTTTGGCATGACAGGCTGGCGTTTAGGCTGGATTGTTGCGCCATTAAATGCGGTACCTGCGTTAGAACGTATGGCGCAAAATTTATTTATTTCGCCACCAACTATTGCACAGCATGCGGCTTTAGCAGCTTTCGAATCTGAAACCATCGAGTTATTAGAGCAGCGGCGCTGGATTTTTAAAGCGCGACGTGACTTGCTTATTGAGGGGCTGATCCAGCTCGGCTTTAAGCTTGATGTTATTCCGCAAGGCGCTTTTTACGTTTATGTTGATGCCAGCGAGATGACAATGGACAGTTATCAGTTTTGTTGGCAGTTGCTTGAACAAGATGGCATTTTAATCACTCCTGGCGTAGATTTTGGCCATAATAAGTCAGGTCATTATTTACGTTTTTCATATACTACGGACATCGAGCGGATTAAAACCGCGCTTCACAGACTGGCCAAACGCTTGGATAAAAAAATCACCATATAAGTTCAGTTTCACCGATCCTGTAAATCCTAAGTATCGACGTTCTGTTGGCAATGGATTTACAGGGGAGTTACTGTTCAAGTGGCAACACTTTGGTACAACAGCGCCAAATTTTATCGCGATAACAAGGAGCAACAGGCTAAGCAACATGGTATATTTGTAGCTCATTGTTATCGCGATATTAAAATAAGTTATTGACATGTTACCTAAGTTGAGTTTTGACCAAACCACCTCCCCTGAATATCACCAGTTTTTAACCGCGTTGTCTCAGACTGAATTTAGCGGCGATATAGAACAAGCCTATGGCTCGCGGTTAGCGGTGTCGACTGATAACAGTGTTTATCAGAATTTACCTCAAGGGGTGGTTTTCCCTAAATCGACCGCAGACTTGATGGTGATGACGAAGCTCGCCAATCAAGTCCCATTCAAAGCCGTAACCTTTAGCGCCCGTGGCGGCGGTACAGGTACTAATGGCCAGTCCCTGACTAACGGCATCATTGTTGACATGTCACGATACATGAACCAAATTCTTGAAATAAATCAAGAGCAAGGTTGGGTGCGAGTGCAAACGGGGGTGATTAAAGATCAGCTCAATAAATATCTTAAACCTTACGGTTACTTTTTCTCGCCAGATCTATCGACCTCAAACCGCGCGACATTAGGTGGCATGATCAGCACCGATGCTTCAGGGCAGGGCTCGTTGGTTTATGGTAAAACGTCAGATCACGTTTTAGAGCTAACCTCAGTATTGATCTGCGGTGAAGTGTTGCATACCAAGGCCGAAGCAACTGCTGGCAGCAGCTATGCTGTTGACAGTCAAGCATCCCGCATTGCCAGTGAGGTTGGTAAAATATGTCGCGATAACCGCGAGCTAATTCTTAAGCGCTTTCCACGCCTGAACCGATTTTTAACCGGTTATGATCTTGAGCACGTTTATAACGATGATTTAAGTGAATTTAACTTATCGCGTATTTTAACCGGCGCCGAAGGCTCGTTGGCCTTTATTACTGAGGCCAAATTAAATCTGACCAAAATCCCCAAGTTGCGGACCTTAGTTAATATTATTTATGACAGTTTTGATTCGGCGCTGCGTGATGCGCCAACGTTAGTCAAAGCCAATGCAACCTCGGTTGAAACCGTTGACAGCAAAGTGCTAGGTTTGGCCAAGCAGGATATTGTCTGGAATACCGTAAGTGACTTGATTCCCGAGCGTCAAGACAAGGTTACTGACGGCTTAAATATGGTTGAGTACGCCAGTAACGATGCGACATTACAGCAACAGCGTATTGAGCTGTTGTGTGCCCGCTTAGATAACGATATTGAAAACGAGCAAGGCGGAATTCTCGGTTATCAGATTTGTGATGAACTGGGTCAAATTATGCGTATTTACAATATGCGTAAAAAATCGGTCGGCTTGCTTGGCGCGACTAAAGGTTTTAAAAAGCCGATTGCTTTTGCCGAAGATACCGCAGTACCGCCAGAGAAACTGGCTGATTTTATCGTTGAATTTAGAGCGCTGCTCGATAGTAACAACCTCAGTTATGGCATGTTTGGTCATGTTGATGCTGGCGTTTTACACGTGCGACCAGCAATGGATATGTGTGATCCACAGCAAGAACGTAAATTGACTGAAATTTCGGATCAAGTCGTGGCACTAACCGCTAAATACGGTGGCTTGATGTGGGGCGAACACGGTAAAGGTTATCGCAGTGAATATGGTCCTGAATTTTTTGGTCAAGAACTTTTTAGTCAATTGCGAGTGATTAAAGCCTTGTTTGATCCAGACAATAGAATCAATCCCGGAAAAATATGTACCCCAGCAGACTCGACTCAGCAATTAGTTAAAGTTGGCGATACCAAACGAGGTTTTTACGATCGTCAAATTCCGTTAACGGTACGCGAAAGTTACGGCCCAGCAATGAGCTGTAATGGCAATGGCCAGTGTTTTAACTTCGACGTTGATTCGCCAATGTGTCCGTCGAGCAAGGTTACCTCGGACCGACGTCATTCGCCTAAAGGACGAGCGACAATGATCCGAGAATGGTTACGTCTATTAAGTAATCAAGGGGTTGATGTCTTGGCGCTTGAACGTAATGATTGTTCGGCGTCAGTGGTCAGTAGAATAAAAAATAGCTGGGCGAAATCTCAGGGCGAATATGACTTCTCACATGAAGTGATGGACGCAATGAAAGGCTGTTTAGCCTGTAAGGCTTGTGCCAGTCAGTGTCCGATTAAAGTCGATGTCCCGGGTTTTCGCTCACGTTTTATTAACCTCTACCATCAACGCTATCTACGGCCATTAAGTGACTACCTAGTCGCTAATGTCGAAAAAACTACCCCTTTGATGGCTAAAGCGCCGCGCTTTTCTAACTTCTTGGTTAATAATCCTATTAGTAAGCAAGTAATAGCTCAGGTGTTTGGCATGGTTGATAGCCCTAATTTATCTGTTCCAACGTTAGCTACCCGAGTAAAAGAGTCATCGCAAGTTGCAAATTCTGGTTCTTTTGATTTGGCTGCGTTACAGCAAATGTCTACAGAACAGCGTAAAAATCAGGTGCTGGTAGTGCAAGATCCCTTTACTACTTTTTATGATGCACCCGTGGTTGAAGCTATGTTGGTGGCAATTAAGAAGCTTGGTTTTGAGCCGATATTATTACCTTTTAAGCCCAATGGAAAACCTACTCACGTCAAAGGTTTTTTAAGTAAGTTCGCAGCGATGGCGCAAGATGCCAGTGATTTTTTCAATCAACTTGCCGCACTTGAACTGCCGCTAGTCGGGGTTGACCCGTCATTAGTGTTATGTTATCGCGATGAATATCATCAGGTTTTGGGCAATAAGCGTGGTGACTTTAATGTGATGTTATTTCAAGAGTGGCTAAATCAGCATCGCGAGAAAATAGCCAGTAAACGGTTTAAGGGCGAAGTAATACCGGTTTATTCGTTATTTGCCCATTGCAGTGAAAAAACGGCGCTGCCCAATACTCATGCCGATTGGATCGATATTTTTGCTACGCTAGGCATTGAGCTAACTACCGAGGAAGTTGGCTGTTGTGGCATGGCGGGAACCTATGGTCATGAGCAAAGTCATCTTAAAGACTCTAAGCGCTTGTATGAGATGAGTTGGCAGCCAAAAGTCGCTAACAAGCCTAAGGCACAGGTCTTAGCAACGGGCTATTCTTGTCGCTCACAGGTTGCCCGCATGGACGGTTTTAAACCTAAACATCCGGTCCAAATTTTGGCTGATTTGTTAGATTAACGGGAGAATAAATAATGGATTTAACGGCAATTGAGCAATCACTTAATAAGTTGTCAGCAGACGCCTATCCACTGGAACAGTGGCACCCCGAGCTGTGCCAGCCAATGGACATGGTGATCGATGTTAACGGCCAGTGGTTGCATAATGGTGAGGTAATTAAACGCCACAAGTTAATCGTATTATTTGCTAAAATTCTGATTAAGCAAGCCGACGATTACTACTTAATAACACCGGCTGAAAAACTGTTGATCACGGTAACTGATGCTCCGTTTGTGATTGTTGATTTTGAAGTTGAGGCGCCAGGTTTACCTGAGCAAGTTATTTGGCTGATCTCAAATATTGGCGATCGCATTGTTTTGTCTAGTGAGTATCCGCTGATGATTAAAGGTGATGAACAACGACCTTATGTCAGTTTATGGCGTGGTCTTGATGCCTTAATTGCCCGTAGTGTTTATTATCAGCTAGTTGATATAGCAACTGAGCAAACTATCGAAGGTACAGACGGTACTAATGAGTTAATTATACGTTCGTCTCAAAGCGACTTTTCATTGGGGCAGTGCTAATCACTGTGCCAATTGGGGCGGGTAAACAACAGTAATATTCCCGCTCAATACTATTTCAGCCATTTGGGATAAAGGTTTGCCTCACGAAGCCTTTATTCCATGGAATCCTAATCCCACGACCTCTATCCGACAATACCTTAATAGCCCAAACTTTCAATATAATCCTCAATAACATCACAAACCTTCTCCGCATCGGTGGTGCAGACAATCTGGCGTAGTACAGTGACCTTATTATTGGCATCTATTGCTACTTGTTCGGACATCACTGCTAGAAAACTAATCATCTTCTTTGCTTCTAACGCTGAATCAATCGACTTTTTGTCAATAATAGCAAGTACAAAGCAGTTATTGAATTGGCTGGCATAGTGAGTGATGAAGTCGATGATGTTTTGCGGGATGTGGTTGTTGATGGCAAAGTCCTTATTCAGGCACTAACTTTCAGCGAGTTTAGTGGCCCCGGCAAAAAAAACTCAGGGCCATTAATTAACAAGCTGATTAACTGTCGTTTTGCTTGCTAGAGATAAGGTTGGTATAAAGCGGCAGTTTAACGAAATCTTCGGCACTGACAGGTCGGCTATAGTAATAACCTTGAGCGAGTAAATTAGGATAACGCATCATTTGTTCTAAGTGATACTGACTCTCGATGCCTTCGGCTACCACGTTTAAGCCAAGTTTGCTGGCCATGGCCACTGTTGCTTCAATTACCACACTGCTACTGTCAATGTCGGCTATAAATGAACGGTCAATTTTGATGGTGCTAATGGGCAGTTTATGAATATATGATAATGACGAATAACCTGTGCCAAAGTCATCAATGCAAACGCCAATGCCCCGATCGCTGACCGCTTTTAATCTTTTTATAACTTGATTGATATTAAGTAAAAATATTGACTCGGTCAGTTCTAAGATTAGCTTATGAGGAGGAAATTTTGTTCTCATTAACACGTCATCTAACATGTCAATAAAGCTGTCAGTCAGTTGGATCGCCGACACGTTAACAGACAAACGTAATTGAACCCCAGACTCTTGATGCCATTGTAAACATTGTTGGCAAGCCTTGGTCAAAATCCACTGGCCTATTTCGTTCATCATGCCACTACGTTCGGCTTCGGGCACAAATTCTTGCGGTGATACCTTACCCAATTGCGGGCTATGCCAACTTAGCAATGCTTCCATGCCAACCAGTTTGTTGTGTTTCATATCAACAATTGGTTGGTACAAGGGTACTAGTTCTTCAAACAACAAGGCATGTTTTAAACCCTGTTGTAATACTGCGCGGCGCTGTATTTCAAGGCTCATTTGGCGGGCAAAACTACAAAAACTGCGTGAGCTGAGTTCTTTAGCTTTATGCATCGCTGTATCGGCAGACATAATTAAAGGATCAGGCTCTTGCGCATCATCCGGGTAGGTTGCAACACCGATACTGGCGGTTAGCTGAATACTATCAAGTTCAATAATCGGCAGCGCAATTGTATCGATAATTAACTGACCTATCGCTTCAACCGATTGAGTGTCTTGTGATGCAGGCACAATAACAATGAATTCATCACCACCAAAACGGGCTACTTGGTAGCGGTCTGGCAGCTGTTTTTGCAGTCGCTTAGCGATGGCAACCAATACTGCATCGCCAGTTTTGTGGCCTAAATTATTGTTAATTAGTTTAAATGCATCAATGTTGATAAGAAACAGATGGAATTTTTTCTTGAGGTAACAACGGTGCTTTAAATATTCATCGAGGCCATAGCGATTTAACAAGCTGGTTAGTTGGTCGTGGTAAGCAAGATGAAGGTATTTATGCTCGCGATTTTTTCGTTCGGTAATGTTGTCTTGAATAACCAAATAATTATTTTCTGGCAACAGGTGTTTAACCGTAAAATTAAACCAACAAATTTTTCCCAACTGAATGACTTGACGTTCAAATTCAACTTCAGTGTGTCCACTAAGTTGTTGACCGAGCTCTTCGAAATTCATCTCAACCAATTCTTGAAGGTCGATCGAAACTTGATCATAAACTTTTTGAAATTTTTGGTTGGAGCTTATCAATACGCCATCAGCATTAAATAACGAAGCCATGCTATTGCCAACATTAAATGAGGTCTCACGCTCTAATTCGTCACGGGTAACTATGCCTTCACATAATAACAAATCTTGGCCGCTAACTTGTTGAAGATTAGTGTAACGAATATAGATTTCTTGCGCGTTATTATTCGGGTACAAGGTCCACCACAGTGAACAAGTTTGCCCTTTAGTATCGAGCGCAAGTTGTCGTAATTGCTGATCGGTTGCTTCGGTAATGTCTGTTGATAAATCACGCTCAAAAAGCGCTTGTGGAGATGGAGCTTGCCACAAAACAAGGGCATTTTTATTAGCCCAGCAGATCCGGTGATTGGTTACGTCATAAACCCATATCGGTGTTGCCATGTGATCAAAAATGGCCATGTTCTCGATTAAAAAAGCTTGGGTGCTATCTAATTTATCGCTGTCTGTCATAAATAATCCGGCACAATATATTTGGGGAAATAACAAACTATACTATATAGAATTACCTAATTATTAACAGTTTTTTTTGTATTTATCACCAAATAATAATCTGGCAGCACGGCTAAATTAGCAAGGTGCTGCCGTTGTAGCACTAACTAGTTTTTGTCAGTTGTGCTTTTTTGCTAACAATTATATCTCGGGCTAATTGATCGGCAATTTTGTCGGTTTGGGTATTTTTATCGCTCGCCATATTGAATATATTGGTCAAGGTGTCGTATATTTTTTCTACTTTTTCGGTTGATTTTTGTTTGTCATAATCATCATCAAACGAGACATTAATAATTCCACCAGCATTTATGACGTAATCAGGGGCAAATAAAATGCCTTTGGTCCGTAAAATTTCACCGTGACGAGTTTCGGCAAGCTGGTTGTTGGCACAGCCGGCAATAATGCTCGCTTTAAATAATTCTAAGGTTTGATCGTTGATGGTCGCGCCCAAAGCACAAGGTGCATACACATCGACATCTTGACTATAAATCTCATTAAGACCGACCACTTTTGCATTAAACTCAGTGGCGACACGTGCTAGCGATTGTTGATTTAGATCGGTAACGATCAATTTTGCTCCGGCATGATGCAAATGCTTACACAAGTAATAACCGACATGACCTAAACCTTGAATGGCTACTTTGATCCCAGCTAACGAATCTTTACCCAGCTGATATTTTACCGCCGCTTTAATCCCCAAATATGTCCCTAATGCAGTAAAAGGTGATGGATCACCACTTTTTCCTTCAAGACCGGCCATATAAGGAGTTTGCTCGTTGGCATACATAATATCTGCAGTGGTGACACCGACATCTTCAGCACTGTAATAACGACCACCTAAAGTATGGATTGCACGACCAAACGCACGGAATAATTCAGGGGTTTTGTCGGTTTTTGCGTCGCCGATAATGATTGACTTGCCACCGCCCATTTTTAATCCAGCAATCGCATTTTTATAGGTCATGCCACGTGCTAAGCGTAATACATCGATCAATGCTTCTTGATCTGATGCGTAATTCCACATCCGACAACCACCAACGGCGGGTCCGAGAGTCGTATCATGGATGGCAACAATAGATTTTAGTCCAGTTGCTTCATCGGTAAAAAATGATACTTGCTCGTGATTGTCAAATGCTGGAAGGTCGAAAAATGCCATGGGGTACTCCAAAAATATGTCCGATTATTTCTTATGATGGTCGGGCGTGTGGTTGATTGCCAGCAACATAACATTTGAAGATTTTCAGTGCTATCTTTGACGTTTTATTTGTACCGTGCAAGTGTAAAGAAAAATTTATAGCAGAGCAGGTTAGCTGAATAAGTTAGCAGAGTTTGCGAGTTAACCTTAGGGGGAAACTCGCAACGAAAATACCTAATTTATTGTTCAATATACCAATAACCGGTATTGAGTAATTGGCAAATAAACTCAAGAAACTGCGGCTGCACTAACCACGGGGACAGTTGCTCGGCGGATAACTCGCTATGATCGGCAAATAATGTAACCGCTTGTGTTAGCTCGTTCGCAACAGTAAAGGTATCGCCATTGATATAAACAGTGGCCATGTCTGAATCTGTGTTTTGCTGATGGTCGAAATACAGTGCTCGTAAGCCGCCAATTCGGATCAATTGCAGACCTTCATGTAAAGCATCAAGCACATCTTGTGCTTGATAGTCTTGTTCAGGCTCTTCGATATCAAGTTCATGCTTGGCTTGGGACAAATGGCTGCCCAAAAACTCACTCAACAGCAGATCGTCGTTAACTACTGCCAATAATGCCTGCTTTAACTTGGCAAAATCATTGTTGTTTATAAGTCCTGGCGAGTCAGTTATTTGCCGCTCGGGATCAACAACCATGTCTGTATGCAATTGCTGGTCAATTAAATGGTCAGCCAAAGCACTAAATAAATGTGATTTTGCAGTGGTTCTAAACCCAACTGAAAAACTCATTGACGGTTCAAGTGCCACACCTTGATGTGGGAAGCCCGGTGGAATATATAAGATATCACCCGGGTGCAACTCAACATCAATGATAGGCTCAAAGGCTTCGACATGTAGCAATGCTTGGTGTGCAACTACTTCGGTTAGCTCTTCATTGCTGCCAACTTGCCAGTGGCGTTTACCGCTGCCTTGAATGATAAAGACATCATAATTGTCAACATGGGGTCCAACGCCACCGCCGGGCGTGGCAAAACTGACCATTACATCATCAATACGCCAATTGGGGATGAAACGAAAAGGGCGGATCAATTCGGCGACATCGCGGTCAAAATGATCGGTGCCTTGAATTAGCAATGACCAATTTTTATCGCCTAGATGTTCGTAGTCTTCAAAAGGTCCATGCTCGGCTTTCCATTGACCATCTTGCTGCCACACTAGTCGCGATTCTATTTGCTCTTCCATTGCCATACCAGCTAATTCGTCTGGGCTGATTGGATCTTGAAAGTCTTTAAGGCCTTGACGGATTAGTAAAGGTTTTTTTTGCCAGTAGTGAGTCAAAAACTCTTGTGGCGAAAGGTCATTTAAATTGATTGTGTACATAATTAGTTCCTACCAAACAAAAAGGCAATGGGTTCGCCATTGCCTTTTGTTAATCATCTTGCGCCACGGCGTCTTATGCCAGTGCATCTTAAGCCATAGGGACGCTTATGACGTTAATTTATGCTAAATCGTCAACAAAAGCGATAGCACGGCCAATATAGTTGGCTGGTGTCATTGCTGTAAGTTGATCTTTTGCACTTTGTGGAATTTCAAGAGCAGCTATAAATACCGCTAAATCGTCGCTGTTAATACGCTTACCACGAGTAAGTTCTTTAAGTTTTTCGTATGGCTTTTCAACAGCGTAACGACGCATTACTGTTTGCACAGGTTCTGCTAGTACTTCCCAGTTGCTGTCTAAATCAGCGCGTAATGCTGCTTCATTGATTTCAAGTTTGCTCAATCCTTTAAGAGTGGATTGGTAAGCGATAACGGCGTGAGCCAAACCAACACCTAGATTACGTAATACAGTTGAGTCAGTTAAGTCGCGCTGCCAGCGTGAAACCGGTAGTTTTTGGCTTAAGTGGTTCATTATTGCGTTGCCAAGACCTAAGTTACCTTCAGAGTTTTCAAAATCAATAGGGTTTACTTTGTGTGGCATCGTTGATGAACCAATTTCACCAGCAATAGTCTTCTGCTTGAAATGACCCAGACAAATATAACCCCAAATGTCACGGTCAAAATCTAACAAGATGGTATTAAAGCGCGCAATAGCATCAAATAGCTCAGCAATGTAATCGTGCGGTTCGATTTGTGTGGTGTAAGCATTCCACGTTAGACCAAGCGAGGTAACGAACTCGTTGGCAAACTTATGCCAGTCAACTTCAGGGTAAGCGCTAAGGTGAGCGTTGTAGTTACCAACAGCGCCATTAACCTTGCCTAGTAGTTCAATTTTTTGAACTTGCTCAAACTGACGTAATAAACGCATGTAAACGTTAGCAAATTCTTTACCCATAGTTGAAGGCGAAGCTGGCTGACCGTGAGTTCGAGACAACAAAGGCACTGCTTTGTATTCAATCGCGTGGGCTTTGATCGCATCAAGTAGTTGCTGAGCATATGGATTAAACACATCATTAATGCCTGCGCGCAACATTAAGGCGTGAGACAAATTATTGATATCTTCTGATGTACAAGCAAAGTGAATGAATTCGTTAACAGCATGTAGTTCAGGATTGCTCGCAACTTGCTCTTTTAGGAAATACTCTACTGCTTTAACGTCGTGATTGGTGGTGCGTTCAATTTCTTTAACACGTGCGGCATGTTCTTCACTGAAATTGGCAACAATGCTATCAAGTACGGCATTTGCTTCATCACTAAAAGCTGGTACTTCAACAATTGCTGGCGTCGCGCTTAATTTTTGTAACCAACGTACTTCTACTTCAACTCGGTATTTGGTTAGACCAAACTCACTAAAAATTGCCCGAAGTTCACTTGTTTTACTACCGTAACGACCATCAATCGGAGATACTGCGGTTAATGCAGAAAGTTCCATGGTTTAATCCTCAATAACATATAAAGTTTAAGCAACTGTTGCATTCGTCAACAGTTACCAGATAAAGCGCGATTGGCACGAGTTATATACGACTCAATTGTTGCTGTGCGTTTGTTACTAGCTCTTTACGGGCCAGCAATAAATGACGACGCTTGCCGCCCATTTGACGCCAAAGTACCGCGGCGCGTACACCTGCCAGTAATAAGGCTCTAATTTTTTCTTGCACTAATTTTTGTTGCAGTTGCGCTGGCGTCCCTGTAATTTTAATTTTCGAACCCAACGGACTAATAATATCACTGTAAATACTGGCTAAATTAGCAATAACAGCCGGATCGTCGAGCTCAAAATGATGCAGTTGGCGTTTAACTTGATCAACTCGTTGTGACATTGCAGCTAGCGATTGCTGAGATTTCATCAATTTTCGTTCAAGGGCGATTAAACCGGCAACATATTTGGTGATCTCAATATTACGGCCACTACTGGTATCAGATAGCTGCTCGATCATGGTTTTAAAGCCTAAAAACAAATCTGAGCTGCTTGGGTAAATATCATGCGGATACTCAGGATCGGTAATCAATACACTATTGATACATACTTGCCATTGCTGACTGTCAATGGTGCCAGTACGGGCTAAATTATGGACCAGTTGCGCACATTGACACATAGCAGCAAAGGCTAACACTTGATTGTTTTTGTTATTAGTCATTGATTTTCCTTGCGTTTAGTCGCGGATGCTTTAGTCGTGAATACTTCTGTTAATAAAACCTAATCAACAATACTTTAATCAACGATAGTCTCGTCAATAATTGCTCCACCTAAGCAGACTTCATCGAGATAAAATACGGCTGACTGACCTGGGGTAACAGAGCTTTGCGGCTGATCGAAAATAACACGTATCTGATCTGGGCCCGCTGGATATAATGTACAAGGGATGTCTTGCTGACGATAGCGTGTTTTGACTGTCAACTTGGTCACTTGTTGCGGGCCGACACGATCGGTCCAATGTAACTGGCTCGCTAATAAACCATTAGAAAATAGTCGTGGATGATCAGCGCCTTGACCGACGATAAGCACATTACGTTTCATGTCTTTTTCGACCACATACCAAGGGGCATTGCCGTGCTTGCTTAATCCGCCAATCTGTAACCCTTTGCGTTGGCCCAAAGTGTGGTACATCAAACCTTCGTGCTTACCGACAACTTCACCTTCACAGGTTTCTATCGCGCCAGGTTGAGCTGGTAAATATTTTGACAAAAAGTCTTTAAACTTGCGTTCACCAATGAAGCATATTCCGGTCGAGTCTTTTTTATTGTGAGTAATAAGACCTTGCTCTAGTGCTATTTCACGCACCTCTGGCTTTTCTAATTCACCCACAGGAAACAATGTTTGAGCGACATGTTCGTCACCTAAGGTATAAAGAAAATAACTTTGATCTTTATTATCATCAAGGCCACGTAATAATTGCCATTTGCCATCGACTTGGCGGCGACGGACATAGTGGCCCGTAGCAATATAATCAGCACCTAAGGTTTGCGCGGCAAATTCAAGAAAAGCTTTAAATTTAATTTCTTTGTTACAAATAATGTCAGGGTTTGGGGTACGGCCAGCTTTATATTCCTCAAGGAAATACTCGAAAACATTGTCCCAGTATTCTGCTGCAAAGTTAATGCTGTGCAGTTCAATTCCCAGCTTGTCACAAACTGCTTGCGCGTCGGCTAAGTCTTGCGCAGCAGAACAATATTCATCGGTATCATCTTCTTCCCAGTTTTTCATAAACAGCCCTTCAACCTGATAGCCTTGCTGTTTAAGTAAGTATGCTGAAACAGATGAGTCGACCCCACCAGAAATACCAACGATAACTTTTTTGCTTGCCGTGTCTAACATTTTTGACCTTGTAATGACTTAATCTCGCCTGCTGCAATGGCACAATTAAAAACTGTGATCGCTATCACGCGGGAATGATATTTTTCGGGCGCAGATTTTAACACAAAGCGCGCTAATGTGGTAGCAGCATTAGTGTTGGCAATCGTTCTATTTTTACACTAATCTCGATTTAAACCACACGGTATTTTCCGTTATCTAGACCATCAATGCTCCAACGTCCAATACGATAGCGAATTAAGCGTAACGTTGGATGACCGATGTGAGCTGTCATGCGCCTAACTTGACGATTGCGGCCTTCGGTAATGGTGATTTCAAGCCAACTGGTTGGAATGTTTTGGCGTTCACGGATCGGTGGTACTCGTGGCCACAGGTTTGGTGGGGTCTCAATGATGCTTACTTGGGCTGGTGCTGTCATGCCATCTTTTAATCTAACGCCTTGACATAGCTCGCTAATAGCTTGCGCACAGGGAACCCCTTCGACTTGCGCCCAGTAGGTTTTTGATGTTTTTTCGTTGGGCTGAGTTATCTTGGCCTGCAACTTACCATTATTGGTTAATAGCAATAGACCTTCACTGTCGCGATCAAGTCTTCCTGCGGCATACACTTCTTTTTGATCAATAAAATCAGCCAAGGTTTGACGGCCTTGACCATCGGTAAACTGACTAAGAACATCAAAAGGCTTATTAAAAAGTATCACCTTAGTAGGGCCAGTATCTGGCTTTTTTAAGGCAGTTTTATGTGGAGTTCGCCGTTTTACTAGCGGTTTCTTAGGGGCTGGCTTGGCTAAAAACTTACTGCGCATAGCGTTCGATATTCTCTGTTTATACCAATTGGTATTATCTGACCTGAGGGCTAATTGAGATCACATTAATACTAGTATTTGGCATTGCTACTAAAAGCGACAAACAAAAATATATTGTGATTGATATCAGATTAGCTGTGGGGGAAGATTATATCAGAAACAGCAGCAATTATTGCTTTATCAATTTAGTTACATTGGTATATAACTAAGTTGATAAAGCTCTACTAAGCCTCAGTAGTCATTGGTAGCGCTGTCAGCTCACGACTGGAGTAAACCCAAGTTGTCACTTTTGGCAGATTAGATATCTGAATAAGTGGAGATTGGCAGCAACTTATTAGCTTTATGAGCTTGTAAATAAAATAACTCTAAAAACTAATACTTTATCACTAACTAACTGGGCTTATTTTTTCGGCATGAGCACCTTTAGGGCCGCTTTGTAATTCGTACTGAACTTCTTGGCCTGCCTTTAAGGTTCGATAACCATCCATTTCAATGACAGAATAGTGAGCAAACACATCCTCACCGCCATTGTCAGGACAAATAAAACCAAAGCCTTTTGCATTGTTAAACCATTTAACGGTACCTGTAGCCATTCCTAAATTCCTTGTATTGACTCGATTCATCCAAACTGAATTAGCTCTATTAATTTACATAAAAATGATTTGACTAGTGTATTTATACGAAATTAATATTAAAATACTTAAACAAATCGATTAAACAGTCAAGAGATAATCGCTTTTTATTAGTAATATTCTTGGTATTTTTTTACACAAATTAAAATAAGGTCTAAAATTAAATTATGGGTGAATCAAGTGATTTTGAGTTGGTGCTTGAAAAAGACACTCAAAAGCAGGCAATAAAGCCACCATCATTATTTAAAGTTATTCTAATTAATGATGACTACACGCCAATGGATTTTGTTACCGAAGTATTGAGAGTGTTTTTTGGCAAGAATGAAGAAGCTGCTTTTCAGATAATGATGGCTGTTCACCAAGATGGACAAGCAACCTGCGGCATTTACAGTGCCGATATTGCTGAAACCAAGGTTGAACAAGTATGTCAGTGTGCACGTGAAAACGAGCATCCATTATTGTGCACGATGGAAGAAGTTTGAATTAGTGAACTAGTCAATATTTTAAGGAGACATGCCAATGCTTAATAAGTCACTGGAGCTCACGTTAAATAGCGCATTTCGTGATGCACGTTCAAAGCGCCATGAATTTATGACCGTAGAACATCTGTTATTAGCGTTAACAGAGAATGATTCAGCCAAAGAAGCATTACTCGCTTGTGGGGCTGATATTGATTCATTGCAAAAAGAAATTAACTGTTTTATCGAAGAAACTACCCCACTAATTGGTGAGGGAGACAGCGAGCGGGAAACCCAGCCAACACTTGGCTTTCAGCGGGTATTACAACGTGCTGTTTTCCATGTGCAGTCTTCGGGCAATAGTGAAGTAACTGGTGCCAATGTGCTAGTGGCCATTTTTAGCGAGCAAGAATCCCAAGCGTCGTATTTACTTAAAAAATCTGACATTTCTCGATTAGACATCGTTAATTTTGTTTCTCACGGCATTAGTAAAGACGGTGAGCAAATTCACGATAATAGCGATCAAGAACAGCTAGATTCGCCTGAAGAGCAAAAAAGCAAAGACGCACTAACAAAGTATGCAACCAACCTTAATGAATTGGCAGGTCAAGGTTTGATCGACCCATTAATTGGTCGTCATAACGAAGTCGAGCGTACTATTCAGGTATTGTCTCGCCGTCGTAAAAATAATCCGTTGTTAGTTGGTGAAGCTGGGGTAGGTAAAACTGCGATTGCTGAAGGTTTGGCGTATCGAATTATCAAAAATGAAGTGCCAGACATTATTGCTGGACATGTGATTTATTCACTCGACATGGGCGCTATTCTTGCTGGAACCAAATATCGAGGTGATTTTGAAAAGCGCTTTAAAGCAGTATTAAAAGACTTTGAAGCTCAGCCTGATTCAATCCTATTTATTGATGAAATTCATACCATTATTGGCGCAGGCGCTGCCTCTGGCGGCATGATGGACGCGTCGAACTTACTAAAACCATTATTATCTAGCGGTCAGTTGCGTTGTATTGGTTCAACCACCTATCAAGAGTTTTCTGGGGTGTTTGAAAAAGACCGTGCGTTAGCCCGCCGTTTCCAAAAAATCGACATTGTTGAACCAACGATTGAAGATACCACTGAGATCTTAATGGGCCTGAAGAAATGTTATGAAATGCATCATAATGTCACTTACACCAAGGGCGCTATGCGTGCCGCAGCTAAATTGTCGGCAAAGTATATTTTGGAACGATTTTTACCGGACAAAGCCATTGATGTCATTGACGAAGCTGGTGCGCGATTAGCGATGAAAGGCAATGATGATCGTGATCCTATTATCGACGTGCCTCAAATCGAAGAGATTATTGCTAAAATGGCGCGGATCCCAGAACAGTCAGTTTCTTCTTCTGATATTACCTTACTTGAAAATTTAGATCGTAACCTGAAACTTGTTGTGTTTGGTCAAGATCCAGCGATTGATAAATTAACATCAGCAATTCGCTTGTCACGTTCTGGTTTAGGTAATGAAGATAAGCCAATTGGTTCTTTCTTGTTTGCTGGGCCTACCGGTGTTGGTAAAACTGAAATATGTAAGCAATTAGCCACCAGTTTGGGTGTCGATCTTATTCGTTTTGATATGTCAGAATACATGGAAAGCCATACCGTTAGTCGTTTAATCGGCGCGCCTCCGGGTTATGTTGGTTATGATCAAGGTGGTTTGTTAACAGACGCTGTTCGTAAGCAGCCGCACAGTGTGGTATTGCTTGACGAAATCGAAAAAGCCCACAGTGATGTTTATAACTTACTTTTGCAAGTGATGGATCACGGCAGTTTAACTGATAATAACGGCCGTAAAGCCGATTTCAGGAACGTTATCCTAGTAATGACTACCAATGCTGGGGTAGGGCAGACAGCACGTCAAACAATGGGCTTTAAGGCGCAGGATAACTCCAGCGATGCGATGCAAGACATTAATAAAGAGTTCACCCCTGAATTTAGAAACAGACTTGATTCTATCGTGTGGTTTAATCATTTAGATCATATTGTGATAGAGCAGGTGGTTGATAAGTTTATTGTCGAAGTGCAAGCTCAGCTCGATGCTAAGCATGTTACGCTAGATGTTTCAAAACAGGCCAGAGCTTGGTTAGTTGAGAACGGTTACGACAAAGCAATGGGCGCTCGTCCAATGGCTCGATTGATTCAAGAAAAACTCAAAAAGCCAATGGCTAATGAACTGTTGTTTGGTGAATTAGCGAAGGGTGGCACGGTTGAAGTTGGTTTAAACAATGACAAACTGGTCTTTAAATATATTCCATTGAATTTAACTGAAGATATTAATTAGTTTTAAGCCGTCTCCTAAGCGCATGTATTTATACAATTGATATGAATCGCGCTTGGGAAGTAAAAATCACCTAAAAACTAAAAAGCCCATCGTAAGATGGGCTTTTTTATTTCTAGTTCAACTTTACAGCTGAAATGAAATAACGATTAACGCGCACGGAACACGATGCGACCCTTGCTTAGATCGTAAGGTGTTAACTGTACGGTTACTTTATCACCGGTAAGAATTCGGATATAATTTTTACGCATTTTACCTGAAATATGGGCTGTTACTACATGACCATTTTCAAGTTCCACACGGAACATTGTGTTAGGTAAGGTATCTAGCACAGTGCCTTGCATTTCAATATTGTCTTCTTTAGCCATTAAGACTTATTCCTGTCGATTGATGCTGTTTCGTCCAAATATCGAGCGAAATAATGCGGGTAATTTATGGGCGCAAATAATGACGCAAAACGGGTGCCGTGTAAAGGTTTGAGCGCTATTTTTTGAATATAATCCAACTATCATCAATAAATCGCTGATTAGGTATAAATTTTTGCTTATATTTCATACTGGCACAAGCGTTGATAAAATATCCCAAATAAACAAACTCGATGTTGTTTTTGGCGGCATATTCTATTTGCAGGAGAATATTGTAGCTGCCCAGTGATAATTTATCGAATTTAGGGTCAAAAAAAGTGTAAACAGCGGATAAGGCGTTAGGCGTTTTGTCGATAATAGCGACTGACACTAATTGTTGTTGATGGTACAGCTCGATAAATTCAATAGTTGACCATTGTGATTGGCTAAAACTATTAAGTTGTTCTTCATTGGGGGGGTACATGCTGCCGTCGCTATGGCGAGCATTAATGTATTGCTGGTACAGCGGGAAATAACTGGCTTTCATTCGCGGTGAAACTTTCATTTCCAGTTGTCTATTTTTTGCCAGTAATCGTCGTTGACTTTTGGACGGCGCAAAGTCGTTAACAATAATGCGGAGGCTTTGGCAGTCATTGCACTGAGGGCAATGAGGGCGATAAACATCATCACCGCTGCGGCGAAAGCCTTGCGCCATTAAATCTTCATAAGCACCAGCTGTTAATTGCAACTTAGGTTGAACAAATATCAATTGCTCGGTTCTATTAGGCAAGTAACTACAATCAAATTGCTGGGTAATCGCCAGAGGTATACGCGTTACTTTAGTCATATCGATTCTATGCTGCTAAGCCTTAATAAGTGAGTGGGCGTGTTTGCCAGTCTATAATATCTAATCTATCGCTTGCTGGGCATTTGAGCAATCTTAAAAAATCTGTTCTGGCGATTGTGGTTGCTCCAAGCGACATTAGATGGTCGTTGGGGATCTGACAATCGATAATGTCGATACCGTGAGCTGCTAAAAATAAACTTAAGGTATACAAGGCTACTTTTGAGGCGTTTGGGCGCAGCGAAAACATCGATTCGCCGCAAAATACATTAGTGGTCATTACACCATAGATGCCTCCAATAAGCTTGTCTTCATGCCATACCTCAATGCTATGGGCATGTCCCTGTTGATGAAGAGCAAGATAGCCTTTGGCTATTTCATCGTTTATCCAGGTCTCTGCCTGATAAGAACGCGGTTGGCGACATCCTGCGACAACTTCGCCAAAACATTGGTTAATTGTTATTTTGTAATGTTTTTTTCGCAAAAATCGTTGAAAGCTCTTGCTGACATGAAATTTGTGGGTGAAAATAATACAACGAGGATCTGGCGACCACCAAAGAATGGGCTCATTATCGTTATACCAAGGGAAAATGCCATGTTGATAGGCGTTATATAACCTTTGGGTCGATAAATCGCCGCCAACGGCAAGCAGTCCGTCAGGCTCTGTTAATGCAAGGCTCGGGTTTGGGAATGAGCAGTTGTCATTATCTAAAAGGGTTAATTGCGTCATAAACCTTCGATGAATAAGGAAATTTAAGGTCAGTTTATAGTAATTGTAAGTTTCAAGATAATTTTATCATTGAAACTTGGTGATTAACGGTAACAACCTTAGACAGGGAGAATGTAATGCAGTTCTTTAGGTATGTTAAATACTTAGTTAAAATAATTACGTGTGTGTTCATCGCTAACGTTAGTGCCGAGCAGGTGATGACAATTAGTAAGGTTGAGTCGGCCACGGTATTTAATGTCCGTTTGCTTAGTCAGCAAGATCTACTGCGTGATCAACGTCATAATTGGCGGTTATTTAGCCAGTCATTACTTGGCGGTGTGCTGGGTTATCAATTTGGCGAGGGTTCGGCCATTGATATAAAGCAGGTGCTAGATGCTATTTTGCGACAAAATAAACGGCTCAGTCAGCACGAATTTAATAACGAAAACCAGCAAATCAAGCTAATCGAGTTAGACGTGACCTTATCAAGCGGGGTCAAAAAAACGATAATATTACCGTTACAAAAAGATCAGGTATATCGTAGTAAAGATAGGTTAAGACTGGTGCACTTTGAGACAGGGGTATTTATTGACCGTGTATTATAAAAAAAGCCCTAAATAGGGCTTTTTTTATTGACGATGCTAAGGAGTGACGATGTTACAGGCATTTTCTAAATAGCGTCATCCATGGCGGCACAGATTTTTAGTTCCAGACAAAACCTAAGTACCACCGTCCATGGTGGCACAGATTTTTAGTTCCAGACAAAACCGAAGTACCACCATCCATGGCGGCACAGATTTTTAGTTCCAGACAAAACCTAAGTACCACCATCCATGGCGGCATTTACTGAGCATCAAGGAAACGTTCGGCATCAAGTGCAGCCATACAGCCACTACCGGCTGATGTGATGGCTTGACGGTAATGTTGGTCGAAGACATCCCCTGCGGCGAAAATGCCTTCAATGGACGTTTGAGTCGCATTGCCAGCCAGTCCTGATTGGATCTTAAGGTAACCGTTGTCCATTTCTAGTTGGCCTTCAAATATTCCAGTGTTTGGCTGGTGGCCAATAGCAATGAATACGCCATCGACAGCTAATTCGCTATCAGTATTGCCGTTGGTACCAGTTAGCTTTAAGCCAGTAACACCCATTTGATCGCCAACCACTTGCTCAAGTGTTGAATTGACGTGTAACTCGATATTGCCATTGGCAACTTTATCCATCAGACGGTCGATCAGGATTTTCTCGCTGCGGAAAGTATCACGGCGGTGCACCAAGTGAACTTTAGAAGCAATGTTTGCTAGATAAAGCGCTTCTTCTACAGCGGTATTACCACCACCGACCACGGCAACTTCTTTACCACGGTAGAAGAAACCATCACAAGTGGCACAGGCTGATACACCACGGCCCATGAATTCTTCTTCTGAAGGCAAACCAAGGTACTTCGCTGACGCGCCAGTACAGATAATAACGGCATCAGCCGTATAAGTAGTATTGTCACCAAATAGGCTAAAAGGGCGTTGTGAGAAGTCGACCTTATTGATGTGGTCGAAGATAATCTCAGTTTCAAATTTCTCGGCGTGTTCTTTCATCCGGTCCATTAACGCAGGGCCGGTAAGATCATTGGCATCGCCAGGCCAGTTTTCCACTTCAGTTGTGGTCGTTAGTTGGCCACCTTGCTGAATACCCGTCACTAGTACAGGTTTTAAATTAGCACGTGCCGCATAAACCGCTGCGGTGTAACCGGCAGGGCCTGAGCCTAAAATCAATAGTTCGCAATGTTTGGTATCAGTCATGATGGGTCCTAGAATTTTGATTGGTTCTTTGGATGCACAATATAAAGATTGCTGGAGGCAAGCACAAGACAATTTAGCACTAAGATCAGCATTGCCGAATATTTAGCGCAATTGAAATAAAAAAGGGAAAGCAATATGCTTTCCCTTTTTATTTACTCAATCTAAAATATTTATATCACATCGCTAATAAGTCGATGGGGTAATAGTTTTGATTAAGCTTCAAGTGCAACTTCTGGTGCAACGTACTCAAGACCGTGTGCTACAGCAACACTTTCGCAAGTTACTTTACCAGCCATTACGTTTAGACCATTTAGGAAGTCTTTATCGCTAGCTAATGCTGCTTTGTAACCTTGGTTTGCCAATTTAATGATGTATGGCAAGGTTGCATTGTTTAATGCGAAGGTTGAAGTGCGTGGCACTGCGCCAGGCATGTTAGCTACACAGTAATGAACGACTTCATCAACGATGAAGGTAGGATCTTGGTGAGTAGTAGCATGAGAAGTTTCGATACAACCACCCTGATCGATAGCAACATCAACAATAGCAGAACCCGCTTTCATGTTTTTGATGTGTTCTTTGGTTACTAATTTAGGAGCCGCAGCACCAGGAATTAGTACGCCACCGATAACAAGATCAGCTGCTAGCACAGCTTGCTCTAGGGCATCAGCTGTTGAGTAAAGTACTTTAGCTGTGTTGCCAAACTGAATGTTTAAGCGACGTAGCGTATCGATGCTACGATCTAAGATTGTTACTTCAGCACCAAGGCCAATTGCCATTTGCGCGGCATTGTTACCAACCATGCCACCACCAATAACAACAACTTTAGCAGGCTCAACACCTGGTACACCACCTAGTAACATGCCACAGCCAGCATTAGATTTTTCTAACGCTTGAGCGCCGGCTTGAATAGACATACGGCCAGCTACTTCAGACATTGGCGCTAATAGTGGTAAACCACCATTGCGGTCGGTTACTGTTTCGTAAGCGATACAGATAGCTTTTGAATCGATAAGATCTTGAGTTTGAGCTAAGTCAGGTGCCAAGTGAAGGTAAGTAAATAAGATTTGACCTTCGCGTAACATCGCACGCTCAACGGCTAGTGGCTCTTTTACTTTAACAATCATTTCTGCTTTAGCAAAAACGCTAGCAGCATCATCTTCGATTGCTGCACCAGCATCGATATAATCTTGGTCAGTGAAACCAATACCTGAACCAGCTAGAGTCTGCACAATAACATTGTGACCATGTTGAACTAGTTCACGCACACTTGCTGGAACCATACCGACACGATATTCATGATTTTTAATTTCTTTAGGGACACCGATAAGCATAATGACTACCTTTTGTTGTTTTTGGATGTTTAAAAAGTAAATCTAGTATAGAAGATTTTTTTAGGATGTATCATCTGTAGTTTCGACATTACTAGCATAAAATGCTAACATTTAACTCCACGAAAGATAATTATCCAATGGTAATACCAATGAGCCAGTCAATAGTGCTAGATCGGATTGATCGCAACATTTTAATTGAATTACAAATCAACGGCCGGATCTCAAATGTTGAATTGGCCAAACGGGTCGGTTTAAGTCCGACCCCTTGCCTTGAACGGGTTAAACGACTAGAAAAGCAGCGGGTGATAAAGTCTTATACCGCTTTGTTAGATCCTGAGCTACTTAATGCGTCTTTATTGGTATATGTTGAAATACGGCTAAATCGTAGCAGCGCTGATGTTTTTGACCGGTTTAACGAAGCAGTTAATCAGCTAGACGAAATATTAGAGTGCCATTTGGTGTCTGGCGATTTTGATTATTTACTAAAAACGCGGGTAGCAGACATGTCCACTTATCGCAAAGTACTTAACCAAACCTTGTTATCCTTGCCCGATATTAAAGACTCACGAACTTATGTCGTGATGGAAGAGGTTAAATATTCAACCAAAATTGCGATTGCAAATTAACTTACTTCCCCACAATTGAGGGTTATCTAGAGCTTGATCATGCAATGTACGTTAAACTTAGCATTTAAAACCGATAGCGTGGCCTTTGGTCGTCAAATTTTGTAAGCTGAACAATTGTTTTTAGGGAGAAATTACTTTTGGCCGCCGAAAATCCAGTGCAAGTGACAGTAGCAGAGAACATGGAACAACAAGGATCTAAAGTTAGTGGGACGCAGAGGTTGCTTGAAGCGGCTATTGTAACGTCGACACTTTTATCATTATATTTATTATTGGCGCTTTATAGTTTTGACCGTGCCGATGCCGGATGGACTCAAACTGCTGTTAGTGGCACCGCTGCCAATTGGATGGGGCATACTGGGGCTTATTTAGCTGATGTCTTGCTGTTTTGTGTTGGTTACCTCGCCTATTTATGCCCATTTTTGCTGGCCGGTTTAGGTTATGTCCTTTTCAAAGCTCATCATAAGTTACGCGCGATCGATTATTTTACGATGGGATTGCGTTTTGTCGGTTTCTTTTTAACCGTATTTGGTGTCTTGGCTACTGCCAGTATTAACTTTGACAATATCTATAGTTTTTCTGGCGGCGGCGTCATTGGCGATATGGTTGCTCAGGCGATGTTACCCAACTTTAATTTTTTGGGCACCACTTTATTATTGGTCTGTTTTATTGCTACCGGTTTGACTCTAATGACGGGCATTGGTTGGATGCAATTGGCTGAAACAATCGGTCGTCATACTATTGCAGCCTGTCGTTGGATTGCCAATTTGCCGCAACTAATAACTCGCCTTACGAATCGAGATCAAAATGATGTAGTCGACGATCCACAAGCCCAGTTAACCGATGATAATGAGCTTGCGCAGGTTAGCGAGGTAAATGAACCTACCTTTGACTTAGACACTAATGTCACCCTTATTAAAGATGATTCACCCGAACCAGTTGTAACGACAGCAAAGGTTATTAAGATGCAGCCTAAAGCTGTACCTGCGGTAATTGAACCACAAGATGATGATAGCCCTGAAATCGACTTCTCGCCATACCAGCGTCCTGATTGTGAGCTCGATACTGATACTAATGCCGACCAAGAGATCGTAGCGCAAAGCTCAACAGAGCAACTAAGTGCTGCTATTTCAGCGATTCAACCCAAAGTGATTACTGAGCAAGTCAGCGAAGAAACAGCCGAAAATCCAATCATGGGTTTGTTGCCGCCACTGAGTTTGCTCGATAATGCCAAGAAGACTTTTGCACCTATTGCACAGGAAGATCTCGACCGGGTATCGCGCTTAGTCGAAGAGAAACTATTAGACTTTAATGTCATTGCTACTGTGGTTGACGTTTATCCTGGGCCCGTTATTACTCGGTTTGAACTCGACTTAGCGCCAGGCATTAAAGTAAGTAAAATATCTGGGTTGTCAAAAGATTTAGCGCGTTCGTTATCAGCGTTAAGTGTCCGAATCGTGGAAGTTATTCCTGGCAAAAGTGTGATTGGACTTGAAATCCCTAATGAGCACCGCGAAACGGTATATTTACGTGAGAATTTAAGCAGCGAAAATTTTGCCAATGCTAGCTCAGCATTAACCATGGTACTAGGTAAAGATATTTCTGGCGCCCCTGTGGTCGTAGATTTAGGCAAGATGCCGCATTTATTGGTGGCAGGTACCACGGGTTCTGGTAAGTCAGTTGGGGTTAATGCGATGATCTTATCATTGCTCTATAAGTCGACCCCAGAGCAAGTGCGCATGATCATGATTGATCCAAAAATGCTCGAACTTTCGGTGTATGAAGGCATCCCACATCTATTGTCCGAAGTGGTTACCGACATGAAAGAAGCAGCCAATGCCTTGCGTTGGTGTGTTGGGGAAATGGAACGTCGTTACAAAATAATGTCGGCGGTTGGGGTTCGTAACTTAAAAGGCTATAACGCTAAAATTGATAAAGCCCGAGCCGACGGTACGCCATTAGTTGACCCATTATGGAAAGCGGGAGACAGCATGGATCCGACAGCACCAGAGCTTGAAAATTTACCGAGTATAGTGGTTATTGTCGATGAATTTGCCGACATGATTATGATTGTTGGCAAGAAAGTTGAAGAACTGATTGCCCGGATCGCGCAAAAAGCTCGTGCTGCTGGCATCCACCTTATTTTGGCGACTCAGCGACCTTCAGTCGATGTTATTACTGGCTTGATAAAAGCCAATATACCAACCCGTATTGCGTTTCAAGTGTCATCAAGAATTGATTCGCGGACCATTTTAGATCAGCAAGGCGCCGAGCAGTTACTTGGCATGGGTGATATGTTGTATTTGCCTCCGGGTACCGGAGTACCAACCCGAGTGCACGGTGCATTTGTCGATGATCATGAAGTGCATAAGGTCGTTGCCGACTGGAAAAAACGCGGTAAACCGAACTATATAGAGGCAATATTGTCTGGAGAGAGTAACGATTCAATTTTATTGCCCGGAGAAGCGGCCGAGGGTGATGAAGAAAATGATGAGTTTTATGACGACGCGGTGGCTTTTGTTACCGAAACACGTCGGGGATCAATCTCGAGTGTGCAACGAAAGTTTAAAATCGGTTATAACAGAGCCGCCAGATTAATTGAACAAATGGAAGCTTCTGGAGTGGTTAGTTCACCAGGACATAATGGGCTGCGTGAAGTTTTGGCTCCTCCAGCGCCTAAAATGTAGATGCTAAGGACAAGCAGGGTATTTATAGGATGAAGATGTACAAAAAATTAGGGTTTATCAGCGTATTTTTAATGACGCTAGCACTGTCTACTCAAGCGACACAGCCATCAGGTTTAGTCATTGAAAAACAGCTCGACTTAACGACACAACAACCGACAGCATTGATAACACTTCGTCAAAAACTTAAGCAGTTCGCGCAGTTTTCCGCTCAATTTGAGCAACGAGTTTTTGATATTAAAGGTCAGCAGATCCAGTTAAGCAAAGGAGAGTTGCAGGTAAAACAACCCAATCAATTTCGCTGGCAAACTTATGAACCAGATCAAAATCTGATTGTTTCTGATGGTCAAGCGGTATGGATTTATAACGCTTTTGTTGAACAAGTAACGGCAATGGAACTTAATAAAACGGTTCAGCAATCACCATTATGGCTAATCGCCAATCAAAGCGATCAAGCATGGTCACAGTTTTCTATCACCAATAGTGAGCAAGGCTATTCAATTGTGCCTAATGACAAGAACAGTTTAACCAAGCAGATTATTATTCGATTTAATGGCGATATCATCAGTCAACTTATCATTGAAGATACTCAAGGCCAAAGTAGCGAATTTAATCTCAGCGACTTTAATTCAAGCCCAGAACTAGCGAGCGATTTATTTATATTCAAATTGCCTGAGGGTGTTGATTTTGACGACCAAAGAGAGGTTAAATAAGCTGTCGTGACTTCATTATCTTTTGACTTTGCTCCAAATTTTGAACCACTGGCCGCTCGAATGCGTCCCCGCACTATTGAGCAATATATTGGGCAGGACCACATTCTTGGGCCTGCTAAACCGCTACGATTAGCGTTAGAGGCTGGCCGAGCGCATTCAATGATTTTGTGGGGGCCGCCCGGTACAGGTAAAACAACCTTGGCTGAGTTAGTTGCCAATTATGTTGATGCTCATGTTGAACGAATTTCGGCGGTGACTTCCGGGGTTAAAGAGATCCGCAAAGCGATCGAAAATGCCAAGGAAGTGGCCAGCGCACAGTCGCGTCGAACTTTGTTATTTGTCGATGAGGTACATCGCTTTAATAAGGGGCAGCAAGACGCTTTTTTGCCTTATATTGAAGACGGCACAGTCATATTTGTCGGCGCTACGACAGAAAATCCTTCATTCCAACTTAACAACGCTTTGTTATCACGGGCGCGGGTTTATTTACTCAATAAATTAGACAACCAAGACATTATTGCTTTGATTGCACAAGCACTGAGCGATACTGAACGTGGGCTTGGGCAGCAATCAATAACCATGGCGCCAGAAGTGGCTAATGCTTTGGCTAATATAGTGCAAGGCGATGCGCGTATGGCCTTAAATTACCTTGAGCTATTAAGTGATATGCTTAGTGAACCTGAGCAAGAAATCACCCTCGATATGCTGACTCAAGTTTGTGGTGCCAAGGTCAGTCAGTTCGATAACAAAGGTGATTTATATTACGACTTGATTTCGGCTTTGCATAAATCGATTCGAGGATCATCACCCGATGGGGCACTTTATTGGTTTTGCCGGATGTTAGCAGTAGGCGCTGACCCACTCTATGTTGGTCGGCGTTTGTTGGCGATAGCCTCAGAAGATATTGGCAACGCCGATCCTAAAGCAATGCAAATAGCCTTATCAGCATGGGATTGCTTTCATCGGGTTGGTCCTGCTGAAGGGGAGCGAGCATTGGCACAAGCGGTGATTTATTTAGCGTGTGCCCCCAAAAGCAATGCGGTGTATAGCGCTTTTAACCAAATGAAAGCGCTGGTGGCCCAGCAGCAAGACTTTGAGGTACCCAATCATTTACGCAATGCGCCGACTAATTTAATGCAAGAGTTAGGTTATGGTAGCGAATATCGCTATGCCCATGATGAGCCTAATGCTTTTGCTGCGGGCGAGAGTTATTTGCCGCCCGAATTAGACGAATTACGGCTCTATCAGCCGACAAATCGTGGCCTTGAAGCGAAAATTACTGAAAAGCTTAATTATCTTGAGCAACTTAATCGAACCAGTGGTAAAAAAAGATATTGAACACCACTGGCTTGACTACAATTAATTTAGGGTAACACTAGAAAAACAATGAATAATTTATTGATGATCGCGGTTGGAGGGGCTTGTGGTGCGCTGACTAGGTATGGATTTGCACAATTAGCAATTAACCTGTTTGGTAAAGGCTTTCCTTTTGGTACACTTATCGTCAATTTTGTTGGCTCATTATTTATGGGGTTACTTTTTGGTCTGGTTGAGGCTGAACATGTAGTGCCAGAAGCACGAATGGCATTAGGGATTGGCTTTTTGGGGGCGTTAACGACCTTTTCAACATTTTCTCTTGATACTGTGCTGTTGATCCAGCAGGGCGACTTTACTAAGGCGATGCTTAATATCATGTTAAATGTCGGCTTAAGCCTTGGTGCGGCTTTCATTGGTATTACATTGGTTGCAAAAGGCTAATCGAACGCGGCTAACCCGCAGACTTCATCGACATATACCCGCTTCATTGATTATGGGTATATATTGTCATAAACTTATTATTCGGAATACACATGTTAGACGCTAAATACCTTAGAAATGAATTAGAACAAACTGCACAGCGACTGCAAGCGCGCGGTTATCAATTAGACACGGCTCAGTTGGCCAAATTAGAAGAACGTCGCAAGTTATTGCAAGTATCGACCCAAGAGTTGCAAGCAGAGCGTAATGCGCGCTCTAAAAGCATTGGTCAAGCTAAAGGTCGCGGCGAAGACATTGCACCTTTGTTAGCTCAGGTTGGTGAATTAGGCGATCAGCTCGAGCAAGCTAAAGCGGAACTAGCCACTTTATTAGCTGACATCGATGCTATTGTGATGGGCATTCCAAACCTACCTGATAGTGATGTGCCTGTTGGCGCTGATGAAGATGACAACGTTGAAGTATCACGTTGGGGTCAGCCACGTGAATTTGATTTTGAGGTTAAAGATCATGCCGATCTTGGTGAAGCACTCGGCGGCATTGATTTTGCCGCAGCTGTTAAGTTATCGGGTTCGCGTTTTGTTGTCTTAAAGCAAAATGTTGCGCGGATGCACCGAGCTCTGGCGCAGTTCATGTTAGATCTTCATACTCAAGAGCACGGCTATATTGAAGCCTATGTGCCGTACCTAGTGAATGCCGATAGCTTGCGCGGCACTGGCCAGCTACCAAAATTTTCGGAAGATTTATTCCATACCAATCCGGCCAATGAAGAAGGTACTGGACTGATGCTAATCCCAACGGCAGAAGTACCATTAACGAACTTAATGCGCGATGAAATAGTTGATGAAGCTGCTTTGCCTGTTAAGTTTACTGCTCACACGCCATGTTTTAGAAGTGAAGCGGGTTCTTACGGTCGCGATATTAAGGGTCTTATTCGTCAACACCAGTTCGAAAAGGTTGAGCTGGTGCAATTGGTTAAGCCTGAAGACTCAAGTGCAGCATTAGAAGAACTGACAGGTAATGCTGAAAAAGTATTACAGTTACTTGAGTTGCCATACCGTAAAATGCTGTTATGTACCGGAGATATGGGCTTTACTGCTGCTAAGACTTACGATTTAGAAGTATGGTTGCCATCGCAAGATTGTTACCGTGAAATTTCTTCATGTAGTAATACTCGCGATTTCCAAGCGCGCCGAATGCAAGCAAGATTCCGTTCAAAATCAAGCAACAAGCCTGAATTACTGCATACCTTAAATGGTTCTGGTTTGGCAGTTGGTCGTACTTTGGTTGCTATTTTGGAAAATAACCAACAAGCCGATGGCAGCATTAGCGTTCCTGAAGTATTGCGTCCGTACATGGGAGGGTTGGCTGTTCTTAGCTAATTGGTACGATGAGAAATGACGAACAGTGGTTAAAATTATTGCTGTATCGAGCAATGATTATTATGTTCACCGGATTAATCTTTATCATTATGACCGATGCGTTCGTATTAATACTGAGAAATATCTAAAATTATTACGATAAAACAAAAATGCCGCTCATTATTATGAGCGGCATTTTTGTTAGCGGTTTTATTAGTGCTACTTAATGCCACCAATGCGCTCTGCGAGTTCTTTATAACGCTTCACGTCTGCGCTCTTAAATACCGGATTATCGTTATCATCGCCAGCATTCGATAACAGACTTTCACGAGCTAAGCGTTTGACGCGTGATTCTGTTATACCCAAAAACTCGGCTGCTGCCGAAACCGTTAAAACATCTTCCATGGTAATACTCCTTTTAAATTCAAATAATACTTAAACATATTTAGCTTAATTTCTCAATGGTTTTCTATGTCTACATTTAGGCTAAAGGCTGATATGACGTTAGTCAAATGTCAGCTTAGTATCAGAAAAAAATACGACTAAAACCTTATATCCCCTTTTTTAAGATGCTAAAATCTCGCCGCTTTCGCCGCCCGAGGCGATCGTCACAAATAAATCGTCCGATAATTTAGTTGGGGATATATTTATTTAGTAACGTAATGAAATAAATAGGAATTGTAGTGGATAGAGGTCAGTTTAGTTCAAAGTTTGGTTTTATTATGGCAGCAGCGGGTGCCGCTGTTGGCTTGGGCAATATCTGGGGGTTTCCGACCCAAGTGGCCAGTAATGGCGGTGCAGCGTTTGTGCTAGTTTATTTGATTTTAGCTTTTTGTCTGGCTTATCCAGCATTAATGGCTGAACTTATTGTCGGACGTGCCACCCGTCATAATGCGGTTATTGCATTGCCAATGTTAACCGATGTGCCGTTATTAAAATTAGGTGGAAAAGTAGTTGGTATTGCTGGTCTAATTACCGTGGCGGTGATCTTAAGCTTTTATGCCATTGTTGCTGGTTGGATGTTTGCTTCGGCGCTTGAGCCAGTATTAACCACACTTGGTTTTACTCAATATGGTCAATGGGTTTCAACGTTTGGGCTGAGCCGTAATATTGTGTTCACGGTATTGTTCATGGTAGCTACTGTGCTTATTATTTGTGGTGGGGTCCGCCAAGGCATTGAGCGTTGGTCAACACGGTTAATGCCAGCCTTGGTGGTAATTTTATTACTACTGATTGCTTATATGATGACATTGCCGGGCGCTCTTAAAGGGTTAGAGGTTTATTTAGTTCCTGATTTTAGTCAGGTATTCGATGGCGGGTTGTTAGTTAGTGCGCTAGGACAAGCATTTTTCTCCTTATCGTTAGGCGTTGGCTGTATGTTGATTTATGGCTCTTACATGTCGAGCAAAGAGAATATTGTTCAGGTTGGTGCTTGGGTGACGTTAATCGATGTTGGCTTGGCCTTTGTTGCTGGTCTGTTGATCATTCCGGCGATGTATGTGGCGCAACATTACGGCGTTGAAATCTTTGATCAAAATGGCCAGTTACTTGGCGGCGATACCTTAATATTTAAGGTTTTGCCGAGCTTGTTTGCTCAAATGGGCAGCATAGGTGTCTTTGTCGCCTTTGCGTTCTTTATGCTGATGTCATTAGCGGCGTTAACCTCGTCAATTTCATTGCTTGAGGTACCAGTGGCCTATGTGGTTGAAAGTCACAATGTTGAACGTAAAAAAGCCAGCTGGGGTATCGGTGCGCTAATCACAGCATTTAGTTTGATAATTGTTTTTAACTTTGAAGCATTATTTGGCTTAGTGATTGCGATTACCACTCGTTATAGTCAGCCCATTTTAGGCATCTTCTTTTGTGTGTATGCTGGCTGGGTGTGGCAGCGTAATAACGCGTTAACTGAAATAAAGAAAGGAAATGCCGGGGCCCAGCACAGTATATTTTGGGCAGTATGGCCTTGGTATGTACGTTTTGTATGTCCGGTATTTATTCTTGCGATGTTTATTCATTCGTTATAATCGCGATAATATAGTGTTTAGATGAGCAGATATGAAAAGCGAGTCTAACAGGACTCGTGTTGGTCTGTTAAGCGAATGATTATAACTTTAGTGACGTTTATGATGTGCTTTTAAGCTTGACCTTTTGCATTACCAGATACCTTTCTTTGCTTCGCCAAAGAAAGGTATCTCAAAGAAAGGCAATAAAGAACGGGAGTTGCCGCGCTTCAAAGGTGATACATGCATTAACAGACCTACATTATGCTCAATAGGACTGGCTTTTTTTGTGCAGCGTTATTTTTCAGCACGACCCATAAACTTTTTGTCGGTCGTATTTACTTTTACTTTCTCGCCGCTTGCGATGTATTCAGGAACTTGAACAACTAAGCCTGAAGATAACGTAGCAGGTTTAGTGCGGGCACTGGCCGATGCACCTTTAATAGACGGGTCTGTTTCTGTAATAACAAGTTCAACACTTGAAGGTAAAACTAGACCAACAGCAGCGCCATCAACCAAGACTACTTGAACACCTTGGGTTTCTTCATCAATAAATAGTACTTCGTCAGCAATGCTTTCTTGATTTAGGTTGTATGGGGTGTAATCTTCATTGTCCATAAATACCCATTCGTCACCATCAAGGTACGAAAACATTACGTCACGACGAACTAAGTCGGCTAATGTTAGCATATCGCTGTCTTTGAACGTTTCATCTACTTTTAGGCCAGAAACCACATCGTACATCCGCATTCGGTATAAGCTACCGCCAGCACGGCCTTGAGGCACCGAGCGTTCAATGTCTCGAATAACATAAACACTATTGTTGAATTCGATCGCGGTATTTTTCTTTACGTCACTCGCCTTAGGCATGATATTTTTTTTCCTTATTTTTGAAAGCTGGCACAAAGTAACATAGATCCGCACTGCCATTGCCACAATAATCGGTAAATGAGAATAATAGTTGATATTTTCATTACTAAGTTTGCAGTTGATATAGGGAAGGTGAGGGGTCTGTTACTGTCCATAAGTTAATGCTATTGGTCAAGACGTTATCGTGTTTGACCAATAATAGAATGTATTATACCCAAGCCACTTGAGAATGCAGGTTGGTATTGCTTAACGTTCAATGCCAATATTGCTAACACCAAAGTCATTAAATTCTTTTCTTAACGCTTTGAGGTACTCAGCATTAGGATTACCTTGTTGTTCGATTCGCTCTAGCAAATACTCTTGCAGCGCTTTTTCTTCGAGCATCATCTCGTGACTGAAGGTATCTTCATCGGTTAAATCGCCTTCGACTGCGGTGATATAACTTGCCACGGTTGAACTAGACAGCTTGCTAATATTGATCAAATCGTCTTCAACTTGCTGCTCAAGTGCCACCAATAAAGTGTTAACGGCCATCGCAGTATCGATAGCAGGAATTACGCCAAAGCAATCAAAGTCATGTTGTTCAGGAATATGCTCGGCTAGCTTTTCTAATTGCACTTCAATATTGAGTTTAACCCGTTGTTTGGCTATTTTTTGCCAAATAATATCAACAATGATCTCAAGGACCTTCGGCTCGCCAAATTCGCTAGCCTGACTAAATAATCGGTAGTTGGGCAACATGCGCTCGGTCAGTACGGTAGCAAAGGTCATTTTTTGCTCGAAGCTTAAGAGTTTTATTCTGGTAAAAAAACCTGTTTTTTTAGTCATTAATACTGTCACTTGTATGATTGAGTAAGTTAGTGCCCACTGTGGCAACTAACTGTAACTCATCTAATATTTCTAATAATTCTGGCTCGGTATTGCTAATATCGCTATGCTGTTTTAGCGCCGTTTCAATCGAATGAGCCAGACTCTTTAATTGCGGTACCCCAGTGTAGCAGCATGCGCCATGGAGTTTATGAATAATTTTTAAAAGATTATCGACATCTTGCATCCGCATCGCTTCTTCGATGTTGATAATATTTTGCGGAATAGAGTCGATTAGCATTTGCAGCATATCTCGGGCTAAGTCTTCTTTGCCCATTGCCTGTTCCAGTGATTCTTGCCAATTGATATGCTGATTATCACTCTGATTTTCTTGGTTGCTATCGCTAAGACCAAGAAGTTTTGCTTGGTCTTGGCGGCTCGGTTGATTGGATTTTACCCAGCGTTCTAATAATTGTTCTAGGATGTCTTCGCGTAAAGGTTTAGTTAAAAAATCGTCCATGCCTTTATTAGACCAAGCCTGCTTCTCTTCATCGAGAGCATGGGCGGTAGTAGCAATGATAGGCACGAGCTGATTGATGCCATGTTTACGGATAATAGCGGTAGCCTGAAGGCCGTCGAGCACTGGCATTTGAATATCCATAAAAATGATATCAAACTTGGTATGGCGACAAGCCTCTACAGCATCTTCGCCATCGACAGCTTGTACTATGGTGCCGACTTTATCCTCCAACATGGTGCTTATGAGCTTGAGATTAGCCTCGTTATCATCCACCACTAATGCTCGTTGCTTAGGGTAAAGGATTTTGGTGGGCTGTTGGTGATGTATTATCTGTGGTGTCAGTGCATAGAGCTGTTCGATGCTATGATAAAGGCGTTTGCAGCTCATTGGGCTGATATGGCAATCGTCAGCGCCCAAAGTAATTATATTTTGATGTAAAATCAAATCATTACTGTCAATTAGCACAATGACATGGCAAGTTGACTTGGTTGATTCTACTATCCTTTTTAGTGGTGCGAGATCATGATAAGGCCCTGGGCAGCTGATTATTGCGCTATCGTACTCAACAGAGTGCGATGCACTTTGCCACTGGTCGAGATCATCAAAACTGTCTACCTCAATTTGCCAATGTTCTAACTGATCCTTAATAATTTTACTTTGTTCTTCTTGGGCAAAAAACAGCTGAACCTTTTTATGGATGACCGCGTCAACATAAAAGGCTGATTTTGAATTATTTTGTTCTAAGGTAATATGAAATGAAAACTGCGAACCAATGCCGGGTTCACTGGCACATGAAATTTCACCCTGCATTTCTTCGATCAGGCGTTTGGTGATCACTAATCCCAAACCACTACCACCATACTTGCGACTAATGCTGCTGTCTGCTTGGGCAAAAGCATTAAATAATTTCTGCAGTTGCTCACGGTGGATACCAATACCGGTGTCGATAACATCGAAAAATAACTGGTAATTATTACCGGCCAATTGCTCTGAATAAACGTTAAGCCGCACTTTTCCTTTTTTAGTAAATTTAATCGCGTTGCCAATCAAATTGGTTAAAATTTGTTGAAAACGTTGATTATCTCCTATCAAGTTATCAATGGTGTCTGGCTTAATTTCAACTAATAAATCAATATTTTTCTCGTGAGCCGTTGTTGCTAAAATATTGACGACATCATCGACCGCGTCACGCAAGTTAAAAGAGACGCTGTCGAGTCTAAATTTGCCGGCCTCTAATTTCGAAAAGTCTAAAATATCTTTAATAATATTAAACAAGCCTTGCGCGGACTTCTCGATAGTTTGCAAATAATCGATTTGATTGGGTTGTAATCTGGTTTTTAGTAATTGCTGGGTTAAGCCAATAACGCCATTTAGCGGGGTGCGCAGTTCATGGGACATATTGGCTAAAAATTCAGATTTAACTCGGTTGGCTTCGTACGCTTTCTTTTTCGCAATATCGAGTTCGATATTTTTAACTTCAAGTTGCTCCATTGTTTCGCGCAAATCACTGGTTGCGGTATCGATATTGAGCTGCATTTGGTCTTGATATTCTTTTAATGAGCCGGCCATAGCATTAATGCCACGTTTTAATATTTCGAGCTCACCGATTAGGCTGCCTTGCAGGCGAGTATCGAGCTTGCCCTCGCGGATTTTAGCGACCGCTCGAACCATTTCAGAAATAGGACGGGTGACATTATTTACCAGTCTAAATGAAAAAAACAGGTTTAGCTGAATGCCCAATAAAATAATAATGAAAGTTGTCACCGCGACACGGTGTTGTTGCAACAGCGTATTATGGCGGTTAAGTTGCAACATCATATAACCGACGGTAATTTCTTGGGTTAAGTTTCCGTATGAAGTCGCAATTTCAAGGGTTATTGGACTAATGATCTCGACATGGTCATCACTTGAGGTAATGGTCAGCTGGGTCGGTAATTTACTCGCACCCATGCCACTATCACTCATCATTCGATGATAATTGCTGGTGACATAAAGTTGATTGTACTCATTAAATACCGCTATTGAATTAATCAATGGTGAGTGACTACGGTGCATTTTGTCGACTAAGGTTTTTAGATCTTCGCGGTTATCATTTTTCAAGTTTTGCGCGGCAGCAATAACTAAGGGCCGAATAATATTGACTCCTTGTTTTTCTAACGTCGTCTCAAGATCGTTAAATAAACTGAAGGTAAAAAAGCCACCAAGCATCAGACTGACTAAAATACTCGGTGCTAATGTTAAAATTAAGACCCAAGAACGAAGACTATAATTGGCTGAACTGTTCATTTGTGGGAAAATGACCTTATCTAGAGTAAATCCGCGCCGTCTTGTGTGTTTTATACCCAAATCGGCTTGAGTGTCTGAACCGTATCATAGCAAATCAACAAAAATTTGTAATGAATAATGATGTTAACTAATTAAGCAGTATCAATAAAATGGCAAATTTCTACATAGCGAAGAAAAAAATAATGAAAACAGGCAAGCAGCGAGCCTTGGTGATTGACAAACTTGATCAAAAATTTCAAGGGCTAGGTTATATCGATAACAAGGTGGTTTTTGTCGCTGGCGCCTTGCCGGGCGAAAAAGTGATGATGCAAATTACCCGTGATCACAAGAAATATGCTACGGGTACATTACTTGAAGTACTAGAGCCTGCTGTGGAACGTATTACTCCCAATTGCCAACATTTTTCGCTGTGCGGTGGCTGCCAAACTCAATACGTTGATAATGACTACCAAGTGAGCGTCAAACAACAAGGCCTAGAGAATCGCATGCGTCGTGTCGCGCCTGACGCACAGTGGTTGCCTGCGATAGAGTCGCCGTCTTGGCATTATCGTCGCCGTGCTCGCGTTGGTGTTCATGTTGTTCGTGGCAAGTTAACCATGGGCTTTCGTCGTCAAGGCAGCAATGATTTAATTAATATCGAGCAGTGTTTGGTATTAACTGCACCGTTTGACCAACTTTTTCAGCCACTTGAGCAGCTAGTACAGTCATTAAGTGTGACAGATAAGATTGGTCATTTAGAATTCATTGCGGTAGACAGCGGAAATTACGTTGTTATTCGATTGCTTAGTCCTTTAAATGCTGACGATCAGCAATTGTTAGCGAGCTTTGCTAAGCAGCATCAAGTGACGTTTTTAATTGAAGATAACGACTCCCAGATCAAAACTGTTGATAACAGTGTGCCGACCCCATTGTTTTATACTTTGGCCGGTGAGACAATTTCTTTTAACGCTGCTGATTTTATTCAAGTTAATGCCAGTGTTAATCAACAGATGGTGGCACAGGCGGTCGATTGGTTAGAGCTAAAACCGAGTGACAAGGTACTTGATTTATTTTGTGGGGTCGGTAATTTTAGTTTGAGCATTGCGGCAAAAGCTCAGTTGGTGGTTGCTGTGGAAGGCGTTAACGCTATGGTCGAACAGGCTAAGGCTAACGCACAAAATGCAGGACTTGATAATATTACCTTTTATCATAGTGATTTGTCAGAACCGCTGGCCGAGCAAGCTTGGTACAGCCGCAAGCTGGGTGAGCAGGTTGACAAAATATTACTCGATCCTGCGCGTGATGGTGCGATGGCGATTGTCGAGCAATTATCAAAGCTCAAGCCTGATATTATTGTGTATGTCTCGTGTGAGCCTTCTTCGCTTGAACGTGATAGTCAGATAATCATCAAGCAAGGTTATCAATTGGAAAAAATCTGTATTATGGATATGTTTCCACAGACAACTCATTTAGAATCAATGGCATTGTTTAGAAAAAGTTAAAGTAGCAAGGAATAGTAATGGTTGCAATCCGTGAAGGCCACTTGGCAGGGGTATTTGACCTAGAAGTCTGGGTGACAAAGTTTGGCTTAGAAAAAAATCAGGTAAAGTTGTTTAAAGCGCTTTATTTAAATCTGGCTGATTTAGCTGGTGATTCAATTGAGCGCCAAGAGGTGCTGGCCAAATCACGTGAAATGGCTGAAATTTTGCAATCAATGCAAATGGATTTAGACGCCTTGCGTGCAGCCTTGCTATATCCTTGGCATGAACAAGCACTAATTGATGATGAAAAGATCGTCAACCTAACTAATAGTCGAGTTAAGGTGCTGGTGACTAACGTTTCTGAAATGGCAGCAATCAAGACATTGCACGGTAAAGGGCGCAATCTCTCGGGTGTGCAAGTCGATAACCTGCGCCGAATGCTAATGGCAATGGTGGCAGACGTTCGCGCCGTGGTAATCAAACTGGCCGAACGAGTAGCCTATCTTCGTGACATTAAACATGCCGATGAAGAACTTAGAGTGCTCGCAGCACGCGAAATTTCAGACGTTTATGCGCCATTGGCCAATCGCCTGGGCATTGGTCAACTGAAGTGGGAGCTTGAAGACATTTCTTTTCGCTACCTACACCCTGCTACCTATAAAAAAATAGCCAGTTTGCTCGACCAAAAGCGACTTGAGCGTGAATCCTATATCGCTACCTTTGTCACTAATTTGTCGAGTGAACTGAACAAATTAACGATCAATGCGCAAGTATACGGCAGGCCAAAACATATTTATTCCATTTGGAAAAAAATGGATAAAAAAGGGCTGGCGTTCGGTGAACTGTTTGACGTTAGAGCAATCAGGGTTGTGGTCGATGAGCTGCAAGATTGTTACTCAGCATTAGGCACTATTCATTCCTTATGGCACCACGTTCCCAGTGAGTTTGACGACTATGTTGCCAACCCAAAAAGTAATGGCTATCAGTCGATCCATACTATAGTGATTGGTCCAGAAGGGCGCACGGTTGAAATTCAGATCCGTACTGAACAAATGCACAATGATGCCGAAATGGGCGTTGCAGCACACTGGCGTTACAAAGAGGGCGTTGGCGCCACTAAAGCCAGCAGTTTTGATGGCAAAATTGAGTGGTTGCGCAAAATCCTCGCCTGGCAAGACGATGTCAAAGACAGCAGCAACCTAGCGGACGACATTCGTTCACAAGTATTTGATGACCGAATTTATGTTTATACCCCAACGGGTGAAGTGATTGATTTACCTAATGGCAGTACACCGTTAGATTTTGCCTACTATATCCACTCGCAAGTTGGTCACCGTTGCATTGGGGCTAAAATTAATGGCCGTATAGTGCCGTTCACCTATAAGCTTGAGACCGGCGAACAGGTTGAAATCTTGACCAGTAAAGAGCCAAATCCGAAACGTGACTGGTTAAATCCACGTTTGGGTTATGTTTATTCGGCGCGCTCGCGAGCCAAAATTCAACACTTTTTTAAGTTGCAAGACAAAGAAAAGAACCGCTTAGCAGGCATTGAATTATTAGAAGCTGAGCTGTCGCGGGTTAATTTAAAATTAAGCGACACTGGCTGCGCCCTAAAAAAATATAATGTTAATACCCATGATGACTTATTGGCAGCGGTGGGTTGTGGCGATATAAAAATAAATCAGCTGATTAATTATCTGCAGCAACAACTACAGCCGGCTCCAACGCAAGATGAGCCGTTACAGTTTAAGAAGCCTAGTACCTCGACGAGCAATCGCAGTGAAGTAGTGGTGGAAGGCGTCGGTAACTTATTAACCCATATTGCTAAATGTTGTCAGCCAATTCCTGGCGATTTAATTGATGGTTTTATTTCTCAGGGCAAAGGTATTTCAGTTCACCGTAATGATTGTGAGCAGTTAAAAGAATTACTCACTCGTCACCCTGAGCGCAGTGTTGATGTGAACTGGGGCGGGCAGTCAACTGCTGGTTATTCTCTTGAGGTGATTATTTTTGCTAATGACCGTACTGGTTTGGTGCGAGATATAACGGCGATTATTGCCAATGAAAAGGTCAGCCTGTTGGGAATGAATACTCATACTAATCAGCAGACGCAAGTGGCGACCATCGAATTAACCCTTGAGGTAGCAGGGCATGACATATTAAGCCGAACTATCACTAAATTGACTAATGTTACTGAAGTTTTTGAGGTTAAGAGAAGGTAATACATTTAATTAAAACAACAGCCTAACCTTAGTGCTCAGGCTGTTGTTTAGGTGTGTGGGTTTAACCACAACATTTTTTGTATTTTTTGCCACTGCCGCAACTGCATGGATCGTTACGCGCAGGTGTCTTTTCAAATCGAGTCGTTACTGGTTTGTTGAGTAACGTATCTAATTGAACGGTATTTTCTGGGCTATCAGCATCAATACTGATATCAGCTATTAAGTCATTCGCGGCAACCAAGGCTGCAACTTCGGCTTGGCGCTCTTCGCTTGCCACTACTAAAATCAGAGGAGACCCGGTGGTGCCAAGTTTGACATCACGTTTGGTGTTATAGCCAGATTTTACGTGATTTTCCCTAATCTCGATTCGTCCTTTGTAATACAAGTTATGCATGTTAATTCCTAAGTTCGGTAAAGCGATACCC